>Ga0116227_10001087_pt1 | contig 58669 bp, 38 predicted proteins | sample S1TSphgellanicum_FD_89693 | JGI IMG/M metagenome (GOLD analysis project Ga0116227, IMG submission 89693) | Host-associated microbial communities from peat moss isolated from Minnesota, USA - S1T2_Fb - Sphagnum magellanicum MG | ecosystem: Host-associated > Plants > Peat moss > Unclassified...
AAAAAAAAAAAAAAAAAAAAACGGAAAAACAAAGGTCCGGGCAATGCCTGGAAACTGCCCGGACAGACACACACACACACCTGTAGATTTAATATATAAAATAGCCCTGATTTACCACTTGTGTATATCTCTCACCTGTTCCCACTCCAATAATGCAGGTCTAGAGGTCAGCCTTTGGTAGTACAATCATCATGCATTGCTCTTCAATTGTCATCAGAGCATGTTTACAAATTTTATTTTATTTTTTTTCTGTTTGCATAATTTCCAAAATTTGTTTGTTGAGTTTTGTTTGTGTCATTTGTGAGAGTTTTTTTTTTGCAGTATTTTGTTAGCATGATTTCTTCCTCCAAGAGGGATTTTAATCCATGGATTGTGGAGGTACTCATGTCCACATCCTTTCTTGTTCCGATAGAAATGACACACAGCAATTTATCAATTACTTAGTAATCACAGTCTTTCACCATAAGATTTTGTTTTTGATTTTTTTCTAACAAGTGATTTTAATTTTCATTAATAAGACATTCTCAAAAGTTTGCTCGAATCTTTTTTTTTACATGGGGTAGTGTTTATAGACATTCAAAGAATTGGATATCAAGTTTTTTCACCTCGTTTTTTAAACAAGTTTATACATACATACCATGCATGTCATTATTCACTGACGTTTGGAGTTAAATACTTCTCAAAATGGCAAGGTGCAAATTGTTCTTTTTTTTCAATTGACCTTGCAAATTGGTTTTGCAAGAATTGAATTCTAAAGGCCCTGTGGGCCTGATTTCAACTTTTGCACCAATAGGAATGCTTGATTTGAGTTGAACATTGGCCTTAACTCCTAGTGTGAAGGCCCTTGGGGCTGATTTCAATTTTTGCACCAATAGGAATGCTTGATTGGAATTGAACATTGGCCTTGACTCCTAGTGTAAAATGGGCATTCTACTTGAAATTTCAAAATTCTGAAATATTCAAATTCCAGCTGCTTAACCCAATCTTTTGAGATATTCACAAAAAACTGCTGAGTATGACAGTAGGGACTAGGTACACACTATGAATCACCTTTAACAGCATTTAACATTTAAAATGTAAACTAATAAACTTGTGACATCTTGCCATCTTTTCACATGAAGCATTTTTGATGGAGGTAAGCAATTGCCAAAATAGAACTAATATTTTTTACTATCTCCTTGATCCTCACTTATGTGTTTTGAGTGTATGCACTGGAATTCAATGTCAATATATATTTATATACAATGGTAAATACAATATTGAATTAGTGCAAATTCATTGTTTTGACATATGCATTACTGCAATATATGTGCCTTCAATCTTCTTCCACAAAGCCTCTCCTTGAAATGGTGATAAAAATGCTTTGATAGCTCATCCTGTGGATGTCACATAGTCCTTGCCTCAGGCAACCTAAAACTGGCTTGAAAGAAGAGTGATGGAGCTGGAGGAGGACCCACTGCAGAGGACAAGGAATGGAGTTCACACATGAGTGAGTTAGAAGGCTGTTGAGAAGGGCCCCTTGAACCAAAATCCACCAGCTGAATATGATGGATGGATGGATGGATGGATGGATAGTGTGTGGACAGGAAACACTTTTCCATTGGGCTCCAGTTTCCTAGCTAACTGCAGTGGTCAGTTTGTACTGTATCTGCCAAAATTTGGAAAGAACAATACAGCTCATTTCTTTTAGATTTCTTTTAGATTTCTTTTAGACTTTTTTTTGGTTTAACTTTTTCTTTTACATCCTGCCGGAAAAGAAGGGGGCAGAAGATACTAGAAAAAGAGGGAGAGGAGAAGAAGAAAAAGGGGAGAGAGAAAAAGATTTTTTTGGGGCAAAACTCATTTTTTGGCGATTTTTTTTCTTTTTTAAATGATGATTCCTAAATGAACTAAATAAATTTTTATTTTGATTTATAGCCATATTTGGCTATGCATATTAAAATGATCGTCAATTCTTTTACTTCTTCCTATACTTGATGACCATTTTGGTTACAAAGCAAATTAATTTTTTTATTTAAAAACAAAATAAAACTAGTTTATGTCTATGTAATCATAGTCCTTGGAAGATCCACTTTAAAGAAAGACTGAAATGAAGCAAAAAGAAAATAATTAAAAAACTGAATTTAACTTTTCAATTAATTTGATTTACAGCCTATTTGGCTAATCATTTTGAAGACCAAACAAAAAAATTTACATCTTTACATGCTTCATAGTCATTTTCGTTACAAAGAATTATATATATATATAAGTTATTTTCTATCTATGTAATAATAATCCTTGGAAAATCCAGTTTACACTAGTTCTCAAATAAATGAAACAAAATAGAAATTATAAACGGCATTACATTTTTAAGAAAAATATTTTTGGTGTGTCGCCATATTTGGCTAATAATTTTGAAGACCATAACAGATTTTTTACTTTTTACCTATGCTTATCGCCATTTTGGATACTAAGGAAATAAAAATTTAAAAATAAAAAATATATATTTTATATATGTAATAATCTTGATGACAATCCTTGGTAGATCCGCATATTGATGGCGGTAAAGACGGAAAGAGAGCAAAAGGTGGAAAGACGACAGAAAGAAAGTGGAAAGAAGGGACTTTATGTAAGAGAAGGTTTTGCGCCTAGTACCTTCTCGTTTTTGGGGCCGCACCTTCCAGATTTTGGGACCCCACCCCTCGGCCTACCAGGCTCAGGTGGGCCCTCAAATCCAGAAGGTACTAGGCACAAAACCTTCTCCTATGTACTAATCATGTCTTGTATCTACTCACCTAGAAGTTACCTATTATTCCTACCTACCTACAGGACCTTCTTTCACCTAAATAAACCATTGACAATGTAGGTTACCATCAACTCAGTTGGGGTCCATCCACAACTGAATCATAACAGATGTCCAATGGATGGATGATGCACTCGTGGCTGTTGGTTCTCTCAAACCATTGAGAAGGCGCTACACAAAAGATCCCTGCAGTGTGCATTTCTGTGTCCTGAGCTACACACCCCCTCATATGTAACCTCATCTCGGCAATGGAGAAAAGAATCTACAAATAAGTGCACATAACTGGTTACACAGAATAACATGGTTTGTTCACAAATCCACCATCGTGTCAGCATCTCTTTCATCTAAACTAGCATGCAAGCTGGTGCCCATTCGAAATGCAGTGAGCATGATCTGACCTGCATAAGTATAACTTGGGTGCTTTGCCAGGACACTCTCAACAGCCTCTGCACTATCTGCAGTTACACCTATCTGGTTTGGAAACCCTTGGTCAAACCTCGGTAGAATCATTCCTGCTTCACCAAAAAAATGCTTGGAAGATTGATAAAGCAGTGTGCCTTGCAAGGCTTCTAGCAGATGGTCATCACTCCATGGTTCCTCATCTGATGTTTTCTTTAGGCCAACCCAATCATCTTGATCTGCTGCCCGCAGCCATGCTTGCTCCAACAAATTGTAATTACTGCTACAAAACTTTGCACCGGCGTTTGTGAACACTTCAAAAGCACCCATCACCAACTCCCTGGATCCACTCTTTAGGCATGCATCAACCAGTTTCCCTGGTGATAAAAGCTCCTCACCAGTCACTCCTTCTCTTGCTGCCACTTCCTGAAATTCCACCAACAACATTGTGAGACTTGAAACTAGTGTTCACTGCTTGCATTGCTGCTCCTGCTTATCTACATTCTTCTTTCGGCATATGTGAAATTTGGCTGCCAACAGATATAACATCTCCTCATTTGACACTGAAGTATATGAACAAAGACCAAATCTACCACCAAATAGTCTTATGTCCATCAGCTATATGACCTGTGACCATCATACCTGCACTGCCAGGATGGCAACATTTGCATCTACATTTTGGGCTATCTCATCTGCTCCACCTGCTCCTCCTGCATGAATATGGGAATTACAATTCTCCTCCATGAATATGGGAATGACAAAAAAAGATAGGATGTGTAGCGTAAACTGACAATCCCAAACCCAACCTCATTTTACAATTAGGTTGGCCTGCAAGCAGAAATCTGCCAAATGATAAGTTATCCCTAGTAACTTGTCTATGAGATTGCAGAGCAAACTCCAGAACACTTTAAGGGAAAAGAGAACAAGAACACGTGCTCTCATAACCTTATGAGTGTCACTCACAAAGTGTCTGACCATCACCCTCATCACTGATAGCAGGGACCAGCTGCTATTTGTCTATCATTAGTAACTCTTCAACTTCAGATGAGTGATCAGATTAGTCACCAAGCAGAAAGTGTGCTAAAGCCAACATCACAGAGGACTAATATCATGCTTCAAGGATGCTGAGGCCCTGGAACCAAAACCCAAGTTCGGTAGGACAACTTCACTTAGATAAACACTTATTAGCTTGGTACCTGCTAGGGCTGCTAGTTTTGCAAGTTGCAACAAGTGGCGACGTTGCCTTATGGTGCTGTTTGTGGAATGCTGGGAGACCAAAAACAAGGTTTTGGATGCAGCTGTGAACTGGTGTAACTTTAGTTGATGTACCCAGAGCAGTTCAGGATGTTCCTCAAGAAAAACTGCTAGCTCCTCTCCAAACTCTTCGCCAAGACGAAGGAGACGTGCATGCTGACCTTGCTGGTAGCACTGCTCAAATACAAAGCGACTAAACCGGCCCTCCTTCAGTCCCATGCTTTCTCTCTGCTTCAGCAGAACGACTGCATTAATGCCATTACTTTCTGTCTATATGGTTGATTGGTACAATTTCTGCATGTTGTGTAGGAGCATATTCAGAAAGTTGTAGCGCAACCATGTGGCTTGTCGCCCAGGTGCTTTGTTCTAAGCCAAAAAATCACTGGCCTCACCAGATATTACAGGAAATGTAAAATGAACCTAAATCATCACTATGCTGCAAAGTTCTAACAAAACCTGCAAGTCTCAAGCATCTGTTGGGTTGAAGCACAACAAGAAAAATGTTCACCATCAGGCATTGCGGACAACAAGAAACTGGATTTCACAGTTTGAGAAAAAAAGAGAAGAGAGGTCAGTGAAGAGCATTCTAACCATCAGCCTACGCAGGAGCTTGTGATCATCAAGATCCATACAGATCTGGAAAAGAGTAGAGAAGGCAGCATGCCGACGACCAAGTGCTATCAACGGTGTATAAAGCTTCTGCAACACCTTCTGTCTCTGCTCTTCTCCTTTTCCACCCCCTCCAGCACGCTGCACTTGCAACAGATCACAACTCCTCAATGCAGGCACAAATCACAAAACCCATCACCAACCACCTTTTTTGATGGGATGAGTGTGAACTCCCCAGCAAAGATAAGCACTGCACAAAACTAGTTCTGATACAAGCTAGAAGCAAGAAAAAACTACCAACAGACACAATACATGGGGAGGTAGAGAAATCTCTAAGCAGGGGATGCATGAAGGAAATTGGGAACAACAAAACCACGACCAATAGGACAATAAGTTGAAGTTAGAGGATGATTTCAAAACTGGTGATTCTAGACTGGACTACTGTGATGACAGATGCAGCTGGAGCTTGACAAGGCCCCATTTAGATCTCATCTGCCAAGATTTGCCACCAACACAGATACCTTCTTTTAGCAGCACTCACCCCACTTCTTTCATTTTCCTCCCTGACCATTGTGCATGTGTGCTGTTTCTTGGTCCACAGTCCACCCATGAACCACAAGGACGTGGACAGAAAGTAAGCAGCAAAAATACATGAGGGTAAATACCTGGGCTGCAGTCTGGGCAACTTGTGCAGCATACTGCTGGAGAGCAGTGAGAAGTGTATCACGACGACTCCAGTACTCCATCTGCAGGCCTCGATATTCCTCCTCACGCTCCACCTTGGCTGTTATAGCACCTGCATAGCTTTCCAATAGAAGGTCAGCCATCTCTTCCAGCTGCGTCATCAACCCTGGTGTTAGTGATGGCTCGCTTGCCTCTGCCTCAGACTTTAGCTTGAGGAGCATGGTTGCCACCTTCCACACGCCAGAGCGAACTGCAGGTTTGCAGTACCAAGGTGTAAGACCTTCGGGTGATGGATACCAAGCATGTTGTGTGTCATGATATGCAATCGCCACACGCAACACTGTGCTACATGCAAAGGCAAGCTCAGCTGCACGCTCAATCTGAACCTTTACAGCTTTGTCACATTGCACCAGTGCTCCTGCATGCTGCTGGATACAGATAAATAACTCCTCCAATTCTGATACACGTGTGTAGAACACCTCCACCCTGTCTCTATCCATAAGCATCACATTGTTTCTGCGAGCTTTTTCTCCCACAAGCTGCACTGTGTCCCAAAGAGCACCAGTTCCTTCGCCAGAGCTCTGGGGCGGGAGAAGTTTTGAAGATCCTGTGAAATTATCCGGAGACCCGGGTTGAGCTTGAGCATTGTTCAATTCCCTCAGCTTCATCATTCCAGCTAGCTTCTCTCCATGCTCCATGATCACATGCAATGCCTCTCCTGCATGAGAAGCCCCAACCCATCAATACAGACAATGCCATAACAAGAGCTGGTGTGGGCCAAGACCCAGCCAAAACTACCCAATATACTACCTATTGACTTTCCATTCATCTAACACTGTAAAATACTGATGCAATACTCAGAATTATTTTCTAACAGCACCGGGAGCAGCAGTTTCCTTCCTTTTGATTGGATGTGCATAAATTTGCAAGAGAAAGCAGTGATGCCCTAGCACAGATAGATTGGAGTGTAAAACTTTTATGATGTGAACTTCCTGAAAAGAAGTGAAGACTGACTGCCAGTGAGATCTTAACATGGCATCAAGAAGAGATCATGACAACTAGAGAGAGTATTAATCACTTACTCTGCTTGTGTTGAAGCTCTTCGTGACATTTGCTGGCTGCAAGAAAATTGAGATATTGTTGATGCCGCCTTTGCTTGTCTGCAAGTTGTGATGAGACTGTTGCGAGAACTGCAACACCAGATGCTCTGCCCGATGCCCAGTGCTTGGCAAGCGTATCCACTATTGCTCGACTTGTACATGCAAACACATTTCTGTCACCTTCTCTTTCAAAGGCACCAGCATTCTGCAGTTTATCTAGTACAGATGTCAGCTGCCCAGAAGCAAGATACTGCTGGAAGAAGCGGCCTACACTTGTCTCTGCTTCATCATCCTGTGAAGGCCATTGGCTCACTACTTGGTCCAACTGTGCATCACCTGCTACAACCCTCCCTGAGCCCAGCCGTTGCAGTTCTGTTGCATCACCAAACATCAGCTGCCGACGTTCATCCTTCACTGGCTCCTCAGTTGTGCTCACACGACGAGACAAACCACGCTCGGGGGGTTGTACAGCACCCAGCAGTATGGCTTTTGGTGGGATAGCCCACACACCTGCATCCTCTGTAAGGACTATCCAGGCACCAGCATCTTCACCAGGTACTACACATGCATCCAACACCTTTCCAGCTCCCCAAGACAAGTCAAACTGATAAAGTCGTACATGATTGCCCTTGCCAACATGAGCAACAGTGGCAGTGCCATCTCCTGCCAAGATTAATGCTGAGCCAGCAGGTTGTCCACCTGTACGGAGGCACATGGAGTAGAGAAAAGCCTCTTCTTCCACACGTGCCTTTGGTAAGATGATCTGTGGGGGTGCCCTTCGCCTAATCTCACCCTCACCCCACAGCTGGAAATAATGGAGAGAATACTGCATGTGGCTTGAGCTGGTTACAAAGTCTTTGCTGAATGATGCTACCAGCACTGTAAATTCTTTCCCAGATTCATCCACTTGCAGGTCCAAGAGCCACACTTGCTTCTGGCCAGCCAGGTCATACATCACATCCTTCTCATTTGAGAGATCATAAGTCCAGGCCTTGGTCACCACCCCCCTTGGTGACAAGTCAACATTCCAGCATTCAAACCCATGTGATGTCAACAACAGGAGCCGTTGTACACCTTCATTGGGCAGTGAACACCACACTAATGACCATGCTCTGCTACTATTAGTTGCAAAAACACTGTATCCCACCTCTGCCCCTGTCACACCACGAGCAATCTGCTGCTTGGATATGCCATCTGGACCACAGTCAAATCGCCAAAGCTCACCATCCGACCCACTTGCAACAGCCACAGAAACATCAGGGCTGGTTGAACTAGATGCTACTATAGATGTAACCAGTGGTACCCCAACGGAACCTGAATTTGACCTGCGATTGCTTGGCCGATCATCATTCAAAAGAGATGTAAGTGCTCGGTTATTGGTACCCGTGCTGATTATTGGAGGTTTTTCACCACTGGAAAAAGCATCAGGCCAGTAAACCAAAGCTAAACTCTTGCTGGAGCACATAATCACACTAACTGCATCACAGCCTTTAAGGTAACCAACCTCGGTCTGTTGATCTACGTGATGTGCCACTAGGCACACCAGCCAGCAGTCCTCCTTGTCAGACAGGCCCAGCTGTGGCACTGTAAGTATAGCACATGTACCACTGTGAAGGTGACTCCACACACACAGATGTTGCCCATTCAGTATCCAGGATAGCCCACTCTTCCCATCCATTCCACCTTGTACTTTTGCTGCATCTGCCAGTTATTCCACAATCCACCATCACTTGGAATGAGCTGCACTGTCAAAATAGTCATATCCCTGGAATTGACACCTGTCTTCCTTCTTCAATTGTGTTCCAAATCAATCTTCTCCAGTATCACTCCCAACAAAACCAGCAAAATTTAAAGAACCCTAGAAACAACAGAATGTAATTACTACCTCCTTGAGTTCCAAGCTTCCCTTCTCCAAGCAGGACTCGAAACTGATGAGGTAAATCGCACACAAAAACAGGCTGGTTCCCATCCGAACTACCCTTTCCACCACCACTTCTAAGCACTCTGCTTGCCCTGCAAAATTCCTTTTCCCCACTGTTAGATTTGCTGCAACCAATTTGCAGGACCAAATATTCCAGTATGACACAGGGAAATCTGATGTAATCACCCAAAATCAATAAACACTTCAATTTGCACAAAAAACAGGAGCCAAAATGCACAGCTCTTTGTCTAGTCCTCCTAATGAGTGCTGAACGCATTTTCTCGCCCTAAACCCTAAACCCTAGACCATTTTCTCGCCTCCACTGTCTCCTGGCATGTATGGTTTTTCTACACTTTCTAACTCACCTAGGGTTCAGAAACAAACAAACAAACCTACCTCTCTCATATAACAGAAACCATTTCGTGATTACAGATTCATCAGGCAGTCCAAAGTCTTCCAACCAGTCCCATAAGCTACAAATAATACTCAAACCTACCCTGTAACTAAAGACTAACTCTCAAGAAAGCTTAAACCCTACAACTACCCATTCGCAAATTGAAAATGTTGCGCAAAAACACCTTGTGAAGAATTTTTTTCCCAAAAGAGATAAGAAGAAGGTACTAAGAATCCAGACACGATTAGCCAAAACATTCGGGGGAAGTAAGAAAACACCCCACGACTCACTCCCTCACTCAGGAATCCGGAAATGTAAAACACGCGAAGATGAATAAGAGATACCTGGAAGGAGTGAGGGCCGGAGAAGCCCAGGGAGACGAAGGCTGACGAAAGCCTGCAGTGGAGGAGGAGATTGCACCAACAGGTGTTGCTGCTGCTGCTGCTGGTACCGTTCCATCCCCAGCTGCTGTTGCTGCTGCTTCTCGGATTCGACCGTAGCCTCCTTTGGCACGGCCTGGAGTGAACATGGTTGCAGCAGATTTGGCGATCAAAGCATCCGATGACGCAGCCAAAATGCAAGCGTTTGCAAGAACCAAAATGGTCAGGAAAGCACAGGTCGCAAAATTAGGGCATTTCGTTGAGTGTAAAAGGACGACACGAGAGGGGAGACGAAATTTAGGGTTTAGTAGTTCGTACTCGTTATGGAGGGAAACTGACTAAAGTAAGAAAAGCAGGTCCACTCCCTTGGCCTGTACACTGTAACATTACAGCATGCCCAATGGCAGCAATAGATTGGCCTTTTTGGATGAAGATTGTTTTTCTATAAAAAAAATATGAATATATTCTTTGGGCTAGTAAAAATGCACATGTTCGTAGTGTCCTGCAAGAGCACCTGTAACAGGAAATGACACTTTCTCAGCAATAAATGATTGTTTCTCACTGGCCAACTGCAAGATCAGCCCAGGTGCTGCTGAGAGTTATACGGTCTCTCTCACTTGTGCAATCCATCTTTTCAAGTTCATGGGTGTGGATGGGGGAGAAATTAAAGAGTGTATACTGGATGTGCCACATACTCATACATGGTTGCCGCTGGGCATGCTTTTAGTGTGGTTATTACAAGTTTGTTTGTTTATTTAGAAAATTTGGAGGTTGAAGGTTTTTGTTCTTGGAGGTTGAAAGTTCGTGATTTTTTATCTTTTATTTATTTTCATATATTAAAGGAAACATGTGTGAGAAAATCTTCTATTTTTTTTAGAAGTTGACTTGTAAAGTGTAATTTATAGTGATGAGGGACTTATGAAGGGTGAAATGTTTTTGATGAAAATCATGTTGTGGTTTTTTTGTGTTTAGGCATTTGGATTTTTTAAGTGGAAGGTGGAGTTGAAATAAAATTAGTTTGTTCAAATGCACATGTTGTGCATATAAAGTAAAGTTTTTACAAAAATAAAACATTGGTTTTGTTTTGAAAATGTAATCTTGAATAGAAATGCATGCACATGTGATGTTGTATAATTTGATTAAATTGCTAATGATTATGTCATTGAATGTGTTGTTTTATGTTGTGTAGTAATCCAAACCAATACATGCAAAAAGACAAATTTCAAAATAACAAAGGTGAAGTAATAGACCAAATATGGTGAATTTTAACATCAATACTTCAAGTATGGCATGCATTTTATTTTGAAAACCACTAGTGTATGCAAGTGTAGCCACTTGCAATTTAGTTTGTATTAATGTTATGCATGTTGCATTTTAATGATAAATAAGGTTTGTTAGTGGCATACATTGTAGTTGTAAACTAATTTTATTTAAATAGAAAGGATGGACATCTTTTTTTTTCTTGCATCACAATGTTATGTATATGTTATTCATTTCATTTCATATGTGACATTGAATATCATAATATGGCAGGTTTCAATTAGACAAAGTGGAATGAATAAATTATGGTTCCAACTTCATTTCAACAAAAATAAAATAAAACATTAATTTATAAAAACACAATTTTTATATGACAATATTTGATTATTATGGTTCATCATCTTTGTGATGACATTTTGTAAAAAAAACTTTTGTTATAAATAACTTGGGCAATATATTTAGATTTATAATCAAATTATATTTCAATAATTTTTTTTAAATGCTCTTGTATATTGCATTTTCCAACTTTGAATGTCAATGCATATAATTTTAGATCCATTTCATATTTATAAATAATGATGGAATGTAATTTTGCACTATCCATCATAATTTGAACAATGGTAATGCGTGTGCAAGGTATGCACATTTGCACTATAAGTTACAATTTAATTGTTTAATACTATTAAAATCAATTACTATACAACTACATTGGAACCCATAGCTAAACATCTAGTTGCAAATGACATCAACAAATTTCATTTGTTAATGGATGAATGAAAAATCATGCAAATTAGGTTTGTTGATGGATGATTAAAAAATCACACAAAAATTAGGTTCATCAATGGATGAACATGCCTATTAGTAGTAGTAACCTAGCTAGTTGCAATTTGCAAATTCTACAATATCAAGGCAATTACAATGATCCTAATGGTTCCATCATAGTTGCCAAAACACTATTACATTTTAGAAATGTAGTTTTATTCAATATTAGAAAATAACACAATAGTTGTTTATGAAAAGTTGATTAACAATGGGCTTACAATAAGATTTTGTAATTCTAGTTTCAAAGGTGTGTGCATTGGGTACATTGGAATTACACACAATAACTACCTTGTGTTGACATGAGTTATTACATAATTGTAGCCATTAATGTGTTTCCATTGCACCTGTAATTGCAAGGGAGTTGCAACGAAAGTCAACAAAATTCATTATGAATGGATGGATGAAAATCAATGTCAATATGACATTACAACAATAGTTGCAAACTAGTTGCATTGGAATTGCACATGAATATGGTTATAGATATCATGAATCGTGATTGAAAACATAATAAAATAGCCTAAAAAACAATAGCTAAATTGATATAATTATGTTTTTTCAATGTCTTGCAAATACTTGAATTGAACCTTTAATTTTCAACAATTAATTTGAATATTAGATTTCAAGTATTTGAAAGTATATGATTTTTTTTTGAAAATAATTGTTTATTTCTCCTAGCTTTCAATATTGATATGGTGAACATTATAATAATTCCTTTGTCTACATAAAACATATATTTTGTTGAAAGTTGCGCTTTGATGTAATGTTAGAAAAATGTGATGATAAGTAAAAGGACTCATGGTTGAGAGTGTGTTTTTTTTTGTTATTTGTGAAATATTATTTTCTCCCAATACACATACATAAAATTTTATTCATTTATTTAATTGATTAGCATTTAAGTTTTTAACAAGGTAGATGCAAGCTATGGTGGTTCACTTTTGTGACAAAACAATATTTTTTCCTTAGGTACCTTTTATTCAAATGCATATGGTGATTGATATATCATTATATCTACTAATTGAGGCTTTAGACTAAACTAACAATTTCATTGTGAAAAAAACTATGTGGTTATTTATTGATAAAAAAATCATTTGTTAATAGTAATGAACTTTTGAAGTCAAAACATGTGGATTGGTTGTCTAACTAGAACTTCACAAAATGATTTTTTTTTATTGATTCACATTCCAAATTTATTATTGAGATTCAATATAGAATGTAATACAAGATGATAAACTCATGTGAAGAATATGTTTTTTGAAAAATTTAACCATTTAATAGTTAAGGACTTTTGAATGGTTAAAATTTAACCATATTTTCGTAAGTCCATATGAGTTAAAAATTTTGTTTGCTTTTTAATTTCTTTGTTCCAAAAGCATATGTTTTTGAAATCTTTACAAGAGGCATTATTCATATAGACTTTGTGGGTTTTTTTTTTAGAACTTCCAAATTAAAAAATGATATTAGCTACATTAAATATAAATTTTCACATAGATTTAGGAAGGTTTGTAAGTGATTGAACATGTAGTATTCAAAGATTAGAATAATAATAACATTTTAAAAAGTAACAACCATGTTCATTTGAATCATTTAAAAAAATCTTGTTTGAACTTATAGGGAGTGTAGCTTTTGTTGATATTGAACCACCATAGCTTGCATCTACCCAATGGCATATATTTTTGTCAATGGAGTTTGTTTTCATAGCTAAATTCATCCCCAACTTTTAAAAACTAACATAATTTTTGAGGATATTTTTGGGGTACTTTTCCAAATCCAAATGAGATGGTACAATTTTTTTTTAAAAGCTAAAGGGAGGCTAGAGGGACCAATGAGGAAATCTAAAGGTTCCATTTGATTTTAAATGTTAAAGGAAGGTTAAAAGTTTTGAAAACTATTTTTTTAACTTTACAATTAGAACACAAGGTAACAAGTAGGTACAAAATATTTTGCTTGCACTTTACATCCATTGCAACTCAAGTAACTCATGCAATCCATCTAATATCATTCATGCCATAGAAATATGTTGAATTACAAGTGGTCAATTCAAAAACCCAGTTGCAAGGCTAGTTGCAAATCATTCCATTTTCTCATAATGATATTTTAAGAAGTATATGTTATAATACTAAACCCACAAAGGCCCAAAAGGGAATTACCATAATGTGTTTTTACTTAATACTACTTAACACATGGCGTTCATGTATTGATATATACAACCAAATTTGATATTCATATATAATGTTTGCAAGTTTTAATAGGAAGATTGACATGATTGATTTTTCAAACCTCATGTTTTCCAAACTTCAAGCCCTTCAACAAGCCAAGTATTCAACTCAAGATGTCAGTGATTGAAATATCATTAACTATTATCAAGTACACCATTTTGAATGTTGTAAATTTGATTTACATAAGTTTTACTATGTTCATTTTAATTTGCTACAAAGTAATTGATAATCCACATTTATGCATGGCCAAAATCCATGCAACTATTGTTTTTTCCTTAGCTTTAATTAGTACATTTAATGGGCCCATCTTTCTAGACCTTGTTTTACCCTTCAAATTATTCAAATGTGAGGTCATGGGTATGTTTCATAATGTAAATTAACATTCGTCAAATAGTTGTTCCCTCTTTTCATTGCACATTCATTGTTTCTTCTAAGTAGTTGTTTTTGTCATTTTGTCACAACATATCAAAATTAGTGGTTCAATTAGCCCTCCATAAAATGCATGGTGCTTGTGAAACAAGGTTGGGTGAAACATTTTCCTTTCCCATTGTTGTGTGGTTGAGCATGTCACCATTTCATTACTTATGGAGGATGTTCACGATAATGTCAATGTGAATCCTCATGACCCCAACCTCCAATGAATAGGGGGTGTGCACTTAGGTTTTATAAAAGGTATGCCCTTCTCCTTTTCATCTAAGAAAATATAAAATGTGTTAAGTCAAGGTAGGTTAGAAATGCATGTCTTTTTAAGGGTTCAATAGAAGAAATCACAATATACAAATTTGAAAGTCATCCCACACCAAATCATAGTCTCATGTTCCTATGCATGCAATGGGTGTGAATATCTAAGTGCATTGCCATCCAAACTTGAAACTCATCCTCCACATTGGTTTGTAAGTTATACAAAAATTGAAACACTAGGAAAAGGCAATTGAGTTGTGGTGGAATGGTGGTGTTCAAAATTGAAACAATGATTTTGATTTTTGTTAGGAAATGTAAGGTCATGTCCAACATTGGTCTAGTTATTGATTTTTTTTCATGACCACTAAGTAGGTTTTTTTTAAAATGTTGGTTTGGTTATTAACATTTAAAAAATTGGGTGTTGGTTAAATTGTCAATATTTTTGGGTAATAATTATTAGTTATGCATAAGGGTAGATTAAAATAACTAGTTGATAACTGTTAATTATCCTACATGTTCTTAGTTGGTTATTATTTTTTTATAAAGTTAAAAAATATTTTTTTTTTTTGGGTTTTATATGATAAAGTTATTTAATGTTTGAGGATTGGTAACCTATTTGGATGATAATCAAGTTATGTGAGCAAGTTTTAGATAGGTTACTAGATTTTGAAATTCTAATACCAATCAATTAAATTATGAATTGGATATTAAAAAAAACCAATTGATAGGTTATTAATAACTAAATTGATAATTGAGTCAAAACTCAACAACCAACCAACATTGGTCATGCCCATTTGGGAAAAAATGGTTGGGGTTGCTCACTTCATCAATTTGTTCATTGTGGATATCCAAAAGGGAACACTTTGTTCTTCTTCAAGTTAAGGTGCCTTATTGCAATTTCCAAAAATGGGATTTATGATTTAGATCAAATTTGTGAATTGTAATGGCACGATAAGGTTTCACATTTTTATCTAAGTAGATGACTTCACATTAATGTGACAACCCACCTCCTCCCACCAAATGCCAATGCCACATTCTAAACATCTAGGTTATTTTCACTTTCCTAAGTCACACCCATAGCTAAACTTAACAATTCTAATTTGTTGCCTTAAGTTATACCCATAACCAAACACAAAAAATCTAACCCTATTGGGGGCTTCAAATAAATCCAACCACAACATGGCAAAACCAAATGTTCATAAAGATTGGTAGTTTTGGACAATGACACATCCAATCATGTTTATTAGATCAAACTAATTGATTCGCCTATTGGGTATTTGCTCACCAACTTGTGCTTGATGATGGGCATGTTTACCCTCCTCAAAAATAAAAAATCATGACTAGGAGCATGTAATTTAAAATTATGATTTTTTATCCAACTTTTCCAAAGGATAAGGTAGAAAGTGTTGGTAGCCTTGTAGGGAGTGTAATCTATTTCTATTTTGAAGTGTGTTGTCATTGCAAGTGAGGATTTTTCTAAGATTATTTCACTTTCAAGTTTCCCTTCCCTTTCCTTTTCCAATATTTTTCTTTGGGGGCTCTAGAACGTAATTTGTTCCTTTGCCCCTTTGTGAACCCTTTTGGGTTTTTGTGCTTTTGATTCAGATTTGAGTACTTTGTTTTTATACTTACTTTCCCCCTTTGTTGAGTGTTTTGTTTGATGAAGTTTACTAGGGTTCATCATAAATCACAATTTATGAAGCAAAAATGAACTTCACATCCACAAACCATGTTCTTAATGTCACATGTTTGAAATTATTTTGAAAATTTTGTAAATTGGGCCTAGTATTCCCAATCTTGTCAATGTAGCAACAAGTTGCAAAAGTGAGGATGGAAAAAAGACATGACACACATTTGCAACTCATTGTTGTCATAAAACATTAGATGGCTGATAGCTATTCAACATGGATCTTTATAAAGGCACAAATAATGCTCTAATGTGCTCATATAAGACAATTCTTAAGATTTATTGTTACACACAATAGGTGTATGCTTGGGTATCAATATTTTAAAAACTAATCAATTAACAAATTTAATCAATCAATAAGACTTTGGGTACTTGATATCATATCATTTAAGGAAAACTTAGTTTATTTCCAAAATATTAATTTTAAAGACAAGATAATTAGGCATCCCCCATTGTTACATTTCTATGGTATGTTCAATTTGAAGACCTTTAAAAGGAGATGCATAAGGTATAGTCCATGGATGATGGCATTTCACCAAACAAGGGCCAAACACAAGAATGTTGCCACTAAGAGCCTAAGGTGCAAAAATTGGGGCATGGGAAGTGTCTAGGGTTTACCCTAATCCCTAAAATCAATGTAAATTAAATGTTTTCTATGAAGAACTTTACAATGAAACCTTCCCTTCAAATGTGCCCATCATTCAAATCCTTAGAGTAATATAAATTTCAACAAACTTGTCACTACAAACACACCAGTAGGGAGTTCATTGATCCTTTGGTTAGTTGATCCTCTTCTTGTTCTCACCACTTGTAAAAGATGGAAAGAATATTTGCACATATCTTTTTCACCTTCCAACATCAAAACTTTATGAATCCACCTACACTTAAACTCAAATTTGATAATCATTATCTATCATCATCCTCAATAAACATAAACTTGAATTTCAAATTCCTCTTAACACCAATTCACATGGCCATTGCCCCCACCCAAATGTGTTCCACTCTTTTCCTTCCCCCCATTACCCAATCCCCTTCACAATTGCCCTAGAAGAGTTTAAATTCATTGAAATGATTGACAATGACCCTAACTAGGAATAATAGCCTTTCAATGAAAAGGCTTTTATTTACTATAACAAAGGTTTTTTTGTCTCTCTAACAAATGTGTGCGAACTAACTTCCGCTTATGGTCCATATTTTAAAAAACAACACTTTGGTTTTGGCCCTTCACAACTTGATTTTTTTTTATTTGGCATGGTTAGGAGATACCTTTTTCCATTTCAAGTGAAATATTTAGTATCCTTGTTCGAAAGCTAAAAGAATTCTTCACATTTTGGTATAAATATATAATTTTCGTTGTCTACAAAAGCTTGAATGGGCATCATATTTAGCCTTCATATGTAACTCCCTGATCGCTAGCCATGAGAAAGAAGGTAACCCAATGAACGGTGGGGGAAAAAACATATTAATGCACAAAGTGTAAGTGAATTATCCTACCTTCCAAAAGGCTAGTATGGTACATACTACATACTATACAATCCACATGGTACACACATTGTAGTCCAAAGAAATTTGAAAAACTTGAAAAGAATTTGATTACTCATTAGTTATTAGGCACCATGATTTATTTCAAACCCATAATGTAAGCTTAGTTCTTAATGGCAAAGATGTTAGTTACATCTTATGATTGCAATTCAATTGGTCATCTATTAGGAAAAAAACAAAACAAGGAAAGGTCCTTCAATGGAGGATTAGTGTATCAATATCATGCTTATAGTATGATATAAGTGTGATTGAATGGGTCTTCATCCTTATAGCACACTTGGCAAGCTTGTATTTCCTTTAAAAGGGTGTCACTTTTATAATCATCTTAGCACCAACAATGTGATCCTTGATTTAATATGAATGAAAAAGGTGTCATTTTGTAATCATCTTTGCACCAACAATGTGATTTGTTACTCATAATATGAAGTCATTCTTACAAGTAAACATACCATATTACAAATTTGGGAAGTCCTTATGCACCTTTGGGTTTTTATTAATTAAAGCGATTAATTATTGCACAAGTTAGACACTTTCAATTGGAATTGTTCAAAAAATGAGGCATTTTTATTTCTTGCTAAAACCAAATTATTAGGCATTTGCCAAAGCAATTAATTATGGTCGAAACTGTCCTTGAGGTGAAAGGTATTAAAAAAATGCACTAGCCTCTCACCCTCGTTTTATACTTTAAACATTTTAGTTTATATTTGATTTGTAACCATATTTGGCTAAATCTTCCTAAGGATGATTGCCCATTTTTCCCTACATCATCTTTCAATGGATGATCACCCCAAAGTTTGGCTACAAAACAAAAATCCCTAAAAAAAAAAGTTAAAACCCTTTGCTATGAAGTGAGGGAAAAACATAGTAAAAATCGATATTTTGCTATAAAGTGTGTTGCCAAAAAAATAGAAAAAATGATGAAAAGATTTTAGTTTATATTTGAGTTTTAGCCATATTTGGCTAAATCTTCCTAAGGATGATCACCCCAATTTGGCTACAAAACAAAAATCCCTAAAAAAAAGTTAAAACCCTTTGCTATGAAGTGAGGGAAAAACATAGTACAAATCGATATTTTGCTAGAAAGTGTGTTGCCAGAAAAATAGAAAAAATGATGAAAAGATTTTAGTTTATATTTGAGTTTTAGCCATATTTGGCTAAATCTTCCTAAGGATGATCACCCCAATTTAGCTACAAAACAAAAATCCCTAAAAAAAAGTTAAAACCCTTTGCTATGAAGTGAGGGAAAAACATAGTAAAAATCGATATTTTGCTAGAAAGTGTGTTGCCAAAAAAGTAGAAAAAATGATGAAAAGATTTTAGTTTATATTTGAGTTTTAGCCATATTTGGCTAAATCTTCCTAAGGATGATCACCCCAATTTGGCTACAAAACAAAAATCCCTAACTGTGGTGCACTGCCATTGGTCGCAGTGTCGGGATTTGGTTAGGTTTGCTGCAGAGTAATGCCATGAATGCTGTGGCGTGCCAGTCGCCTCTGCTCCCGCCCGCTCGCTCGCTCGCTCGCTCTCGTCCCTCCTGTCTGCCTGCTTCACCGCGTCGTTCGTCCACCAACAACACGCTGCGCTCTTCCCTGCACACACAATTCATTCATGACGCTTCCTGCAATGACGCTGCTGCTATCTCTACAGCGATGCGCACTTGCCCAATTTCCAAACAAAGCAAAAACCGTACTCTACAAAAAGCTGGCCTACACTCTCCTCTCCACTAAGTAAATCCATTGCCATTACTCCCCTGCACGAATCACCTCCGAGCCCCCCGGGCCCTCCACTTTCTTCCTGCACTTCTTTCGTCGCTCAAGTTTTTAGTTCTGTTTTTAATTGGTCGCAGTTATTTATTTATTTATTTGGTTCCTTCTGTATTTTATCCCATTGCGCCATCCCCAGAGGATGTGGGCGAGGGTAGGGTCTGGACTTTGAAGTTTTTTTTGGCTTTGTTTTTCCGCCTGTGTTTTTTGGTTGTTTTGTTTGTTTGTTTGTTTTTTCCCTCGTTTTCTGTTGAAGATAGGCGGTCCAAGGACTGAAGGGGAAGAAGAAAAAACAGGCGGAAAAGAAGATCGGGTGTTTGTTTGTTTGTTTGTTTGTTGTTGATTGCACAGATAAATAGACAATTTTCCACACCTGTTTGTGGAAGTTGGGAGATAACCGCGGCTTCGAGCTCTCAAAGAGGGAGCCGCTGCTGCTACTTCTCGGATTCAGCATTGGAAGTTTGAGGGTGGAACGTCAGAGTTTCTTAGACTCTCTTGTTTTCTATCTCTCTTGAAGACGGAAAATAGTGCTCTGAAAACCTTCTTGTGAGCTGCAGGAAACTTGTAGCGCTGCACCTTCACAAGGAGAGAAAGAAACCGGATACTCCGAGAGAGATGTTCTGTTGAGCATCTCCAACAGCAGCAGCAGCAGCAGTCGGAACCACTCGAGAAACCATCGTCGCACGGAGATTTGGTTTTTCAGAATGGCGGTACAACAACGACGACATAGTCAGCAGCATCCAGGCACAAGTCCGGAGTCGTCCTACACATGGAAGGGACAGGTACAAGGGAAAAACTCGCATTCCTCCTGGAGCGTGTACGCCGACCCGGAGCTGAAGCGAAAGAAGCGTGTTGCGACCTATAAGGTATTCACAGTGGAAGGCAAGGTGAAACACACCCTGAGAAGCAGTTGCAGGTGGCTCAAAGCCAAGTACATGGAAGTGCGTTATGGCTGGTGGTAATTCTTCTTTGCCAGGGAGCAATCCGCAAGAGAACTCCGACGTACTCTTCAAGGGAGAGAATGTGAAGATCTCTCTCTCTTCCCAGTGAAATAAAAATCTCCGCGTTTTGCTAGGGTTTCGCCGAGAGCTGCCGCCGTTAGGGTTTTGCTATGCCGACAGATTTCATTTCTCTTCACCTGCAATCGAGAACCATCTCAGAAAGAACTGATTTGGACTACTCTCTGTGTGCACGGTTTGCATAAAGTCTGTTGTGTCCTCCCAATGTCATTTTCCCTAGTTGCTCCCAAGCTTGTAGCAAAAGGAAAGGGAAGTAGTAGGAATTCAGAGCTTGTATCATCATGATCATCATCCATCAGAAAACACAAGGGGCTGCTGCTGCCACAACGTTTTTTCTGTACAATTTTACTTCAGCAACAGTCCAAAAAGTGGTCAATTGTGAGTCCAGAGATTGTTGCATGCGAATCTACAGGTGCCAGCCCCATGTGGTGCATGTGCTGCAAAAATGCTTCTAGCACGTTGAGCTGCCTACAAGTATTTCTGTTGCTTGAATTTGTTCACTTTGGGTGCTTGAGACTTTGAATTCAGGGGAGATTGGGTTTTTGTAGCACTTTTTTATTACTCTCGGATATATCCAACAACTGTGGCATTTGTGGTATTTTGAATGAGAAATTTTCAGGTGGCAGGACTGAGATTTCCCTCGACACTGTATAGTGCATGACCAGTAAGGTCTTCATCAAAAGTCTGATGTGGAGAAATTACTTATGCAAATACTAGTTGAACAATTTCTTCAAGGGAATGTGGCACATCATCATCACAAGCTCAAATATAGCAAGACATCCTGCCCATGCTTTGCTCGGATCAGGTTTCCCTCCAATTTTCATCCCAGCACTCCATCCTACAACTTATGCATAATAACATTGACTTCACTGGCCATATAATGCAGCACAAACCCTTTGTGACAATCATTGCAACTGTGCAGCTGAAGGTCACCTTTCCTTGCAGCAGCTCCACAAGACCAATAGACTACAATCAAGAGGAAATCCTGAAAGCACAAATGTAAGGCTAGACCTTTCACAACCATCAAATTGTTTGATTGACCCCCAACTACAAATCTTCCCTGTTGTGCAATTCATAGTTACACATTCTTTCTTAACATTTCCAGAAGAGCACTGGACTCTTTGAAGTTTTTTTGTCTTTCACATCCTCTGGCCAAAATGATGCACAATTTGTGACCTGAACACACTTGAAAAACTATAATCCAGAAGCTACAATTTTCCTCATGATCTGAACACACTTGGAAACTGTAATTGAGAAAGGTACAATTTCTCCTCAAGTTCTTCATATCAATTGCGCATCACATCATTAGAGCAAAAAACACCTCTGTCAACCTCTGACCATATATGGCAGCTGGGCATTAGAAGGCATCACATTGGCACCAGTGAAGACACATGACTTTTGCACCAATACTTATAACAAGACAATAGTGGGGCTGACTTGAGTGCAGATCCAGAACCACTCTTAAAATGGCAAAACATAAAACAGCGCAAAGAATTAAATGTGGCATGATTTGTGACATGCTCTGACCCCTGGGTTTGCACAAATCAAACAACCTAGTTCACTATATTGATTTCTAGAATCACCAGCACACAGCAATATACCTTATGTACAATCTTGAATACCAATAATGCTTTTCTGTAGATAGACCACTTTCATAAAGACTTTCTCCATATTCAATTTCTGTCCCTAGGTTCCATGGCCCCAACACCATACTCATCTCAAAGGTTTCGTTGCAAGTAGCACAAAGTCAAGAGAACTCACATTACTCTCAATCACATTGTTCAACTTTACTACCACCATGCTTTAAATTTCTTTTCCCCAACTATTATTTGGCCTTCTAACTAGCTACTCAAAATCCACAATATTACAAGAACCCATAGCTTGAAAAGAGAGGACAGTATTCAGAAGATCACACACTGCCTTTGTCGATGGATTCGCTGGAGAAGATGTAGGACTACAATGGTTTGAAGACTGTCATCACATGAAGAAAGCCAGAAAGGAAATCCCATTGACCACACCAAATGTCCAAAGTACACCAAATTCATAGTAGGCCCTGCACCCATATACTAATTAACCTGTCTTGGGGAGGCACTGGATATGTGTTTCATCATTACTGTAATTGTGCAAATTCCAATGGCAGCATTAACCCCCTTATCTAGGTCTTCTGGAAAGAACAATCAACGATAATTTCCAATTTTAGGGTTCAAGAAAGGAAAAGACGCACCTGAGAAACATGCCCAACCTCACCTCAACGATGGCTAATGCCACTTCTCACCCTCAGAAAATCTGTCACTCTTCAAACAACATCACAGAAACAACGCCATCCATCAAAATGAAAACTGGCGACCAGATCCCATTCTTTAGCTTGAAATTCCTGAAAATCGCCTACAACTATTTTGCCTCCTTCAAACTCCAGCCTGACGGTGAGAAAAACTGAAAACTGGGAAGAATCTCATAGTCGCAGCCCAGGCTGTTCAGCTTCTCCTCAGCAGCTACAGAAATGGCTCCAACTCCCCACCTCCCAACACCTTCAAAAGGCAGCTTTCCATCCCTGCCCGAAGGGTTTATACTCCTTCTCACTTTCAAAGCCTCCAGAGAGGTGTTTCCTTGCCTTCTTGAAACCCTGCCACGGATATGTCCGCTAGGTTCCGACACGTATTTCGGAGGCCCAGCACTCATCCCTACTGCTATAGCCTCAAACGTGTCTTCATCCAAGCAAACGTCTCCAACACACAGCACAAAGTCAATGAGGCACTCTTCAAAGCAATCATTGCCAGCAGCTCTTCCACAACTACACCCTTGCTGACACCCTGTGGGAAAAAAATAAATAATCAGGTAGCTCCAGTTACGTAATTTTTAATCTGTACGTGCGCCCATGATCTTGCGGAGTAAGAAGGTCCTCCTCCTGGGAGGATTGCAACACAGCAACTGCCGAAATCTATTTCTGTTGTTGGGCGATCGATCTATTGAATTGCTATGGCGGTGGACACTTGCGCAATGAGTGTTGACCCTAACCCTAGGTGTTGCGATCTGCATTCCTTTACAATGACCTACCTGCCCACAGATTTCCGACCCAAATAACGCAAGACAAACTGGGGTGCTAAAGAAAAACACAAGAACAATAGGAATCCCAATAAATTATCTAGCACATTGCTAATAATAACACATGTAAAATCATGCAGCACAGGGGCACCTATTGGTGTCACATTCACACTTCAAAAAATTCCCTCAAGACTATTCCTAATGTAATACTCAAGGTTCAATGTATAAGGGGAAAGCACTGCTGTCAGTGCCTTCCTGCCCATGAACTGAGGGTGGAGCCCAAAGTCCAGGGCAGAAGGCACTGACAGGTACTGACAGGTGCCTTCCCCTGCAGAACAACCGAGGGACTAGTGACACTGCAGATCACCTTACACCCCCACCCTAGGGCGCTTACACATAAGATCCCTACTCCAGTCTGGAGTGGGAATTGCATATTGTAAGGCACCCTCAAATTGCACTGCCTCCTGCACCATGGTCATTATGTGTAGTCAAAAGTGAAGTATGATGTGTTTCCTGCAAGGTTTAGGTCAATGCAATGCCTTTGTACATATGGTGATTGTTGGGAACTAGAGGGGAACTACAAAGGACTGCAAAGAAATACAAACCAATAAACACTGTACGAGGATAATCACTGGTATCTGTGTTGCTCATCCACTGCTCAAAATTATTACTGAGAAGTCTTATGTACACTTGCTGTGCACTTGGAATAGAACCAAACATGTATGCTAGAAATTGAACTTCACAGGGTAGTCTCTACTTTATTGTACAGATGGCAGAGGCTGAGAAACATGGACAGCTCATTTTTACAATCCATCGACAACAGGACTCTCTTTGTGCTCTCAGCTGGGAAGAAAAATTTCTGGAAGAAGTGTTCAGCATAGCTTCATTTCTGCAACACAGCAGCTCCAAACTAGTTATAAGAAACAGAAGAGGCAAAGTGTGGGTTCTGACAATCAATGGTTGATCAATTAGTTTGCTGGTGGGCTTTCAATATGTGACTATCCCTAAATATCAAATTTGTGTTAGTGGAACAGGTTGTGAATCAACTGTGATTTCAGTATCCTCGCTGCTGGAAACAGGCTGTAGTAGGCTCACTGCTGCATCCATCAACTCTCCAGACAAGTTGTGCATGACCTGGTTCAAGACATCAGATATCTCAAGTCAAAAATAGTAGAAGAGGTTCTAATACTAGGCTTCATCATGTACATCAATCTGTCCATCAAATGGAAGGGCAATATGATATGGCTGAAATTCAGTGGGTGCTAAGATGGCTGACAACTGAATAATGCTGCTCAAAAAAATACCCTCAATCTGCATTTGTATGGGAAAAAAACTAGCAAATTTGGGCTGATTGACTGTATTCAGGAACCAGCCACATGAGACAAGGGAGGAAAGAAGTGAATGCAAGGTTCATGGGCTTCTTAAACAATAACCTGTTGACTTGATAAGGAAAGGAAAATTTGATAAGATGGATGACAGGAGTAAGTCATAATGTCTAATCTGTGGCCAACTATCACAAGACTTCAAGAACCACCTCAGGGCCCAGTATGACTTCCAGATTCCCCCAGAATTCATGTATTCCTATGGTGATGACAAATTGCAGTAACAGGGAAGGAAAGCCAAACACAGAACCCAACGACAGATCTCATGCTAAGACTCCAACTGAACTTGACAGTACATTCCTTTAAAGATAGAATGACACAAAGTAGGATGAAAGAATTGTGTTTCAAACCATTATAGTTACAAAGTAAGACCCTCAAATGACATAACTCTTCTCATCTGAACCAGCATGTACCAAACTTGGAATCTGCTGCCCTTGTCTTTGTCAAATACCCTATCTGATCTATCCAGTGAATCCAAAACCTACTGTTTGGCATTTTAGACTAATTCAACAATTATAAAGCAGTTCAGAATGGCAGAGAATCCAGAGCTAAGCAGGCACCAATGAGTGTCCAACTGCTGCAAAATCCCCTAAAAAAGAAGCAAAAAAATGAGATAGCCCCAAAGAGAAAGACCTAGACAACAGAACAAGCATTTACAGAAGAGAGACAGAAAGGAACCTGATTATCCACTTTCCCACCTTACATCTCCCCAAACAGTCTCACTAGAATGTCCAAAACCTAAAGGAGAGTCTCTATGCATGTGATAGCCCAACTAATCTTTAGAAGTTCTTGCCTTGTCAGAAGAAGCCTGCCTCTTCCCTGTGTATCGCTGCACTCACCAAGAACCCATCCCAATCACCATTCTCCACCACATTTATGTGCAGCCCATTGATGGCACAAGAACAGTAGTTGTTGACATTGATGCACAAAAATAAACCTTGCTAACTCTCTTTGTCTCAACAGTCTTTCCTCTTTCCAAGATGCCCATATAGCTTTACCCCAAAACTGCACAACTTCAAAATACATGAAGCCACTTTACCTAGGGTGAAATGCATACCTGCTTGCCCACAGTGAATGGAATGTAACGGTACTTAATCATATGCCTAATTTGTCGCTTCATTGTGAGCACAAATAGTACAAGCCAGTAGAGCAAAAGAATGGGCCAAAACACTGGCACATCAAATATGCCAAAAAAGGTAAGTGAAAAAGCCACCAAAAATGCCTTTGTCAGTGCATACCTGCACATCCAAAATACATAATAACGGCATGGATTTAGCATTTATATGCAAGCAAAGCACAAGCTGGTCACCGCAGAATGTCCAAAACATGAGAACAGAGAACAGGCCACAATCTGCCAAAACTCTGGACATGGTGAATCAAACAAGAAGAGGTACTGGTTGGAGCAGCTGCCGTGAATCTGTGTTATCATCAGTAGGAAATAAACAGGACTTCATGTGTGGAAAGAACCGCAATACGAATAGGGAATGCATGTTGATGCAGAAGGGCCAATTAGGAGACATCGAATTTTTTGGCAGAAACTAGCCACGTACCAAAACTTGAACTCCGGAAGCCTGCGAATGAACGGCTTGAACTCGTCAGTTTCCTTGGATGGCAGGCCAGGGCCTTCACTCTCTGGATCGACTTGTGGAGACAAAAACCCTATGAGCAGGTTCAGCAAATATATCCCCAGACCATAAGTGACAATATAAAAGCCTTCGATGTAATAAGCCCGCAAACAATAAATGGCAGCCACCACAAACGATGCAATCCAGCGGGCTACAGGATGCGGTGTCGACTTGTCTAGAAAATGCTGCAACTTCCGACCCAAGTTATCTCTCCATACTACCAATGGATTCGTCACCCCCTCTCCCCCCTTGCTTGTTGCATCCTCGCCATACAAACCATCCATAGCTCAGCAACAACACAACCTCACCGATTTCCTCCTCCTCTTCGTGGTCTTCAACGGACCACACAATTGCCCGGCTCTATTTCCAAACTCTGCTGCCACATCCACAAAAAGCTTACAGAACGCGCTCCTTCTTCTTCGATCCACCACAGGCTTGAAAATTTTATCCGCGTGCCTCTAGATCCTAATGCAGCAGAGGCTTCGTAGCACGAGCTTCTCCCTGCTCAGATCCAAATGCTTGCAACTCCAAATTGCGACAACTTTCCTTCTTCTTCGAACCCTAATGCATCTGGAATTGCGTATGGTGCTCCAAACTCCAAACCCTAAAACCAGAAAACCTAGGGATTGTTTTGACCCCGTTCACACTGGGTTCTGTGCAACCTTCTCCCCAGTTTTTATTCGGGCTCTGGTTAATACTTCATCTTTACTAGTGTAGCCGGTGCCACTGGCCCTAGTGTGAACCCGTGAACAGGACTTGAAGATAGAGATTAATTGAGAAAAAAAATATTTAAAAATTAAAATTAATTTCCAATAACAGAAAATTACTCAAAATTCAATATCTTCCTCACCTTAGGTTTAAAAATTGTAAAATCACCTAATAAAAATCCACTCATAAAGGGCTTTCCACAAGAGCTTGCCCAACTTTTTAAAAATGTTTAAACCTACAATGCATGATTTAATTCAATGTTGAATAATTTTGTCATTGAAATTTCAATAAAATCAAAACTAAACATTTTAGAAATTGAGGTGCACTTTTGGTATTGTTGGAAAATTATTAATGAGTAGGATTTTATGTCGGGACTTCATAATTTTAAACCTAAGGTGTGGGAGGTATTGAATTATGAATAATATTTGTCATTGAAAATTCAAAAAATATCAAAAAAAATTTCTTAGAATTCATACTTGGGCCAATAACATAACCACACTAATTTTTATTCTAGTGTGGCCTATGCCATTGAGTAGATATTGTATTTTATTATTTATCAAAAATTTTAAAAAATCACATCGTAAGTTCAAAAATTATGAAAACATGTGAAATAATTTTGATAGAATATAATGAATATAAATATTTTTTAAATGCATAAAACATTGTAATTAGTGCTTTTGTTGTTTTTTTCATTTTTTTAAGAAACTTGAAATGCCTTCAAAATGATATAATCATGTATAATGTACCTTTACATAATAATATAATATCTTGTGAAAACACACACCAAATTTACTTTAAAAATTAGATTTTTCATTAAATTTTCACTGAAATAGTACTCAAATTTCAATAACATTATTAAATCAACTTGGTGCACCCTTACGCATCCAAAGCTTTCCAATGATACCAAGAGCACAACCTTAGGCCTTTGTGGTTTTGACATGATAGAAACAAACAAATTACCTTCCTTCATAATGAGATTTTCAAATTAAAATTTTTATTTTTAATTTGAGGTTTTCAATCGCCAGGAGTGAGAATTTTTTTTTTTTCCCCAGATCCCTATATTTAGCCTCCAGTATGTAGCCAGGAATATAAAACTTCATATTTGTTTTATAGCCAGATCTCGCCAAATCTTCCTAATGACGTCCAAGTGGACGGTTTCCCTTTTCTTGAGGGGCGCTTGAGAAAAATCCTATGAAACGATGGCCAGCAGCTTTCGACCAAGAATCCATCGGAAGAAGTGAACAGCCTTCAAATTTTAAATACGGTGTGCCCTGCATTGCTCTCCTCTCTCATTCTCGTCATGACTAGTGTAGCAATGCTTCTGTTTCATGAACATGTATGTAGTGAACATGTCGTCAGAAAACCTAAATCACTTGATGCTCGGAACCAAAAAAAAAAAAGAAGTTTGTAATTCGATTGCATTTGATCTTTTGCCAAGTCAGGCTCACATAAATTTGTATCAGTGCATTGCATGAATTTGCAGCAGTCGTGCACCACACGATCCGGTGCATCGCAACGAGTTGTCATCTGAAGAGCCAGACCTGCACTTGAAAGGAGATCCTCATCATCATGGCCGGTTTCGAAATCCAGATACAGCTAGGAGAACATGGGACAAAATCCGCCGTGTCTGCTTCCGGATCCAGCAGCCGTGTGATCATCGATGCACACAGAACAACGTTTGGGCTTGATGACAACGCCCTGCTGAAGAAGGGCGTCGAGTTGTACCACGGCGAATGGCCGACGGACGCCTACCTTCGCAGCCCTACGCCATGGGATGACCTGTACAAAACATACAACTGGGGCGCAAGTGGAAGTCGTTTTGAAGGTCATCGACATCAGGATCACTGAGTTCACAATATTGGTGCCTTACAGGTCAGCGTCATGGACTTATACAAACAATAGTGAAACTGAATGCCTCGACATCAACTCCCAATAAGCTCATCAACACCAGCTCGAGTTTTTGGTCCATGAGTAACAAGATCGACCTGGGGTTCAAAGTCAAGTACAACATTTTTCCAGGTTCTGAACGAGAGCTGAGCATGTCTTACAGCAGACAGTGGGACGAGGCGGGCTCTAACAGCCAGACGGAGGAGCTTGCCGAGGAGCACACTGTTCAACTCCGCCTGGTCCCGAAGAAGAGCGTCAATGCCCACATCACGGCTTACGAAGGCAAAGTGAAGATCCGCGTCCCCTACGAAGCCCATCTCACGGGTTCCACCGCCGTTAACTATCAGGACACGTACAAAAGGCCACCATTTTTATGGTTTGGACATGGGGCGGCGTCATGGACGCGAATCCATCCCTATCAAACAGGGTGGTATTCTATGAGGACATTTACATAAATCTCTTCTCCAAAGCAAACATTGTGCTGGAGGATGGAATGAATATAGGTCATCTGTCAATCTTCCAGCTCAGTTTAACTGGCTTTCACTCTTGGGTCTAGAATCGCCACCCATATCAGGAGGTACTGAAGATTCTAGACACAAAAGCTAAGTATTGGGGAGCTACTGAATGTCCTAAAAAGCCTTCTCTTTTCGATTTTTTTTTTCCCTCTCCGTTGCAGTCACAGGAAATGCAATCAGGTTGTACATTTTTGAGTACGATGAAGGCATAATAAAAGGCACACGGATGGTACCAGGAATCTGGATCTACACGTGTTGGTAGTAGAAGCGTAACAAATAGTCTAAGGCCCGCTTTACACTAGGAGTCAGGGCTGAAAAAACTTGAAGCCAACTTTGAGGATTTTTGGCTTGCTGGTTGGCCCCAAGTTACTAATAAATGCTAGAACATTGACGTCAGAATATTAACAAATGCTGGAACATTGGCTCCAACTCCTCCAAGGGGTTGGGTTGCAAAAAATTGGCTTGGCAAATTTGATGGTATCCTTTTTTCAGCCTTGGGACCAGTAGAAGGCCATTAAAGTTCAGCATTTATTAGTAACTTGGGGCAGATTGAAAATAATTTTTTCTATTTCAGCCTAGACTCCTTGTGTAAAGTGGGCCTAAGATGAAAGGGAAAAGGAAAACTTGCCGTCCCAAGAGAAGATAGGGCAAGAATCAAGAGGAAACACGTTTGGGCAGTTTTTTTCTTCATTTACTTGCAGAAAATAAGTCTTGGTATTAGTACTAGGACCCACCAATAATTCTACCTGAGGGCAGAATTACCGTCACTGGTATTTATACTATCTTCTTCCATAGTTTGAGTTTTTGAAATATATTAGCTTAGTGTTTGTACAGTTTTTCCTTTTAAGTTGTCTTGATTAACTTTGAGTTCCCTTGAATTGTCTTGAAAGTTTGTAGATTATATTTGCTAATCTTTGGTAGGTCAAATGCTGAACCTAGTATTTGAAAGAGAACAAAGGTTGGCTCTTGCAATGTGTTTTTGGCAAGCACTCAAAAGACTTGCAACATTTGTGTATGGCAGATTGTGTAAATATACTGCAAGAAAATATTAACACTCTTTTTGCAGCAAATGTAGTAGATAGATCTTTTTTTTCTGAGATATCACTTGATAGAACCCATTTACATTGATTTTGTTAATATGGTCTCCATGAATTCCTGTGATTTACGCTGATTTTGAGAAATGTGATCTCCTCCAGTGAAGTCTCTGTTTTGGACATGGATGGTGATGTGCTTTTAAAGCATGTGATATGAAGTGTGCAATCCAAATCCATGAAAACTGCGAAGGAGGAAAATGCAAAGAACTCTTTAATGAGGAGTCAAAACATCAATGCACCCATCATCATAAACAGAATTAACAATTGCATTATTTACTAGAAGAAGTAGCCATGGAGAGAAAAAAAATCTGTGCTCAACCCCCAACTGCACCTCTACAGTTAGCTTAAACTCTCCCAAGAAAAATAGAGACCAAGCTCCAAATATGTTTCTCCAATGTCCAACTGCAACAGTCCCCTCCTTCTCTCATCTAGTCGAGTTGCAATCTTGACACTTAGAATGTGTCCTAATTGACAACCTTAAATCCGATAGAAAATCATCATCAAAAAAAATTCAATGTCTGTGGATGTTTTAGATTGCCTTCACCCTTACAGTATTGTCTGTATTTGGGTCCTTGGCCTGCACATGATCATATCCACTGTTCCAGTGTGTCCAGAGATGAGATCAAACCTGAAGTTTCCTCAGTGACAAACTGTGAACATTCCTGAAGTTTCAACTGTGACAAACCATGATTTTGCTCAGAAACAATTTTGCTTTGTTCTTGCTGCTTTACAAACTTCTTGTTAAATGAGTGGAAGACTGATGTACTTGTTAGCATTTGAACTCCTGCACATCTTCAGTAACTGCAAAAAACAAGCCCATAACCAGATTGAAATCAAAGACCATGGACTTTAGTGTAACACAAACTCAGAAGTTAGAACAAACCCAGTTCAACTTGATGCAGAAACATTCTTCGGACAAAACCTGTAATATTGTGACAGTTTATAATCCAGTTTCAACATGTAATTTTTTGTGCCCAAATGCAACACTGATAGAAGCATCCTGCATTATTCTCTTGACTCCAAAACTGTGTGATTTGCAGTTGAACTTCAAAATGGAATTTCACCAGAGCTTGCCAATTCACTGCATGCTCACAAATTTTCTTCAGGAAGCTACAGATTTTGTAAAGATGGGAAAGGGGGGTTTTGGGTGCTTGGTATGAGCCCAAAATTGTCTTCAGGAAGCTACAGATTGTGAAGAAAGTGGGGCTTGGGTGCTTGGTATGAGCTTAAGATTGTCTTCAGGAAGCTATGGATTTTTTAGAGATGGAAAAGGAGGGAGTTTGGGTGCTTTATAGAACTCTCTCTCCCTCCCTCACACCAGCTCTTCTTCTCCTCGAAGGTTCCTTGAACGCATATGACTGCAGAAGATTTGTTTGGCAGAAGCAGGATCAGAATTGGCAGAAATTGCTAAGAAGAAGAAGAAGAAGATTTGAGGATTACCTTCTTAGTAACCCCTGCAGAATAGTAGCTCTTGGCTGGCGTTGGGGTTATTGCCCTTGGCATTTTCAAGCTCTGCGACCTCCTCAGCTTGATAAGTGTGGACTCCGTCCGTAACGGAATCAGCGACATCACAAAGGCCTCTTCAGCTGTGGAAGAAAACTTTACCTGACACACACCTATCACCATAAGTCCACAGTCCTTGGAACAAACAGAGAGAGATTTGAGAGAGGGATCAGAGAACACAACTGTTCTTCTGGGATAGCTGAGGGACAGGTAGTAAGTAAGTACCTCATCCAGTGTTTTCTCGCGGAGACGGATTTGGCGAAATGTTTTGGTGGCCTGCCTGGACTTGGAAGCCAGCTGTGACATTCGTGTCCTCCGCTGCTGTTGCTGCGACTGTTGCTTGAGGAGCTCTTGCGGGTCACACAGGTCGCTGAACTTGGCAGTCAGCCCCTCGGCAGCCGCCTTGCTCACATGCTGCACATTGGTAATACCCATCACAACGACTCCAACAAACAATGTCGCAAACACGCACCCCCGTCTCCCCCCTCCCCCAGCCCCACTCCCCGCTCCCCAACCTTCCAGAAGACCTCAGGGAAAAAAAAACCCCCAACTCCGAAATTCGAACCCTAAAAGGCTCAGAACAGTTTGTAGAATTTCACACAAAACATCAATTCGGATCGCAACATGATCCAAGCCGTCGAGAACACAATGGAAAGCAACTAAACCGGAAGAAAACAAAAAAAAAGAAGGAAATCCAGCAATCTATCTCTGACAAGTTTGTTTCTACATCACCAAGGAACAACAGAAGAGCTCTGGGATATGCACGGCCAGACAGAAGACAGACACAAACAGAGTAGTAACAGTAGGCACAGACAGCGAGCGACAAATACTGATGAGATGCAGAGCACCACACACAGTCTGCTTCGAGCTTCAAGGATAGCAGCGATGGCCACGTCTAGCAGCAACGGTTAGAAGAGTCGTGCAACGGTTACAGGCAAACTCCGGGCGGGGGGACGACCGTTGTGATGTCTTGTGGCGGCGACGGGGGAAACCTTTTTATTACTCACTGGAATGAAGCTCCTCGTGGATGTGAATCATCCACAAATCATCCACGAAGGCGACGCCACGCGCACATAAAGGAGGTCTAGGTTGAGGCTTTGGTAGGCTAGTTAGTTGGGCCCTGCATCCCTGTTTTGGAAATGTCCCTAACCCATGAGGCCTAAACATAGGTGTAGGAGGGACCTTGTGCCTATTATTTAGGAGCTGTATGTGCCTTATGCCTACTATTTGAGAGCAAGATGGGACCTTGCACCTACAAGTAGCTGTAAGATCCGTCCTCCTAACCAGTACTTGTGGGATCCTTTCCTCTTTTCTAAGAGGGATATTCAACGGATATAAGGCAACCCCTCCAATGTTTTTTCTCTTTTTTTGGTCGTCAATTTTGTGACGTAGCTAAACTGGCGATCATCCATAGTAAGATTTAGTCAAATTTGGCTACAAGCTAAATATCAAAGTAATTTTTTAAAAACTGTTTTTTCTATAATTTTGGCTACCTACTTGAACCATGGTATAGATATTAAATTTTGGTTGAGTTTTGACTATTGAAAATCTCATCAAGTACCTGATTTTAGCACTTTTGGTTTTCAATTTCTCATTTTGGCTATATACAGCCAGCCAAAAAAAAGGCTTGTTCTACTACTACCCTCCAACCTAGGGTAGAATGGTTGGTGGGTGAACACTTGAGCATTCAGTGTAGGCCAGATCCAAGGGGAGAGCTTTGTTGTTTCTGATGTCCAAACAAAACTTGAACACCTCCTATTGGTGCATCTGGAACACTACAAATCGTCAAAAACAAATTAGAATTGAGAAAGTTACGACACACCAAAGTAAGAGCTATCAAAAACTTAAAAAAACATAACAAAGTAGGTTCTCAAACACCCACAAAACTCCTTGTATGTTGCTCTATTGCTATTAGAGTTCCAAGATGATTTGTAAAACTCAAGGTGGCACTCCTATAGAACTTTAAATCATTTAAAATGAATAAGAAAAAAGAAAGTTATAAGCTTTGAAAGTAAGAGGGGTCCAAAGAGAAGGAAAAAAAAGAAAAAAACGTGTTTTGTAAGTTCAAAAGCTTATTTTTCTTTTTGCTATTTTTTCATTACTCATTTTCCTTTGCACTTCGAAGACAATTTCTATACCTTGATTGAGTGAGGTAGTGCTCCCATAACATTTTAAATCAGTCAAAATGAAGCACAAACAACAATGACACATTGTGAGGCTTATAGGTATGTATACACATGTACACGTATTCTCTGGATTTATCCATGGTCTATGGTTTCAAGCAGTTCATAATATCATTATATATGTATGTAATTCAAAATTTTATTACTCAAAAAACTTGGGCTCCGTGTTGCTCCACACCACCAAGGACAAATGGATTGACACCATAAGGTTGAAATATTAATACATTTTCATTTGTTTCCTAAATCTTATGAAAATGAAATTCCATGATCATATAGATTTTTTCATGAGATCACCTTCTCTACCATTATCTTTATTCTTTGAAAACTTCCCTGTCAAAGTGAAGCCAAATAATCCTAAATTTAAAAATCAATTTAACAATAAGAGTGCATCTCATTTTATTTCTTAAATCATTGTAAAATTTTAATTTTGAAGAATAATTTTCTATTGAGAAACCTCTACCTTCTTGAACATTTTTTTTTTCCCTTGCATAAGCTTAGGAAAGTTTCTTTCCAAAGTAAAGCAAAATATAAATTTTCACATTTAAAAAAAGATCTCAACTGAAAACATATTTATTCATTTAACTATTCCATTACATTACATAAATTTTAGAATGATTAAAAAATTATATTTCTAAAAATGATTATTAAATTATAAGCCTCCACCTTTTTTACCATTATTCTTACTTTTTTTCACATATATTTAGAGAACTTTCCTTTTGAAGCAAAGCTAAATAAAACTTTTTCACATTTGAAAAAATTGATCATGAATAAAAATTAAAATGATGATTAAAATTTTAGAATGGTTTATATTATAGATTCATTTCATTTCATTTTCTTCTTTTTTTGAATTTTTGTCAATTGTAAACATTTTGAAAGTTTCATTTGTGAGATTATTATTTTGGTGTATTTCATTTATTTCTTATTCATTTTCCCATGCTGATAAACTATACCAAAATATGTAATTGAAATCCTAACATGTTAAGTGGTATGGGAAGTTCAACAAATAATTAACTATTTTAAGGACTATTTTTTGCTTGTTGGCTTCCAGCATCTTATCATATAATTGTACATTATAAGATAAATAGGTACTACCTATTTAGGCACCTACTTATTATAAGTAACATTTTTCTTTTTCAAAATAAAAAAAATGAAAATTTTGAAAAGAAAATTTCCTTGTGCCACAAGGTACTAGGTAGCCTGTGCAATGGGGATTTTACGGTTGTATATGGTGCGGGTAAGTAGCCTTTGTAGGTACCTGCTTATTCTAAGAAACATTTTTCATTTTAAATAATAATAAATGGAAAATGAAAATATTTTAAAAAGAATTGCATAGTGACAGAAAATATTTTTAAATAATTCATTAACTATTTTAGTAGGTGAAACTAGCAAACCTTCAAAGTGGGCTCAAAGTGTGGGGGTAATTAGGTTAAAACTGATTGACTGATTGCTAAAAAAAAAAATTTGTGGGTACCTAGGAGTGAGAAATTAGGGGAAATTTTAGGTGCATCCCCTTCTTTTCCCTTAGACAATGTTTGGTACATTTGAACCCACCAAAGTATATATAGTTGTGGTTATGGGGTCAAAACCAAGTGAATTTGAAAAGAAAGAAATTGTGGGTACCTAAGGGTTTGAAAATTTAGGGATGAATTAATTGCATTCACATTTCCCTTGTAATAAGAGCAATGAGAATGTGAGGAGGAGGGTTCTTAGTTTTTAGGTTCTTACACACAACCTTTAAGAATGCAAATGATCTTAGGTCAGTTCCCACTCGTAGTTAAAAGAATTATTAAATCAATGGTATAATAACAATGCTCACATGTGCTTAAAAGACTTGGTAAAAAGTTGAAGTGAATTGCATACATGGCATGCTAACATTGTGCTTAACATTGTGTGATAGGGTGATGAAAAAGATGTGTCCAATGATAAAAACATCTTGGAATTTCATAGATTGTGGTTACCTCGAAGTCCTATCAATGGTGGTAACCTACCAACTCAAAAACTAATTTGATAAACTATCACAAGTTCATTATCCCTATGGTAAAGCTCCATCATTCCCTTGTAGTAAAGCTCCATGTGCCCGTTGAACTATGAAAGGTTTTTGTAATCGTGGCATCAACATCTCACATAAGCTTGCATGAAGTTCGCACATCTCCATAACTAGGAACAAATGCACATGCACAAATAGGAACAAATGTGCAAACAAGGACACTTAAGTGAGGAAATCATCGAGTAACAACACATGGAAAAATGCCTTTAATAGCAAACTCACAAGGAGGAATTTCGAAAATGAACACAAATCTCCAAGCAAGAACAAAAACAAAAGTGCAAACAAGATCGAATTCGTGAAGTGGAACAAGTTTGCACATAGGCAAGCTAACAAGTAGTCAAAGTTGAAATGGTGGCAAAGTAGGGCATAGTAGCAAAAGTGGAAAAATTACAATTCCATGCCAACAACATGCATCACAAGCTTATTAAGCTTCATAGGTTCGTACAAATTCCATGCAAAATTCGATTTTCATAAGTTTACACAAAAATTGTATGAATTCCATGTTATGGTTAATACAAATGATATCCTATTCAGTATCATAAACATTCAAACAAATGAAACATTATTTTTGAATGACATACATGGATACTCATGTTTAATACACAAAAATCAAATAGTTTATGCAAAATTACATCATGATAATTTCACAAATTTGCTCATAATGTAAGTCATACATATTTCACATCAAAACATCACAAGTAAAAAAACACATCATTTGTATGATTTTAAATTTTTTTTGTGTCATTTTTACACTTTGAAGCTTGTTGATTTTGCAAAGACATATTGTTTTAAGATTTTCACATAGATCTATTGAAATTTCGTGATATTGGAAGTTTTTAATGTGGTAATTAAAAGCTTATTAAGGTTTTGGTGTTCATTTTCTACAAAAAAAAAGAGGAATAAACTGCTCAAAAGGAATGCATTGATATGTGTGCACATATGTTCCTTTCAGCACCATTAACCTTTCCTAGTAGAGCACAAAGTCTCCAAACCCCAAGCATTCCACTGCAAACCCCTAACAAATTAAATTGAATTTAGTGCTTAAAAGGAAAGAGTAAGTTCCCACCTTTGCCTAAATTCCATTTCTGCCGTGCAGGAGAAGGTTCATTTCCCCATTTCAAAAATCCAGATATTTAAGTCTCGATCCACCGACATCAAGATTCAAAACCACCAAGCTCAAGAAGTTGCAAAGTTTCACGCAAAACACTTCAACAAGTGTTTATTCCATTGTTCAACACTAGAAACATTTCTTTTCGCACAATTTTCAAACCGATTCCAGACTAGTATTGATTTTGGTAGGACAAGACAAGTTGTGCACCCTAAACCCATTTCATCTAACCTAACTTCGTATTTTACTAATCATTGGAATTATTATTTGAATATATATTTTTTAAATAACACAAAATATATTTGCCTTTTTCAATTCATGTTATATAGTAAAATCAAATTTGAGATTCACATCAATAATGATGAACTATTGAAAATCATATTGGAACATATGAGATAAAAAAAGAGGGTGGAAAGGGAAGGGTATTATTAAATCGGTAAACTTTCATCTCTCTCCCATTATTTAATTTCCTTCTCACATTTTCAAAGTGAAACTCAAATTAAAATTAAAATATGGATTTAACTATTAAAATTTTATCCATAAAACCAAAACTTTTTCCCCAATCACAAGGTTTTAGTATATGATTTTTTTATGTTCTCTAAATTTATCCAAAGTTTGTGGTTTCAAGTAGCCCATATATATATATGTATGTACGTAAGTAATTAGAATAATAATTTTTTCATTTTTTCAAAAAATAACATGGAAAGTCATAATAATATGTTCCTTTTCATGTCCATGTAGATGGTTAAGGGAAAAAAAGAATTAGTTTTCAAGTATGTTTCATTTAGTTGTATGCAATTATTGTGGCAATTTCAAATATCAAAGTTGTGGGCAATTCAATAATAATTCTATAATTGGATGCATAATTATAAATGAAATTTGGAGATTAACATCAATCACTTACAATATTCAAAATATAATTTTAAAAATACATATAATTTTCCCTTTGTTTTTGTATTAAAACTAAAACACATTGCAAATGATCATATTTATAGATTTAATTGTTTATACAAGTTTTTCAACATGATTTCAAAATTACATTTAATGCATATTGGGATAGTCTAAATTGAAATGAAAATGTAATTTACTATTCAAACTTTTCATCAGTAACATTTATATATGTTATAAAACACCCAATACCATAAAGGTTATTGTTCAATTTTGGAACACAATGTAAGAATATTTGAACAAATTTAAGATGTTTCATTTAGTCTTATGCAATTGGTATGGCAATTTTAAATACCAAAACTTAGGCTTTAAAAGCTGTGCAATATATATTAAGATAATTTGTCAATTGCATTGTCCAATTTTGGTAATGCCTTCACCTATGTGTTTTACCAAGTAAAAAGAGTGATTTCACATTTTATAAAAAAACATTATGTGATATTTAGTCAATACCCATAAGTTATCATAGGGAAAAAAGATACCAAGCTTTACAAAAAATGGAATGATCATAGGAGCAAAACTTTCCATTTTGGAAAAGCCAAGTGTTACAAGGCATTCTCTAGACACACTAGAGAAATCAATTGAGATCATTAGGTAGATAGAACTACACATGCCATTATTTTACTTACCCATACCCATTCTCTTCTCCATGTTATGACTTATGAGCTCCAATATTTTAAGATGACTTTCTAATCAAACAAACAATCATTTTTGTTTTCACTTATCATGTGAGAACAAAACATTTTAAGATCCCCTTGGACTAGTTTTTTTTTTGGCAAGTTTTTGCATCCTAGCAAAAGAATTTTTCTTTTGGCAAATGGCATATTGATGACATTTAGGCCATCAAATATGCTTAAAGTCACCAAGATATGACTATTTGGAAGGAGTCATGAACCAACTCCCCACACACAATATTGTAATTTGAAGTTAGTTGCCTCAACTTCCCACATCCATTGGATGCCAAAAAGTTGTCCTTGTACTATTCCCTTTAGCAACCCATCCCCCTCCAAGCTCCCCACCATTACTTGCATTTGGAAGAATCAATAGTTGTTTGTAAAACCTCACATTTTTAAAAATTGTAGTTCAATTTATAGGATGAGTTTCTTATTTACATTTTGTAAGAGTTGAACAACATGGTGGACGTGTATTAATGGTCAACATGAAGAAATGAGTAACATTGCGAGGTCCAAACTCAAAATTTAAGTTATTTGATTTGATTTTGTTGTTAGTATGTTCTTTTTGCATTTATAGTTTTAAAATCCATTTTAGTAATTTGATGTTTAATTTTGTGTTATTGGAAGTTTGGGAAACACAAATGCAAAGTGGCAAACAAATATGATCAATGCACATCTTCATTTGTGTTCTAAATTTCAAGACAATTTGATGTTTTTGGAAAACTTCTAGCAAGCTTTTCAATATATGTTTATGATTTAAAAGGACTTGCAACTTAACACTTTCATATTGATTTAATGTTTAAAATCATCTTATTGTGAAATTATCTTCTATTAGTTTTTCTAATTTTATGTTTTTGGGTTGAAGTTTTTTTTACTAATCTTTCTAATCTCATGTTTTTATGGTGCATTTGTTATTTCTTCTAATGACACTTGTTTTGGTTTTGTGTTTTTTTAATGCATTTATTTCATCTTATTTTGGTCTTTTTGATTTTGTATTCTTTTGCTCATTCATTTTATTCCAATGTTTTCAAATAATAATAATTTAACTTTTTTTGTGTTGAAACATTACAAATGTGTGTTTTTATGCTAGTTTTTATGATTGAAATTTCAATCAAAATGGATATGAACAAAATTGACCTCAATCAAATTAGACCATTCATTTATGCCAAAAATTGACTTTCCTTTTACGAGTCACTAAAATGATTCTCTAATATGGCTAAGGGTACTAAAGCTATTAGTTAACATGAAAATATTAATTTAATTTAAAATTATTAATATATTAGTATGTAAATAATTAATAATAATAATATTCCATTTCTTGTTCTAGATTAAATTATGGATGAATCCAAAATCACACTAGACCTTTTAATCCCTTATCCAAAAAAAATTTATTTAGGTTTGGTGAACTTAAAATGGGTCATCACGATGACATTATGGGCACAATATGTCCAAAATCAGATTTGAATCTTGACCTTTTCATCCACAACCCAAAAGCCTTTACCATTTGATCACCACTTCACATGGTGCTGTAAACAACTATCACAAAAAATATAAACACATGTTATTTGAATACCACAAATTAAAACCTTATTATATAGTTAGCTAATTTCATAATCAATTTTTTTTACACATGTACATCTTTAATATAATCATCCAATTTAATTCATTTTTAGTTCAATAATTACATTGAAATTTGTAATGTTTTTAAATTTCAAAATATAAAATGTAATACTTAAATTTTAAATATAATTGATTAAATATAATTTATTTAAGTTATCATTTGAATTCTATAATTTAAAAAATTTCCAAAGGGTAAAAAAAATTATATATATATATATGGAGAATTTTAAAGTATAATAATTTTATTATTTTAAATATCTCAAAATGAAAATTAATTTCAATTTGAAAATTATATGATTAAAATTCACATATATTTTAAATGTTGTAAAAGAAGTTACATTTTAAACTTTTGAATTTTAAAAATTGAATCAGGTCAAGTTTCACATGCACATTAATTATTATTTTTTAATGAATTAAAATAAAATAAACTCATTTTGATCTTTCATTTTCTCAATATCATTTTGTTATATTTCAAATCTTATTTCCTATTTTTTATTTGAGTAATTAAGAAAATGAAAATATGATATTCATAATTTATTTTCAACTTTTTTGGTAATTCTGTTCAAGAAATAAATTTTCAATTTATTTTATTATTTTATTATTTTCACATTATCAAAAATAATATTACAATTATAATCGATTTGATTTAGACAACTAATTTTGAGCACATTAATCACATTAGTAAGTCAAACAATTCCACATGGGTGTCACATACATCACATGTTCAACTTAACGTTTAATTTGACTAGATAAGTAAAAAACTTTTGTCAAAATAAACATACCTAGTTTTGATTTTAATCAAATCAAATATAATTAATCATTTCAAACAAATGGACTTTATAGTCATTTTATTCATGATGCTACTTGTGAAAAAACCATGTTTTTGTAATAATGAAACTATGTTTTACAATTCAAGTTGAAGTTCAAACAAGTTCAAGTCTTTTTATTCTAGTTTATGTTCTTTGTTTTTAAACTTCATCAAGTGCATTATTTTTTTTAATGACTATTTCCACACTTTTGAATCATTTCCACACTTTCCAAGTTCATCATGTGGTTCAAGTTGAAGCCAAAGGTTTTTGTTTCAAATCTATGTTCCTTGTGTTCAGGGCTTGCTAAATGGTTTTTATCATTCAAAATTCACCATGCAATTTAGGTCAAAGCTCAAGTTTATAGTTCAAGTTTCATTTGTTTTAAATTTTGTGTTCCTTGTTTTCAAAGTTCACTAAATGTCTTTTGCTTGTTCATCAAATGAATGCCTCATGCATTTAAAATTGCATTGAGTTCTTCTAGTGTAAGTTTGGCTACATTTTTTGTATTTCAAAGCCTTAAAAAAACTTTCCATGCTTATTGTTGTTGTATTGTGTGGCTATGACACCATTCAAAGTTTTTAAAAACTTTAAGTTTCAAAGGGAAAAGACATGCCAATTTTTAAAAACACACCCACATTCAAACCCCCTTCTATTAATATTACAATAAAATTTGAACATAATGAACCAAAGAAAAAAAAAGTAAAAAAATCTACATGGGAATTAAACATGGTTTACCATTATCATTGGGCTACAAGGTTTTCATGGTTTGGGGTAATTTGTGAAAAGGATGGAAAAATGAAAATGGTCAAATGCAAGATTTCATCATAAACTTATTATGGTTAATATGAACAATATTTCTACGTATTCAATATCTTAAATATTCAAATATATGATACATTGTTTTTTAATGACATATGTGAATGTTAATATACAATACATAAAAATCGTAAAGTTTGATGCAAAATTACGTCATGATAATTGAACAAATTTAGTTAAAATGTAAATTGTACATACTTCATATGAAAACATCATAAGTAGAAAAGACACATTATTTATATAAAAATTATATATATTTCATGCCATTTTTACATTTTGAAGTCCACAAATTTTGCATGGACATATTGTTTTACGATTTTTGCACAGATTTTATTGAAATTTCATGATATTGAAAGTTTGTGATGTTACATTCACATCGAAGGGAGGGAAAAACTTCTAATGTCAAAATTAAATTCCCTCGTCAAACATTTTAGTTTGAGGAATATTGAAAGTTAAATCTATATTTGTTGTTGGAACACGGACAATTTTATGTTTTATCCTATTAATTTCATGTGAGAAATGAAAAGTCATGTGTGCATCTAGGGGATGGGACAATGTTGTTTTTTAGGTTGTAAATGGTGACAAGGCAAAAATAAATAAAATAAAAATACTTACAATTTGTTTCAGCTAGTCCAACCTTGGACTAATTTTGAAGTTTTCATAAGCATTTTCTAGTCTTTAAAAATTGAAAACTACCTTCACAAACATTGGTCAAATACAATAAGTTGGTCCATATCTAAGGCAATGCACAACATTATTTTGTGAGTCATACAAGTTGATATAAAAAAAAAATTAGTTTATTTTGGTGAATTGCAATGAAATGATGAACCTAGACAATCAATATTGGTTATCCATTCATGTTTATGTGGTTGAAAACAATGGCAAATGGTTCCAATTTTGCTTAACTTGTAATAGATTAATGATGGAGCAACCTTTGATAATTTGACTCATTTGATTGTCACACAAAGCTTGGTTGAATTTGGAAAAATGAGTGAGATAAATGTGGCAAATAAGCTTGTTTGTTTTGGAATAGATAGAAAACAAAATTTCAAAAGCCATTATGACAATCCAAACTATTATGCTTCACTTCTGATCTTTTAAATATACAAAAATATAATTTTAAGGAATGTTCATTCACTTGGGTGGCTTCTTTGACAATGTTTTTACCCGAAGGTGTATGTCTAAGTTGACTATGTAAATATGTTTCAATTGATTGTTATATTGTGCATACGGCAAGCTAGTCAAATGATAACTTCATCTTATGAATAGTCCTTCCTTGAGCTTACTACTGGGCCAAGCATGTACCAAAAGGTACACATATTTTACACTAATAGTTTGAGTACAATATTGAACAATATATTGTTTTGGTGGAATTCTCTAGACATACATTTTGTGTCAATAATGTATTTGTTGTCAAGTATAGATATTAGAAAAAGTTGATTGGCTTTGGAAAAAAGGATTGGATTTTGGAGAGAATTGTGCATCCATAAGTGTGCAAATATGGCATCATGTTGCATAGTTTTTGTTTAAGAATGTGACATAAAGTCGTGATTCCATAGAGTTTTAAGGTAATCTAAGTCTTTAAGTGGGGACAATTGCTTATGAGGTTCTTTGGGTGAACTTGATTACAATGAAGAACCATGGAGCGAAACTCAAGAGCTTGAGGAGTGCTTAGATAAGGTACACACATTGACCATGAATGATTGTTTACAATGCACATTCAACATTTTGAATGGACTAGGTACTAAAAGACATATGTTGGATTAAGTTAATTCTTGTAAGCAATTGGACTTGGATCTTATGGTTCATAATTGTCTTTGTTACTGGAAGCATTTCCAGATAATTTAAACATATCAATTCTTAATAGTTGATGTAGATGATAGATTTGAGATGTTGAAATAGTCTCTCCTGTTGGGAAAATCTATTGCAGACTCCAAAGTCGAGATAATTGAAGCTTGCAAGATAATTAAAGATGCGAGAATTTTTTATTATTGTACGTTGAGTGTTACATGTGAATTTGTTTTTGAGAAGATCTAATAAACTAGAGACAAGTGCACAAACTGGTATATATGGTGCCAACATCGAATGGTTACACGTATTTTGCTAATTACTTTTTCAAACTCTTCTTTGGAATTCGGTGACCGCTTTGCCCAGTTTTGAACCCATTGTCTAACTAATAGGTTTGTGTTAAAAACAAATTTTTGATTGATTGTGGGAGTGTGCTATTTATTATGCAGTGAAGTTCATTCACACAAAAGATTGGAAAAACACACACTTCACAACAGACCAAATCAAGAAGGAAACAGAGTCACTTTGTGGCAAGAATGAGGTTGTGCCAAGCAAAGGGCAACACATTTTTGTTGGAACGAGGGTTGAACTTGGGATCATATGATTTCGATTTCCTTTTTGGTGTTTTGGATGCATGATTTTAGGTCTAGTTTCATATGCCATACATATGCTGCTTGTGTGATGGTTGTTTTGTATGTAGCAACAACAATGAGGTTTTTGGAATTGGGCATCATCACTCCACATAAGATTGCAGGTGTGGCCATTGATTGAGCAGCATTTTGTATGCCTACTAACAAACAGTGCAGGTGGTGGAGGCCTGAATGGAAAGAGCTGGTAGAAAGGAAAAAGCTTGTAGAAAGGGTCCAATTACAAAGTCATGGTATTAGATTGCAATGCACTCAGGAGGTGCATTGCTTTCACTGTTTGTTTGCAAGTGTTCCTTTGTGTCTTGCAGAATTGGCATATTAGTATGGAAGTCCTGTTGTTGGGTAGAGCACATTATGGCTTCATGTATGAATTTAGCTTCAATTGTGTTGTGCAAATGTCCTAAAGAAAAACCTTCTTGAATGATTATATTGTTTCCTTGACATCTCACCACAAGCACATGATGGGGTAGCCATCCACCTTACTTGAGAGCCAATTTTTTTTCAAACAAAATGCTGCTGCCTTGCAACCTCTGCTTTTGTAAATGGAGGAGAAAATCACATAGTTTAAAGTTCAAACACACTTGGACCAAAATTCCTTCATTCTATTAAAAAATAAAAGTCAAATTCTTTGAAGGTCACCTACCTACCCATGAAGGTTTTTAAAAAAAATGATACCTAAAAGAAGCTTTGGACCATTGTTTTATTTTCAACAAATTTTAGATGTTTTAGTGGGAAGTTTTTTTTTTGGCAAAGTTTTGCTTTTTCTAGTGTAAATATGAGTAAGTTTGCTAATTATTTTGGAAAAAAATTGGCAATTTTTTTTACATCACCAATTTTTGTTTTGAAAAATCCTGCTTTGGACCAGGTCATTCAAAAATAAAAGCTAAAAAATAAGGTAGGCTAACCAAGTTGAGAACAAGCTAAATAATTAATTCCATATATATTTTTAAAAAACAGTAGCCAAAAGGTAGCCAAGCAAGCCAAGCAACCTAAAAGAAATTCACTAGGTAGAAGACCCAAAAAAAAAGGAAATAAATAGTTAGGATTCAGGAACCTAGTTGAGAGGTGAAGCTGGGCTAATTAAGTAAAAAAAATAAATAGAAAGAGTAAAGCACACAACAGACATAATGCAAAGAAGGAAGGAAGCACAACAACAAGCGAAGAAGAAGAAGCAAACGACGACACAGACAGAAGAGAGAGAAAGAACGAGAAGAGGGGGAGAGAGAGAGAGAGAGAGAAGACGAAGGGTAGGGCAGGGGCGGAGGGAGGGATGTGTAAGGACGGCCAAGGACATGATTTCTCGCCGTGGAGTAGCTTCTGAGGTAGCCACGGAAGAGGGGGGAGTGAGAACGGGGAAGGGGGAAGAAGAGGCAGCGGAGGAGGAAGAGGAAAAGGAGGAGAAGCTGCAGCAGCAGCATCAGCTGGAGGAAAGGGCGGGGACGGAGGTACCGGTTGGGGAGGGGATAATATGTAAGGGGCGGCAGCAGGGTGGAGGAGGAGGAGGCGGAGGAGTAGGGGGATCGGTTTGGTCGTCGTTGGTTTCCGGGACGTTTGCTATATTGGAAGGGCGGGCGGAGGTGGAGGGTGGCGGAGGAGGAGGAGGAGGAGGAGGAGGGTGGGATTTTGGTGTGAAGCGTGTGGTTCAGTGTGGTCCTATGCGGCGATTGCAGGAGCGATTTCTAGGTCAGAAGTGGTATACTACTGCTGCGAGCGCATCCGGAAGTGCGATCTGGGTGCTGGGAGTTTGCTACAACATCTCCTCCACTGACGAATCTGTTTCTTCCCCTGTTATCTTCCAGGAGTTTTTGAACGATTTCAGTTCCAGGCTCTGGTTTACGTACCGTCGAGGTCTGTCTGTCTGTCTCTTACATGTACTTACATCCTTCTTTTGCCTCTCTTGTATGTGCTACAATATCCTTCTTTGTGTATTAAGAAGGTCGGTGGTCCAAGGGTCTGGTGAATTTGGTTTCCCAAATGCAGGAATTTGTCATGTTTCTTCTTGCATGTACTTGTGTAGTTATGAGGATCATAATTGCAGCTTTTTGTTTGCTCTTTTAGCTTTAAATTGTGAATCTATTGCTGCATGCATGCAAGAAGAAGGCTCATGGATTGTGATGTGATTGTCCAAATTATGGTAAGCGGCAAGAACATAGGTTACAAGCTTTTTCCACCAAATGGCCAGTGTGGCTGATTCTCAAACAATCATATTGTATGTGGCAGGGTTTGATGCAGTAGGTCAATCAAATCTCACAAGCGATGTGGGATGGGGTTGTATGCTGCGGAGCGGCCAGATGCTTTTAGCTCAGGTATGTCTTGTTGCAGGCATCTTTGAACTCTGATATGCTGAAATGGAAATTCTAGTTTGCACTCAGGCTGATTTGCTGAACAGTGGAACCCTGTGAACTTTTTTAGGGCATCCTCCTTCAATACTTTGTGCTGTACCCTGGTGATATTGTCCTTCAGCACCATTTTTTGACACAAATCCTTCAGTGGTCATTACCCCACAGATGATTCCTTTTTCCTTCCTGTTTTACAGATCACACTTTTGATGCTTTTTTTTCTTGTTGAACATGGGATGCAGGCATTGATTTGCCACTATTTGGGGAGGTCTTGGCGGCGATCAGGTGAGCAGGTGAGCGTTCCTGTCTGTATTTAAGCAGATGGTAAATGGTGGTTTCTTCTTATCCTGCATTTTTCACATCAAACCCACTCTGAATGAGACCTGTCAAAATGTTAGCATGTACATGCCATGCAGAGTTGCATTTAACTATATGGTAATGGATCACTTTTTCCTGGTCATGTTGCAGGCATGCTCACGGGAATACCTTCAAATCGTGGAAAGCTTTGGTGACTCAGCTGATGAGTCCTGTCCATTCTCAATCCATAGTCTGTTGGAGGTGGGAAGCTCATTTGGGCTAGCTGCAGGCTCCTGGCTAGGGCCTTATGCTCTTTGTAGGACACTGGAAGCTCTGGCTCAGGGAGACAGAGAAAGGCATCAAAAGAGGGGTGGCCAGCAAGTTTTACCTATGGTAGTGCATGTTGTCTCTGGAGATGCAGATGGTGAAAGGGGGGGTGCCCCAGTCCTGTGTGTGGAGGATGTAACTCATTTGTGCTCAAAATGGGGAGACCATGCCAAAGAGTGGCCAGCCCTGCTAGTGCTTGTGCCACTTGTGCTTGGCCTTGACAAGGTCAATCCCCGGTTGGTTAAATCCTTTTCCCTTGCTCAAATTTGTGGTAACTTTTGGTGGGGTTTAGCCTCAACCATGCCAGATCATAGAAGGATGGCTTTATGTTTGCTACCACAGGTTGGGAACTTTTTCATTCGTCTTGTTAATGCACCTATTTGCCAGCTTCTCATGGAAGTTATGTCAGTAATTTTAGGTGGAGGATTTGAGAGTCATCATACTAGGAAAGCATCATTGCAAGAGGCCTGTTAAGCAAGGTCAGAAGTAAGCTGCAAACTACGCATTAAACTTGATGTTGGGAATGATTATGAGCAGATATATGCCATCCTTGAGGGCAACTTTCACATTTCCGCAGAGTCTTGGCATAATGGGTGGTAAGCCAGGAGCTTCAACATATCTTGTGGGTGTGCAGGATGACCAGGCCCTGTATTTGGACCCTCATGAAACACAACAGGTATATTGATACCTCCCCAAGCTCACACTAATACTTCCTGTTCTCCCTCCTTTTCTTGTCATTTCTAGGTCTGCATACATTGGCTTCTGTAGGTAAGGTCCCTCTCCAACATTTCCCTTGAGTCCTCTCAGGTTGCAGTTCTGTGCATCTGGGACTCTCTGCAAGTTAGTCAACTGTTAAGGAAAGAAGTCAATAAGTTCGTGCAAGGGTGGAATTATCTGGAGGGGATCGTGAAGTGGTGTGTCCCCTGAGATTTGGCTGCTAATGTGTAGGTTGTACGCATATTGCCTGACAACCTGGAGGTGGATACCAGCTCTTATCACTGCAGGTAAAAATGTTTATTGTGTTCGTGCATGAGGTTAACTTGTTGTGTTGATACTTGGATCAGGCATGTACAGTAAAAGGAGCTGTCTTTTGACATTGTACAATCTCAACAATGTATAGTCAGTGCAAGTAAGAAATCCATGAGTAATGGAAGTTTTTTTGGCTGGAAATGGCTGTCCTATGAAAAGATCTTGTTTGACCTGATATTCATGCAACTCAATGTTGTACAGTAATGTGCGGCGGATGCCGCTGGATTCCATCGACCCATCTCTTGCCTTTGGTTTCTACTGCCACAACCGTGGTATGCATATTCTTCAACTTTGGTTTCTGCAACAGTTTTGTTATTTGAGAAATGTGGCTTGACAAGTTAGCCACTCAAGATGAAAATGTGGTTGTTTACTACTGCAGCTGATAAATTTCCTTAACACAGCTGTCCTGATAATATGTTGTGCACAACAGAAGAGTTTTATGACCTTTGCGCTCGATCATCAGAGCTGGCAGAGCAGTCAAATGGGGCACCCATGTTCACAGTAGCCCAGAACTCTGCTCCTACAAAGCCTGCAGATACTGGCAGTCAAGTTTTGGAATTGCAGAAGTCGCCCCCAAAAGAGCCCTTGTCAGAAGATGACTGGCAAATAGTTTGATGGAGAACCTAGTCAGCTGAAGCTGCTATTCAGTAGCACAGTCTGCATGAAGGAGCTGAAAGTGCAGCTGTGGCATGTTTTTAGACCTCCTCTTGGCTAACACAACCAACCTTATGGTGATGTTGACAAATTACTGTGGCTATTGTTGCCTGCTCAGCTTCAAAAATTGCTTTATGGAAGGAAAGTTGAGTGATGGCGTTGTGATGATGTATAGCATTCATTTCTTGCCACCATTGGGTGCATAGATCGTATCCACCATCTGTTCTCTGCTCTACCTGGAGCAGTGGCACCTGCATGTACAGATTTGCCCTAGGGTCACTTGTTTGAATAAACTCTTGGCCACAGCCTTGCCTGACATGTTCAATTATGGTTCTGTGATTTTTATTCTTCTGTTGGAAGGCTGGGTCATTTTTCCATACAACACCAGCCCACCTTGTATGATGAGTATGCTTTATTTTTCACTGCTGAATCCAGTTGATGGAGTCATTGTGGCAACAACATATCGAAGTGGGCCAAATAAACCCTGGTAAGTCATTACCTTGTGGGATTGCATGTGTTCATACCACATATTTTTATTGTTTCTTCATTACAGGTCGTCCCTTATGTGTTGTTCCTTTTTCTCAGTTCTGAAAGTCCTTATCTGGAAGTCTTTTTCTGACTTCAAGGAAAAGTTTTAACTTTGTTCTGGCTTTCTCACCGAGTATGGAGATTTCTCAATTCCTATAAGAGTTATTATACTTTCTGGGCTTCTCAGATTGCCTTTTGGTGGAGACTTTGTTGTGTTTGCAAAAGCATCTTTCTTATTTTCTCAAGGTTGTTTCAGTGATGCTGTTTGTAGGATTTGAAAATGTTTTCCTACCTGAGTTTTGTTGGTGCTCTATGAGTTCAAGTAGTTTGTTTTCAAGTACTTTCCAATTATTGTAATTTTTTGGTGGACCGGATTTTTCTTCCCTTGCATTTCTTGATTGATTTTGCTGAAAGTGTTGTTTTTGGTTGGGGTCTTGACAATTGCTGGTTCTGTTGAAGTCACTTTCTTATAGAAATATTTCAACATAACCAATTTGCTTTTGGCAATGAATTATATGATAATTGAATAACTTATTATCTAGGTAAGCAAATTTGAATTTCTCCTTCTTCTAAGGGCCTAAATCAAGGGAAAAAAGAAGCCTAATTTAATTAATGTAAAACTGCAAACCACTGGAAGTTAATCACCCTAGGCATTTCTCTCAATCAGCTCAGTATGAAATTATTTCACAAAATGTATACTCATGCTTTGTACAAGTATTAGGTACGAGTACAATAATGTAAACTATGTATGAGCAGATAGAATGAGTAGATCCTTGTTTCTTGCGTCTTGTTTTAGCCCTGACAGAGACAAAGAGATAGAGACAGTGGTGATGAATTGCTGTGAATTTCATGTGCACAGTAGAGCATGTGACAGATGGTCTCTGGCACTAGGCACAACAAAATAAAAAACAAAATGGAAGTGTTGCTGCAATAGAATTAAGATTCCATCATGAATGTGCAACACCAAAATTCAAACGTCGTCCTAAATTCCAAACAAAAAAAGATGATTTCACTCACAAAACTTAGCCACAGAGAGAGAGGGAGAGAGAGGAAGAGAGACAGAGAGGAGAGATATCTTGGAACACAGACTTCACCATGATCTCTGGACAATCAAACAGCATCATGATTTGAGCACAAATGCAAAGAAAAAGAGTCTGCAAAGAAGGGAGTACCAGCTACCACTAAGAGAGAGCGAGAGTGAACAAAACCAAAAAAAAAAATTCCCACTAATTCCTAATTGCAAAACACCAAACACAAATTTGCTCCAGTTCCATACTTTTGCTGTTGCAAGCAAGCAATCAATTGGCCATGCTGCAGCAGCAGGTCACAAGATTTCCAAGGGAAGGAAGCAAGCTCTAGACATCAATGCTCCTGCTGCTGCTGCTCCTGCCGCTGCCATTGCCCAGGCTATTGCTGTTGTTGCCATTGTCCATTCTTTATTTGGGTGGGTGTAATTTTATTTTTTTGTGTCTTTTTGGGGGGAAAGAGCTGGGTTCTAGATCAAAAATGTAGTGAGGATGATGATGAAGCTTCAAGCTGTGATGAAGGAACAAGATCTGATGCTTTGAAGATTTTTGTTGAGTAGTTTTGAGAGAGAAAATCTGAGAGCTGCTGGAGTATCCAAATAAATGAGCAATACTATACAGACACATAAGAAAAAAACCGGCCTCTCAAGAATAACAACTTCTGAATTCATTGGTTTTTGGCAAATGTGAATACCATCAGCAGCAAGCAGGAGGAGGAGGAGGAGGAGGCAGCAGCAGCTACAAAGCTGGGGAGGAGAGGAGCAACATGAGTGCAAGGACTGATCCCACCAGTATGGCAGTCAAGGAAGAAGAAAAAGAGCCTGTAGTGGTAAGAAGTCTATGGTATGACGCAGTAGCAGCGCTGGTAGTCGTCTTGGAAGGTGTGGTGGAAGTGGTTGAAGATGGGACTGCAGAAGTGGTACCGGGAGTGGAAGAAGCAGCAGCAGCAACTACTGGAGGAGGAGCCGCAGGAGCGACAGGAGCTGGAGCTGGTACTGGACCCAGAGTAGCTGTGTTGTAGAAACGAGTATCGAAGAGGGCGTCCACGCCATGGACAACAACAGAGCCATCGTTGTACAGATTGGGTCTGACAATAAGCGCATTGTCTAGTTGGTAGTTGGCAGTTTGGTTGTTTACCACCACAATGGAGATTCCTGTGGTCACTGTTTGGATTCTGTGTCCCTCCGGCAAAGCCAACAATTGTTGGAAAGGCAAGGTCCCAGCGGCAGTATGGTAGTTGAGCAAGGTCGTTACCGCAGCTGAGGAGTTCAAGGGCACTCCCTGGAATGCACTATCTTGCGGCGCAAACAGCGTAATGCTTGGCTTGATGGGATCGTTATCTATGAGACTGTCTAGCGCTCCTGAGATCGCTCCAAACGTGCCTGCTGCTCGCAAGGCGCCCACCACTTTCTGATGGAGAGTCAGCACTGGGGCTGGTGCTGGCGCCTTTGCTGGCGCGAGTGGTGCTGTGGCAGGTTCCCCTGGTGCATTCACAACGAATAGAGCTCGCGGGTTTTGTTGTTGATGCAGTTGTTGCTGTTGTTGTTGTTGTTGGTCGAGTTGGGTCGTCGTACTGAGAGCTGGAGAAACTCCAAAAACGTGTAGCAATGTCATGACGCATGCCACCACCAAAAAGCTCAATGACTGCTGCTGCTGCATCTTCGCTGTGGCCGGTGGTGATCTCCTTCGAGTGCAGTCCATTGCAACTGTGTGATCTGCCATCACTTCTAGAACACAGACAACAAAAAACGCTTGCGCCTTGCTACAAATGCGGCTGCTGCAGCTCCTCTAGATTGACTCCTCAAGCCTCTCAGGAACCGCCACCGATCACACCGGCTGAGCAAACGCAGCCGACAAGTGCTGTTGCACATTCATCAAGGCGACAAAAACCAATTTCAGATTTACACCAACAACAGGAGGATCAAGATCTTGGCCTCTCACTCACTGTCTGGAAGACAATGGATCTTTGTACAGGGATGATCTCACACGGACCCATCCGTCACCCTTCCCCACATTGACAAAGGAGACAGTTACTGCAAGCTAACCCAGAAAAGACCAAAAGCTTCATTACGTTCAATGCAGCCAGAGGCACTAACGAAAGAAGGCCATTTCACGTGAAGCAGAAGAAGAAAAAAAAGGCAGTGATGGAAGGAGCATGAGTTACATTGTCCATCATGCTCTATCTCTCTCTCAGAGAATCAGGCATCTACTTCAACAACCACAACAAGCAAGTCTAGAATTCGCAATTGAAATCCAAAAGCTAAAAAGAAAAAGAAAAACAAGAGCTAAAAGAGGTGGGAAGTGGAAGAAGAGCCTGGAGGCGATGATCATGGGTGCGAGATGAAGCAGGATCAAGCTTATCAAACAAAAAGCAAATGGAGTGAGTTTACAAGCACCAGTTGTAATAATGGGCTACCACACTTACATGATGAAGGATCGCTGCAGCAACCAAGCAGGAGAACAAGATGCAGCTCAGGAAGGAAGGAGGCTACAGAGAAGAACAGCAGCAGCAGCAGCAGGACACACCACGGCAGCGACGGCGGCAGCAGCGAAGAAGAAGAAGAAGAGCGGCAGCTCCTTCAACACACAGCAACAGGCAACAAGCTTGTGCGCTGCTATGTAGCTAATGCTGTGTGTCTTGTGTGTGCCCGTGCCGCCCTTCTTTGCTCCTCCTCATCCTCCTCCTCTTCTTCCTCCTGCTCTGCCCGTGGCTCCCAGTTAGGTAATTATCAAATTAAATAAATTCCCTAACTTACTTCAAACTTAAATTTCATTATGAACTCACCACAACAAACAACATATCATCATCATCCTCATCATCATGGGCCCAGCCACCCCCCCTCCAGCCTCCAGGCCAATTGTATTTATTTTTTTCTATTTACCATACTCTTTGTCTCAGCCCCATGTCAGCTGCCCTACCCTTGAAAAACAGGAAAACACACACACATACTTGACTCCAATGGTTCTTAAGTGGCTTTTATGTAGCCTAAGGCCTGCTTTACACTAGGAGTCCAGGCTAAATAAACTTGGGGCCAACTTTGTTTAATGTAGCCTAAGGCCCGCTTTACACTAAGAGTCCAGGCCAAACAAACTTGGGGCCAACTTTGTTTAATGTAGCCTAAGGCCCGCTTTACACTAAGAGTCCGGGCCAAACAAACTTGGGGCCAACTTGGAGCATTTTTGGGTTGCAAATTGGCCCCGACTTTCTACTAAATGCTAGAACATTGACGTCAGGATATGAATAAATGCTGGAACATTGGCCCCAAGGGTTGCAAATTGGCCTCCCAAATTGGATGGTATCCTTTTTTGAGCTTTGGGGCCAATACAAGGCCATTAAAGTTCAGCATTTATTAGTAACTTGGGGCAGATTGAAAAGTTTTTTTCTAGTTCAGCCTTGACTCCTAGTGTAAAGTCCTTGGGGCTGATTTCAACTTTTGCACCAATAGGAGTGCTGGATTTGGGTTGAACATTGGCCCTGACTCCTAATGTAAAGTGGGCCTAAGTGGTGATCATGCATAGAAAGAAGATGTAGAAAAAAATGGTAATTATCCTTGGGAAAGATTTAGTCAAATCTGGCTGGCTATATGAAAACCCTCCAAATTCATTTCATTTTTCATTTTTTAAATATAAATTTCTCTTTTTGGCGAAAATTTCCAGAAAAAAGGCTATTACTAATAATATTATTATTATCATTTGTCTCCAAACTTACATTGTACACAGACTGTAAGTGTGATTTAACCCTAAACCCTAAACCTACCAAGCCCACATTGAACTTTGCCCTACATTTCAGGCCCACTTTGGATGCTGCTCTAAGAAACTGTGTTCATGTTTCAACTCCAGTCCAACACAAATGGTATGACAAGCTGGTTTGGAAATTTGGGAATTTCGATGCTGAAAACAACAAAAACCATGGTCCTAATTAAGGGCCTTGGGTGGACCCACTGGAACCATGGTTCAAGCTAAAAGCCCCCAAAAAATTTTGTTTACTTCTCAACATTGTAAATATACCATCCTTATACTAGATTGGCATTTCTTAGTTCAAGTTTAACTTTTCCTGGGTTAAATATAGCCTCAAAGAGGCCTTGCTCAAGATGGTGAAGGTACCAGTGTAGGTGCTGGTTCATACTGGCCCCAATTCAAGTGGGTCAGCCTGAGGAGGGTCTCTTAATTTTCCCTTCCCAGGGTCCCAAGTGGTGGATCAAGGGTCTCGTAATAACCTCTCCTATCATGTAATAATGAAGCCATCATTTCCTACCTTCAAAAACTTGTTTAGATAAAAATCATAGTCCTTGTAGGAGTTTTGTTCAATTTGTGCCTTTATTCTAGCAAAATAACAAAATGAAAACTTGCACACAAGCTAGAGCTACACATCAATTATTTTGTTTAAAATTTCTAACTACTAGGGAAATATCATCTTAAAATAATTTTTTAAATAAAAAGTTAAGTCTTGCTGATATGATGTTCTGATTTTGGTTGTTATTTCATATCCTTGAGAAGAAATAAAATATGGAATACAAGAGGATTGGTTATGTGTCAATAGAGAAGGATTACTTGTTTGAGATGGGAATTCATATTTGATCACAAACATGAAGTCTTAAAAGCCATAAATGGACTTGCATTGTGATCAAAACATCCAATACAACATGGAAGACTTTGTAATGACATTTTATTGTCAACTTTTCATAATAAGTATTTAACATTTATTGGACCCGTGACAAACAATGAAATGAAATTAACATTCGAATTTTAGAAAAAACATTATGTTGAAGGTTAATATATCTATGTACATTGTTCTAGCCCTAAGATGGTATCGGGAAACTAGCAATGTTGTGTTCTTGATCCAAACTCTCCACACTCATATTAGAAATGATTCATGGTCATGCAATTGGAATAACAAAATGTGATAAAAAACTAACACTTCATCTCAAAGGCTTCAATCTTTTGACTTCAATCTCCCATCATGGTCATGTGAACAATGCCTTGAACAATAGCTGTGGTAATTGGTAGCAATTTCTGAATCATTTATAAGGGGACCCCATTCCAACTGGTATTCTTTCATCAAGTGTGAGAACACTATGGGATTCCAAGTCTCCTTTGTGAAAGACCAATTTCAAAAGTTTGAAAATTTCCAACTACAAGGATTGATAAGTACGAAACCCTATCGATCAGTGATTTTTTTGGTGGAGAATTTTCCCCATTTTGGGAGAAATATTTTTGAAAAAAAACATTCTGTCAATATTCCCTTTTTTTTGGACATGCATTGTGATCAAAACCCTAAAACTGCCGATAATTTCAAAAAATTCAAAAATTGCCACAATTGCCTACAATATGAAAGAGTGCTTAAGATTTTTATATTTTCATATTTGGAGTATTACCAAATTTGGCTATAATATAATTACAGACTATTGCCACTTAGGCAACATTAGAAAATTGAAATTAAATTTTTTTAATTTAAAAAAAAAACACTGCTATCAATATGAATATAGTGAACATTTTAAAAAATAAATAAAACTTGCCAGAATTGGAAAGAATTGTCATCTCTACCTAAGACTACTACCTATCAATCATAACAGGAAATAAACCATCAACCAACCCACAAAAGGTACTTCATTTTCCCTTTTCATGTAAAATAAGATACTCAAAAGGAAATTAAAACCGTACCATTCATATCCCAACCATGCTTTTGTTTGGGGAACCTATCTGAACAATGCCTTGGATCACACAGATTACGTATAGTAAAGGACATCATGAAGCATCATTTCATCCATCTGTATCGTATCATTTATTCAAAAAGGCTGGATGTGGGGACGAGGCTTAGGATTCAAGTTCCAACCAAGCCTCCCATGTGGGGATGGAGCCATGCACATAGGAAAGTTTGTTATAAGTTGCAACTCGAAGAGTTTTTTTTATTTTTTATTTTTTCACTCGAGGGCTTCATCCCCCTGAGTCCCTTGAGAAACATGGATTCATCGATTGAATTCAGAAAAGGCTAATTGCAAATGCAGGCAATGGAACTGCACCACAGTTGTATTGCATCAGTGGGACCCTGCTGATGAGCACAGAAGCCCATCTGCAAGCAAAATAAGTGGAGACTTTTGATTATTCTTCCCCCACTCATGCTTCGTATTACCTAGCCACCACCCCACCCCATTATTCGGCTGGCTCATTTGTCAGCCAGCAAAAGGGGATACAGCTGGGAACTCAGTCCTTTAACATGGTGGGGTTGTCAATCTTTGAGGGGAGGACTTGTTAATTTGATCTTTGTAACACAAATGTTGCTTAGGGAGGACTTGTTAATTTGATCTTTGTAACACAAATGGTGCTTAGGGAGGACTTGTTAGTTTAATCTTTGTAACACAAATGGTGCTTAGGGAGGACTTGTTAATTTGATCTTTGTAACACAAATGGTGCTTAGGGAGGACTTGTTAGTTTCATCTTTGTAACACAAATGGTGCTTAGGGAGGACTTGTTAATTTGATCTTTGTAACACAAATGGTGCTTAGGGAGGACTTGTTAGTTTCATCTTTGTAACACAAATGGTGTTTAGGTCCATGCATCAAGTTGTTTTAAATTGGGTTGACAATCAAGACACCATTCACTTCAATGCATAATTCATGGAGGGTCTTGGTCATGTTAGCTTCCCTTTGCCATCGATGTATAATCATTGAATTAGTTGTCCATATTGAAAGGTTTGGGCATTGTAGATAGCCTAAAGTGGAAGGTAGGAACTAATGTCCAGTCGGCCTGCCGGCCACCTTGCTAGTGGTTGGTTGTTGCAGGGTTGAATTTTACCATGTTAGGTGTTACGCATAGGCCCATGTTAGGTATTACCCAGCCTATGGAAGAAGCCAGCCACTCCTCTTACGAGCTTGCAAAACAAGAGTTGCTAGTAATTGTGCATTTCATTGGCTCACATGACATTGTGTGCCCAAAATATTCCTCTCCTCTCTTTTAAACCCTTGCATTTGACTTTAAAAACCTAGCCTTATATGCCTTTCTTGGTGCCTTCTTAATGGATTCAAATTCTCTGAAGCCCTTAAAATTTTGTGAACTTCCATGTGTAAGGTACCAGATTGCCAAATCAAAGGATTTAATAAAGATTTCAAAAACCCACCAAGAGGAGGTATAATTTTGCTTATTGCTCTAGAAATGGACCTAAATCCAACCTAATTTACACCATTCACGTAAATTAGTTTGGATGGTAAATAAAAATTAGTACCATCCATGCAAACCACATTTTAGGGTATTCGTTTGTGACCATCCAACCTAACTCACACATCCGTGCAAATTAGGTTGGACGATAAATCAAAATTAGGACCATCCATGTAAATTACACTTACTAAGTTATATATTTTTATTTCCTCCTCTCTCCCCCCCACCCCCTTTGCAGCTCCAAACATGAGAAGTTATATATTGTAGAAGGGCTTAGATTGAAGTAATATTCTTTAAAAATAATTAATATCCAGATGGTTTTTTTCCTTTTTCCCCAAGGGGGGGGGGGGGGGCAGCGTTGTGTCGCCGGGGCAGAAGACGACTAGGAACACAATTACTAGGGACACCTGTG
>Ga0116227_10001088_pt1 | contig 58655 bp, 35 predicted proteins | sample S1TSphgellanicum_FD_89693 | JGI IMG/M metagenome (GOLD analysis project Ga0116227, IMG submission 89693) | Host-associated microbial communities from peat moss isolated from Minnesota, USA - S1T2_Fb - Sphagnum magellanicum MG | ecosystem: Host-associated > Plants > Peat moss > Unclassified...
AAATATTAGGAATGTTTTGCCCAAAAATAACCCCACAAAAAAAAAAAAAAAAAAAAGAATCAAAAAGAAATGGGGGGGGGGGGGAAAGTATTGTATAGTAATTGCAATTTAGGGATGATTGATATAAAACCCTAAAAATACTATTTCTCTTCATACATACATAAAAAATGATTGGATCCATGACATTTAGGGGAAAACTATGCCAAATCCCTTTTTTGAATTTGTTTTATTGCACAGAAGTGGCACATCTTTGATTGAAAAAATAAGTTTATTCAGATTTTCCTGAATTTTTTTGTGCAAGATGGCAAAAATTCTCCACCAAAAAAATCATGTTGAAAAATGATGCAAAGTGAATTTTTGTTTAATTGTTATGGAAATTTGTGTTCAAAACTAGCATGTTTGCGAGGTCGGACTATTGGAAGGCTCTTTTTTAAACCCTGTGGTGATGGATGGTTTTTGCAAGACTTTATACTACTAGGTACTAGTAATTCTATTCAGTGCCTAATTTTATGTTTGAAAAACCCATTCCTCAAACTGTGTTAAAAATTTTGCAACTTTACTTTTTTTCAGTGAAAAAACCACTTTTGATTGACATGGAATCCTACAAAACTTTGCCCACTCATTCCCACCTCCACTCATGAAACACAAGCAATTATCAATTCAATGGACAAAGTGACATCTCTTTACCAAAAGCATCATTTGTTCATGTTGCACAAACTAATAAAAAATTGTCCTTAAAGTTGTCAACCCCATGATTGTAATGTTGGATTACATGGAGTGACTTGTCACAATAGTAAAGATTAGTTGAAAAACAACAACAACAACAACCCAAAACATCAAATACAAAGCCATATGAACCAATCCACTAGAAACCACTAGACTTTAAAAAAAGCATCCTTGTACAAATCAACATTAACTTCTACTAGGTCTACAACCATGTCCTATTCACACACCTACATAGGTAGTAGTAGGTGCCCATATATTCCTGAAAAAGGGTTCAAAGTAGATTACCTTAATACAACAATGTGAAGTTGAAAAGATTATCATTGTTTTCTTCTTTTATTTTTTCCCATCATCACACTAAAGAGTTCACCAATTATGAAAGAAACAAAAATGATGATCCCTTGAATAAAATATTAAGCAATGGATTCCATCCAACAACACATTGAGATACCTTCATCTTACAGATCAATGGTTTTTTCTCAAGGATTTTAGAATAGTGCTAAGGTGGCTATCATTAATAATAATAAAAGGTTTACCCAAATTTGGCTACAAGTGAATTACAAAGTAAAATCATACAAGCTTCCTTCTATAGTGACATTTCTGAATTATTATTTTTATTTAAAATATGGCAACCAAAAACCCCAAAAATCATCTTTTTATTTTTTTTAAATTCCGCAATTTGACCTCAAAGATTAAAACATTGTTACATGAAAATTATAATGTACACATTTTATTAATCTCATTATGTTTATGTGTGTGTGTGTGTGTGTGTGTGTGTGTGTGTTTACACATATGAATATATATATATGATGATGATGAAGCATGTCCTCAAAATGCAATTTTTTTGTTGACATGTTTTTTACTATTTTCTATCAAACTTGAAGTTCAAGCAACCATCAAATGGGAGCATAATAAATTGCCCATTCATAGTACATCTATATTTATCTAGTGGGAGCAAGTTGTTTAAATCATCTTTTATTTAATATTTTGCCATTTTGGGGAGGAAATATAATAAGTTACCTTTAATAGTGTAAGAATTTTATAGGGGTTCTTGCCTTTCAAAGTGACAAGAAAATTTTGAAATTGTCTTTCACATGGCACTACATTAAAAAAATGCCATTGACATGGATATTATACAAATGAACTTATGTCATCCATGAATGAAATGAACATCTTATGATTTGCAAGGGGAAATCACAAGAATTGAATTCAAACATAATTTCAACATAAACATTGATTGGTATAAAACATCAAAATCCTATCTTGCTACAAACAAATCGAAATCCATTGTCATTGTATTCATCCAATGCACACCATTTTGAGAAGAAAAAAGAATCAAAGGTGAAAAAAAATTGACAATTCACATTGCTAGAATGGACCACAACATGTGCAAAATTTGTTTACTTTTAGTTCCAACAATGTAAATACATATGTATGAACTCAAATTGCAAGGAACAAACTTTATAATCGTACAAGTTTGAAAAACACAAAGTTCACTTCTAATTCAACAATAGAATTTAGTAATTTTTATTGTCACACCAAATGTCAAAGATTGTCCTCCAATTCATATGACAACATCAATCCCACACAATGACACATGCTTAAAGAACATATAATGTGTCCAATGCCAAATGTGATTGAAAAATGACTCTTCAAAGCATTTTGTTTAAAAAACCTTCATTCACATATGGACGTGCTTGGTTGAAATAACAAGTATTTTTTATTATAAATTCATTGGACCAATTGATATTGTTAGTCATCACTAGTTGTGCCCACAAAAATGCCCATGACTCAAACAATCCTTTGTTTTCACATTCATGTCTCACATTCAATCGAGAATTGAAACAATTCAACCTAACACAAAGCACTATCAATTGTGAAGTTTGTCATCAACCTATGTAACCACTAGGTCATCAACCAATTTTAATCATCATTGTCATCATGACAATGCTTAAAACTAAACAATTTTGGAACATTGAAAATTAGCAAGTTGTAAAATCATTCATTCAATTTGTCCACAATTACCTATACGTATTCTCTAGTCATCATTTCATCTCCTCCAATGAGCCAAGTAAATCAAATATGTGTGTGTGGGGGGCATGAAATGCATCATATTATAATCTCCTCTCCACCATCTTAAAAAAAACAATGAGCAAAAAAACTAGTGATGAAAAGGCCAAGGTTCTTAACATCACATGCAAACATTTCAAAGATGTACAAATGTACTCAACACAAAAAAGCTTGTCTCCAAAGAGGAGCCAATGACAAAAACCATCAACCATGTACTTCTAAAGTAGTTGATTGAGTTTGTTCAACTTGATCAACACATTTGTCACTATATGCACCATAAACTAGAATTGATATGAGATAGTGTGGTTATACTAATATAATGTTTCAATTGAAATTTTAAAAGCATATAATATTGCAGCCATACAATAATACAAGATGTGCTTGTATGACATGCATTTATTTATTTTTGCCTTTCATTTGATAAGCACTTTTTTTTTGGGTCTTCCATCATGATAAGTAATTGTTTTTAAAGTGCCTTTCATTTTGATACAGAATAGCAATTTTTTTTTTTGCTTTTCTTTGCCCATCAATTCTTGTGACAAGCAATGCCAGACATAATTTCTTACCTTGTTGGTCCCCTAGTACAGAGTGGGTGTTAGTTGTTTAGATTATCCTCTATTCCGTATTGTCGTCATCTTGAGAAGGAAGTATAATAAGAGTTACCCATTCATAGTAGAACTCTATTATGAGCAGGGTGCAAGTTTTTTAGATTATCCTCCATCAGATACTCTGTCTGCAATTTTTGGGAAACAAAATGTACCAAAGGAAAGATCCAGTTTAGGCAGGATCAGTGTGGCTTACTAAACAAAGGGCCCCAAATCTAAAACCTTCCTTCTTAGTAAATACCAAAATCTTGTGCCAAATCTTGTGCCAAATCTTGTGCGGGCCTAGTTTAGTGTACTAGTAGTCTGGCTAATCTCATTGTGAAGTACTTAACACACCCTTCCAAAAAATCCAAGACCCAACTACATATGTCCAAAATTTGGGAGAGAGAGAGAGAGAGAGAGAGAGAGAGAGTGGGTTTCATTGCCAGAGTCCCCAAGAAAACTTAAGAACCAGAATCAAGAAAGCACACTAGTTCCGAGACATAGAACTAAAGACCTAAACCCTGAAACTCTAAACCCTAAACCAGTACTGAACTGAGTCTGAGTCTTGAGATCAAAGAAGAGAACCAAATTAGTTTTTTCAAGAGAATTTGCTCACCAAAGTTTGGTAGTAGTGTCTTATTATGTACTAGAGAGCTGGCACTGGGTGCCGGTTATGGCTCGTAGTGAGTCAAAAGGCGAGCCCGGTAGGTAGGTAGAATAGGTAGGTAGGTCTGCAGGTAGGTCAGTAGGAAAGGACAGAATCTGCCACTATGGCAGATTCTGCAAAATAGAGATGCCTCAAAGCAGGCTGAATTGGCCATGTCAGTCCTTTGCATCTACAGAATCAGCACCCTTGATGAATGGCCAATTCAGAATGAGCATAGGAACTTGTCTAGAGTTCCAGATTACATCACTTTCTTGACCACATTACATGACATAATCTTCCAGCGATGATCATACACTCATAATAATTGTGACCAGAATCTTTGTTGAATGTGAAATTTTGTTTATAAAATTGTTTGAATCTGCCACCTGACCTTTAATGTCAGTCTTTGGCCTTGCCCATTATGTTGGGTGCAGCAGCATGATGAAGCTCACCTTAATGAGCTCACCTGGCACCTTACTCAACATAAGGTAAGGGGCCAGGGGGACTTGAGCATCCATAGTACATAACAGCAACCAGTTAATGAGCATGCAAAAGAGGAAACCCAAACCCATAAAGAAAAGAAGTCCACAAGACAGAATTGAAGCACAAACTGTACAACTCTGACAATCATATTCATACATGTATGTATAGATGGTATTGACTTGTAACCCAGTGGCAGGAAATGCTTCTTCTCAGGTGCAAATGGCCTAGAATTGGATCCTTGAGAATTTTGGCAATGTCTAGTGTTCCACGATATAGAAATAAATCATCAACTCACTCTTTTCAGAACTACTTAAGGTTGAACTTCTGCAACAAGTACGCTATATGCACAAACCTTGAGAACGAGTGCAACAATTGCAAGTGCTGCTGTGAAATTCATTCTCTCTACTTGGAGTGCAAAGAGTAAATCCTTAAAAATTGCATTGAAGCTTGCAGTGAAGATGTCCAAAGGCATCAGATGATAAGAGGCAGTTCAAATCCACTTGTGAGAGAGACAATCAATCAAGGAGCATAGCCTAGAGATGCAGATATGTATGCCAACCTTGTAATGGGGTTCAGGTGCTTCTGCAATGAAAGATCAGAAACTGTAGCACCAAAATCTCCTAACAAGACTTGTTGCGCCAAAATATACAATGCTCTCTCTACTATTTGTTGTGCAAAGTTTGAAAGATTGCGTCAGAAAAACCCTGGATTCTGGCCAAATTTGCAAATGGTATACAAATCTGTAAGGTACATGTACATGGCACCTGCACTGTAAGTTTTCTCCAAGAGAGTACAAAGCTTCTAACAACTAAACAATGAATGAGCAAAACTAATATTCCAACCCAATGCAGCAAACCACTCTCCACACACAACAGCTCTTGAATTCTCTGAATTTTTCCGACCTGTCTGCACTTCTAGTAGTTTCTTTCTCCTGTTTAGGAATTGGGTGTGTCCCAAAAACAGTCCAAGCATCTGGTGGAAAATTCTGAAGTGCACAGAATGTGCACCTGTTGCAAACCATTTGAAAATTGTCATGGTCAACATCTGAATTTGATTTCCTGTGAGCCTGTGGATGCTCAAGATTCAGTGGGCTAGCTTTCTAATTTTGACACAAAACCTCAAAAGACTTTTGAGTTTTTATGGGCATTTGGGTCATCGTAAACAAACATCTCACCCACAGTTAATTTACAAAAGAACCTCCATAATGCTGATTCTGTGAGCCTCCTTGAGAAGCAGTGTGCAAACTGCTGACCATATTTCTGTTCTTGGAAACATCTATATGAAGAGCTCCATTTGAGCATGCAGACTCTTGCAAAGGATTGATGTCACACCACCACTCTTGTATTGCAGCTTCTTCCTGAATAACTGCTGAGATGCACAACTGCTGGAGGAGCTTCCCATGATGATCACCCGGATATGTTGTGGGTTTATTCTCTTTCAGTCGCTGTGCTTGCGCAGCCTCTGCCTTATTGGCAGCTTTTGACGAATCATTCAACCGACAGCTCTGGCAACCTAACTTTTCAGTCTTCTCAAGACGCTCTGCCAGTGTGCTGCTCACAGCCCTGGCCTGTAACAAAAACACAAAAGATTTCATTGCAATAATACGATGTGGCCCTTAGCAAGCATGTAAGCTAAGCTTCTGCGAAACATCAACATCCGTATCATTGCTTTACTAGGTTTTGAGGAGCTTGTTAACTGACAGATATAGATTTTCAAGTAGAAAATCTACACAGAATTCATCTGGAACCCATGATGTAATGGGATGTAATGGAAAGAGACACAAAAACCTCACAAACTGATTACACTAAATTATTGCAGCAATCCATTTACGTGAGAAATAGATTTCACTGGAGATGTTGAATTTCCAAATGCTTTGAAGTACACACTTGAAACAGGTTACAAAAAGAGCTCTTGGGAGCCAAAAAGGTGGAGAGTGGAGGATGAACCTGCTGAAGGTCTGCAGTGAGACATGCAATCCTCTCTTGAAGACTAGCAATCTCAGCTTGTAGGGGTGTTATGACTGTTTGCACGGTGTCCAATTCCTTCTCCTGCTTGTAATTCATCTCTTGAATCTCAGACATCTCCTTAAAAATGGCTGGAAACGCTTCCTTGAGAGCTTTGAGTTCTTCGCCCTGGGTTGTACAGAGCTGCTTCAGGAGCATCCCTGCTGACCTTGCCCTCTCAATCTGCTTTCACACAACTACAAACATCAGGATCCAAAGAGAGAAAAAATTGTTCAAGATACAAGCCTTGGAAGAAGAACAAAAGCATTGCAAGGAATGCTGTGAGCAAGATCCTTTCAGTACTCATGTGAGCTTGTGTGGCTTCTGCAGATTAGAAACCAAGCTTCCCACATTGAAGGTGAAGTGTTGAGGATGTTGAACACACATCCATACATACATACATACATACATACCTCCTTATCTTTTTGAGCAATCTCATCCCGCAGTTGCTGCAACTCTTTCACATATTGTTGGTTCTGTTGCAGCACCTCATTCTCATTTCTGAGAACCTGTGAGAGATGGCGCACTCGCCTCCCCCCAACTGACAGATCAATGCTGGAGCGCATCATTGCCCGGTGCAATGCACCATGTTCCTTAGACTTCCTTGGATTCAGTTTTCGTTGCAGCATTGGACTTGAACTAACTGCCACTTTTTTCAGGGTTTCTGTTCTTAACTTTGAGATCTTGGCCCCAGCCTCTCTTGCATCACTGCTTTTTTTATCACCTTCCTTGGATGGGCCTTGCTCCCCCCTGGCACCAGGCTTGTTCTTAATAGCAGGCCTACTACTAGGGTTAGCAGTCATCATTCTCCCTTTGATTTCCAGTGTTCCTTTCCTGTCCTTTGCTGAATTGGGTGGTCCCTTTGGTGAGTGAAAAACCCTTACAGGTGACTGCAGAAACCTGGACTGCTGCTGCAAACCGCTCTTCCTTTTCTTCAATGTGGGTGTTGTTGTTGCCTCAAGTGGCAGCTTCAAATCTCTTGTTGGCAATCTTGATGATCCGGGCTTCAAAACTGGGGATTTCTCTGTCTGCAGAAGAGGGGCCCCCCCAGCAGCTGGAGATTTTGTGGAATACGACCATGGTTTCTGAGATAACATCTTTCTGGCACCCTCTGGGTGATCTTGCACTGTACCGCCACCCTTCTGCAAATGTTGAGTAGTGCATCCTTCTTCAGCAGCTGAGAACATACTACTTTGATTGCAGGGTTGATTCAAAACATTCGGACCAAATGCTTTTACGTTCTTCTTCAAGCATGTAGATACAATACTCCCTCGATCACTCTGACACTGTGCAGCAGCGCTAAAGCCTTGGAATGGTTCAATGCAAGCAGCAGCGGCAGCTTCCTTTTGCTGCAATTTCCTCACATTGTCCATTGAGCTTTCTTCTCTTAGCTTTGCAGTAGCACCGATGGTATCATGGGTTCTTCCCTGCTGGGTCTCTGACACAGAAGCACTCACTGCTCTTGCTGGAATTCTCACAGTCCTACTTGCTGGAGTAAAGCCTTCGCCTCTCACACCTCTGTACTTCACAGCCATCGCAAAAGAATCCCCAACCAATCGGCCTCGGACTACCTGTTATCCTCGTAAAGCTCTGGGGATTGAGGAGAGTAAGACCAGCAGAGAAACAACCCTACTCGCTCATTGTTTCGAGTCTGATTTGCAAGCTTCGTGGACCGCAACTGGAAGGGAAGCGGGAGAAACCCCACCTCCAGATTGCAACCGAAACGAAGAAGCAAAGAAACTCCTCAATGCGAGCTCAGCAATTGAGAGGGCTGACGACAAAACCTGACCCGAGACGAAAACATTTTTGCTGCAACTACAAATGCAAACAACAACAACAAAAACACATGAGCCCAACAACAACAAAAGCATAACATCCAGTTCTCAGCTCCACAAAGGAGGAAAGGGTACATACATTTTAGCTCCAAAATTCAACAACTATTTCCGTAAGCAAATTTTCGACAAAAACCGAAACTCCATAAACTCGCTCGCTACTTCTCTTCCTCATTACAGTGAACAAAAAACCAAAAAACAGAAGCAAAAAAAAAGAAAAGATACCCAGAATCACTTCAGTTCAAAACCTCACTCCACAAAGCTTGGAAAGCCCTTTGCATATCAAAACCCAAGACCCCCAAAACCGACAACACATGCACACAAACAAACAAAGCAAAACAAAACAAACAAGCAAAGCAAGCAAGCACAAACTCCTTACTTACAACTGCAAAACAATTTCCAACTAAAGAAGAACTACTAATACTACTACTACTACTCCTCTGTTTCTACAACTCACAATGCACAAATGCAAACGAAAAGCTCCAGTCCACCATGAAACAAGCCTAGCCACAAAAGGTTGATTCTCTTCAAGTCCAAAACGTCCACAGACACAAAAACACCCCCAAAAGAAAAGAAAGAAAGAAGCATTCCACCATCAAAAACAACAACAACAATTAATTATAATCAGTGAATGAACAATCGATCGATCGAGCGAGCGAGGGATTCTCTCTTCTGCACACAAAGCATTTGCGCATAATTCCTTTGGCAAATTCAATTTTGCGCGAATTCTTTTGAATGTGTGCAGCGGCGGCTAACGTCTCTCTTCTTCTTCTTCGTCTTCTTCTTCTCTCAAGGGCAGAGCAGCGTGGACGTGTGAACCCGAAGGACGATCCCTCTTCACACCGACCGACAAGGGAAGTAAGTGTGAAAAGGAAAGAAAAGGGGTTAAAAAATTTGTCTTTTGGGGGAAAGAAATTCTGACTTCAGTTAACGTAAGCTACTGACAAAGTAAAAGAAAATGATCATTTGTCCTTTTGTCCTTCTATACAGTTTTGAAATTTTTGGAGGGAAGTGTTTGAAAAAAGTATTCACCTGGTAGGTAGGTAACAACATTTTGGCCCTTAATTTTTTGGCCATAATAATAATAATAATATTATTATTATTATTATTATTATTATTATTGGCCATATCTTTATTAGCCATAATAAGTTGGTTATAAAAACCTGGTTCATGAGTTAGAAGACATAACTTTGGTTCAATAACTCGGTTCATGGGTTCAGTTCATCATGAGTTAGACATAAGTTGGTTTTTTTAAAACTTGGTTCATCATGAGTTAGACATAAGTTGGTTTTTTGAAAACTCAGTTCATCATGAGTTAGCCATAAGTTGGTTGCAAGAACTTGGTTCATGTGTTTATTATGAGTTAGCCATAAGTTGGTTACAAGAGCTGGGTTCATGGGTTCATCATGAGTTTAGCCATGAGTTGGTTACAAGAGCTTGGTTCATGATTTCATCATGAGTTAGCCATAAGTTGCTTACAAGAGCTCAGTTCATGGGTTTAGCCATAAGTTGGTTATGAAAACTTGGTTCATCCTGAGTATTCATCTTGAGTTAATTAGCCATTGAGTTTAGGGTGCTCTCTTAATACAAAAGCTGAAAACAATAATAACATTATTATAATAAAAAATAGTAATAAAGTTAGGCCAAAATATAGTAGTGATATTTTCTTTGTGAATCAACATCACAAGTGCAACCAACTAAGGGATGGATGGTAAGTTGACAGGGAAACACTTTTTCATTGGGGTTTTGGTTCTTTGGCTAACCATAGTGGTTAACTTAGGTTCTGAATTTAATACCAACCTACAAACAACACCCACTAGCCCCCTTACCTATGTATGTTAACCATATGTCTAACCTGAGTTAATAGGTGAAGAAGAAGAGGTAAAGGTTAGTTAGTAGCTTGTGTGATGGTGGAAAAAGCCATAGCCTAGCCTAGCCTAGGCTAGGGATTGGGGGCAAGCTGACAAATTTTCACATGAAATCCACCAAGAATATTTTTGTGTAAGAAAAATGATCAGGAGCTGACAATGTGTAATGTGATGGTCAAAAGCATGAAGATATTGGGCAACCTGACAATTTTGAGCTTGAAATCTCTACCTAGTTATTTATGTGTGGGGGGGAGATGATGAGGGCCTGACATTCTCTGCTCCAAGCAGTTATGGATGAAGAGAGGAGCAAGTCTTTTGTTTTGTTTGTAAACTATGTGTATAGGTCAAGATTCAACCAACAAGTGTGAGTACTAAAGTACTTAAGGCTCATTTTGTGGTACACCAATCATTTGTGGTTTAGGGTTTAGGTCTTTTCTCAACAAGCAATCCACATTCTCCTTGTCACCATTGCCTTGCTAGGGAGACACTAAAACACCCTCCTCCTCCTTGTCACCATTGCATTGCTAGGGAGACACTAAAACACCCTCCTCCTCTTCCATCAAGCTCTTTCTCTCAAGCCCTCATTTGCACCCTTTTTGCATTGCTAGGGAGACACTAAACACCCTCCATCAAGCTGTTTGTCTCAAGCCCTCATTTGGGGCTGTCATTTTGCACCCTTTTTGCACTCTCCATAGAATTATATGGTTCTACTTTTCTAATACCGCACTTCTCCGTGTCTTGACAGGCAAGAAAAAATAATTAAATATGTTTTGTGGGACTTGCATGTTCTATTGTCCCCAAGTAGTTTTGAACCCACAATCTCACAATAAAAAGACAACATTCCTATCAGTAGGCTACTTCTAAGCACAAAACAACATAAGCCTATTGTTTTGTTTTAATCGTTAATAAACCTTGTGAAAATCAAATCTTACAACATAACTAGGTAGTTCCATGCCGGTTGTCACATTTTTTCGCATGGAAAGGGTCTCACCCATTGCCCATGTTTAAAGTGCCAATGGTTAGTGCTAAGGACTCCTCCTCAATAGCAAGATTTCCACCCACCTTAATTTGAGGTCAATGCCCCAAGTTTTTGGGTTATTGGGCATTAGATTTTTAATTATTGGCAATAAATTGTCAAAAAGCGAAATCAAAAATCAAAAAATTGAAAAAAATGTTTCTAAAGGTTTTTAGTCATTAAAAGTGAAGCACAAAAAGGAAAAATTCATGAAACTTATATATGTGATTTTCATTGTGTATTCAAACATACCAAAAAATCATTAACGATTTGCAATTTATTTCTAGTTTATAGCAAGATTGACTAAATCTTGTTAGGCATTATCACAACTTTTTGTACATGTTCCAATGAATGATCACCACTTTAACTACAAGAAGAAATTCTTAGAAAAACATTTTTTAACATGTTCTTAAGTTTATGCTTGGGTAATTTCTATTTTCAACAATCAATTCATTTTCTCCTTTGCTACAATTTTCAATGTTAGGTTTATGGTTGAGTCATTTCTCAACTAGGTATCAATATAATCTCCTTTGTTAGGTTTATTATTGAATCATTTCTCAACAATCCCTTCATGTTCTTTTTTTTCTACCATTTTGCATATGTTGTTTATAGTCTTTGAGATTCATGTTTTTTTTTTGCACTTTTGTAATTTTTTTCACCCTCTAGTACCTCCATATATGTCATCTTGCAATTATTCTTCTTCTTCCCATTGTTCTACTAGTTGTAGTCTAAAACTTGTGGTGTTTATGGTGTTTTTTTTTCTCATTCTTGAGCATGATAAGTTTTGTGACTTTTGTCGCATTCACGATCATGATTGTTTTTGTGATGTTCATGATCATTGTGTGCAAATACATGGTGTATGTTACTTTTATCTTTGTGATCATAATGGTGTTCATGATTTCTATCCATGGTATTGTGATTCATGATGATGTTCATATTGTTCATAGACCCAAGTCCCTTGCATTTTGACTTGAAACTAATCTTGAAGAAGAAAACAAAAACAACTTGATTAACTTGATTGAATGGCTTTATACTTAAAATAATGGGTTGGATGACAAACCTTTAATTGAATACTAAGCTTGATCACCATATACGTATGTATTTTAATGATACCCCTAATATCAAATGAGAAATAAACCTTCACTAAAAAGAAGTATTATCGTTCAATACAAGATCATCCTCATGGATTCAATGTATCCCATTTCCGTGCCAACATTTATTGCAATGTCAACAAAGGTAACTTTTTTAATCCTTTTTAAAAGTTTTAAGTTGGGACAATCATCTCTCTATTGGTCAAAGCCAATAAGCAACATGAGGTCAATAAAACCATAACAACCAATTGTTGCCAACTTGTGGAAAGAAAATTAAAATTGGAAGATGCCATATTGTAATACTTTGGCAACTTTGGCACAATTTTTTTTTCTTTTCAAATGCCGAAACTTTCAAATTCCATTTTTTTTTTTTAAACAAAATTTTGTGAAGGAAAATGAAGGACCTCTTGGAATTATTTTTTTAATTTAATTAATTACTTGATAAACTTGTTATGAAATCACATGTACTACAATAGTTGTCATGAACAAATGAAAACTATACCCTTTCATCCATTTTTTGCATTACATCAGTTTAAGTGTTTCACTATGGCCAAAGATTAAAACTCAAATTCTTAATTCATTGTTACCAACACCATTTGATTTGCAATTTGATGTGAATTGCCATAAGGATTGACATCTTGTGATTGAACAACTTGTATTAATTTGAATATGAATTGAATTAGATAATTCATCCAAGGATGAATGACTTAAAGTATATGTTTATGGGAATGACTTTATTTGTGAGCTTAACCATCATAAGCAAATAATTAATTGAGTATTCAAATTTGTTAGTTGTCATGGGCAATCTCCTCATATCTCCAATTACATATTTAATATTTGATTTTTATTTGACCTACACATATCTTCACAAATAACCCACCTAAGTTTGATCATATTTAATGACTAGTATGGTTCAAGTTATAATGTTTTTACCTTCCATGTTGACTAAAGTTGGCCATCATGTAAAGCAATTTTAACAATGCATAGGTCAAAATGTAACCCCAAAAGTCATCCCCACTTTATAGATGGTGTGCCATTCCAAAATTCATTTTTTTGCTTAACTAAAATTGTGAATGTTAATGTACACATTATAATCATGTGCCAATAGCATGAAAGACAAAGCCATAATTTATAAGCATGTGCATTTGAATGGTAGATAATTTATTATATTCAAAATATAATATCCCAAACAAACGAATAATGAAGAAATGCAAGTGGATGCAAGATGTATTTGTGTGTGTGCAAAGCCAATTAAAAATTGGCGCATGAGCTTTTAGGTGTTAATGAGGGGCAATGTGGTGTCATATTTCAATAACATTAAATATATTAATACACCCAATATAAACTAATCCAATGGGAACCAAGATTTGGGGCTCACAAATAGACAAAGTAAATCTACAATACCATAGAACTTGGGGCAAGTTTGGCACTAATTAAATTATTTTTAAATTTATTGAAATGTAAAAAAATTCAATCAAATATGTTGAATTTCTTTTTTAATGATTAAAAAAAAATCCCAACCACTAGTAGAAATAACCCAAATTCAAACATGTGCATTTCAAGTAAAAACATTTAATTATGAAACATAGTAGACACATAAAGCAATGACACAACTATGATAGCGCTTGTTGTTTTATTATTAATATTTCATATGTTGAAATCCTTAGAAATTCATTTTGTAATTACCAAAGTCCAAAAGTCAAAATAAAGTAATATTCAACAAGGAATTGTTGAAGCTTCCCAAGTTCTAGGGTATAAAATTTCATTTTAACAAAAGAATTATGATTCATCAATTAATAATTACATGCCAATGAAATTGATTGTGTTGAGGTTAATCATGAAGCAGAAGTGAATAATTATAAATTCAACATGGAATAAAAGATGAAATTTTAAAATTGGGTCAAAAAGAAATTTTCCATTTGATAAAAACTAGAATGGGTTGATGTCATATTTGTCATCATTAGTATCATACAAATGGGTGCAATCACACTAATATGTATCAAAACACATGTAATGTCCATTATCCAATATTTCATATTTTTAAATGGTAATTTAAGTTGGTCTTCAATTTTTTTTATTTACTTATATAATGGCATTCATAATAAATCATGATAACATGTGAATAAATTCAAAATCAATCTCATGAATAAAAAAAATACTTGAAAAAACTTTTAATGCAATTGTAAATAATGCATAATTGATCAATGGATTGGATGATTCATGGGAAAATATCTAATGGATTAATTTGCCCATCTTTTTAGATGTTTGCCCTTAACAAAATTGTCTTAATAGTTGACAAGGTCATTTCCATGTGTCACATTAATAATGGTTAAACCATTGAATATTAATAATGTTTAAATGCAATATGAAAAATTATGTTTGTTGTAACCACACAACCTTGTAATTGGAGCTCCAAAACAAGTAATATGCAACTACACTACAACTATCCCATGGAAATACAAGGAATTAATAAATAAAAATGTCATGTCAAAAAATTTTAAAAGTTGTATTGTAGTTGCAAGTTGGTTGCAAAAAAAACACCTATATGGTGGAACGTATCCATTATATATATGATTGTAATTAATCATGTTTGACTTTTGGGCAAGTTGTATTTTAGTTGCATGTGTTGACTACATTACAACTAATGTAAATCTAATTCCCAATCAACAATTACTTTGCAACTAATGTTGCAACTAGTGTATGGCCTTGACACATACGATCACATCACATATGTGCATTTCCATTGCCCATTAAATATGAAACTTTCAACTTGCTTGCAACTAATTTCAACTATGATTCCCATTGGTACAACTATTTGTACCACTAGATTGCCATTATGTAAATATTATAATCCTATTTTTTGTGATTGGTGTTCAATTTGTGTATTAATGATATTCCATTATATTGCAACTCACAGCATCATGTTGGCATATATACATATCAAACCATAGAATTTCATCAAAGGTGAAAGATTATTTTTGATTGAAATTCCAAGCAATGTATATATTTTTAAAACATTCAATAAAGGTGTACACATGGATATGTCTCTATATACATTGATGTTTTTAAATCAAATTCATGTTTATTATTTAATATTTCATAATGAATTACTTATTAATAATTTACTAATTAGTAATTAATATGTAATATACTTAATTACTCTGAACTAATTAATTTAAAATATATAATAAACTACTCATAAGAATTCATTAATCAAATTTAAGTAATTTTTTTGCTAATTATTTCAAATAATAAGTTTTAAAATATTTAAAATTGGATAATTAATTATATAATAAATAATTATCTAAATAACTAATTATTTAATTTTGATTAATTCATTCAAATAATATAGATAACATTTTTTTAATTTAGGTGAAAAATTATTGAATTTTATTTGAATCTAGATCATCAATTGTCAAAAATATATATTTTGGAAATTAATTATTTGATAGTTATTTTGGTAATTGACTATCTGAACTATATTAATTAATTCAAATAATCAATCTAGATATTTAATTATCAAATAATTATTTCAAATAATTAATTACAAAATTAAACTCAAACATAAAGATGATGGAATTTTGTTTTGGTAGTTACAACTAAATTGTAATTAAGTGCAATTCTAAAAGATTTAACCCATATGTTTTATCTTTAAGATCTCATCTCACAAACTATATAAATGAGGTGTCTTTTCTTGTATTCTCACATTAAAATACATGTGTGATGTTGGGATGAATTTGTAAAAGCTTAACCTTAAAAGTAAAACATAAAACAAAATTTAAAAAATTATGTGACTACTTTTTAATTTAACTACCATTCTACCTTTCTACTTACTTACCTACCTAAGTAAATAGGTAAGTAGGCAGGTTGGTATGTAGGAGCTACCAACTTACTTACCTATGGTTATGTATTGGCTTACCTAGGTATATATATGTGTGTGTGAATTTATTTATCTCCAAAATTCAATTAATATGCCATGTGGTAATTTTTGATTGTGCCACATGTCATAATTTAAGACCATTTAAAATGAATAATCATAATGGATGATGGATATCAATATTTCAAAAAAAATCACCCAAAAATTTTCATAATGTCACATGTTAAATTTTGATGAATGGATTAAAAATAACATCAACATGACATTATGGTTCTAGTCATAGGGGAATTACATAATAGTTGAAAAGGAGTAGTTGTTGCGATAGAATTGTAATGAGTTGCACTAGAGTGAGATATATATGGTGAGTTGCATCTCTTGCAACTCATGCAACTTGTTCGATAGCATTCATGGGTGTAGAAACATAGTGTTGCAAATGGTCATTGCAATTCAAAAATTCAACAACAACTAAATCTACCCTTGGTCACCATTAGGGTAAGTTGCTTGTAGAGAAACCCCATGTGTAATGATGGGGAGATTTGAATAATCATTGTTATAAGTTTATAACATAGTTCATTCTCCTCTTGTGGTACTCCCTTCTAATGTTATGTTATGTGAGATGTTAAAAAATATGGTTGTGGGTTGAACTATAATATTTCTCCTTGTGCTCTCATTAACTTCTCTAAATATGTTTTCAAAAGTTGCATCTAAGGAGTCTTGTTTCAACATGTTGTCTCATAGTTCTAGATCTTGGGTTGGGGAATGACATTTTATAAGAATTTAGAGGGGTGGGTGATCCACTATGGCTAGTTCTTATGGCAAGAAAAAAATTGGGGGGTGTTAGTTAACAAAAATGTTTTTGAACTTTTGAAATTAAATTTTTTTTTGTCAATAGCAATAGATTTAGGTCAAATAGCCCTTTATAAAGTCATTGTAAGTTTAGTAAAAGATATAAATTAGTTTAATGGTTGACACTGCTCCTATTAAGTCTTTCTCAATGACATTATAAGGTAGACAAGTACATTAGCTTCTTTCCAAAATAAAATCTTAGAAATTTTTATGATGATAATTTTTTTTTGGAGGAAGAGGTAGTTTTTTCTTTCTACATTTGCAAGTTTGAAAGTATGAAAGGAACAAATATATACAAAGATTCAAGGGTGTACATTTACACACATGTACAAGGTATATATATAAATATACATATTCCACATAATATATGTTAGTAAAAGGAATTCAACCTTGGTCTCCTTGGTTCCACACCAATGCTTTGGTCATCAAGCCACCCTGCCATTTTACAAAACAATATGATACAAAATGGATTTAACATGTATCCTTGAACTTCCATGATTTTTTTTGTCAATGTGTATAACAACATTTGAACTTCAATTTGTTTCATAAGTAGGTTAACATGTATCTAACTAGGTAAATAAGTACACACATGCCTACCTACCTATGTTTTAAAATTTTCATACCTACTTATGTAAATTATAGGTAGGTATGTAAGTAGATATTAAGTAGGTAAATAGATAAATAGAATATAGATAGGTAGGTAAATAAATATGTAACTTTGGTAAATAATAGATAGATAGTAGTAGGCAAGTAGGACATAGGTAGGTAGATGGTAAGTAAATAGGTAGGTAAGTAGGTAGGTAGCTACTTAATTTAAGAAAAGATTTAAAGATTTTCCTAGAAGGGGAATTAGTAGGTTGATTTTGGAAAATAAGGTGTTTAAATTTTGGAAGGGATAAGGAAAACCCATGTATATATGGGTGATGGGGAACCTCTTAAAGTTGGCCCCCCATTCTTGTTATGTTTGTTGCAAAATAATTTTGGATAACTCCATTTTCTCTAGTTGTTTTGGTGTGGAATGTTCATTCCTTGTTGCCTCTTGGAGTTTAGGACTTTCTTTTTCTTTGTTTTCATCTTGATTTCTTGGTGAAATGATAGTACTTAGTTTGTTTGATGTCAAAAACTATGGCTTTGTTTCATTAATTAACTATTTCGTTCCTAAAAGGTTATTGGCTAGTAGTTTTAACCCATGAAAGTAACAACATTTTTTTGTCCATGGTCACTAGATGGTACCTACAACTAAGAAGGTTAACATTAGTTCTTTGCACATGGTCATTAAATGACAATTGCAACCATATAGGGTTGTGGTAGTGATGGAAAAAAGCTCACAATGATGAAAATAGTCTACATGCAACATAATTGAAAAGAACGGCAAAACAATAACTACCTTCTTGCTACGTCAATTGTTTTCTTACACATTTGTTGTGTTTTTCAAGGTTTTAATTCATGTTTATTGATAGTAGTTCTACATGACGATAAGTAAGTACAAATACGCATGTTTTGTTATGTTTTGTGTGTTTTTATACCTAATACCTTCACCTTTTTATCTTGAGTTCTCCCAAAGTTACCAAGGGGTAAAACTAAACTTCAAAAGAACACAAAATAGGGACGAGTATTTTAATCATCTACTATTAGATATTATTAGGTATTAAATAACATCATTATAATGTCGGAAAAATTTTGTATAAGAAAAAAATATAATTTATTTATTGGGTGGCCTCTTTAATTTGGAGAATGAATAGATTAGATTGACTATGTATTGCCTAATTAATATTTAATTAAAATTATGTCACGAAATGGTGCATCAATATTTTCTATAAACTTTCTCGCCATTAAAGGCCGCAAATTATGCATGTGCAAGCAAATTGACAATAAACATGTTGCCCTTTTGCCAAAGATTTACGTATAATTATTTAGCAACCCATTTAAATTCTGAAAGATTTTTTTTTTTTGATGGCTCCAACAAATCAAGTGTATTCCTTCACAACAACTTTTAAAGTTAATCGATCACGTTCGATGATTGATTGCTATCTCCACCAAAATTTGGTGCAATCAGGAAAAAAAGGATTCGAACCTTTAACTTGGGATTTTGGAGACCATTGTTCTACCATTAGAACTATTAATAGGTGTGTTGTGTCAAACACTACAATATCATTTTGAGCATGAAAAATAAAATAAAAATTTATTAAATTAAAATTTTCTAATAACTTAAGTTTATGGTGGTTGATTAGTTTACTTTAGTTGTAACCTTGTGATAACATAGTTGCTACATAATTAGTTGCAAATTAATTGCAATTGAATTACAAGCTAGTTTTAATTTACTTAAACATACACCTAAACTATTAATTTACTTAGCCTATGTTTAATTAATAATGCTAATTACATGTAGTAAATATTCAGCAACAAAATTTAATTTCATATTTTATAATTAATTCAATCTATTATAATAAAAATGTCTACAATTATTATTTATTCAAATTTCACTATTTATTAATATTTCATTAAATATAATAATGCTATATATTAGTTAAATGTTATTAATATATAGAGAGATAAATGATAAATAAATATAATTTATACAAAATTAACACTATTATTTAACTAATGTAGGCTAGGTTTTAATTTAATTATAATTAATATTATTATCTAACTTGTTATAATTATTATAAATTAATATAATCTACATTTAATAAAAATATAATATAATAATTTTTTTGAGGTAAATAAAGTCGTGCTATTTTCTTTTTTGAATTCATATAATTATTCATTAGATGTTTGTACTAACTATGCCAATTATTATTATTATTTAATATCAAATAAATTGATAATGAAATAAATTTCAAACCAGTAGTTAACATTAGATTAATTCTTAACTTAATTCCAAAGAATCATTACATTACATTAATTAAAAATTAAATTCATTATTTCATTATTTCCAAATAATCATAGTTATGTTTGATTACTTATGTTGTAAATGAAAATTTTAATTACATAGAAGTAACTATCATTATATTTGTTGAACATATAAATATTGGTAACTTGTAGTTTAATACACATGATTTTAATCTTATAATTCAAATTATTAATTAAAAAATTAAATATTTTATTTAAATGAAAAAAATGTATCATACATAACCTTTCATTTTTATAAATAGAATTTACATGTAATTTCAGTTTAATGGACTTTGACATTTTTAACAAATATAAAATTATCATGTGTATAAGAATTACTAAACATTAAAGTTCTATAAAAATATTAATTATCTATCATTACTTGATATGTCGTAAAATACATTTGGTCTACATTAAAATCAAATATAACATGTGTGAACATATATAAGATTAAATTACTAATTTATATTCAAAAACATTTATTCAAAATTTATATGCATTACAAAAATTACATCACACATAACTATCATTTATAAACATAAATTTTACATGTAGTTTAATGTTAACATAAATTAGCATAAATATTAACATATACCATATGTATAAAAAAAAGTTATTTATTAGTTGTTTAGTTGAATTGAAAGATAATTACAAGAAAACTACAAATGAAATTACATTTCATCCATCCCTTGATACATTTTATCATCCATACATGTGTTGATGGTGTCACCAAAATAGTTGAACATTAGTTAATGTCTTGACTATGTGCCAACTAGAAAACCTTAAGTTTTAATAACATTCGAACAATGACCCTTTAATTAAAACATGACATTTTTCACTATTTACTAACATAGTAGACATTTCAATTTGGAGACATTATTGATGCCAAGAATATTAGTGGAATATTTGGAAAAATACCACCTAGTTAAAAATTGTTTTCAACAGTATACCAATTTAGTTGACGAGTCAGTTAAATTAGTAATTGTCATTATTCTATTTTAAAATTAAAAAATTCCAGTTGTAACATAGTTATAAATCACATTTAGTTGAAAACATTTTGGTTAAAAAAAAGGGGTTTTCTACTAATGGTAGGTAGGACATTCCTACATACCTACTCAATTCACTACAAACCTACTTATCTACCTAGGTAGGTAGGTGAAAACATAGGACCATCTATTTACTTACTAAGGTAGGTAAATAAAAATGTAGAAGGGTAGGTATGTATATATATATATATATATATATATATATATATTGTTGTCAAAGTTAAGTTTTTTTGAGCTCATCCGAAATTGACACATGTATTTTAATGTGAACACATAAAAAAGGACACCTTTTTTATATAATTTGTGAAATGAAATTCAAAGATAAAACATATGAGTTAAATATTTTAGTTGCACATTTTTACAATTAGAAAATAATTCCACATTTTAATTTTTAATTTTTTTTGAAATTTGTACAATTGAATAAATAATTTGAAATAATCACTTGATTTAGTTTTTGAATTAATCAATCTAATTTAAATAATTCGTAGTTAGTTATTATATAATTAATTATTTGAATTAAGATAAAAATTTAAATAATTAGCCACTTGCATTTGCAAAATTAATTATTTGGATTATTTGATAGTTAATTATTTGAGTTAATTAATCTAATTCATTAAATTTTCTTTCTTATTTCAAATAAATAATTATTTGAACTTAATATTTTTATGAATTACTTTCATTGATAAAATCAAAAAATTATTGAACTATCTAAAAAATAACTATTTGTGTCAATTAACAAATTAATTGTTTGAATTAGACTAATTCATTTAGAGTAATTATTAAATATTAATTAATATGTAATAGGCAATAATTTATTTAAAAATGATTTCATTGTTAAATATTAGGGATTAAATTTGAATTTTTAGTTATTCACTTATTAATAGTTGAAAATAATATTTCTATAATGACAACATAGTGACACAATTAGTTACAAGTGTCATATCTAATGAGTGGTGGAAATGCTTGCACCCATGATCATATGTGTTGACACTATACATTAATTGTAATATAGTTGGTTATTGGGTGTTACATTTGTAGTAGTTGTAATGTCATTGTCACGCATAACTAAATTGCAACTTGCCAAACTCAAAATGATTGACTATGTTTATATATATGATGAATACATTACATTGTATAAGTGTCCCATTTGCAACTAAGTTGCAACTATAATACAATTCCTTAGTTTTCTCACATGGCATTATATTTATTAATTGCGTGTATTTCCATGCTTTAGTTGTAGTGTAGTTGTTTTGGAGCTCTAGTTGTAGGGTAGTGTGGTTGTAACAAACAATATTTTTCATAATGATTTTTTTTTTTTTTTGATGTATAAATTAAAGGTGTTGTCAAAACACACCAAAATTATCACAATGTTAACAGATTGTCAAAAATATTCTCTTTTAAAGTAAAGGAAACAAAATCACCAATTTGGAATGTGGTTGTAGGAATGTGATATTAATTTGAACAAAAAATTTAGTAGAAAGGATGATGGATTAGTTAAATTACCTTGCATAAAAAAAGAACTGCTTATCCAAAGCTTGTTAGTGTGGTTGGGGATGTTGTGGGTTGCCTATACCTAGTTAGTAGTGACAAAATAACTATTAATGAACATAAAAAGTCTAGATGTTTGAAAAAAAAGTCTTCCAATGCAAAGATCAATTGTTAATAGAAGGGAAATTTTAAATCAACATCCCTCCCACAAGGACAAAAAAAAAAAAACATAGAACAATGTTTGAACAAAAAAAAATTGTAAGCATATGAAAAAGATGCAAAACAAGAAGCAAGCAACCAAACAAATGGGTTGTGAAGGGATAAAAACCATAGCCTTCTATTCCAATTTCTGAAATCCATTACATGGCACCCATAAAGCTCCAAGCCTCCAATGTGGCAAATGCAACCACCTTGTGCATTCAGTAATTAGCTAGTGGGATGCCCACTACAAGTCACATTGTGTACATTGTTTTTGAACCTTAAGCCACAACCACCCTTTGGCATCATGCCTTTTGAATGCAAGTTCCAACTTTGAATTGTAACTCACAATGGTGCCAAACAAGAAACTTTTCCCACAATGAAAGTTTGTTGTGGAATAATTACAACCTACAACTTACAATTACAATTTACAAGTAGTGATTCTAACGGTGAAAACTTGAAAGCAAAAGAAACTTATGGTGGTGAAAGAAAAAAGGTGAAACACTTACCTTGGAAAATGAAACAAGAAGATGGATAGTGATGGCAAAATTTCCTAGATTTGCCCATTCAAGTGGTGCAATTTTGGTGATGGAAAGAAATGTTTTAAAAAATTTAAGGGGAAAGGATGACAAAAAGTTCATAATGCTTTGTTGTTTTCATGGTATTGCTAACTATCATCATATCACAAACTTGCCCATTACAAGGTTAATGTTTTTACAACACTTTAACAATGTGTCCAAGGTTAAGTGTTGATACAAGGTTGAAAACACATTGTGATGATCAAACATTTTGTTACAATGCCATGACAATATTATGCCAATAATTTATCAACATTTAATTAACATTTAACTTTGAACACATTGTTAAAGTATTGTAAAGGCATAAATACACGGAGGGGGCAAGTTTGTGATTATAAGCCTTAAAGTGGATGGATGCAACTTGGCAATTTTACTTTATTTGTATTTTTATTTTTGTTAATGGATTTTGTAGGGCTTTCAGGCTTGCCATTATATTCTTAGGTTACAATTTGTTAGTAGAAAAAAGGTTGGTGGATAGGTAAATAGGTTTTGCCAAGAGGTAAATGTTTAATTAGGAAGTGAAAAGGTTTTATTAAAAAATAAAATGGTATTGTTGAAAAGTATAAGTTTTGTCAAGAAGAAAAAGTTTAGCCATGAAGAAATATAAGTTTTGAAAAGAGATTGGTTTAGCCATGATGAGATAAAGGTTTTGTTAAAAATAAAATTTTAACTATAAAAATATAATTTTTTTTGCCAATACATAGAAATTTAGCCAAGAAATGTAGAGAAAGGCATAAATTTAACAAAGAAAAAATAAAGGTTTTGTTGAAGGGTAAAAGTTTAATTTAAAAAATATAAAAATTTGCCGAGAAGTAAAGGTTTTGTTGAAAGGTAAAAGTTAAATTAAAAATGGATAAAAGTTTAGTCGACAAGTAAAGATTTTGTTGAAGGATAAAAAGTTTAATTAAAAATATATAATTTTTTTGTCGAGAAATAAAGATTTTGTTGAAAGGTAAAAGTTTAATTAAAAAAATATAAAAGTTTTGTTGAGAAATAAAGGTTTAGCAAACAAGTAAAATAAACTTTTCCAAATGGTAAATGTTTAGCCAAAAAAAAAGAGGTTTAGCTAGAAAAATAAATGGTTTCATTGAGATGTAAAAATTTAGCCAAGAACTAGAAAGGTTTTGTTGAGAGATGTAGGTTTAGCCAAGAAAATATAGAACTTCAGCTAGGAAAGGATAGAAACTAAGTAGGTAGGGGGGTTAGTTGTAGTTGGTAGGTAGAGCAAGTGAATAGGATAGCTAGGTCAGTAGGATAGCTAGGTCTGTAAGGTAGCTAGGTAAGAGGTCAGGGTTGGGGGGGGGGAAAAAAAAGGGTCAACAACCCAAAAAAAAAGGTGACTGTAGTAGTATGTTCATTAACAAAGGGTCAGGAGCCGGATGAAAAAAGGCAGCCCATCCTATGGACAGAACGGCCAACTGGTGCAGTCATGGGCGCTGCTGGTTCACTCTGGCCATCAATATGGGCTACAATGGAAATGTCAGGCTGCAACAACAGACAATGGGGATGTGATGATGGGGGTACAGTACGTGTGTTGAGTTTGCCAAAGGCAGATGTCAAACGAAGATAATAAAAACTAAGTAATTTTTCAGCTTTGCCTTAGTAGGCAAGGATGGTATTGTGTTTAGATTCATTATAGAGTTATAGTAGCTTAAAGGATTTTGGCCCCTACTAGGTAATAATAATAGGTCTATTTTCATATGAGGATTTTTGAAAGATGATATTTTGGCTTGTGTTGAAACTTGAGATTAGTTATAATAGAGTTTTAATAATATCTTCAAGGATGTTGGTTTCTTTTAGGGGATTTTTTGAAATTTTATATTTTTGCATAGTGAAATATTTGAGTTTCCATAATTGTTCTTTTGCCTTAAAATACCTTTTTAATGTAAATGGCAAGGCCACATTGTGACACACCCCTTGTTCAATATTGTAATATATTAGTTGTGAAAATATTGTTTGCCTGCGGAGGACCTAGCTTTTCAAAAAAATAATAATAACCCACCAACACCAATTTTTTTTTCTTCATTTTTCTGACATTGCCCCCAGTTGTGTTGCATCCCAAGAGGGATCTAACATTAAATTGCGAAAGGCTCTAGGAACCTGTCCAAACATTTAAAAGAAATAAAAAATAAAAATTGATACCAAACCAAAATCAGAATGGCAAAAAAATGTGATGAAAATTTTGCAAATTTTGTTGTTTTTTTGGGAGAAAAATATGGCTATTTTTCCTTCCAAAAAAAAGAGAGAATACGTAATAAAATATTTTGTTTTAATTTTTAAATTTGGTATTTATGTGATATTTCGCACAAGATATTTGGCATGGCTGTATCCGATTCTGTGTATGGACGAAAAATGATCCATATCCATTCTGTTTATGGATGGAAAGTAATCTACATCCATAGTTATGTCCGGTAATTGGCTTGAGGCCGGTGGTTACTGGAAATAGCCTTAACCTTCGTGCGGCTGAATCGCTGATTACGGGAAATAATAGCCCCGCTCTCCCACGTCTCGGCTATTTTGCGTAACCAGCTGTTTCCCAAGTTATCCTTTCTTTCAAAATGCTTCTTTTTCCATTGCTCAAAGCAATATTGTTGTGGGCAGTGCTTTAAATTTTTATTTTTTTTAGGGGCGGAATTTCGCAACTTGGGATATTTCCGCCATTTTTTGGGAATTAAAATAATTAAATTGGCGACATCAAGACCTAGGCATTTCCTAGTTCGCCATTTGTACCAGCACTTTTGTAAAAATGCTGCAGCCCACCAAGGAGCGTCGCCATTTAATGCTAATTAATACTAGGATCCTTGCCAGTGGACCTACTACTTAAGGAATTTGAAAAAAAAAAGAAACTCTGGGTGTGGGTGAATTTTTGCATTTTTTTCGAACTGAGAAATATGAAAGGACTTTTGTGAAAAAAAAACCGGCCCTAATTCACCAGAATTCTGAAAAAAATTTATTCGCCTAATTTTTACAACAGGTTCCAGCAGGTAGCCAAAATAAAAAAGAATTCTTAAAAGTTTCTTCTTTCTTTCGCATATGGTCCATAACCAAAATTGGCTAAATCTTCATATAGACGATCGCCAGTTTGGCCCGGAATTTCATGGGTCGGACCTAAGTAAAAAATTATTTAAATGTTTAAAATTTATTTTTAAAAAAATCTGCTGAAAGTTAGCTACGTATATAACAAGAAATGGAGTTTGTAAAGTTTCAATTTTTAAAAAAATGAAAGGCCCAGATTCGGTCAATCCATGAGATGGCGATTTTTGCGCGGAAAACGCCGCCAACGCGCTTGCAGTGCGGGTTTCCCACTGGAATCGGCTCCGTAGTGCCTACAAGCTCCTGGCGTCGGACGGAGTCTCTCCTGTCTCGTCTGCGCAGTTTTGCGAAAGAAGAATCTCTTTGTCTCTCTCCGTCTGCCGTAGCCCGTTTTAGTTTCATGTTTTTTGGGAGCTTTGTTTGACATTGTTTGTTGCTTCTTGTTTCGATTTCTCTCTGTGTTTTTTCTTTTCTTTTTTCATTTTTGGTGATGAGATTTTTTTCGTAAAATACACACTCTAGTACTCATTCAAACTTCATTTATCAAGCTCCATATATGGTCGTCTCTCGTTCTTCGGTGAACAACACTAAGTCGGAGCCCCGGAAGAAACTGTCTGTGAATCTTCTCCTGTTGCTGCACTTGCTGCTCCGCGGTTGCCGCTCGTGGCTTTGACTTCGCTCCTTGTGTGAGTTTTTTAATTTTTCGTGAAATGACCTGACGTTTTCTTGAGACTGTCAGTTTTTTGATAGGTAGACTTTATTCATATATATACATATTTTTAGTGGTTTCCAAGCTTGATCTTGGAGTTTCTAGGGTTCTGACTATAGATGCCTGCAGAACGAAGGTCTCTGTCCTTTTGGAGCTGCATTGATGAGCAATATGTGGATGGTGGTTTTGTGATGTCCAGCAACAAGAACCGATCGGCAGTCTGTCTTCCTTTCTGGCACAACAGAGACACAACAGTTGCAGAAGGGAGAAAGAGAGGTGCGTGGAGTCCAGAGCAAGTTGAGAGAAGTTCACCGATTCTTTTGTGTTGTGAAGGATAACGTCTATACAGTGTTGAACCAAACGAAGTGTTGCTCGAACTTAGTGGTTTAAGGTCAGATGCTCATTTCCATTTTGGACATGTTTGCTAATTGTCTTTCTGTCAACTTTGGTGCTTTGTCAATTCTTGCCATTGTTGAGCTTAACGATAGAAATCGTTTGGAGAGGACATGGTTAACGATGACGTCAATGTAGGCAAACCTTTGGTGTGACAGGTTCTTGACCGCCAGCCAACATCATGACTTAGTACTCCTGTTGCTTCTGAAAATGTGACAGAAACTCAGGATGCAGATTTTTGTACAATTGCTTGTCTGAAGTTTTGAGGGGACTATCATACACATCTGTATACTCACTGTACAGAGTTGATGCATTCAATGAGTAATGGCAGCTAGTCATTGCCATTCATGATGCAGGTGACAGTCTCCTGCTTTCTGAATTACTCTCATGAGGTTGTTATCACACTTGTTCTTGTCATGCTTGTTTTGGTTTGACCAGAACTCGCTGACAACAGTTACCTTCAAAGTACTATTGCAGAATCTGTGCAATCTTATAGGCATAGATTAACTTCACAGGGGGGGTAGGCTTGCAATCCAGTTTGAAAGCCACTAAAATCCTTGAATCAGCTTGAATAGTGAACATTTTAGGGGTTAGCAAACCAGGCTGCAATCATCTCAGAGTCCATTGTAAGAATCTGTAGGAATCCTTGAGTCTTTTGATGCTATTTTGCAACATGTAGGGACAAGAAGTCTGCAAAGCAGCATACATATCTGGGTTTCTGAGAAAGGGCTTCCTTAGCATGCAGAGGATTAATACCCAATTGATTGCCAATACACCAATCTGCAATCTCTATTCTGTGCATGATGGCAGTGATATAGTAGAAACCTGTCCTTAAAAGAGTAGCAATTGTTCCTCCATATCGAAGTAGAGGAATCAGTTTCTATATGGAATCATGGGCACTGTGATGAATTGACCCCATGTTGAGGGCAGTTTGTCCTTCCTTTGCAATCTCTGTATTGGTCCATTCTCTATCATTCCCAAGAGCCCACTTGTTATGACTGCAAGGTTGCTTGCTTTCTAGTGAATGTCACATGTGTACACAATGTGTTGACACTGGAAATCGAAGCCCTTCTATGCTTTGAAAGCCTCTTTGTGCTTCTTGGTATGATGATTCATAGCATCATCCTCTTGTGTATCTTGGTTTCAATCATTGTCACTGGATGAGAAGAGAAAGGCAAGGTAGTTGATCTGGTTTTTTTTCTGTGAGAAGAGAGTGGATCCTTGAGCCAGATCCACTATTTGCAAGGTGTAAAAAACTGCCGTTTTTTCCTTGGAAGTTGTGGGCAACCTCCTTGTGGGCTATAACTTATGCTCTTTCTTTACCAACTATAAGCTGCATGGGTTCGGTGATGCCAGCAAAGAGCAACTGTGTGCAATGAAGGACATTGCTGCCAACATGATTGCTGAGTTCTCATTTTCCTGGATGCAAATTGGCCCCATGATGCTCTTTGTCATGTGTTGGGTGACAGTAGATGCTGGTAAACATGAGGAGCATGGCTTGGAGTATTATCTTGGTGATATTTGTGATGATGGCTCAGACCTTGAGTTTCACAGCCTCTGAGGATTGCTCGCCACTTTGTGCCACCACTTGTGATATAAATGGCAACTGCATTTGTGCTCAGTATCCCAATAGCACTGGAGCAATACATTTCTTGGGGTGAGAACCATGATGTTCTTCATATTTGCAACCTGCTGTGCTTTCCCTTCAGTCTGTTGAAAGTCTACTGGATGTTGCATGCATATTGAGGAGGGAGTGATGGCCTGGTGTCTTTCAACTTGCTGCTTCCTGAGAACTTGTTAATGGACACAGCAGATGGCTTGCCAGGCTAAAAGCACAGTTTATTGGTTCTCTTTGATGTTGTACAGAGGTGAATACTGCAACCAGTCAAGCTACTACTGCAATGGATCTGCTTCACCATTCTGGTGTGCTGTAAATGGTTTGAACAATACTTGTTCTAGGGCACCTGATGGAAACTTCACATGTTCCTGTCATGCTGGGTTTTCTGGTGAACACTGTGAACTAAGCGGGACTGCTTGTGGAGATGGTTATTGCTACAATGGTGCAGCTTGTACGGGAGGAGGTATCTGTGACTGTCCAGATGATTGGCAAGGGAGTGCCAATTGTTCTATTTCAACCCCTGAAGACCTCCATTCCTCAGGTCACCATGGAATTAAGGTGCACTCACATTCAGAAGCATTGTTTTACATGGAGAGTTGTTACTTGGAACAGCTTTGATTGGGATTCTTTGGTCTAGCTTCAGGGCAAGGTGCTTGAAGTCATGTTCCAAAGATGTGGTTACAGCACCCACATCCTTCTCTTGCCAACTTGAATGAATTTCTGAGAGGGAGGGAACTGACAATTAATGCTGCCCCCTGCAATGAATACTGGCTTAAGGCTAGCAATTTCATTCTGTAATGACCTATGCTCAACCATCTGACATTCCTGTGTGTCCAGTGGTGGGGTGCTCTTCTTCTTACAGGTGCCATTGTGGCTGGACTCTCTCTACTGGCTATAGCAGCTGTGGTGAAGTACAGAGAACGGAGGGAGGGCATTAACAGATTCAAAGAGCTACAGAAGTCACAAATGAGGGGTCGACCTGAATCTGATGATGATGAATACGACAGTGATCCAGAGGAGGTTGCCAAAAGAAATGCAAAAAAGTGAAGTCAGGTGTACTTCTCTTGATTGTTTCTTTAGGAATTTTGGGCCATCCTTTAAGCTTCTCCAATCTTAATTCATGTTTAGATAGGGAATGGCAAGTTCACCCAGGGGCATCTGTCGGAGCAGCTTTGGTGATCTTTGCCATCACCCCTCTCTTCTATTGTAGGCATGTGGAATGTGATGCCTGCTAGTAAACTCTGGGTACTTTGCTGCCAGTACCTGCATTTTCAGTTCTCCACATTCTAAGATCATGTGGAGTAGGAAATGTCAAAACTTAATGTCTACAGTCTGGTACAGTTTGGTGAGTGTTGGTAAACCCTTAGTGGTTATCATTAGTTGTCTTTCAGATAAATGGTGATCTTGCTGGGATCCTCGCTTGCCTTGTAACAGTGTGTCCTGGTTGAGATTTTTTTCCTTTCTCGAAGCTAAACAACTCTTGTACATTTTAGACATAAGATCTCAGTTACAGTCACAACAGATAATAAATAAAGAAGCCTGCAAGCGGTCTTCATATGCTGACTGCTCCTGGATATAGATCATTACCTTCCTGTCCGTTCTGGAGAATCTGCCGCAGATGAACCTCCTTTTTATGTGGGATGTCTGCATATACACCTTGTCTACATGATTGGACTACCAGCTCCAGCCAGTTACATTCATCAATTCAGGGTGCGCATGCTTTTGTGGTGCGACATATGCATTGTGGAATGGTGCGGTCGGATCAGATTCAACCAACACAAGGTGAACTTACCATGACATCAAGAGTATTTTGCAATTGACTTCAATTTGAGTCACATAAAATTGAACCACCAGGATGCTTTATGAGAACAATGGCTTCTGGGATCTTTTACTGGCAGATGTTTTTGTAAGGGGAACTCAAAAAAGTCTGGTATCTGGTGAGGGTGAAATCTGCAATAGTAGACTGGGTCATTCCATACCAATCTGGAGTTTTAGCGAGTGCATCAGGTAGGAGAGATATTAGTCAGGTGCAATGAGTTGATTGTAGCATTAATTAGTCTCTAATGCTAGTTGTGTCTGTTGCCTGCTAAATTTTGGGCAGCCCTGGATTTTTCCTTCTTGGGTTGGTCAGACTTTTGATTGATGCATGCGTCTTTCTAGATCCATCTTTCTTGGGCACCACCATTCCATGCATTGTGTTTCCTGGGTGGGTCAGACTCTATCCCAGAGACCATGTTAGTGAGGTTCTTCCAAGGTGGGTTGTGCCATCGCATAAACAAAGATTTCAACTTCTTTGATCCATTTGTCATTCAATGTTTGACTTTTTTGGATTCTTGTTTTATCAACTAGTTCCATCTTCATCCATGTTTTATTTTTCCAACTTTCCCAACTCAAATATCACCTCCGGATTTCTGGAATTTGACCTTTATCAACTTTATTGCCTGGGTCTATGTTTTGTTGTTTGCATGAAATATTGTTGGTTAATTTTAAATGACATTCCCATGCATGATACAATATGGAGTTGCACTTGTTGGCGTCAATAATAACTTCCACATCATGTAATTGTCATGCCATCACTTCGACTTTTTTAATATGATTATCAGTTTCTTGCATCCAATATTCAAGAGGTTGCAGTTGTATGTACTTGCTTCTTGTTACAATATGTTTAAAAACAAATAAGTGTGGCCAACAATCCATTGATGTCTACAAATAGGTGGGATACTTGCAACTAGTCATCATATATATGCAATGTGTTGATTGAACTCTTACATGTCTTTTGTACTTGCAACTAGTCATCATATATATGCAATGTGTTGATTGAACTCTTTACATGCCTTTTGTAGACATTTGATGGAGACTCTCCTCAAGTTGTGTTGTTGGCCACAAGGAAATTACTTAGCCCTATAATGAAACCATTCTTAAGCATCATTCATACCTAATGTTAGGGCTCATGATGTTGGCAACCTTAACACTTTGATAACATCATTATAAAAAAATTATAAAAAAACTTATGTTAAAGTTACCACTAACCAAAAAATGGTAGTTAACCATTTTGGTGTGTGTTCACACTTAGATTTATGTTAAGCTAAATTAAGATATCCACAAGTAAAGGAGCTTACTTTTGTCATGATGAATTTACACCATCAAGATGAATGCTAATGATTAGTAGCCAAATTTAATATTGATCATTGTAATCGATGTTAAATGCAAAAGATATTGACTTACAACTCACAATCAGGATTGTGCTATGTAACATTGAGTTAAATGGTCCTTGTTTACCTCTTTACATAACATTGAATTAAGATCTCAAAACCTCGGCTTTAGCCTATGTTTGGATGTTAACTATCACAAATGTTAACACTAAGTTAACATCACTTGCCAAAAAGGATGCCACATCATTTCACAATGCTACACAACACTACATATATGAATGCACCCAAAAATTTAAAACATTTAATGTTGACTTACCATTAACTTAACATTAGGTGTGAATGATGCTTTACCTAACTTGACATGCTCCACCTCTAGCATTGTCCAAATATTTTATCATTGTGTCAAGTTGAGATTGGTCACACATGACATTAACAAAACATTAAACAAACCTTATATCTAAGGTATGTGCATCATACATCATTAAAATAAGTAGTTTGACTAAAACACAATTTGTGTTTTCCATGAGCTTATTTTTTCCTTGTTAAAAACTCAATAAAAAAGAAATCACATTGTTGAATTTCTTAAGAATTTTTAAGCATTTGTGATAGAGTATCTTAATTCTTTTATTAAGTCACTCCATGAAATGTGATTGATCCTCAAAATGAATTATGAATATGGCCAAATAATGTTCCTAACACAAAGGTTGCATGTCTAAAATTTTTAGACAAACAAGACTTGAATGCCAATTTGGAGAGGGAAAAATCAAAATGCTGATGCTTCACATTTATGACGTCAATTTAAAATATATCAAAAAACACTTTGTTCCAACACAAATTTGATTTGACCATTTCAAACTTCAACAAAAACCATCTATTAACATGCCATAAGTTGCATTTAGTTCCACTTTCCTATGCACCTCTATTGAAAAACATATCATCTTTAAATCACATGGTTCGTATTATGATCACAAGTAATATTAAAACACAAGCCAATTGAAATCATGATGTTACTAAAATAGATGCATAGTTTTTGGGACCCACCTTAAGTCTCGATTTATGGTGCACTTGTGGTGTATGGTATTCCTATCTTATATGCATATTTCAACTACACCCATGACATGCCTCTACAATTTTATAAAACATATTCTTATTGAAGACCATACATGTTGTGAACATATTGTTTCCATTGAATATGGGAACTAAAACAAACTTCAATATATAATATATTATAAACAAAATTATTTTCAAGCATATTTTTCCTGTATAAACTATGACTTGTGTGATTGACTCTCAACATACCTTATCTCCTCTTGGAATCTATTATAATGATGCAAAGTTTCCATGTGGTTATTTCACCAATTGTGCCAACATAATTGTTTTTCGTCATCCACATGTGATAATTCCTCACATTCTTGTCAAGACTATAGCATAATTATGATGTAAGTTCATGTGCCCCCTTTTTATTGTAAAGTAAATAGTTGCATGCCAATTTAAATATTCTAAAGTTTCATTACATGCAAAATCATGGAGTAAATACCTTCTACTAGTTTTGGTTTCTCATGAATTAATTTAGAAAAATCTTGTTCCATGTTAACATCTACTAGAAAATCACATCAATTCACTAATCCAACTTCATAACTTCTTCTTAGTGACCATTGCATCATCATACCTACAATCTACACAATAATGGCCTCTCCTCCTCTTTTTTATATTCAAAGAATGTATAAATTTATACTTTGTTATCAATGTCAGATTGTTATTTGTCACATTTACTTATGAGATAATTTAGGTCTCTTGTTGAGCTTGTGGTTGAAAAATATTTCGTGGTATCATTATGCACCATACTTTTAAAACAATATGAATTCTTTTATAAGCATACATAACAATATGGTTTTTTTAGATTTTAGTTCACAACATAGTTATACCTATCGTGCACTTTTAGTGATGCATCATTATGTTCAACATCTTATTGTTTCTTTCATCTCAAAAATGGAATTCAATAACATTTAAATACTAAGATGCAATGATTGTGTATTGAAAATAGTGTGAAACTTTGGATTTGCTTTGGTTATTTCAATGACTATTATTAAATCGTTGTATTAACATAAATTTTAACAAGCGAAAAGCTTTTTAAGATTTTTTTTAATGTTTTAGTTTTGATTTCACCTTAATATTAGCATGGTAATTATACACCAAAAGTCTCTTGTTATAGAAATTTCAGTTTTTAAAATTTAGTTATTTCATATTTGTGAATGGAAGGACAAAAAACCATAAAAATAACTTTGTTAGGTAGCTCAAAAATGATAACTTATAACAATAGAATGAAACACCAGTTATAAGACATGGGAGTGGATTTTTTTAAAAAAGAAGCAAAAAGATGATGAAAGAAATCCTTTTAGACATTGCTCTCTCTCTCTCTCTCTATATATATATAGCACTTGATTCATTTTTGTTATAAACAATTTCAATCCTGTTATATTGGGTATAGTACAAAAATCTAATAAATATCAAAACTCGATTTCTATGGTTATGCATTGTTCCTTTTTTCAATTAAGTGGGTAGGGTCCACTCAAATTTTTTTTGTAAAGATGTGATGGGCTTCTTTGATTAGCCAATGAAAAAAATTGTGATGAAAGTTTGGGCATTTAAAAAGTAGAAACTATCTTTTGTTACAAGTTCTACATAATGATCCCTTCCTTTACACATAGAAATAACCAAAATAATACAACTAGTCCTTTCCACATGTGAAGAGTGAAACACATTATTTAATTACTTGCATCACCACATTACAATTAATCTCTTCTATTAATGCTAATGTTTTATTTGTCAAACTTAACTCCCGTAACATAACTCCACAATGGTGCATTCAAAAATGATTTTGCAAACATCATTTGCAATAACAACAAAAGGCATTATTGTGCACTTCCAAATTGAACATGACCTACTAAAATTCACAAGGTGATTTGTCGTGAAAGCACCAACCATGGAGTTGCTAGATAAATTTGGCTACATAATCATGTTCAATAACATGGAGGAAAGATTTGAAGTTTTTAATTGATACTTGCACCATGCAAAAGCCCTATTGATTACATACAATACCACAGGATTTTTGATAGTGGTTACATTGAATTCCATATGTTCTTCAATGTTAACATTTTTTTGGACACATTAGAAACATCAACATGAACCATTTCAAAATTCTCCAAGCTCCTATATCTTTTAGACAATGTCCTACCCTCTCAATGAAGGTGTGTAAACCTTGGACCCTCAAAAGCGTGTAATGAACTACATAACTAGTAGGAACCTTCAAAGGATCATTCCAACCAAGTTGATGTTTCACTACTTGATTGAAAGCTACAAGACTAAAAATGTACAATTTATAGACCAAAATTTCAAAATATAAATGGCATACTAAGTCATCCTTTTCACTAGAAATCACACAAAATGAAATATACATGACAAATTGATTAGTTCTTCCATCTCAAAAAAGAATTGTGGAATGATATTTGAACTTATTTTTGAGTTATAATATATATTTCTTTTTTTAAGATGATTTTCTTTTTTTGTTTACCAATTGATTTCATGGATGGAAGCATCATGGATACACAAATAACATGAAAACAAAGGTAAAACTTGAAGGGATGGCCAAGATTATGTAAAAGGATGTAGATGAAAAAAAAACAAAAGAAGAAAAATAGATGATTAAGATTATGTCACCACCTTTTGGCTTGTCCCATTGTTTGTAATGGATCTATTCCTAATTATGTTTGTTACCAATTTTGTTTCACACAAATATTTTGAAGAGCAAATATGAATGGATGATTAATGTGGCCCCAAAGGCTTGTCATAAAGGTATCTGGGTAACCTATTTGATATATTGCATTATGGAAGGTTCAAAAATTTAGGCATGTTCATTATCTCCACATATTATGACAAGAGAGAAATGTAAAAGCTTTAGAATGGGACTAGGAAAAGTTCTTCAAGTTGGGCTCATGGACATGTGAAAATGCACAAATAAAAAGAAAATGGTAGTTAATGCATTTGGAACCAAATTGGTACATAAACAAGTCATGAACTTGCAAGGTTCAACATGGCTTAAACTTGGGAAAAATCACAATCCTCCTCTCGATAGTATATTTTGTAAGTCTCCATAGAAGCTACATTAAATTAACATTTTTTATTAGGATTCCCAAGTGGAATCCCAAAATTGTCAAGTTATGACTCTTGCCACTTTAGTGGTTCATAACTTCCTTGTTTCAATTTGAAAGTAAGAGTTAACAAAAGAAAAGTTGTAACCCTTAAAACCAACTTCCAAAAATATATTAAGTTATTGAATTGGAGCTGATTTTGCTCTTTTATTGGACATTTTATTGGTTGATGGTCATTTTGGTAATTTGATTCCCAACCTTTCAAATGGCTATAAAAAAATTCAAAATTTCAAATTGGAAATGCAACTACATGTTAATTGTCTATTTTTCAAAAATTTGATGATAACCCACTTTGGACAAGGTTTGGTCGCCAAACCTTGGACCAAACTTTGTTTGATTAAACATTTGGAACTACTTAGGGCTCCCAACTCCTAAAATAAGAAATTGAACTTGAGAGTGCTTCCTTTTGATTCCCTAACACTTTTGCGTTATGTGGGAGTGCGTTTATGTTCTTTTGCATTAATCCACATTTCAACCCTTTTCATGACCCAATTTTGAAGGAAGCCTTTAGCTTCTTTTGATCTTCGCCACTAAAACATAGGTTCTTTATACATAATCTACTGCTTGGCAATAATAGTCTGCAATTGTAAAAAAATTCATAAAATGTCATTACAATTATGAAATTTGTTTATTTGTTTATCATTACAATTACAAAAAATCACACTTAAAATAAACAATAGACATTTTCTTATCCAACATGAAAATTGGGTCTCTTTAATTGAAGACATATCACATCTTCAATATTGTCCATTATTTTTAAAATTTTAATACCCTATGGTGTTTATGATACAAGAAGTGAATTTCAAACATGATTAGAAATGGTATTTCAAATATGTCTAATGTATGTCAAAATCAATGTGATGAACCCAAAAAAATAATGCTCTTACTTTTAAAGGCCAACATTCATTTTAAAGTTTAGCCATTCATCCATTTCCAACTATTAAATAACTTCATCACACCCTTATTTTGTTTGCATTGAAATAAATGGTCAATTGTTATCCATCATATCTTTAAACAACTTAATCAAGCTCATAAAACCATAAACATTTTACATTTCAATGTCCAATAATAGACACTTAAAATTCTTGAGGATATATAATGGGAATGGAAAAGATGAAAACAAACCATGGTAAGAGAAATAATTGAAACCATATATTGCCACACATGACCTTATCCAAAACCAACAAGATGTCCTAGACATTAAGGGCGAAGTTAAAATGTCATAACCTAGAAAAAATTCATGTGGATTAAACAATTTTAGTTAATGTAGGTATTCCTAGATGAACAATATTTTTCCCCTTGTACACAAAAACATTTTAGAATACAAAAGATGAATCTTCTAGTGTATTAATTTTTCTCTATTTCAAAATAGACAAGTCTAGGTTGTTTAAACACGATCTTGTGGTTTAGAATGTTGCGCATGGAAAGAGATATGAATTTTATTTCAAGGCCTAATTGAGTACATTATCTTTAAAATGATATGTTTGTATATTGCTCTACAAATTGCAACAAACATTTATATAAATTCAATTACATGGCAACGGTTCACTTGTGCAACACACTTTCTTCCAATATGTTGTGTAGGATCAAAGGAATAAAGGCTATGATATAATGTCATATTGTTGAGCCCACTCCCATGATTGGTCAATCCTTGAATGAAGGGCATTTATGAATTAAAGGCTATATATACAAAATGCAAAATAGGGGTTCATTAATTGACACTTCACATCATTGGATGGATATGTGGACTTGGTGTTACCACGATGAAAGGCTAGCTTGGAGCAAACTATGAAAAAAACTTGCTTGTGTAGTCATCAAAGAAACTCACTCAAGAGGCTTAGATAATTTGTTCCATGCATGGAAGTAGGCATTTTCAGCATGGGATAAACAAAGAAACCAAGGTCATGGCCCCTCTTGCCAATAATGAATTATAATAGTGCCATTTAACATATTATAACATGTTGATGGAATATGATGAAGCAAAATGTTCGCATGAAATCAACCCCACATGATGATGAAAATGCACTCACCATTAATAAAAATGTGCAAAATACCATACAATTGGTGTTTTTTGACATTGGAAAAATAAATGACTACTTTTTGTTGGCTGGTCACAAGTTGGGCATTGCTTGCTATTGATTGGCCGACTACAATGATTTGCCCAAGTGTAACATTCATATGCTCCCTCATTGCATATTGTCCCATATTTACTATTGCTTCATGTTTATTGTGTATTGGTTGAGGAAGGGGTTGTTTCCTAACACTAAGGGCCACTTTAGACGAGGAGCCCCCCTTCCAGGATCCAATGAAATAGAGCAATCCTATTCTATGAGAGCTGTAAACTGGACCCATGACCTTTAGATGAGGGTCCATGACCAAAAAGTGGAAAAATTGAGACTAAACACACATGGCACCATTTTGGAGGAAAAATGAATTGGTTCAGACCTTAAAAATAAAAGCTAAAAAGGAGAGCTCATGATTTGAAGAACCACAATACAAGCTAAGGGTCCAAGGGAGGGTCTAACTCAAGGCTTCATTTTGCTTCAAATGAGTCAAAATTGGTTCCTACGAATTTGGACTGTAGATGCCCATGTAAAGTGGGCCTAAAATTGCATGTGCTAATTACTGATACTATCTCAAATAGAATGAGCCATTGGAGCTGCTCCAAGTAAGTAGGAAGTGTAAGTTATGATGGTTAGAGCATCTCCACGGTGCTCAGTAGTGTGACCCTGCAAAATTATTTTTCACATCCAAACTGAAACGGGGACAGCAAACAGGTGGGGAACTACTAATAGCAAACCACCTGGACCAATCATTATGATGGGCGAATCAGAAACACTGAGCAACTATAGATCATATTTATTACACTCTTTTCTGCAGGGGCAGAGGGTTGCTTCGCCTTTTACCAGCCACTGCAAAGTGTGCAATTATGCAGAGCCAGAACTATTTTTCTGAGCCAAACTGGCATATTTTGACTATTCTTCATCCAATTTCTTAGAGCCAAATTTGGCTATATCTTCGTATGGACGATTGCCACTTTGGCTACATCACAAAATTGAAAACCACTGCTTTAGTCAGTTTTAATTTTTTTGAAAAGACATGTATTTCTGTTCCAGTTTCACACATAAATAAAACGAGGAACCCCATTGTGGTTTCAGCTCCAAAAGAAAATTCTTATTTGGATTCTGAAATTAGACCTGGTTCCAATTTGGTTATTACTAACCCTAACCAAAACTGACTATTCATACCCCACCCAACAATGATAACTCTGCTAATGATAGTATGACGAATTGGGTAACTTTGATACACTCTTACTTTGGTTAGACTTTGCCCTTCTTTTGATGGTTGAAAGAGTGCACCTTTTGGAGAAGGAGGTAAAATTACTTATAAGAAAAGTCACAATCCCTTGAGGAATGAATTGAAGCAACCCTGTTGCACAGGCTGGTTATGAACTTATTAAGTGACCACCATAGAAAGAAGCCTATAAGCCCAATAGACAAGCTTGTTTAGGTCGGTAGACTTATATCATGCTTTTGTTGTTGAGATAACAATGTTTGAAAATCACTAGCTTATATTTAACAAGGATTTTTTCAGGACTTTTTGAACATTTGATGCACCAAAAAGTGGGGTTTGCCCATAATATATTAGAGCATCAAAAGGATTTGATTCAAGCTTTTTTGGATTGTTTATTCTATAAGTTTTCCAACAATGGTGCCTACCCTTTTATTTTTGCTCAAGGTAAAGAAAAAAGAGTTACAGATGATGAAGGCCAAGATTTGTTGGATTATATACATTCTTGTTTTACATTAATATGTGAAAATGGAATTGTAATTTTGATGACAATTTTTTGAGATAATATTTTGTATTTTTCTTTCCATTTGGCAACATGGTTTTAAAACATTTCATTAGTTGATTTTCATATTCAATTCTTTGTGTAAACATTTATATGTTCTGAAATGATCAATTTTTAGATATGTACTAAAAATGAATGTCAAAATTAGTAAAACAAAACAAATTAAAATTATTTTATGGGTATTGGGAATGATACATGCAAAGGCTGTGTATTATAGTCTGGTCTTTCATTGGCATCTGTAGTCTGGACTTTCTTGTACCTTGAAAAAAATCAATTTGATAAACCCAAAAAATTGGGCAAATAATATTGTATGGTTTTTCCATGTTTGAGTTTCATGGAAATCCAAATGTCAAATGATTATTTGTTGGTTCAAAATGATTGAACTTCTGGGTGATTTCAAAGCAACTGTATTTTCTTGAATTATTGTAGTCATAATAATACAGTTATTTGAGTTTTTTGGGGTCAAACCTCTGAAGGAGTCTAAGCACACTTACAAGGTAAAAAGACCAACACATGCATGACTTCTTTGAAGTTGAACAATTGAGAGTCAAGAAGTCCAAAAGTTTCAGAATTTTTGTAAAGGTTGCCATTGGGCAAGCTGGCCTTTGGTTTATTCAAAACAACAACCAAAAAATTTGAAAAAATTTAAAAAATTGAGAAAAATAGAAAAAAATAAATAAATTATTGTGTTTGAAGAGTCTATTGACACACATGTGTCATGTGGAATTTTGTAGTCAGATTGTTGAAGATAGCAGATTGGTGAAGAATAACAACTCCTTCCCAGGAGGAAATGGTGTCCAATTCCCTCCTCTGAAAGAGAGAATCGAAGAATCCAATTTGTAACCAACCCGACTTGATTCTTTGATGCTCTAAATGCCTTTCTTATTGCCTTAGAGCATCTCTACCTGTGTGCTCAGTATGTCACTGAGGTTAGCTGGCTTTTTTTGGCAACCCCACCAATAAAACTGTAACTGGAACTCCATATACGTGGGAACTACTAGTAGCATACCACCTGGACCAATCATATGATCGACCAATCAGAAATATTGAGCTGCAGTTAGGTCCAATTTATTACACTCTTTTTGGGGGTGGACAACTGTGTTGTGCCTTTTACCAGCTGCGGCAAGCTGCATGAATTTGGTGCAGAAAAACCAATTTCCTGAGCTAAGCTGGCACATTTTGACTTTTTTTGCAATGAATTTTACTGTCTGGAGTCACATACTGAGCACCGTTGGAGACGCTCTTACACCACCACCCATCAAAATGGCAACCAATTCCATCCCTTCACAAGAGAGACGGAGAGAATCGAAATTGAAAACCAACCACCAATCCCCAAGTTTGATTCCTTATTGAAACCAACCCGAGTTTGATTCTTTGATGCTCAAACAATAACTTTTCATTGCCTTTACACCACCACCACCCATCAAAGCCCGAATAGAGTAATATGAAATGTGAGCAGGTGACATGTGGCAATGAAAAATGTGTGGACTACTCAACGAGTCTCCATGCCACCAACAAAAAAAAAGTCGACTTACATGTGGCCACGAATGCGCGTGACGAGATTTTTATTTTTTCAGTTGTTAAAAGTGCTGTCCTTCATTATTCAACCACCTCTCAATTTGTAGTGCATTATTTTCAAAAGTTAAAGTAATCAAAGTCAAGAAATTTCCTAGTGCATTTGGAAGCGCGTTATTTCCATGAATCCATATTAGAAAAGAGGAGTGACATTACACCTCCTCCTTAAGCCTTAAGAGTGAGAGGGACCTTACACCTATGGTAAGAGGCTCTTAAGGGATCTTACAGCTATGGTTAGAGGTGTCTTACCAAAGGTGTACGATCCCTCTCTCTTTCTTAAGGTATAGGTATAAGAACACTCCCTTTCCTTGGCCACTTGATCCCAGGGTATGGGATTCTCCCAAAATGGGGGGGTTGGACTAAGTCGGACTTGGTCCTAGGTCACGAGTGACCACCTCCGTCACATACCCCTTGTTTTAGGAACACCCCTACTCTAGGGTTTCACCTCCTATACATTGGGATTGTGCGGTCTATCAACCGAAGAAACAAGCAAATAAATTCCATGTGCAACCACCCTATTCCACATTTCAGTTACTATCCGTCTTTCCAGCATTTCAAGCCCCAAATTGAGGCTCACCTTAAGGAGTGATGTAGTTTTATTAGAAAGAGGCTTAAGAGACCAACCATCAAAGCCCCCCCCCTCCCTCCCAACTAAACCCAAAAAAAAAGTTAAAATAAAATATAAAACCACTCTCAAAACATTTGAAAAAATTAGGCTATCATTATTACAACCCCTAATTTTAGAGTCTTTCAATAATTTGATATGGTTTTTATTTGGATGAAAGGAATGGTTTTCTTTAGTGCAAATCAAACCTATTAGGCTAGGGGGAGCACTAACTAATAATAAATACATAAAAATTAATGATCATAGTTAACAAAAAAAAAAGAAAAAGGGGGCTAACAAATCCAAGAAGTAAAGCTTATTATTATTATTATTATCAAGAGAAAAAATTCAGTTATTTACATAGAAGGAAAATGCTTAAATAGGCAAACATGAGTTAGGCTATAACATAGTGTGTTACTAATTAGTGTAGTAATAAGTTATATGCCTACCTCAATAATAATTATTAACACACTAATTATTATTATTATGGTGATTAAGGAGAAATAGAAGAATAAAAAAAAGTAGATGGTAATCATAGGTATAAAAATAAGTTATCTATAACTTGAAGGAAGGCTTGAAAGGAGGAAAATGATTTACCTATAAACATGAGTTATTAGTTAGTGTGTTCACTAATTAACAAAGTGATTAAGGACCAACTTAATTATCATTAATCATGATAATCATGAACGCGTGATTGCTGCTCTTGAGCTTCTCTAGAAACACCCCCTTTCTTTTTCCATTGTTTTTGTTGCCCCTGTTGCTTTTGTAGAGGAGATCTCCGCGCGCATGTGTTTTGCAAGGCTTTTGTCCCATGCATGGGTGGGTTCCAAGTGCACATTTTTCTTGTTGTAGGCTTTTTTTTTTCCTCGGTTTTGTGGAGATTTGCTTTCAAGTCTTTTCATGTATGTATGATTGGAAGTAATAAGTAAGTGTACATGGTTGTGTAGAGAAAGCTTGGAAATCTGCAAAGGCAGGCAGTGTGGGGTTGTGTAAGAAGAGCAGAGGGAGAGAGATTGAAAGATTTTTGTTTTGTTTTGTTTTTTTGGTGGGGGGTTTTGAGTTTGATCAGGAGTTCTGAAGATTTGCGTTTGGTTTCGGTTTCATGGACTAGTTTCGTGGAAAAGACGAGCGATCATTTCAGGTAGAGGAAAATGTTTCTTGGTTGTCAGAGGATTAAGAAGGAAAAACAAAAAAAACAAAAAACAAAAGTGCCTTGGTAGAGGGAGGGGGTGGTGTGTGCCTGTGGGGATTGGAGAGACGTGAGGTTTAGGGTTTGATGGAGTGGAGGTTGTTGGCGCTCGGATTTCTTTTCTTTCACGAGAGAGATTGGAGCAGAAAAAGGTTGAGTGGAGAAGGAAGTTGCTTGTTTGTTGTTTTTTGGGGGGAATTTTTTGGAAGTTTTTTTTGGTTTCTTAAGATTTGTTCTGTTTTGTGGGTTCTTTTTTCAGACGTTTTCGTCGGAGGATTGGCGGAGAGTTTGAAGGGACGTCTTGGGAAGTTAGTTATCGCGTGGAGGAAACATTGAAGGAGGGATTTCGGTGTTTGCTGAGTTCTTGGACGTAAGCATTTTGTGTTCGGATATAAGCAGAAGAAGAAGAAACAGAAGCAAAAGGATTCTTGTTTTAGGGTTTTTTGCCTGCACAAGCTTTTGTGGATGGGAGGAGGAGGTGTGGCAGCAACAAGGGCTCTGCATGGATCAATCGCAGCAGCAGCAGCGGCCGTTTTCGTGTCAGCTGCCGCTACTGTCGACATTCCTGACAAGCTTCATCTAAAGGCAACTCCCATGCTATTCTATGCGGTTCCACCATCCATGCCACTCCCACCACTTCCTTCTCTTTCTTCTCCCTCTACTACTTCATGTTCCTGCTTTGATTTCGATCCTTTCTCTATCATTTCCGACAAGAATCTCAAGAGCCTTGCAAATTCTTCTTCCACGGTTGGCTCCTCCTTGAGTTCCACTGTCGGTTCTAGGTCTCCTCTTCCTGGGTCTTGTTGTGCAACGCCTTCTTCAAAGGATGCTCTGTCTTTCTCTTCTACTTCCCTGCCTTCCTGTTCACCTTGTCTGTCATCGTCCTTCTCCTTAGCCCAGGGAGCCCCTATGGCGTCATCCATGTGTTTGCAGAGGAGGTCACTGTCTTTTCTCTTAAGAACTTCTCCTAATCTGAATTCTGCACTCTTGCCAGCTCCCCACCTTTCTCTCCCCATCTCCTCAACTCTCCAGCCACCTGCTTTCTCAACATCTTCAAGCTATTCTAGCTTTAGATCTCCTTCCTCAGAGCAGCAATTTTCAAGTGCAACTTTGGCATTTGCAGCCCCTTCATTGTATGCACTTCTTTTACCTACTTTCACTGAGGCAAAAGCTTTTGGCAATTCTTTGTCTTTGTTTGCTGCATCAGCCCAGCAATCTTTGTTTCCCTTGCAAACACAATCGTATCTTCTTCCCCAGTTTGGAGGCTCTCCAATTTCAGCCTCCATGCCTCCTGATGCTTCTCCATCAAACTCTCTGGAGTTACTTCTTTCATCTCTTACCTTTTGCCATGTCTCTAGACCATTTGCCCCAAATCTTCCAGTATCCTCCACCCCACACTCTCTTCACACATGGCACATACCCATGCCAAGTTCCTTCATACTGAACAAGAAGGACGATTCTTCTGCGGCATCAGCAAAGAAACCGGCCCTAACTGTTGTGCTTCTCGGGTGGCTTGGAGCACAACAGAAGCATCTGAAGAAGTATGCAGAATGGTACAATGCAAGAGGAATTCATGCAGTCACATTTGTGGTGCCTATGACGGATGTGCTGACCTTCAAAGTTGGGGGGAAGGCTGAGGAGCATGTTGATAGATTAGCCCATCATCTTGCATTGTGGCTCACAGAGCAGGGGGAGCATGCAAATGGCATTGAGGGTGAGAAGCAGCTCATGTTTCACACCTTCAGCAACACTGGCTGGCTGACGTAAGTACAAGTCTTTGTCCTTTCAACACAGTTCTCTTCATCTTTCTGTGGGCCACATGCAATGTCAAAGAGATGATATCAGGTTTGGTTTTGCAGGTATGGTGTCATACTTGAGAAACTGCAAGAGAGAGGTGATCATTTGTTGGGTAAGATCAAGGGCTGTGTGGTCGACTCTGCCCCAGCTGCTGATCCTGACCCACAGATCTGGGCTTCAGGTTTCTCTGCAGCATTGTTAAAGAAGAGAAGCAGTGCAACAAAGGAAGCTGCAGTGGTCAATGAGACAAAAGAGGGTGTGACTGTTGAAGGCTCACAGAAGGGTGTACTCTTGAATACTGAGGTTGAGCCCAATGGTGTTGAAGCTGTACTGCTATCAGTGCTGGCAGGATTCTTCTCGGTCTTCCTGAAACTTCCAGCAATCAGCGAGTATGCCTCTTAACTCTGGTTTTTTCTTTGATGAGTGAAACTTAACTTCTTACATGCTCATGGATATTACAGATGTTGCACAAGCAAGTCTGAAGATGTGCTTCAAATTATTTCAAAACTCGAATTTGAGTACTGTATCAACTGCATCTTATTTGACACCAGACTGCCTTCTTTTTTCTACATGTTAAGAAACTCTTTACAATTGTTCTTAACATCTTCTCTTGGTTGTGATGCAGGCGCTTGTCAAAAGTAGTCACCACCCTATCTAAGCAGCAACCACAGTGCCCACAGCTGTACATTTACAGCACTGCAGACAAAGTTATTCCAGTGAAGTCCGTTGAGGCATTCATAGAGCAACAGAGGAAGGCAGGACATGTTGTACGATCTTGCAACCTGCAATCATCCCCACATGTAGACCATTTCCGCAGCCATCCTCAGCTCTACAGTGAGCAATTGAGCAATTTCTTGAAAGAGGTTTTGCCGCAAAACCCAACTTGATTTGGCCAACAAGAAAGGTTACAATCTATGTGGTATTATGCTAGCTTTAGGATGGTTTAGGAGACTTGTACATGAATGAAGTGAGACAGAAAAAAAACAAAAATACCTTGGGTGAGAGGTAGGAACTTTTTTGGGGTCTGTGTTGGTAGAGAGACAGGAATGTGATATTCGGCAGAGTAGATATCAACTTTTAGAGTTGAAGGAAACACATTGAAATTATTTGAAACAAGAGAAGCGGGAGGATGGAAAGAAAGAAAGAGATGAGAGAGGAAGAGAGTGGCATTAACATGGGATTGGGAATCAAGATTGTTACAGCTATGAAGCAAAGCTTCAAGGCTAGCAAGGTGTGATGTTGGATTCATTGATCTGAGCCATTGCTCAGCATTCATGATTCTTTAACCGGAAGGGTGAAACATGTATTCTCCCGTGTCTCCATTGAGAACGGGTACATTTTCGATGATGATGAAAATAAAAAAAGCTAGGTAGTAGTGTATGGGACTCTTAACCAGACTTTGAGTTGTGCTTCTCCCTGGAGCAAAATTGTTTTCGACTTACACATACATTTATTGTCCACATTTCCTACTCTGGGGTGGTTATGTAATTGTTAAGAAGTGACATTTGGAAACTACCTACTCAAAGTTTGGGAAACCTTCATCTTATATCTACAACACAGTCAGGGCTAAACAAATGGATATTCTTAGCTGTCTAATATGCCCCCTTTTTCCAACATTCTTCAAAGTTTTGTCATGGAGTTTTTTCTGCAATCTTTGTGTATTTCTTGCATAAAAATACTGAGGAACCGACAAAATGGTTACCTATCTGTTAAGTCTTTTCATCTTTTTTGCTGTAAGATGTGGAATTGGGGAACAGTGAGATTGGAAATGCGGAGATATGCGAAGTACAACCATGTTGGAGTAAGACAATGTATGATTGCACCCTTACAATCCCAGGAGAAAATGGTGGCAAATGGACGGGGCAAAAAGGTTCAATGTCCAAAAACTTTCTTTATTACACCATGCATGTGATATTATGGACTTGGCAACTTGATGATGTGAACTTGACAACTTGGAACTTCAAGAGCTTCACAATGTGAACTTAACTTTCACCAAGCTCACAAATTAGGAAAATAAAAAGTCAAATGACAATTAAAAAATCCAATTAATTATCCTTTGAATAAGTGTTTGTCCTCAAATCGGCCCTTAGTCCGAACTGATTGGAACCCAGCAGAACATGACTGCCAAGTTGCTAACAAGGAACTGTACTTGTTATATTCCAGTACAAGGCTTTGCACTGGCATTTGCAACCACTACATTGATTGATTGGGAACTGGACCCAATCTTGAAAACTGTAAAATATTGAACTGGAATCAGAACATTGCCTGGATCAAGTTGTCAAACGCTTTGAACCAGCTGTTCTCCTGAATGGCAAGAACCACCCAACAAGTTCAAACGGTTTCATAAAATGGCTTTGCTTGTTCTGTTGGCTCTGCCCAAGAGTCAAAAGACTTTGCATCGGTGTTGGATTTTGGGGGTCAAACTTTGACTTGAATTTGGAAACTACGTCTCGGGTGACAGTGTTGTTTTTGGCAATTTTGTGATGTAGACAATGTGGCCATCATCCATAGGAAGATTTAGCCAAATTTGGCTATATCCATTAGTGAAATTAAAATTTGAACATCCTTGTACATTTTTGGATACCTACATTTTAAAAATATACAAAATCATTATGGTACTGGATAGGCTGGGCTATGTGCCCCTTGTGGAATTGGCAGGCCTGAGAGATTATGGGTGCTGAATCTGTCCACTGGTGGTCTCCATGCAACTGGAAGGCTTGAATTTGTGTCTTCAACATGCCATCAAAACTCAAATTTGATGGTTGGATCTTTAATCTAGGATTGAAACCCTAACAGTTCCCATTTAAATTTTGCCCTATTCTGGTTTTGAGGGGTTGAATCTGCATGATATTTTTTGTAAACTTATTAGTAGACCAACAGATGGGTGGAGGATATCCATGGTCATGGACATTTTTGGGGCTTTACTTGGTCATCTCTTGAACTTTATACAACCCACTTTTGTGGATTGTCCCCAGGGATTGAACAATGAAAGTTGCTAGTGTGGGAGGTTTTGCCTAATTTGTTTCTTTATCATCCCACATGGCACATAACAAAGGCCATTCTGTAGTAACCAATGTTGGGTGGGTATCAGAAAAAATGGAGAATCAAATGAGGCTTCAAGCTTGTTTTTGATTTGAAACTCTCAGGGTATCATATTGAGTGATGGCCTTTATGAAACCCGACTGCAGGGTTTTATGTAATGTGACAATCAGGCCTTTGAAACCTTGATCAAATGTATATTTATATTTTATAGAAACCTTAGTCAGGTATTAAAACAAATTCAGGGTCAGGGTTTTAGGGTTTAGTGTTTAGTTAGTAGTTAGGTTTAGGGTTTAGCCAATAAATGGCATCGCTTGCTGCTTGATACAAAGCAAGTGTTTCAAACTTTTTGTCTCAATGTGTGAGTTTTTTTGCTCTTTTTTTGTGCTTGATATAAAGCAAGCGTTTCAAACTTTGTCTCAATATGCGAGTTTTTTTGCTCTCTTTTTTGTTTGTTGCTTAGATTAATTAATTTGATTAGTTTCTTTGCTTAGTAGGTAGTAGTTGTTGCTTGTTGCTTGATGTTCTTTGCTTACCACTCCTCGTTCAACACTACTTGCTCAATGTTCCTTGTTCTTGTTGCCATTACTCTCGCTAATCCTTGCTTGACACTACTTGTTTGATGCTTCTTGTTTGATGCTCTTTGGTGATGTTGTTGTTGTTCAACATTGTTCCTTATTTGACACTATTGCTACTCTTGTTGCTCCTCTCGATGTTCCTTGTTCAATGATGCTTCCTTTGTTGCTCCTTGTTCAACGTTGTTGCTCCTCTTGTTGCTCGATGTTGCTACTCCTTGTTCGACACTATTGCTCCTCTTGCTGCTCCTCTTATTTGATGTTGTTGTTATATGCTCATTCATTCTCAACCTAACTTGCTTAGGTATTTATTTGCTACATTGTGATGTTGTTGCTCCTTGCTCCTTGCTCTACGTTGTTGCTTCTACTCCTTGTTTCAAATTGGTATTTACCCCCTTGGTTTTTTTTGTGGGTGTGGGAAAAGTTGTCCAAATTCAAGTTCTTTAGGCTAGACTTGGAAAGTGAGATTTTTTTTTTCAATCTTTGTTTGTTGATGAATTTTTTTATTATCCATGTTATTGGGAAATTTTGGTTGACAAAGTGTTTGTTTGTTGTGCATAAAAATTATTTGGACATTTTAAAAGTCGTGCTATTATGTGAACCCCAACAAATACAATTTCTACATTTCATTATACACATCGCATCTCACTTTTACAAAGTGCATTTCATTTGCACAATTACATTGTGTATTTTTTCAGCACATTGCATCTGTTTTTAGTTTTTTTTCAATTGCTTGTAAATGTTTAGGTTGATTTTCAAATAAATAACATAATTTTATTTTGGCAAAAAAAAAACTTATTTGTAAATTCTTCTTTAAGGTAAGTATTATCTAGTAGAAAATGGGGGAGTCAAGTCAAAATGAAAAATTAATTTTGATTGAAGAAAATGAAACCAATGAAAATGAAATGAACATTGAAAAATATTTGGAAAGAGTAGAAAGTGGAAATGTGGAAACAAAAAATAGTGAAGTTGAAGAAAATGGGGAACAAAGAATGAAAGAAAAATTTGCAAAATTACATGTTCAAAGAAATTTTTGGAAAGGCCATAAAAAAAATTCTTTATGTTGGGCATTTTATTGTGTGAATGGTGGGAAAGAGGTTGAAGTTGGATTTCATCAAATCATGACTCATGAGATGTATTATGTGTTATGGTAATGTTGTAAATATTCTTAATCCAAGAACTAAAGAAGGAAAGGTTTAATAACCTATTATAAAACTTATGGTATAATTGTTTTGAAGAAACATGTAGATAGCATATCATTTTGTAATTGCAAAAAAAATTGAAAAAAAAAATAACAATGAAATAATAAAAAATGTTGAAAAACAACCTGCAAAGAAAGACTAATTGTCCCAACAAGTGCAATTTTACTTTTTTTGTTATAAAAGAACCTTTCAAAAATGACGATGTGCAACAAAAAGACTTTTTACAAGACCTTAACCTTTTGATTGTGAAAAATAACTTAGCATTGCAGTTTGTTGAAAGTGTATGGTTTAAATGTTTGATATTACATTTGTGTCTTATAGTTGTCTTTTTTTCTAAAAAATATTTTTTTCAAGAAATATTACTTAACTTAGTGGAGGAAACGAAAAAAGTATATGTTTTGTCAAAATCAATAGATTGTATTTCTACCACAACAAACTTTCATTTATGGATGTCAAAGGATGCACATGATATATTTGCTCATGTTATAAGCCTTTTGGGATCTGATTGGCAACCCAAACATGTAATTATTGGTTTGTTTGAGGCAATAGAAACTAATGGGCAAGCATTAACCAACAATTTGACAAAATTATTTATTCAACATGGGTTAAGAAACAAAATCTTGCAAGCCTATGTTAAGGATGAGGGCTCAAATTTAAATATTATGATAATTGTTTAAAAATCTATTGTAAAATGTGAAGTCCTTGGTTTGGATGAAAAATTTTAAGGTTTTGATTTTGACCATGCTTTTTCCAAAGCATGTCAATATGCTACTACTAACAAATTTTTTTGCAAGAATTTCAAGTTTGTTTCAATCAAGCCTGCTTTTAGATTTGCAAAAATGTAGAATTTGGCTTAAAAAATTTGGAAAAAATAGATAAGAATGGAACAAGGCTTGTTCAGATTTGAAATTGCCTATAAGAAAATTAAATACTCCAATGAAGACAAGGTGATTATTTAATCTATTACAATTTTTTTCCATAATTATTGTTTTTTCTATTTCTTATTGATTTGTTCTAATTAAACATTCTAACATTGGAATTTTAACTTTGTTTATAGATTTGCCAACAAAATCATTATGTTTCAAAAAGCCTTGCAATTCAAGAATGATATTATTCTTTGTTATAGTAGGCAAAATATTGTTAAAATAAATGGAAAAGTGCCTCCTCTTCTTACTTGGCACATTTTTAAAATAATTGTGGATTCCTTATTTCCTGTTATGACTATTCGTGTTTTGAACCAATCTAGTAGCCACTGGTTACTTTCTAATGCATTATAACCTACCATTACTACGTGTTTAAAATTCAAGGAAAGAATTACAAACCCATTTACCCTAGTTAGTTTGATTGGTGATGATTTTAGGATAGCTTTTGGGTTGTTTTTGTTTGCTTCCAACATTAGAAGAGAAGTTTGTGATGTTTTGAATTCTTTTCTTTCTTTTTAAAGAAAGTTTGAAAAAAGAAAAGCTCACAACATGTTGTCTTTGATGCTAGACCCTAGATTCAAAAGCCTTCGTTTAGTATTTTCTTTTGTTGATTGAGAGGAAGGTGTAAATATTGTGGATGAATATGATAAGAGAACTATGTATCCTATGCTCTCGAAGTGTTATATCACTTGCATTTATTGACAAAATTTGTTGGATGTATACATTAGACAGGTGATGAAGATTCTAGTCTAGATGTTTTTCGACAAATTACATTCATAAGCAAGCCATCAAAGGAACTTGTCATTAGGGAATGATTGAATTTCAGACATTACCAAGTGGATCACAAAGACATCAAGTGCTCTCTTCAATGGTGAAGAAAACATGAAGCCATGTTTCCTATAGTTGGTTTTTTGGCCAGTCAAATCTTAGGCATTGCAGGGTCACAAGTTGAAATAGAAAGAATGTTTTTTTAGCAGGCATCCTTACAAACCTAAAGAGATATTGTTCACAATCAAAAAACTTAGAAAATTTAATTTTTGTGAGCAAAAATTGGCCGAGTGATTCTATAGTTGGATGTATATTGCCTTTTAATTTAGCAGAGTTAATTCAAACAAATTTAGGTTTTGAAGAAAAGTTAGAAAAGTTTGAAGGCTCATTTGAACAAAATGAAATAGTGGACATATAAAATGTTGAAATTTTTAAAAAGAAATTTAACTTTTTTTGGTGCAATTTTTAAATTTTGAAACATTAAAAGTTAACATTTGAGATAATAAAATTTCTAATAACTGGTATGTGAAAACTGGCTTTGAAAACCGACTGATATAAGATGTGTGAGAACCAGCACTTTGAAACCTGGGTGAAATTATTTTTTGTAAATTTTTGAAACCCGACCCAGGTCTTTAAAAGATGAAAATAAATTATGGAAAAAACTGGGTTGAGTCTTTCAAAACACTCTAATACCCGGAACTGGCGGTTCTCAGAAAAACTAGAGAACCACCCAACACAGGTATTAACTATTAACCCTTGCCTAACAAACATATTCAAATCCTTCTGTCTGGGTTGACTCGGTTTGCTTGTTCCATTCAAACATGGATTTGATCAAGGTCAGTCCCCCGAAAAAGTACTTCAAAAAATATTATAGGCTAAATTTGGTTGTACCATTCTTTTCATATTCATACAAACACACTCACTTTGCTTCACTTGATGCTCCATGGCCATTCTCTGGACAGGCAGTGTAACTTCAACCACCAGATGTTCATTTATTCCCCTTGAGGTTTTCCTATGTTTTTGGGATTGGTGGGGGTTGGAGCAGGCAGATTGGGCCCCTTTTGCCCTGTAGGAAAGATTTCCCATCATTCTTAAAAGAGGGCGAGTATACTTCCAAGACTATCCAACTGTAGCATTGAATGATGAAATGGACAAGCTTCCTCAACAGCTGAAAGGGCAATATTGTAAGAAATCCCAAAAGATTTATGTTTCTTATACAGTAGATATGGCATCCATTACTTTTCAGCACAATCTGAGAGAGTTTCCATAACTCACTTTCATGGATTTTGCAGTTATCAAACTTATCATTTGAAAATAGACCTTGCATACAAATCAACCTGCAGATTGTAGGGAAATCTACACAATTGAAATAGAAGAAACTAGATGTGAGATGCAGAAAACAACAAATACCTGCAAAACTGAAGCTCCTCATCCTCTGCTGTCCTTCAACTGGAAGAGAGCTCATTTTGAAAATGCAGCGCATCATCCTTTGGTCTTCTTCAACTGGAAGAGATGGCTCATTTTGAACATGATATGACCCTCCCTTGTACAGTGCGAAGCAGCCAGAGGAGATACAATAGGATGACTTAGTGAGATTTACAGTACAACCATTAGAGTTCAGATTCAAAAGTTTGTCTGCAAAACAAGTACAAACTGGTCGGGCTGCAATCTTTGTGAAAACTAGCCTGACCACATTGCCATAGCAGTTGAGACATGACATACTTTGAACTATGATATCATGTCTCATTGAACAATAAGTGGATCCTAACCTCTTCGGGCAAAAAACCTTCCACCTTTCTGTCCCACTCGTGTGCCTGCAAGGCCTTGAGCCAGCACAGATTTTGTGTCTGGTCGCCAAGAGAATTCCATCAAACTCAGGAGTTGGTCGCAAAGAGTGGATGTGAGCTCCAAATACTGAATGTTATCACAAAAGGTTACCCGCAATCTCTGAAGATCTTTACAAGCTTGCAAAACCACTGCCAACCCTGCAGTAGTGATGAGTGAGCATCCGGCTAAACCTAGCAACCTCAGTCTGCGGCACTTTGCTGCCAAGCTGAAGCTCTCATCATCCAAGCCCCAGCAATCCTGGAACTCAAGCTCCTTGGTACTTGCACAAACAGCTAGCAGTGCAGCAAAGCCAACACGGTCACGAAGGCCACATCGCACAAATTGGAGTCGGTCAATAGCTTTGCATTGGCCCAAGTGCTGGATTGGTCCAGGATTTGGATCAATCTGTTTACAACCTTCAAGCTTCAAGCTTTTCAAACAAGTTAAGAATGACAATGCTGCGATCCAACCCTCATAGAATCCCTTATTTGACAAGCTCAACTCTTCCAGCATTGCACAACTCTTGCCAATTGCAGAGATTCCTTCATAACTGGCTTCACATCCACTCAATTCCAATCTCACAAGGCGACGGAACGTGTGGCTCAGAATTGTGAGTCCAATGTCAGTGAAACTACAGTGATAAAAGCCGGATATGGACCCTTTCAGTCTCACTATTTGCAGATTTTCACATGCAGAAATTGCTCGGAGAGTGTCATCTGTGCACTGATGGAGCTCCAATTCCTGAAGCAGTGGACAATTTCTGGCAATGCTTGAAATCCCTGCCTCTGTCCATGACTTCTCTTTCATGTAAGAAACCTGCTGAGTTGCAGTCCAAGTAGCCATGGAATTCTCTCTTTTCTCAGCTTTGTAGAGAAGCTCATCTCCTAGGTTGAAACCTAAATTAGCTTCGTTGTCTCCAGGCTCCTTCTCCCTGTTTTTGCAGTCTACAGGAATGAAATCAAAGCAATTGTCTACTGCTGCTACTTCCCTCAAACCCTCTACTGCCACCACGAATCCATCACCACCTCCTTTGCAAGAAGTCCGTGATGACCTTCTTCTGACATCCACGACACAGAGTCTCTGTAACCCTGGGTACGTGTCTGCCAAGATCTTCAGACCTTTGTCTAGTCTTGCTGGAGAGAGCTGCTGCTCCTCTATACATCGTTCAATTGAAGCTGGATCAACTGCATTAAAGCTGTGACATCGCTCCTCCCGCAAAAGAAAAAAAGAGCATTTCAGACACGCAGCAGAAGCTTGGAAGAACAGGAAAATGTATTGCAATAGAACATACATACATACATACCCGAGCTGCACGGTGAGGCCCTGGTGCGTCAAGAAGATCGAGGAGGATCCAGGAAGCGAGACAGAAGAAGCTGCTGGCGTGAGGTCGACGTCTGTGAGATTGGGAAAACGGATGCTCATACGCCCCGTCTCCAGAAACGTCCAGTCCTGTACTTTGATCGAGAATCGCAGTAGACCGTGCAACCGCATCCATCTCTTGCACACAAGCGAGTAGTTGGACGACGGAGGCAACAACCTGAGAATGCGCGAAAGAATCTCATCAGTCAGGCCACTGGTCACGTCCCCCGCGCCGCTTGCTGCTCTCCAGAACTCTATCTTGTTTCCTTGACCTTTGCTCCTCCGCATTACTGATGATAATTTCCCACTGCCTGCGACCGGATCCAAGCGCTCTCTTACACTCCTGATTGTCGTCCACTCCAGATTGCGTACGACTAGCTGCAAGAGCAAATCGAAATTCAAAGCTACTTCTTTGCTTCTGCCCAGCTTCTCGCACACTCTTTTGCCCTTCTTCAGCCTCTTGTCTCTGTGCGTGTCTCTCCCGTGCTGCACAATTTCAGAAACTAAAAGAAAACCAAAACCGCGTCACAATTCTTCTCGGGATTAGGATATGAAATGTCTTTCTCTTCTCGGAGAGATGGGGGACAGCAGGATCGGGACTCGGGAAGCGGACGAGAATCCGAGCTCCATCGCCAAACTAGGAAGCTCGAAGCAAGAGCCAGGAACGGCGGCGGTCCATGCAACGAAAAACAAAGGACACCACACCTGCGGTCAAGAATCTAGACCTGTGGTAGATCTGTGCACACTGCCACCAGTATCACCGTTGTCAGCCATTAAGATCTTCGAAAAACGTACATTCATGTCCGATCACCAACGTAGCTTCATACAGAATTACCCGTATTTTACTTCTTGGCAACCAGTATCCTACCATTATCTAGGAATTATGTAGACTTCTATGCAGCAAAACACTTGCAGTCAAAAATCTATAAATATAGTAGATCTACCATTGCCATCAGTATCACTGTTGTCAGCCATCAAAATCTTCGAAAAAAGTACATTCATATCCGATACCAACGTAGCTTCATACAGAATTACCCGTATTTTACTTATTCCCAACCAGTATCCTACCAATATCTACGAAACTCGTAGAACTACCATTATCTAGGAATTATGTAGAATTGTATACGCTATCAGCAAAACACTTGCAGCCAAGAATCTAGAAATGAAGTACATCTGCCTCTGTCACCAGTATCACCGTTGTCAGCTGTCAAAATCTTTGAAAAAAGTACATTCATATCTGATCAGCAAATGTACCTTCTTCATACAGAATACTCGTATTTACTTACTTGCAACCAGTGTCCTACCATTATCTAGGAAACATGTAATCCTCACATTATCTAGAAAAGTGTAGATTTGTTCACAATCAGTAAATTACCATTATCTAGGAAATGCGTATATTACACAAGCAATCAGTAATCTACCATTATCTAGGAATTATGTAGAGTTGTATAGGCCATCAGCAACCTTTCTTGTCATTGACTTGGGAGGCCAGTTGTTGTAAATTTGTACTATGGGGCCTGTTCCACCATGGAATGCATGGTGTCTGCCTGGGTTGGGGGAGATGACATTCCGCGAGGTGATAATGGGTTCTACCAGAGCCTGTTCCAGAGCATAACCAGTGTTGCCCAGCATTGATCGATACCACTGGCAAAACCACAAGTAGAACCAACAAATAACCATCCATTCCAGCTTTTAAAAAAACCTAGAAAAGTACCTGAATTAGACACCAAAACTCGTTACGTATGGAATGGTCAAGCCCCTGCACATTATGTTGCGTAATGTGTGGGTATGTTAGGATGATCTAGGCAAGGCACCCAGCATAATTGGGCAAGGGTCAGGCCATTCCATGACATTAAGGTCTGGGGTGGAAAATTCAATAAGTTTTTTTGGAAAAGTCATGTTCAACCAACACATTTTGGTCTTTATTGCACGTGTATGATCGATCACCATTGGAAGATTATCTTATAGAATGTGGTTATGAAAATGACATAATCTGCCATCCTAGACCTTAATGTCGTTGTAATGTCATGGGTTTTCTTAGGTTAGGAAGTTAATTTTCAGGTAGTATTTGTGAATCAAAATTGATGTTGTTTTCCCACCCCTTTGTTTTTGCCCTTTCCCCTGCCCACTCATGAAGACTAGGTCAGGACCAGGACTAATGAACCTCACATGAAGGAGTTAGGTGAGGACCAAGCACTGAGGACAACAAAATAGTAGGTATAAGTTCTTAGCTACTATTGTCTCCTTTGGTTGGAATACTATTCCCCCTCCCTCCTCTTCTTTGTGGAATTTGTCTAAACAACCCTCCTCCCTCCAACCATAAGCTACATAACCATACACTTTCTTTCACAACTCAACTTACAACTTGTGTGGTTGTGTGAACCCAAACAAAAAGACCTAGATAAAATCTCTCTAGTTACTAAATGTAAACCTTGATAGGGTTTTGTTACAAGGATGGCATCTTGCTTATAGTTTTGTAAGGTGCCTCGTTCTATTTCCATCCTTTGTTGTTAAAGAATGTCATGCAATAAGGCACAAGGATGGAGATGTTTCCCTACATTTGGGGCCTAAGCACTTATTTGGCTATGGTTGAGTTTAAGGCCATCATGTTGGGAACTCTTTGGAGTTGGGCCTTATTGTATCAAAACATGTCCCCAAGGACCTTATTCCAAACACACACAATTCATCTCTAACTAATTTGGCATGTGTTGTTTGCCCAAGAATGAACTTTTTAAAAATATATATTCTTAGAATTTTATTAAAATATTTCTCAAAATTTAATATATCTTGCACCTTAGGTCTAAAATTATAAAATCATCTCATAAAATCCTTCTGTTTGAACAATTTTCAACAATACCACATTTGCCTAATTTTAAAATTTTTGATTCTATTGAGTTTTCAATGAAAATTTGTTCAATATATTCAATAACCTTTTCATAGTAGAATTAAATATTACAAAACCACCTCAATGTACATGTACTCATTGAGGGCTTTCCAATGGTATAAGAGTGTGATGGTGGCATTTTGTTTTGGGAGATCTCAATGTGAAAAACAAAGAAACGACTTTCTTTATCCTAGGGTGGCTTCTACTACTAGCCCAATTGTGAACAAGACCTGACCAATAGAGCTCAATTGTGAAAGCATTATTTTGAATTTGAATTTAATTTCCAATGACAAAAATTACAAAATCACTTCCAAAAACTCCACTCATTGAAGGCTTTTCAATAGTACCAAGAACTCACCTCAAATTCATCATTCTCTTCTGTAAAAATATCGTTTTTTTGTGTGAGTTTAGATTGTTAATATCATATGGCACTATGAACTAGTGTATAATTTATTGAATAATGTATGACATTGTCCAATAGTATATGGACTTATTAGTTGGTGTATAGTATTTTTTAGCATTGTTTAATTTATTATTAGATAGTGTGTGGCATTGTCAAACAATGTATAAGCTTATTCAACCAATATATGTCATTGTTACAGAGAACAAGGGGATGGACATGTGGCAAGTGGGGGGGGGGGGGGGGGGGGGGGGGGGGGGGGGGGGAGCAGTCATCAAAAACCCTACGTCACCACCCTGGAGCG
>Ga0116227_10001089_pt1 | contig 58639 bp, 45 predicted proteins | sample S1TSphgellanicum_FD_89693 | JGI IMG/M metagenome (GOLD analysis project Ga0116227, IMG submission 89693) | Host-associated microbial communities from peat moss isolated from Minnesota, USA - S1T2_Fb - Sphagnum magellanicum MG | ecosystem: Host-associated > Plants > Peat moss > Unclassified...
CTCCGCTTTCTTGACCCATTCATTGAGGGTGTGCGCCGAGCAGCCAATCTTCTCAGCCACCGACACCATCGCCGCCCAGCGGGAAACATGCTCCTTCTCACCCTCCAAAACCAGGCGCACAGCACGCTCACGCACTTCAGGGGCAAATTTGTTCGTCGTCTTGCTCATAGACCTGTCCTTTCAGGAGTTCAGGTCTCCGGCAATCCCGGGGCGCATCAGTGTTTTCTTAATCTTCTCTTTTGGGGCTATGCTGATCAAGCGTGTGATAACAGACAATCACAAATGCATCGCGTCAAACCCCTACTGCACAAGCGGGAGGGAGTGCGATGAGTGCCATGACCACAGGCTTTGGTGAATTCGCAGTCTGCTCAAGCTTTCCGCGTGCGGGACGCCGGTTGGCGACCATCGAGCCCCCACTGTATCGCTGCAACGCCGAGCCCGACCACGGTCCAAAAAATAGCCGCGATCGAAATGGCCTCCAGAATAGCATAGGTTGCGAGCAGGGCTTCGCTCGAGCTGACCCAATGGCTCACGTTTGTCGCGAGGCAGTTCGCATCGCCTGAGGGGCACCACAGCTTGCCGAGACGACGTTCTTCCGCGACAGAAGCGGCTAGGTGAAGGTAAGCATAGAGGCTAAAGCCAATCATCCAGAGTATGGTCGCTCCGATACCGATCTTCTTCCACAATCCCGCATTCTTCACTTAATTCGTCTCCGTCGGCTGCCCCATTGAGTCGCCCTGCTGCAAACATACCTCGCATAGGTACATACGCCTAGGGCTCAGAGGATCCGTCCACGTGCGTGTTCCATTTCGGGACGCTGCCTAACCCGCGTCTGCTACCCTACCGGCAAAGAAATCGCTGCGCTCCAGATATTCTCCAAAAGCGTCATCGACCAGGAACAAGCGGGCCATGGGCGTCGTGGGCAGCATGACGGGTTTCATCATGGCCTTGTTCTGCTCCGCAAACTCATCCCACAATGCCCAGAAATGGGAGATCCTGTGTTTGGGAAACCTCGCAAGCGGCACCGCGCAAATCTCCATGAGCCAGAATGGTATGAACTGCGAGCGTTCCCCGACCGGCGGGGGGTCAAGGAGCTGGTAGGGAACGCTCGCGAGGCTTGCGGGAGCCTCGGCATGTAAATTGCAGATTGTGCAAATTGGTTCCGACCGCTTGTCGAAAGTGCGGTTGGCTCGCCCGAGATCTCGCGATCCCCTCGATACCGAGCCAACCTTCTCAGCGCCGTCACTCGGTGGTAAATGAAGGCGCCAAGAATTTTCCATCGAACGGGTCGCAACCGTCAAACGCACGGGATTGGTTTGGTATCGAGATCCCGCGCGGCCTGCCTACCTGGTTCCCACGGAATGGGAAGGGGCAAATGTCGCATAAGCCCATGATCTGGGTTAGTTTGGCTTCCCGCCCTCTTCCGGCAGTGGCATCGCCGCAGACTGCACCATGGAAGACCAAGCGGTGACATAGGCGGCCTGTCCGCTATACTGCGGTCCAGACAGATCTGTAGCGGCAGCCATGTTCCGCAGCATACCGGCCAGTTCCGCATTCGACGATATTCCGGCGCGTTCAAGTAGGCCGCCTATGATGGTCAGCACGGCACCAAAGGCCATGAGGGCATCTTCATCCATGGTGATCTCCTTGGGTTAGGCCGCAAGGATGATCGCTTCGAATGGCGCTGCCTATCCCATAAAAAGGGGGTATCAGTCGGGGTATCGACCATATCGAGAAGGCGCACGAAATGCCCGGTCTGCACCATTCCTGAAATCGTCGCGGCGGAGGGATTATCCGCCGCCGCCACGGGATTCCCTGTCGTTATTCGTGCATTTGGGGCGGAAAAGGGTTGTGACCAACGTCACCCTTCCCGTCCATGATGAGCATGGTCGTCGAAGCTGGGTACATCCGACCAAGCTGCAGTCGCTCTAAGTTTTTTTCGCTCGTTGATCCCGCATAGATACCAACCAGTTCCAGACCAATAGTACTCTTCTTTAGTTCGTCTGGCTTGATCCTCATAAGCACATCTATCGAACTTATTTCACCACGCTCACCTTTCGCGACAAGTTCAGCGGTATCACGCGAAACTAACGTCGCCTTCTGCGAGCGAAATACTGGTGACCCCGACAGGCCTGGTGTTCCTGCTGTATCGATGAACATCTGGGGATTGCCAAATAGGGTATATCGTGGCTCACTGGCAAGCATACCGCGCTTCCATAGAGGATAAGGTGTATCCTTAGAATGGCCAAATGGATGACCAATTGATATCAGATCCTGCCCAGGGGACATTGGATCGTCGGTCATCATATTGAAATCGTCAATGGTTGCGCCGTAAGCCCCTGGGGGCAATTCTATCTTTAGCCCCGCGACATCTACACCCGCGTCGCGCTTGTATTCATGCCAATTCGGGACGCCGTTATCATAAAGTTGATATGTCTGAGGGTGCAGAAACGCCCCCGCAGTGCGGGCAGGAAAGGTGACAGAGATTGCATAGGGGCTCTGAGGCGCGTTGCCAATCAAAGCTCCCGGCTCGTCGGGACGGCGGCATGTCAGGACGTGCCAATTTGTAAATAGCCAGACGGAACCGTCAGAACCACGCCTAAGAAAACCGGTGCCATACCTGCTTTCATCGGTTCCGTTGGGAAGCGAAATAATTTTCCTGATACAAACGATACTTAGGGATGCCGGATGCGGTGTTGAAACGATCATATCCAATCCATATTCAAAAAATAAATCAGTGGCTACTAAACAAATCGCGACGGAGCGCCGCCCTTTGGCTTGAGCAGAAAGCCAAGCCGAATAGCGTCCGAAATTTGGGGTATCGGCGGGGGTATCGACCATTTCGTGGAGACCCCCGAAATGCCGGGTTTCCGCCATTTCTCATTTGATCGCGGCGGATACATCCTCCGCCGCCGCCGCGCGAAACGCTACCAAGCCCCATAGCTAGGCGCCCGGCGCTCTTTCATCGCCCGGCGCCGATCATTCACCAGCAGCCTTATGCGGTTACGCTGCGCGTTGGCGCTCTGCCAGCGGCCCACAGGGTTCTCGCCCTCCAGGCATTTCCAGAAATCGACGAGCTCCGCCCGATCGATCCCCCAGTCGCGCAGGCAAGCCATCGCATCCACCAGATCCCGCCCGCGCTCCGTAGATAGGTTGGCTCGATCCGCCACGGCGTCAACAACCGCGAGGGCTTGCATCACGTCCATGTCGACTAGCAGGCCAAGTTATCGATAGTCAGCGGCGCCAAGCTCGTAGCGCCCACGTCCGGCGATTGCGCGCAGCGGTCCACTATCCGGCGCACCAGCACGTCCAGCTTTACGGCATCGGCAGTACGGGTGGTGTGATCGTCACCAAGCGACATCGACTCGGCTCCATAACATTCCATCTTGCGCAAATGTTTCATATTTGTTCTCATAAGTCCATGGAACGAATCGACCCCACCCCCATCGCTCAGGCCCTACTCGCCGCGCCCGGTTGGGCGCGGGCTGGCCTCACCGCCCCCACAGCCTCAGTGCGCGAAGATGCAGCGCAGGAACTGGCCAACGCCATTATCGACCGACGCCATGACCTTGCACCCGAGATCGACGATAGCCAGTTAGGTCTGGCGCTGTGAGGTGGCGCAGTGGACGGCGGCGGGACACCTGCGGGCAACCAACCTTCTCGAGGCCGCCGCGCTCCGCCAGGCCATCATGCCAGTGTGCCGCTGTGGTCACACGTCAACTTTTCAGCCGCATGGCCTAAATTCACCACCGGGCGCGGCTATCTGCATATTGCCGCAGATTACCGCCTCGTCATCGACAATCTGCTCGATCTGGCGCATGCCGATTACATCCACCCCGGCACGGTGGGCCAGCCAGGCGCCGCCGAAGTGCAGCAGGTGACCGTGCTGCGCGAGGGTAACTCCGTCTCGGTCAACGCCATCGGGCCCGATCTGCCGCCCAGCGCCCTGCACAAGCGCGCCTGGACCCAGACCGAGCGGGTCGACAAATATCTCGACATGAAGTGGCTGCCTGCCAGCAATCTGCTGCTGGACCTTGGCATCATGGCACCGGGCGCGCCGCGTGAGACCGGCATCCGCACCCCCGCAGCCCATATACTGATGCCCGAGACCGAGAATTCCACCCATTATTACTGGATCTCGGCCCGCGATTTCGATCTGGGCAATGAGGAGCTGACCGCGCATCTGGTGGGCGTCATCAACCGCGCCTTCCTCACCGAGGACACGCCGATCATCGAGGCCGCCCAGCGCAACATCGAGCGCACCGGCGCCACGCTGGTCAACTTCACCAAGGGCGATGCGGGCTCGGCCATGGTGCGCCGCGATCTCGACAAGCTGGCCGCTCAGGAGTGACCCGGGCAGCGGCGGCTGGCCGGGTTACGCCTGCGCCAGCCGCCGCCGCAACTGCGGCACGGCGTGATCCATAAAACAGCGCATTTTCAGCGGTAGCCGCCCGCGCGGCGCATGCACCACATGCACGGGCACGGGCGGCGTTTCGAAATCCTCCAGCACCGCCTCCAGCGATCCATCGGTCAGCGCATCGGCGACCTGATAGTGGAACAGCCGCGCCAGGCCCACGCCCTCCCTTGCGGCTTCCATCGCCGCTTCGGCGGTCGAGACGCGCAGGCGGGGGTGGCAATCCACATTCACAATCGCGCCGCTCTCAGGCAGGCGGAAGGCCCAACCACCCCGGTTCATTGCCGTATCATTGAGAATGCAGGGCAGTCCCGCAATGTCGGCGGGGCGCAATGGTCGGGGATGATGCGCGAACAGGCGCGGGCTGGCGCAGACCAAACTGCGCATCGTGCCGAGTTTCGTGGCCACCAGACTGCTGTCCGCCAGAGCGCCGATCCGCACCGCCATATCCACCGGATCATCGCCAAAGGTCAGATTGCGGTCGCCCAGCATCAGGCTGACATTGATCTGCGGATAGAGCCCCAGAAACGCCGTCACCACCGGCAGCACATGCAGCCGCCCGAACATCACCGGCGCGGTCACCACCAGATCGCCGCGAGGCTCCAGCATTTCGCCTGCGGCCTCGCGCTCGGCAGCGCGCAGATCGTCGAGCAGGCGCCGCGCCGCCGCGACATAGGTTTCGCCAGCATCGGTCAGCGTCAGCCGCCTTGTGCTGCGCAGGAGCAGTTTGGTGCCCAGCATGGCCTCCAGATCGCTGATCTTGCGGCTCACCGTGGGCAGCGGCATGCGCAGCGCGCGCCCTGCCGCGGACAGGCTGCCCCCGTCCACCACCTCGATCAAAATGGACATCGCCTCGAACCGGTCCATGGCGTTCTTTCAAAATCTGGACGGATGATCGCCGAAATCATCGCATTATAGATTTCGTGGTCAAGGGCTAACTCCGAAGCACGCTGCCGCAGGGCAACCACAGCTTTTCGAGAAAGGAGCCGCCATAACCGGATATCCTCTAACCCGACGCAGCCTCACCGCCGCCCTTCTGGCTGCGCCCGCGCTGGCACAAGGCGCTCTGGCGCCCGCAACCGGTCCCATCACAAGGAGTGAGAGCATGAACCATCATCCGACCTATCGATCCGTCGATGTCGATGGCTTCGACACCTTCTACCGCGAAGCCGGCGACCCCGCCAAGCCGACCATCCTGTTGCTGCACGGCTTCCCCAGCGCAGGCCATATGTTCCGCGATCTGATCCCGCTGCTGGCCGACCGTTTCCATCTGATAGCGCCCGATCTGCCCGGCTTTGGCCGCTCGGCCTTTCCGGCGCGGGGCAGCTTTCACTACAGCTTTGAGTCCATCGCCCGGACGATCGAACGCTTTACCGAAGTGATCGGTCTGCAGCGCTTTGCCATCTATATTTTCGACTATGGCGCGCCCACCGGCCTGCGCATGGCCCTGCGGCACCCGGAGCGCATCACCGCCATCATCTCGCAGAACGGCAATGCCTATGATGACGGTTTCGGCACGGTGTGGGAACCGATCCAGCGCTATTGGCGCGATCCCCGCCCCGCCAACCGCGAAGCCCTGCGCGGCGAACTGGGCACGGACGGCATCCGCCAACAATATGTGCATGGCGTGCCCGACCCCAGCCTGATCTCGCCCGATGGCTGGACGCTTGACGCCTTTTACACCCAGCGCCCCGGCATCGACGACATCATGCTCGACCTGTTCCGCGACTATCGCACCAATGCCGCGCTCTACCCCGATGTCCAGCGCTATTTCCGGGAGCATCAGCCGCCCCTGCTGGCGATCTGGGGCAAGAACGATCCCATCTTCGTGCCCGCAAGGGCGCAAGCCTTCAAGCGGGACCTGCCCGATGCTCAGGTTCATCTGCTCGACATCGGGCATTTCGCTCTGGAAACCCATGCGCGCGAGATTGCCGCCCGCATCGCGACCTTTCTGAGCGCCTAGCAGACAGGCCCGGGCGATAGCTCGCCCGGGCCTGTCCCTCTCCTCAAAAAGTCTTGGAGAGCGTGAAGCGCGCCGACCTCGGTTCGAGGGGATGGGTCTGGAAGCCGGTGATGCCCTCCGCCGGTTCGCCGGGGAGGCGGCTGGTGTAGTAATAGTCCGCCGCGGCATCCTTGCTGTTGAACAGGTTGAAAACGCCCACGGTGAACTTCAACCCGGCAGGCAGGGCATAGGACACGTCAAGATTCCATTCGCTGTAGCCGCCGTCCTGCGGATATTTGTGGCCATCATCGAGAGAATGCGTGCCCAGCCGCCGCCATTGCAGCGCGCCCGAGACCGGCCCCAGCCCGTTGACCAGCACCCCCAGCGAATAGATGAAATTGGGTGCATCGGCGATATAGGGCTCATCCAGCCCGTAAGCGGCCAGATCGCTGGTGTGATAGCGCGGCTTGGAAAAGGCCAGATCGGCGTTGAACTCCAGCCATTTGAAGGGGTGATACTGCCCCGAAACCTCGATCCCCTGGCGACGGCTGGGGGCCCCTGCCTCATCCTGACCGGTGTCGGCATTGTAGGTCAGTTCGGAGCCGAAATCCTGCTGGAAGACCGCAAGCTGCAGTTGCACCTTCGGGATCAGATTGCTTCTCATCCCCAGTTCGAAACCGGTGGTGGAGGCCAGCAGAGGCGTGGTGACGCCATTGGCCTGAATGCCCTCGGCAGCGACCGTGCCGAACACGCCGCGCGCATCGTTGGAATGGAAGCCTTTGCCATAGCTGGCGTAGAATTCGGTCTTGGCGAAAGGCCCGATGATCAGATTGGCTTTGGGCTGGGCCAGCCATTGCTGGCCGGCATAATGGCTACCGTCCATGTCGCTGCGGTCGGTGGCGTGATAATAATCCGCCCGCAGACCGACGACCGCGCGCAGCCATGGCGTGAAGCGCACGCTTTCCTGCACATAGGGTGACAGATCGAGTAGCCGCACATGGTCGGCGGTGCAATTGCCGCCCACCGCATTGAAGGTGGTGATGTTGCCGTCATCGTCCTGCGCATTGCAATAGGGCAGGATGGTGTTGCGCCTCAACGTATGCTTGCGGTCGACAAAGGCGCCGTCATAGCGCGCCTGCACGCCGACCGTGGTTTCGAAGCCGATGCCGCCCAGATCGTCTTTGAACTTGTAGCTGGCGGCACCGCCGATGGTGGTGCGGCGCTCATCCTGCTCTTCCTGATCGCCGTTGACCGGATCGAGCAGATTATGGGTAAAATTGTTCCACAAGGTCATGGTGGAATGGACGGCATAAAGGCTGACCGAAAGCTGGCCGCTGCCGATGCTTTTTTCCAGATGGCCGGACAGGCTGAAACGCTCCGACAGGCTGTGATCGGTGGGATCGAGCGTGCCGAAGCGGGAGATCACCCCCTGCTCGATGGCACGCTTGGGCTGGTCGGTGATAAGGCCGCCGCCGCTCTTGTAGTAAAGCCCGGTCAGGCTGAAGCCGTCCGTGGCGCTGCCTTGCGAATAGCGTAGCGCGGCATTGACCTTTTTGAAGTTCTGCTTGGGGGTCCATGGGCCGTCATAATGGGCCAGATCCACGGCCGCGAGCAACCTGCCGCCATTGCCGAAATGAAGGGTGCCGCCGCCGAACAGCTCCTGATAGCCATCGGTGCCCACGGTCGCCGCGACCTGCGCGGGCATCTCGTCGAGCAGCCTGGTATGCGCCGAGGCCACCGAGCCGAAATCGCCGATGCCCGCCGTATAGGGGCCCTTGGTGTAATCGATACCCGCCACGATCTGCGGCATCAGGAAGTTGAGATCGGAGTAGCCCTGCCCATGGGCGTTGGTCGGGCGGTTGACGGGCATATCGTCGGCAAAGCTGGCAAAATCGGTGCCGTGATCAAGGTTGTAACCCCGGATCAGATATTGCTGCGCCTTGCCCTCGCCCGAATGGATGGTGACGACAAGGCCGGGGATCGACTCAAACAGCTGCCCCGGACGATAGATGGGGCGCAATTCGGCCTCTGCGCGCGTCACCGTGCCCTCGCTGGCCGTGGAGGCCTTGCCCAGCAGATCCTGACGCGAGGCGGTGACCACAATGGTGGGCGAGGCCGAGGGGCTCTCGGCATCCGCCTCATCGGCTGCAGCGAAAGCAGGCGTGGCAATCGCTCCGGCGGCAAGGATGGTCGATATCAGAAGCCTTCTTGATGCCACCTTCAAAACGAACACATCGATCTCCCTACGATCTTCTTTCCGAACCTGCCCCTTCCTGCACAAACCTCTGGCCAGAGGCCCAGTTCTTTACGGTTGAGGCGACGTTACAGATAATGTTACAGTAGCCAGCCGCTGATATGCTGTCAGCATCGACCCTTGCGCAGACACGATGATCGAACCTTCCACCTCCAACTCCGCCTCCTCTGCTGGTCTCGACGAACAGGTCGCTCTGGTGCTCGCCGCCGAGGGGCTGGGACGGTCGCATGTGATGGAGCAACTGCTGCGCTTCCTGCTGGCCCGGGCCCAGACCGGCCGCGCGCCCAAGGAGATCGAGATCGCCGAGGCGGTCTTCGCGCGGTCCGGCGGTGAGAGTGATGCGGATTCCTCGGTGCGGGTCTATGTCCATCGCCTGCGCCGCAAGCTGGATGAATTCTACGCCGGGCCGGGCAAGGATCAGCCCTCGCGGCTGATCCTGCCGAAGGGGGGCTATCTGCTGGCGCTCGAACCGCTGGCCATGCCGGAGCCCACGCCGCCCGAGCCCGAGCCGACCATCGAGCCTGGCACTGCCCCCTCCGAAACTACTGCCGCGCCGCGTCGCAAGATGTGGTGGCTTGCGGCGGCCCTTCTCGCCCCGCTGGTGACGCTGGCCCTGGGATGGCAGATCGGCCGATGGGAGGATGATCCGGGCCATTTGAGCGACCTCCAGAAGTCAGCCCTGTGGCAGCCGCTGTTCGCGCATAGCCACCGCGCGGCCATCGTCGTGGGCGATTACTACATCTTCGGCGAGAGCAGGCCGGAGGGCGAAGTCGCGCGGCTTATCCGTGAGTTCGATGTCAATTCCCCGCGCGATCTCGACACGTTCAAGGCGATGGATGAGCCGAACAGGCGCAATTACACCGATCTCGGCCTCAGCTATCTGCCGCTGGGGGTGGGCGCCGCGATCCGCTCGGTGGCGCCGCTGCTGCGTTTCGGCAGGAATGGCATGGGGGTGCTGACGGTGGTGCCGACATCACGGATGGATGTCGGCGTGCTCAAAAGCAACGGGCTGGTCTATCTGGGTTATCTCAGCGGATTGGGCAGCCTGCGCGAAGCGGTGTTCGACCATTCACGCTTCGCCGTGGGCGCCAGCTATGACGAAATCATCGATCAGCGCAGCGGGCACCATTACATGGCGAGCAGCCATCTCGACAACAGCAATGCCGAGGGGGAGGATTATGCGCTGATCAGCTCCTTTGCCGGGGTCGACGGCAACCGCATCATCATCATCGCCGGCACGCGCGACGCGGCGCTGATGCAGGCTGCCGACTATGTCACCCGCCCCGAAACGCTGGCCGTGCTCGAAGGCAGGATCGGCAAGGCCAAGGCCTTCGAGGCGCTGCTGGGCATTCATGCGATGCAGAATGTCGGGCTGGAGGCGCGGCTGATCGAGGTCTCACCCCGCGCCGATCCGACCTGGCAAAAGAACGCCGACGAGCATTTCCCCGATCAGTTGGGCAACAGCGCCGTCAGCGCGCTCTAGGGCCCGCTCACAGCACATAGCCTCCATCGATGGTCAGGCTGGCGCCGGTCATATAGCCTGCCTCATTCCCGGCCAGATATGCCGCGAGAGCGGCGATCTCGGCAGGCTGGCCGATGCGTTTGAGCGGCACGATCTCCTTCAGCCGCTCGGCCATGGCTGCCGTCATATCCGTTTCGGTCGGGCCGGGCTGGATGTTGTTGGCGGTGATCGCGCGCGGCGCCAGATCGAGCGCCACCCCCTTGACCATCGCCGCCACCGCCGCCTTGGTCATGGCATAGACGCTGCTGCCCGGCGACCCGGTGCGGATCGCGGTGTTGCTGCCGATGGTGATGACCCGCCCGCCATCGCGCATCCGCGCTACCGACGCCTGGATCGCCAGAAAGACGCCGCGCACATTCACCGCCAGCATCTGGTCGAGATCCACCAGCGAGACGCTCTCCACCGGGCCAAGCCTGAGCAGACCGGCATTGACCACCGCCACATCGAGCAGCCCGAGATGAGACACAGTTTCCTCCACCGCCGCCGCGATCGCTGCGGGGTCCGCGCTGTCGGCGCGGATGGGCAGTGCCTTGCGGCCCATGGCGTGGATCTCGGCAGCGACGGTTTCGGCGCTGTCAGGCCGCGAGACATAGGTGAGGGCAACGTCGAAACCGTCGCGCGCCATACGCAGGGCGATGGCCGCGCCGATCCCGCGCGACCCGCCAAAGACAAGGGCGGCGCGGCTCATGGGATCACCAGCAGTTTGCCGGTGGTGGCGCGGCTGGCCATATCGGCATGGGCCTTTGCCGCGTCAGCCAGCGGATAGTCGCCGCCGAAGGTGACGTTCAGCTTGCCTTGCACAATCCAGTCGAACAGGCGGGCCGCATGCTGGCGCAGCAGGGCGGGCGTGGGACTATGATCGAAGAACACCGCATAGCCGATCTTGATGCTGCGCGGCAGGCTCATGATGTCCAGCGCGCCCGGCCCGCCCAGCACCGGCCCATACCAGCAGAAGGTGCCCGCGCGGCGCAGCACATCGAGCGAGCCCTGAAAGGTCGTCGGCCCGGAGCCGTCATAGACGACATGCACACCTTCACCGCCCGTCAGGCGCAGGGCCTCGGCAGCGAAATTGCCGTCGCGGTCGACGATGACATGATCGGCACCCGCAGCCTTGGCCACAGCCACCTTGTCCTGCGATGACACCCGCCCGATCACGCTGCCGCCCCGCAGCTTGATGATCTGGGTCAGCAGCAGGCCCACACCGCCCGCCGCCGCATGAACAAAGGCGATGTCGCCCGGCTGCACCTTGTAGAAATCGCTGGCGAAATGGCTGGCGGTCAGGCCCTGCATCATCACGCCGGCGGCAGTGCGGTCGTCGATGGCATCGGGCAAGGGCACCAGCGCATCGGCGGGGATCACCGCCTGCTGGGCATAGCTTCCCGGGTGATAGACCCATGCGACACGCTGGCCGATTTGGAAGGTTTCCACGCCTTCACCCAGCGCCAGCACGCGGCCCGCGCCCTCGACGCCGAGGATCTTGGGATTGGCGTGTTCGGTCCAGGCCATGCCCTGCCGGACGCCGATATCCATGAAATTGACGCCCGCCGCCTTGATCTCCACCAGCACCTCGCCTGGGCCCGCCACGGGATCGGGCCGATCGACGAAGGCCATCACCTCCGTGCCGCCAATATCGTTCATCACCACTGCTTTCATCGCTTGATCCTTTCTTGAACAATCATTCCAAAATTAGACAAATCGTCACCCCAGCGCTCTGAGGGCAAGACGCCCCAAGGCGTGAAGCTGCTGAGGGCCAGCCCCGCCGCGCGCCGCAATGCGGATGCCGGCAATGCTGCTGTTGAGGAAGGCGGCGCCGTCGTCGGGGTCGATCTCGGGAGACATCTGCCCGGCGGCCTGGGCCTCGCGCAGCGCCGCCGCCATGCCGCTGGTCAGCATGCGCCCGGCGGCTTCGCGGGCCTTGAGCAAATCCTGATGCTGGTCGCCGAATTCGCAGATCGAGCGGACGCCGAGGCAAGGCCGGTCGGCCTGCTCCACGACACGCTCCATCATCCGGCCGATGCCGTCCCATGGGGTGGGGCCGATGCGCAGCGCCTCGAGATGGGCCTGCACCTCCATCAGCGAATAACGCGCCACCGCCGCCACATAGAGCCGCCACTTGTCCCCGAAGGTGTCGTAGAGACTCTGGCGACCGATCTTCATGCCTTGCGTCAACATGGCCGCCGAGGTGCCCGCGAAGCCATGCGCGCGAAACACCTCGATGGCGGCATCGAGCGCGGCGTCTGAATCGAATTCCTTGGGTCTGGCCATAAAGCGCAGATGGGAGTTATGGAACGATCAGTCAAGTATGTTGTTGTCTTATTTTTCGGGCCTCGCGACGGTCGCAACTGTGGTCTCGGGGATCGGGCCATAGGCGCGGGCGGCGCCGGCAAAGCTGATCTCGAACCGGTCCAGTGTCACGCCCGGGTCCAGCGCGTAGACCTCCAGCGTATGGCTGCCGGGCTTGAGGGGCAGATCGCCCACTTCGACGGCGGCGGCATTGTCCAGCACGTTCCGGCGCCAGATCGCGCCATAATAGGGCACGCTGAAGTCGAGCACATGGGGCGCTCCTCCGTCGATCACCACCGCGATGCGCTGCTTGCCGCCCATGGTCGCGGGCGGCAAGGGCAAGGCCACGGCGCGCAGAGTGACCACCTCATCGGTGACATAATTGGGGAAGCTGTAATCCCGGTCGGGCCGCTGCGTGGCAAAACGATAGAGCAGCCGGGGCGCCTTCGCCATCGCCGCATTGTCATGCTCATCGACCGGCGCCATATCGAGGTCGGCTTGCATATCCGCCTGCGTATGCCCCACACCGTCCAGCTTGGTCCAGGCGCCGCTCTGGCGGTCGGCATGGGCGGCATGGATCGAGACCACGCCCTGACTGTCGATAAAGGATGCCGCCCCATCGGCCTGCCGGGGCGCGAAGCGCACATGCACATCGATAGGCTTGCGGCCCGCGCTGCAGGCGATGTGGATCAGCCCCTCGGCCACACCTTCAGGTGCTTTGGCCCAGTCGATGGAGACGTGGAGGCGCTGCTCGGCGATGGCCGATGAGAGATGGCCCGCGCTTTGGTCCACCTTCACCCATGGTTGGCTGGGCGTGGCGCTCCAGTCGGCATCGCCCGGTTGCTCGGTGAAGATGTCCAGAAAGGCGCTGCGATCGCCCAATTCGCGGTGGAAGCTGGGCAGGGTCGGAAACCACCAGCCCACATCGTCGAAGAAGCCCCCGCCCTCCACCTGCACGCCGCAGCGTTTTTCGCCGCCCGGGCTGGTCCAGCTGGGGATGGCGGGCGGCAGGTAATTGGGCAGGGATTGCGGATAATCGGTGGCGATGCCGTTCCATTTGCCGCCCGCATTGTCCTGATTATAGCGACGGACATTCTCGACAATCGCCTGATGCGCCTGTCCCCCCGCCTGACCATAGGCATTGGCGCTGGCCCTGCGCTGCAGCCCATAGGCAATCGATTTATCGAGCGCGAGTTGTTGCAGGTTCATATTGCCGGCGGTGTTGACGGTGTAGTCGACCAGCTCGAAAAACGCCGCTTTGCGGTCGGCAGGCAGGGCCGCCATCAGGCTTTTCGATTGCGCCATGATCGATTGATAGGCCTGCACACGGCGCGCGTTTTCATCGCCGAAATCGGTGAGGTTGAAGCGCGTCTGCTGCACCGGCGTTTCCGGGAAGGTGGTGTTGAAGCCCATGAATTCGGGGTTCCGGTCGAAGGCCAGCTTGTAATAGCGTCCCATCACATCGGCGGTTTGCTCGCCCTGCGTCGGGCCGAAGGTTTTCACCGCCCATGCGCGCATATAATCGCGGGCCGAACCCGGCTTGGCGAAGGCATCCATATCGAAGGCCATCGCCAGAAAGAAATCGGTGAGATATTCCACCGGCTTGATGTTGCCGACATTGAGCATCCAGACTTTGCGCGCGCCAAAATGATAGGAGCGCCGCATCTCCTCCCACATCAGATTGGGATCGGTTGAGCCAAGGAACAGGTAATTGCCCGGCGCGCCCCAGAAGGTCGTGTGGTAATAGACCCCCGATCCGCCCGGACGCCGCCGTTCAGCCGCATTGTCGAGCTGGGCCATATAGCCGTAATTGTCGTCCGGCCAGACGATGGTCACATCATCGGGCAGCTGGATGCGACCCGTGTTATAGGCCGCGCCGACCTCCTTATAGGGGGTGAAGACTTGCGGAATGCGGTCGGCGGGCTTGCCCAGCGTGTCGCTCAGGATCTTGCGCTGCTGCGCGACGACATCCTGCAGGATATCGCCCATCTTCTCGGCGGAATCGGCGCCCTCCATGGGGAAATCATCGGCGCCGCGCATGCCGATGGTGTAGAGATTGTCGTAAGCGCCCCATTTTTGCACCGCGCCGCGCCAATAGTCGATCAACCGGTCCCTGTTCTTCACCCAATTGTAGGGGCCCATCACCTTCGGGTCCCATTCCAGCGCATTGTTGCGCAGCAGCATCTCGACATGCGAGGTGCCCCGCACAATGGCGTAATCCTGCGCGAGCTTGTAATTGTCCGGATGCGCATTGAAGGGCGGATCGCCGCCATTCATCGCAGGCCACAGCATATTGGCCTTGAGCCTCCACATCAGCTCGAACACTCTGGTGTAGGTTTCGGACCCGATGCCGCCTGCCGATGGCTCATAGCTCTTGGCGGCCCACAGCTTGAGATTGTCGGCATTGATGAAAAAGCCGCGATATTTCACGCTGGGCTCCTTCGAATAGTGCACATCGCCAGACACAGCGATGCGCGCCACCCGGCGCGTTGTCACATCGGCCCACCACTCCCATGCCGAGACGCCCATCTCCCGCGTCAGATCGACCATGCCCCAGATGGCGCCGCGCTGGTCCGAACCGAAGATCAGCAGGGCCTTGTCATGCGGATTCCAGGGCGCGGGAATGACCGCCCTTCCATAAACCTCCCATTTGCCATCAATCGCCGCGGTGGAGAGATGGTTTGCGCGCAGCAGTCCCGCGATCCCCGGCGAGGATGCCAGCCCAACGATCACCCCTGTTCCCCGCGCCTGCGCCATATCCGAAAGCACGGCAGGCGATTGTCCGCTCAGCCGCGCCAGATCGCCGGCCAGCATGCCGGCCGCCTTGTGCATCGGCGTGCCTCCGGCGCCATCATACACCACCGTGGCAACGGCATGCCCATCATAGAGCGCAAGGGTGGCAGTCCGCGCAGCGACCGCTTCGGGCAGCATCAGAACGCAGCTCAGCACGACGAGAATGCGGATGAGAAACAGCGGCATGGCAGACGTTCCGAAGGATCTTGAAAGGGAGTATGACGCTATTTGGCCGCCGGATTGCGCCCCATGTTGCGGTCCGCCCATTGAATGAAGGAGGGCATGTTGGGCGCATCGGTATGGCCACCGACATGCTGCCGCCAGGCCAGCTGGCCATCCAAAAGCTCTGTCAGCGGCGGCGGGAGTTTGGCGGCTTTATAGTCGTTGCCGATGCCCAGATCCTTCGCGCCCAGCAGCGTCCACACTCGGCCCGCATCCACCGTGGCCATAAAGCTGCCCTGATGGTCGAGCCAACGCGCATCCCCCTTCTCCGGCACGCCATAGGAGACAAAGGCCAGACGCGGCGCGACCAGCGCCAGCAGTTCGGAGGAATCCACCGGCAGGTCTCCGGCATGCAGAGGCCCGCCATATTTCAGGAAATTGCCCGCCATCCAGTGATAGGCGCCCATCCCGGTCAAATTCTCGACCGCCTCGCCCCAGTTGCGGCGATGCGGCTTCACCCCGCCCTCCCCGGAAGAACCGATCAGCACCATCGAAAAGCGCTGATCGAAGGCCGCCGTCACCAGCGCCGCCTTGCCGTAGCGCGACACGCCCTCGATGCCGACATGATGGATATCGACCTCGGGCCGGGTCGCCAGATAATCGAGCGCGCGGCTGGCGCCCCAGCCCCATGCCCGCAGCGCGCCCCAATCATCGGGCTTGCGCCGCTGCCCCCGGTTGGTGAGGCCGATGATGCCGCGCGTCAGTTGCGCGCCATCGTCGGCCTGAATGCTGGCGGTGTCGAGCAGCAGCACGCCCCAGCCATCGGCGATCAGATCCTGCAGGCGCGATTCAGGTGGCGGCGGCGGATACCCCGGCGTGTTGACCACCCGATAGGCCGGATTTCCGGCAAAGATCGGAGCCAATCCGGGATCGCGCGCCACCAACTCTGCCTGCATGGCGGCGTTGATCCGGTCCAGCTCGTCATCCGCCGGAGGCATGGGCGCAGGGAAGTTCGCGCGACCGAACATGACCAAAACGGGCACGTTTTTCGCGCCCTGAGGCAGGATCAGCATGGCCTTGATATCGACCGCAATGTCAGGCGCGGCCGTATTGTCGGCATGGCCGCTCAGCCTGGTGGCCGTCAAACTGGTAAATCCACCCCGCAGGACGAAGAACTCCCGTTCCGAGGCGACCTCATGCCATGTGACCTTGGGGACATTGGCCGGAATGCGCCCGACCACCTCACGCTCGAAGGCTTCGGCGATCTGGGGGCGGCGCAGGTTCCACCATTGCTCGGCGGTGGTGACAGGCTTGCCGTTTTCCAGCCTGAGCGCATCGGGATAATCCGGATAAGGATTGGCCTTGGCGGGATCATAATTGGCGTGATTGGGCGCGGTTTCATCGCCGCTGAAGCCCGGGCGCAGGCTCTTGATATGGAGCTGGTCCATCATGGCCTGATGGTCTTGCTCGGCGGTCTGGGAGGGAGGCTGGGCAGCGACGGCCACCGCGCCCGACAGAGCGACAACAGCCAACGTTCGACGCAGGATTTTCGAGATCATCGGGCTTACCCCTTCCACACGGCAACACGCGCCAACCCGGCCGCCAAAGCCGTGTCGGAGCGCGAGATCGGCACAAACAGGTGAAGCGTTGGCTGCGCGCAGCCTGCGTTCAGCCGGTGCCGGATGGCCCGGGCAGCAGAGGTTGGAACGCGTGGATGACGGCCTGCGTGCTCATCATGAGAATCACGATGGCTCTCCCTTTATTGTTATGCTCACCACATTATAGATAGCGCTACCACAAGGCAATCCCGCATATGGGATTATGGCGCGATGGGCTTGACCCGCCTGCCCGGGTCGGAACGCCCAGAATCACCCGTCATCCCCCAACCCGCCGCCCGCCAAAGCGAGCGACGACACCATGCCGCCCTGACGCAACAGCGGCAGCAATGCCTGTCCTTGCCGCTCGATTTCTTCCAGATAGGGCGTATCGGACAGCACGAAATGGCTGATGCCCAAAGCCTGATAGTTGAGCAGGGAACGCGCCACATCCTGCGCCGATCCCACCAGCCAGGTGGTCGCCGCACCGCCGCCGCCGAACTTGCCCGGCGTGGTGTAGAGATTGTCGTCCAGCACTTCACCACGCTGCTGCAGCCCGAGCAGCCGCTGCTGGCCGACCGCCTCGAAACGGCGATGATCCTGATCCACCCCGGCCTCGCGCGCCATCTGCGCCACTCTGGCTTCGGCATCGGCCCAGGCCTGCCCGGTGGTCTCGCGAACCAGGGTGGTGATCCGCAAGCCGAAGCGCAAAGGGGGCAGATCGCGGTCCAGCGCTGCGCTCAGAGCTTTGAGGCGGGTGATGCGTTCCGCAATGTCCGCCAGCGGCTCGCCCCAGAACAACTGGACATCGGCCTGCGTCGCGGCGACCTGCTCGGCGGCCGGTGAGGCTCCTCCGAAATAGAGCGGCGGATGGCGACGCCCCTCCCGGATGTCGATGCGGGGATGGACGGTCGATCCGGTGACCTGAAAATATGCCCCCTCATGGGTCACATCCTCCTCGGTCCACAGGCGGCGGACCAGCCGCATGAACTCCCCCGTGCGCGCATAACGCTGGGCCTGATCGCCCTCACGATCGCCATAGGCCGCCAGATCATCCTGCCCCGAGACGATGTTGACCCGGACCCGTCCGCTGCTCAGATGGTCGAGCGTGGCTGCAGCCGAGGCGAAATTGGCCGGGCGCCAGTAGCCGGGCCGAATGGCGATCAGCGGCTCGAAGCGGGTGGTGCGGGCGGCCAGCGCGGTGGCGACGGTGAACGTATCGGGCCGCCCCCAGCCTGCCCCCAGCAGAGCGCCCGCCCAGCCATGGCGCTCCAGCGCCAGAGCCTGACGGGTCAATGTGTCCAGGCTGTTATGATCCCGGCTCACCGTGTCGCCGCGATGACCCGCCACGACCTGATTGGGAATATACCAGAGATAGTCGGATGCCATGGTTATAAAACCTCATGGGGAGATGGACGCTGTCGCGACGCGGCGCCTGCCGTAGCGTCGCCATCGATGCGGCGTGCCTCGCAGAGGCAGGCGGCCGAAACGACGTGGCCAAAAACTCATATATTTTCCAATATTCATTGTCATATGACGTTTACTTATAATGCAAAATTGTGACCAATGCCGACTTCTGCCATTTATTCATTATCAATATTGTGGACATTCATTTTCAAGATCATCCGTTGCAGCTGAACCCAATTTCTTTCGGCTCACACGCTTAGCGCAACGCTCAATGACCTTGAGAGACTGGCCTGCCTCCACAAGGCTGGCTGGTGCTGTTGGCTATGGCTCTGTTTGCTGCAGCCGGCAGGCTATGATGTCCACCGTCGCATGGCGCGGATAAGAAGACGTTCACCACCTCGTGTTAACGCCATGACGGCAAGCCATCGGCCACAAGGGTCAAGGATGGCGCCGGGCGAGCGACAACGAGGCCGAAGGTGAATTTGCAGCATCCATACAGCGCGCATCCTATCGTCATGGACAGGGCCCCGGCCCCGGTCCATGATGGGGGCCGCATGTCTGAAAACGCCCATCCTGTCATCGTGTTCGACGCGGCATGCGTGCTGTGTTCGGCTCATGCGCGCTTTGTGCTGCGCCATGACCGGGCCGGCCATTTCCGTCTGGCATCGATGCAGGGCGAGGCAGGCGCCGCGCTCTATCGCCGCTTCGGGATCGATCCGGCCGACCCCGACACGCTGATCGTGGTGCAGGGGGACAAGGCCCTGCGCGACAGCGATGCGATCATGGCGATCTGGTCCGCGCTGGGCTGGCCGTGGCGCGGGCTGGCGCTGTTGCGCATGGTGCCCGGATTCTTGCGCGATCCGCTCTATCGCTGGGTCGCGCGCCACCGCTACCGGATTTTCGGGCGCCGCGACACCTGCTGGGTGCCCGATGCCGCGCAGGCGGGCCGCATCCTGTGAGCCGCATTCTGGTTCTGGGCGGCTATGGCGGCTTTGGCGCGCGGATCTCGCTGCGGCTGGTGCAGGCGGGGTATGAGGTGCTGGTCGCCGGGCGATCCGCCGACAAGGCCGCGCATTTCTGCCAAGGCATTCCCGGCCTGATCCCGCTGGCGCTCGACCGGGCCGACATCGCGGCAGCTCTGGCCGAGGAACGCCCGGCGCTGGTGGTGGATGCCTCAGGCCCGTTTCAGGCGATGGATTACACCGTGCCGCGCGCCTGCATTGCCGCCGCCGTGCCCTATTGCGACATTGCGGACGGGCGCGATTTCGTCTGCGGCATCGCGGCGCTGGATGAGGAGGCAAGGGCAGCCGGGGTCGCCATCGTGTCCGGCGCATCAAGCGTTCCAGCCTTGTCAGGCGCGGTCATCCACCAACTGACCAAAGGGCTCGACCGGGTCCGCGCCATCGATATGGCGATCAGCGCCTCCAACCGCGCGACAGCTGGCGAGGCCGTGAGCCGCGCCATCCTCGGTCAGGTCGGGCATGCCATGCGGCTGATGCGCGGCGGGCGCTGGCAGACCGTCTTCGGCTGGCAGGAGATCGGCCGCCAGAGCTTCTCGGTCAGCGGCCAGCCGCCGATCTCCGGCCGCTGGGTCGCGCTGGCCGATGTGCCCGATCTGGCGCTGCTGCCCGATCGTCTGCCGGGGCGGCCCAACGTGCGGTTCCGCGCCGGGACCGAGCTGGCCTTCCAGAACCTGACGCTCTGGCTGGCGAGCTGGCTGGTGCGTTGGGGCATGCTGCGCTCGCTCGACAGGGCCGGTGCCTGGCTGCGCCCGCTGCAAGGGCTCACGGCGCGGCTGGGCAGCGACCGGTCCGCCATGATCCTGCGGCTTTTCGGCGATCGCGAGGGGGAAACGGTCGAGCGCCGCTGGACGCTGATCGCCAACCGGGGTGACGGGCCGGAAATTCCCGCCCTCTCCGTGCCGCCGCTGGTCGCGCATATGCTGGCGGGCCGCGAAATGGCCGGGGCGCGCGATGCCGGATCGTCGCTGACGCTGGCCGATTATGCCCCTGCCTTTGCCGAACTGGCCATCGCGCATGCGGTGGAGGAATTCCCTTTGCCCCTGCCCCTGTACCGCCGGGTGATGGGGCCGGTGTTCGACCGGCTGCCGCCTGCGGTGCGCGCCATGCATGACGTCTGTCGCGATGGCGGCGCGGCGGGCCAGGGCGAGGTGCTGGGCGCCGCGAATGCTCTGGGCAGGATGGTGGCGCGGGTCATGCGCTTTCCGCCGCCGGGCGATCACCCGCTCCATGTCGGTTTTTCCGAGAAGGACGGGGTGGAATGCTGGACCCGCGATTTTGGCGGCCACCGCTTTTCCAGCCGGTTGAGCCAGCAGGGACGCCATCTGGTCGAACGCTTCGGCCCGCTGCGCTTCCGCTTCGAACTGACAGGGGACGCCAACGGGCTGAAGATGGCGATGGCGGGATGGTCTGCCTTTGGCGTGCCCCTGCCGCTGATGCTGGCGCCAAAATCGGATGCGCGCGAGTGGGAGGAGGACGGCCGCTTTCACTTCGACGTGCCGGTCAGCCTGCCGCTGATCGGGCGCGTCGTGCATTATCGCGGCTGGCTGGAACCGCTGCTGGGCGAGGCGGGCTCTTAGGTTTTCTTCTTCGTAACAGACACCGTGCTGCTGTTTCCGGGGATGGTGAATTTGACCAATTCATTGTTGGCGCTGCAAGCCGCCCCGCCATTGGGGCGGTAGCTGGACTGGTAACGCGCGGCATTCAGGATGCGCTGGGCCGCATTGGCGAAAATGAAGGGCGGATAGGAGACCACCGCCCGCACGCCCGCCGTATGGCCATCGGCCTGAATGTCGAATTCGGTGCGGACCCAGCCTTCGAAGCCCCAGCGCAGTGCGTCTGTCGGGAACGCTGTGGCACCAGCTCCATCGGAGGTCATGGCGGGTTTCGGGCCGATCAGTGCGCATTGTTCGGTGCTGAGGCCGGTGGCCTGAAACAGACTCTGGGCCTGAGCCAGATCACCCTTGCGCGCGGCATCGTTGGCCAGCCGCAACTGCGCGAACTGGCGCAGCGGATGGTGATCGCCCAACCGGGCATCTCCGGCCACGCGCTGCAGAGCCTCGGCGGCCTGCGGACTGCTCGCCGATGCTCTGGACCACTGCCTCACTGCCAGCAACAGCGCCGTATCCTGCGCCAGCGCATCGCCGGCCACGGCCGGATCGCTCGCCAGTGCCAGCAGGGCCGGCGACATCGCGCCATCATACCGGTGGCGCTCACGCTGCTCTGGCGTCGCATCGGTCAGCAGGACCAGCGCGGCATTGCGCGCGGCAAGCGGCTGTCCCGATCCCTGCGTCAGCGCTCGGGCCCGCTCGATCGAGGCCCGCGCCGTCACCGCCGGGCGCAGGTCGATGGAGGCCAGCAGCGTGCGGAGCGCCAGTTCGGCGGCTTCGTCCTTGCGGTCCTGCGCGGTCTGCGCCGCCGTGACCAACATGGGCCAGGTCAGCGGCTTGTCGTCGACAAGAAACTCGGCAGGCAGGTAGGACACCAACACGCCCTGCGACCATTCGTTGAAGCGGTGGCGCAGCGGCGTAAGCGGAGAGGCCCCGCCGCTGCCATTGCCATCGACATTGGTGCAGCGCAGCTCGATCCGCGAGGCCGCCCGGAAAAAGGCGGGAATGTTAGCGGCATCCTGCGGGGTCCAGGCCCAGGTGGAAACGGCGCGGGCAAAGGCGCTGGCCTTGGCATAATTGCCTGCGGAATAAATAGGCTGAGCCCCGCTGACCAGGCCATCGTCCCCGATGCTGAATTCCACCACCGCGCTGTCCTCATTCGTCAGGCCAGTGTCGGGGCCGCAGCTTGGCGGCTCCATCACCGTGGCTCTGGCGAAGGGTGATTTCTCGATCCGCCCCGCGCCCGACAGCGCCATGAACTTATAGGCCTCGTCCCGGTCATGATCGAGCATCGCGGCCTCGGCGACATCGGCGCGTAGCAGTGCTTCAGGCAGGCTGACCTTGTCTTTTGCTTCGCCGCCCGACAATGTCAGCGCCGACTTCAATTCGGCGCGCCCGGCTTTGACATTGCCCTGATTGAGCAGGATGCGCGCATGCAGCGTATGCCATTCCGCCAGCACCGCCCGGTTGGGCGTGGCGCCCGCCGGTTGCAGGAGACGCAGCGCCTCATCTGTCGCATCCAGCCCCTCGCGCCCGCCATCGAAGGCGGTCAATTGGGCGATGCGGGCCAGGGCCTGCAGGCGCCCCGCGTCATGCTCCAGCGCTAGTGAGGCGCGCAGATGGGTCAGCGCCGTATCATGGTCCCAGCGGTCCATCGCCAGCGAGCCCAGCCGGTATTCGGCCATGGCGACGTCGACATCGAAGCCCTTGCCCCCGGTCCGCACGCCCGGCAGGGCCGCCGCGACCATCGCCTCGCCCTCATCGCCGTGACCGGTATGGATCAGGCACAGGCCGCGCCGCAGCCCGACCACCGAACCCGACAGGCTGCCCGGCTTGAAATGCGGATCGGCGGCCAGCGTGGCGAAGATCGGCAGAGCCGTGGCGCAATCGTCCTTTTCCCAGGCGGCGCTGGCGGTGTTGAACTGTTCCTGCAGGTTGGCCTTGCCGGCGGGGGGGGCCGGAACCGGCTCCTTCTGCTGCTGGGCCTGCACCATGGCGGCCTGAGACAAAACAAGCGCGAAAAGCAGCAAGGACCGCACCAAAAACCCCTGTTTACAGACAACAATTTGAACGGTTACTAAGCAGCCATGCGAAGATCGTCCATCTATTTCGTGCTGATATCCGCAGTTCTTGTATCGCTGGCTCTGCCTTCGTCGATGCAGGCGCAGACCGCAGGGCCAGGGCGACGGATCATTCTGCTGGGCGCCCGCTGGTGCGCGCCCTGTATGGCGGAATGGCGCAATCTGCCGAGGCTGGCGGCCATGGTCGCCCCGGACCGCATCGTGCTGGCATGGGTCGATCGCCCGATCGCCGTTCCTGCGACGCTGGCCCCGCAGGTCACCGCCATGCCTGCCGCGCAGGCGCAAGCGCTGGCCATCTCCTATGGCGGCCAGGGGTATGGCTTGCCCATGGCGACGACCCTCGATGCGCAAGGCAGGCCATGCCCGGTGTGGCGCCGCGCCCTGCGCCCCGAAGATGTCGCCGAATTCTACCGCATGTGCCCGGGGCGCTGACCCATTCAGGGTGAAATACCGCGCGAAAACGGGCAAGAGGGCGGCATGATGCGCAAACGCCGCCGCCCGGGCATGATGCAAGCCTCTCGACTGATGATGCTGTCGTGCCTTACCCTGGCGCCCATGCACGCATGGGCCCATAGCCTGCCTGCCGACAGGAAGGTCGCCTCCTTGATCGGGGATCGCATCGCCGGGCGCGATGGCGAGGGTATCGTCATCGCCCTGCTCGACCCGAGCGGCACGCGTATCGTGGCGCGCGGCCCTGCGCGGCAAGACGTTTTGTGCGACGGCAGCACGATCTTCGAGATCGGCTCGCTGACCAAAGTGTTCACCGCCCTGATCCTTGCGGATATGGCGTTGAAGGGCGAGGTTTCGCTCGACGATCCGGCCGAGACCTATCTGCCGGCCGGCGCGCATATGCCCGACTATGAGGGGCGCAAGATCACGCTGCGCGATCTGGCCACCCATATGTCGGGGCTGCCCAGGCTGCCCGGCAACATGCCTTTCGCCAATCCCCAAGACCCTTATGCGGATTACGATGAGGCGCTGCTGCTCGATTTCCTCGGGCGTTATCGCCTGACCCGCGCGCCCGGAAGCCGGTACGACTATTCCAATCTCGGCTTCGGGCTGCTCGGCTATCTGCTGGGCCGCGCCGCGCACAGCGACTATGCCACGCTGCTCGCCCAGCGGATCACCGGCCCGCTGGGCATGCATGACACGGCGATTGCCCTGACGCCCGAGCATGAGAGCCGTTTCGCGCAGGGGCACGATGCCGCGATGCATCCCGCCGCGCCTTGGACCTTTCCGACGCTTACCGGCGCCGGGGCCATCCGCTCGACCGGGCATGACATGGCTGCTTTCGCGCGGGCGGCGATGGACCCTGCCTCCGCAATAGGTGCCGCGATGCGGCTGAGCACGGCCTCACCCCCTGCGCTTGGCGATGGCAGGAACAAGGCTGGTCTGGGATGGGTGGTCGGTGTCGCGCCTGACGGGCAGCAACTGCTGTTCCACGATGGCGGCACGGGCGGCTTTCGTACATCCATCATCCTAGAGCCGGAATCGCGGCGCGCCGTGGTGGTGCTGGCCAATGCCGCCGTCGAGCCTTCGACGCCCGACCTTGCCAGCCATATTCTGCTTGGCGCCCCCCGCCTGCCACGCCCATAGGCTGATCCCCGTGGCTGCGGCCAACCACGAGGATCAACGAGGCCTCGATCAGAATTTGAGGCTGGCGCTCATGCGGAAATACCGGCCCATGATGGCATCGTAATAGCGTGTGACATCCGCCGAATAGGGGAACGGCAGACCACGGTTGAACACATTGTTCACCAGGAAACGGACATTCACATTCTTCGTCACATCCACCCCGACCGAGGTGTTGAACGTCACATAGGCATGAACGTTGGGATATTGGTAATCGGCATCGGGCGAATTGGGGCTGACCTTCGACGCGCCGTAATAGATGCCCTGCACCATCCAGTTGATGGCCTTGCGGCTGTAATTGGCGGTGGCGGTCAGGCGGTCCGCCGGGTCTTTCGACTGGCCGACGACTTGCTGCAGATCGCCCGTGCCGATGCGGTAATAATGGCGGAAGGTGTGCAGGTAATTGACGTTCAGATCCAGCACGCCCGCCGAAGCCGACAGGCCCAGCCGTTCCAGAGGCAGCGTGTATTTCGCATTGCCCTGAAGCGCGCGGAACACCTCCTGCCCGATGTTGAAATAGCTCGACGCAAACGAAGTCACCTGACCCGCGCTGTTGCGGGTGAAGGTGCGGCAATAGGGGCTGGTCAGCGAGGAATCATAGCAGGCCGACATCAGATCGGTCAGGCTGAGCGCCGAGATCTCGTTGCGGATGTCGATGTTGACATAGTCGGCGGTGATCTCCAGCCCGCGCAGCACCTGAGGCTGCAGCGCCGCACCCACCGTCCAGCTGTTGGCGATTTCGTTCTGCAGGCTGGTGTTGCCGCCCGCCGTGCCCCTCACGCTGACCGTCGTCGCCGATGAGGTGAAGTTGGCGGGCAGACCGGCCGCGGCGCAATTGGCGGCGCGCAGGGCGGGATTGATGCCCGCATTGATGAAGCCCTTGTCGCAGGGGTCATTGCCCAGTGAGGTCACCGTGCTGACCGGCGCGAACAGCTCGGTCACCGCCGGGGCGCGGAAGGAGCGCGTGAAATTGCCGCGCAAAGTCAGGCCCTTGATGGGCGCATAGCTGCCCCCACCCGTGTAGGAGGTGAAGCCGCCCGTCAGGCTGTGCTTCACGTAACGCACCGAGGCATTGATATCGAGCTGCGCGATCAGCGGCACGTCATTGCCGGGCGCGATGACCGGCGCGTTGAGCTCGCCGAAGAATTCATTGCTGTGGAAGCTGCCCGCCACCGGCGCGACAGGCGCCGAACCGCCATAGGAGACCCGGCTGCCATTGGCCTGCAAGGCGCCCGCATAAAACGCGCCCGGATCGAAATTCGCGCTTTCGCGGCGATATTCATAGCCCGCCACGCCCTTGGCATAGCCGCCGGGCAGACGGATCAGGTCGCCCTTCACATCGGCCACCACATCGGTCTGGGTGTTGAGCTGATGGGTGAAGGCATTGGCCGTCACATAATCGATCGCCGCCGAGCTGGCATTGCCATAGCCGAAGACATCGAGCGGCGCGCAGCTGCTGCTGATCGTGGGATAGGCCGCATTGGTGTAGCCCGGCGCGCAGGTGATCTGGCCGCTGGCATTGGTGACGGCATTGACCGCATTGTTGAAGTTCTGGCTCACCAGCTCACGCGAGGCGGTCGATGAGGTCGAGCGGCCATAATTGACCGTCACATCCCAGTCGAACTTGCGCTCGCCCAGCGCGAAGTCGCCGTTCAGCCCGCCGACAAAGCGCATCAGATCGGTGCGGGTGCGGAAGGCGCCGGTCGACAGATCGGTGTTGGCGCGCGAGAGATAGAAGCGGTTCGTCGGCAGGCCATAACCCGCCAGATTGCTGATGATCGTCTGGCGGTCGGCAGCGCTGAGATAGGGATTGGACGTGCTGATGATCAGATTGCCCTGAGGCTGACCCGCGGCGGCAAACTGGCGCGTGTTGTAATAGGGCTGCTTGGCCAGATTGGTGCCATTGTCGCGGCTCAACCAGAACTCGCCGCTGAAACGGATGTGCTCGGTCAGGTCATAATGGCCCATCAGCGTGCCTTGCAGGCGCTCGCTGTCGGCCAGGAAATTGTCGTAATCGCTGATGGCAAAGCCGCTGCCGCCCGCCTGATAGGCAGGGGTGCCCGTCAACTGGCCATTGATGAAGGGCGTCAATTGCCCGGCCGTGTTGAACATCAGCGCCTGACCGGCGGCATTGGTGATCCCGGCCGAAGCGCGCCCGCCGAGGATGGGATAGGCATCGGCGACCATCGGCATGCCGGTGTTGGTGAAGAGATTGTAGTGCAACCCGCCCGAAAAGAGCTGATGCGTGTAGGTGTTGCCCGGAACCGCCGTGCCCGAGAAATTGCGGCTGCCGCCGATCAGGCTGGAGCGGTCGGCATTGGTCAGCCCGTTCTGGCGATCATAATAGACGCTGAGGGTGATGTTGCCGCGCCCCTCGGCGAAATTCCGGCCCGCCAGCAGCGAGACATTGCTGTCCTGCCCGTCACCCTGCCCCGAAATGCCCTGCGAGGCGTTGATCGACAGGCCCTGATAGTTCTTCTTCAGGAGGACATTGACCGTGCCCGCAATGGCATCCGAGCCATAGATCGGCGCGCCGCCCACCGAAACGACCTCGACCCGGTCGACCAGCGCGGGCGCGATCTGCGCGAGATCGACCGGCGAACCGGCGACGCTGCCCAGCAGCGAACTGCTGGCCGGGCTGACGAAACGGTTGCCGTTGACCAGCGTCAGCGTGCGCTGCGACCCCAGATTGTAGAGATTGGCGAAGGTCTGCCCCGCCCCGGAAAAGCCCTGACTGCCCACCGGGCTGCTGCCCGGCACACCGAAGCCGGGCTGATCGAGCAGCGCCAGGCCAAGGTTGGTGAAGCCGCGCTTGGCGATGTCATCGGCGGTGACCCGCGTGATGGGCTGCGCGGTGATGGCCGTGGTGGGGATGCGCGATCCGGTCACAACGATGGTGCTGGCTTCGGCCTGCTCCGGCGTGGCGGGGGTTTCGGCCTGCCGATCCGCTTGAGCCATGGCGATGCCGGGCGAGATAAGGCTGCACAATGCCGCGCCGATCAACAGGCGAAACTGGGTGCTGCGCACCGCCTTTGTGGGTTGTCCCATGATACGATCCCTGTTGATGGCCGCCGGAAGCCTCTTGACCGGACGACCCGTGTTTTCATCTCTTTGCCAGCAAGGTGCTGACATCGCCCTCAATATCCCGAGGCATGCCAAGTGCGACCCGCCTGCCCCGGAGTGTGTCGGGGGCCGTTTAGGGTTTGAGATGTAAAGAAGACCTTTAAATTGCGCGGCGCCGCAGCATTCAATCTTTACCATGTGTGTTTGCAGCATCACCATGTCGCGGGGCGGCAAGGCGCAGGGCTTTATGCGCGCGCAAAAGCATCACGTCCGTTCAGATGAAGCCCAAGCAGCAAAGCGCAGCTCGCCAGAAGCAAGCCGCGCTTTGTGGGTTGTAAAAGGAGATGGCAGTCCGGCGGCAGCGTCAGCCCGCCAGCATTGCCAGCATGCCGTCGCGCTGCGCCACCTTGCGGCGCATCAGCGGGATGAGATCGCGGCCCCATTCCGCAGCATCCTGTTCGGGATGGCTGCCGCGCAGCAGAATATGCTCGATGCCGATGTCGTAGAAATCCATCAGGGCGCGGGCGATCTGTTCGGGCGTTCCGATCAGGGGAAGCGTATCGCTGTCCACCGCCACGCCCGCGGCACGCTGGCTCGCGGCAGCCTCGGTCGCGCCCAGCACGGGCGTCACCGCAATCAGGAATCCCGGATAGCGCCCGCGATGAGCCGCCGTTCGCCGGGCCAAACGCACGGTCTGGGCCACCTGCTTCAGCGGGCCGGGCGGCACAAGCAGAAGATCGGCGGCGGATGCGCCCTCCCCATCGCTGCCGATGCGGCCATAGCGGGCGATGCGTTCCTCATCGCCCCATCCGGATGCATCATCCACCAACAAGCCGATCTGGACCCGCGTGGCGACAGGCGGCAGCGCTTCGGATGCCAGAAGGATGCGGTCGAACCCATGGCTGCGGTAAAGGCTGGCATGGACAGGAAGAGCATGATCATCGGCGGCAGCGGGGCCGATAAAGGATATGGGCATAGCGATCCTCCCTGAAAATCTGGCGGCACAGGCGTGGGGTCCGCCCAGCGCGCCGCCAGATAGATGACCAGGATCGCCGCAATTCAATTGAGCTTTTCACGAATGCTTATCAGCAATCGTCAAGCGGCCCTTCCTGCCCCCATAACCGCCCAAATAACCCTTCGCGCCCAAAGCCTTATTCAGCTTCCCCGCGACAGAAAAGAATTTGTTTGGCCCGCCCAAAAAGCCATGCTGACACTGACCTATCGCGGTGGCTGCCGCGCATGGCTCACCGCCTCGAAAGCATAGCCATAGGCCAGCAGGCGCGCATCACTCCAGGCCGTGCCGATGAAGGACAGGCCCACCGGCAGGCCGGACACCTGCCCCATCGGCACGGTCAGATGCGGATAGCCTGCAATGGCCGCCGGGCCGCCCGCGCCACCGCCGACATAATGATCCTTCAGCACCGGATCGATCAGCCATGACGGCCCCTGCGTCGGCGCCACCAGCGCGGACAGCCGGTTGTCGGCCAGCATGCGGTCGATCCCGTCGGGCCCGGTGCGGCGGCGCGCGGCGGCCAGCGCCTGTTGATAGGCCGGATCGGACAGGCCCGCCGTCGCCTCGGCCTCGATGAAAGACTCCTGCCCGAACAGCGGCATCTCGGTGTCGGCATGGGCTTTGTCGAAGGCGATCAGATCGGCAAGGGAGCGGCTGGCAACCTTGGCGGGATCGGTGCTGGCCAGATAGGCGTTGAGATCGGCCTTCAGCTCGGTCATCAGCACGCGCTGTTCCTGGTCGTTCAGGCCCGACCTGCCACCGGGGAAGCTGTCGATATCGACCAGCACGGCCCCTGCCGCCCGCAGGCTGGCCAGCGCCTGCTCAAACACGGCATCGGTTTCCGGGTGGAAACCCGCAGCAAAGCGCATGACCCCGATGCGCACCCCGGCCAGCGCATCGGGCGTGAGGCCCCTGGTAAAATCGCTGCGCCGACTGTCGGCCTGCGCGGTGGCGGGGTCGGCAGGGTCGCTGCCGGCCATGGCGTTGAGCAGGATCGCGGCATCCATCACGCTGCGCGTCATCGGCCCCGGCGTGTCCTGACTGTGGCTGATCGGCACGACCAGCGCGCGCGAGATCAGCCCCACGGTGGGCTTGAGCCCGACCAGCCCATTGATCGCCGAGGGACAGGTCACCGATCCATCGGTTTCCGTGCCCACGGCGGCGGCGGCCAGACTGGCCGCGGCGGCAGAGCCCGAGCCCGCGCTGGACCCGCAGCTGCTGCGCTCGGGCGCATAGGGGTTGCGTGTCTGCCCGCCCACCGCGCTCCACCCGCTGAGCGACTGGGACGAGCGGATGTTGGCCCATTCCGACAGATTGGTCTTGCCCAGAATGATCGCCCCCGCCGCGCGCAAGCGGGCCACAAGCGGCGCGTCGCGCCCCGTGACATTGCCCGACAGGGCCAGACTGCCAGCTGTTGTGGCGATGGGATCGGCGCTCTCGATGTTGTCCTTGAGCAGGATGGGCACACCGGCCAGCATCGCTTGCGGCTGGCCTGCCTTGCGCGCGCTGTCGGCGGCCTTGGCCTGCCTCAGCGCCTCGGGATTGACGGCGATGACGGCATGAAGCTGCGGGTTCAGCGCGGCGATCCGGGCTTCATAAAGCTGCACCAATTCCACCGAGGTCACCCGCCCGGCATCCAGATCGGCCCGGATCTGGGGGATGGACTTTTCAACGATGTCATAGGCTTGCGCCGCGCTGCCAAAACCCACGCCGCAAAGGCCCATACCGTACAGGATCGCCCGTCTGAACTGCACCGACATCTCCATGGCTTGTCGTCAGTCCTGCAGGTCGCATGGCGAAGGGCCATGTCGCAATCGTAAACATCGCGGCGACCGGTTTCTCTGTCCTCACCGCATCACCAGATCGCTTGACCGGCGCCCTGAAACGGGAAAGATGCCACCCGGTTACGGGGCCCCCGCCCCGAGGGGAGTGGATCTGCAATGAACCGTCGTGACATGATGCAATCGGGCGCCGCCGCTTCGGCTCTGGTCATGCTGTCGCAGTTGGGCACGGCCCGCGCCCGGACGGCCACCGCCAGCGCGGAGGATCAGCGTCTGGCCGCCCTGTTCGATGCCATGATGAAGCAGGCGCTCGACCGCTCGCCCGAGACGGTCACCTCGCTGGGGCTGGACAAGGGCGCAAGGCTGGCCGCCAAGAGCAAGCTCGACGACCGCTCGCTGGCCGCATGGAACAGCGACAAGAAGCAGACCGCCCTGTGGCTGGCCCGGCTGAAGGCCATCGATGTCACGAAGCTGACCGGGCTCAACCGCTGGAACCACGCCAGCGTGCTGTTTTCCACGCAGGTGCAGGACGATATCTATCGCGATTTCGCCACCATCGGTACGCCCTATGCCGTCTCCCAGCTGACCGGCTGCTACCAGCAGGTGCCCGATTTCCTCGACAGCCAGCACACCATCGAGAATGCCGAGGACGCCAAGGCCTATCTGGCCCGGCTGGAGGCTTTTGCCGTCGCGCTCGATCAGGAAAGCGAGCAGGTGCGCCATGATGTGGCGCTGGGCGTGATCCCGCCCGATTTCATTCTGGTCAAGGCGCTGATCCAGCTCAAGGTGCTGCATGATGCTCCGGCGGATCAGGCCAATCTGGTGCAGTCGCTGGTGCGGCGCACGGCGGCCAAGACCATCGCCGGGGATTGGCAGGCCCGCGCCACCAGCATCTACACCAAAAGCATCCAGCCCGCGCTGGGCCGCCAGATCGCTTTGCTCGAAAGCCTGCAGCCCAAGGCCGTGCATACGGCGGGGGTGGCCCGCCTGCCCAAGGGCGCGGAGCTGTATCGCGTGATGCTGCGCTCCTACACCACCAGCACCTTGGGTCCCGAGGAGATCCACCGCACCGGGCTGGAGCTGATCGAGAAGCAGAGCGCCCAGATCGACGCCATCCTGTCGGCGCAGGGCCTCTCGCAGGGCAGCGTCGGCCAGCGACTGCGCAAGCTGTATGACGATCCGCAATATCGCTATCCCGACACCGATCCGGGCAAGGAAACGCTGATCGCCGATCTCAACAAGCTGGTGGTCAAGATGCAGGCCCGCCTGCCCGCCTGGTTTGGCACGCTGCCCAAGACGCCGCTGACCATCCGCCGCGTGCCCAAGGCCACCGAAGCGGGCGCGCCGGGCGGCTATTACCAGAGCGGTTCGCTCGATGGCACGCGCCCCGGCGCCTATTATATCAATCTGCGCGACACCGCCGAGGTGCCGCGCTGGACCCTGCCCACGCTGACCTATCACGAGGGCATTCCCGGCCACCATCTGCAAGGCACGCTGGCGCTGGAGGCGGGCCTGCCGGAAATCCGCAAGGTGCAGTTCTTCTCCGGCTATGGCGAGGGCTGGGCGCTTTATGCCGAGGAGCTGGCGGTCGAAATGGGCGCCTATGCCGACGACCCGCTGGGCCATGTCGGCCAGTTGCATGACGCCATGTTCCGCGCGGTGCGTCTGGTGGTGGACAGCGGCATGCATGCCATGGGCTGGAGCCGCGAGAAGGCCATCGCCTTCTTCACCGACACCATCGGCGACCCCGAAACCATGGCCACCACCGAGGTCGAGCGTTACTGCACCTGGCCAGGTCAGGCCTGCAGCTATATGCTGGGCAAGCTCGACTGGCTGCGTCTGCGCGAGAAAGCCAAGGCCGCGCTGGGCCCTCGTTTCGACATCCGCGCCTTCCACGATGCGGGGTTGTTGCCCGGCGCCATGCCGCTGACCGTGCTGGACCAGTGCATCGATGCCTATATCGCGCAGGCTGGCGCAAAATCTTGAGCGCCCCCCGGGCTTCGGCCCGGGGCATCTCGTTACATCATTGGCCTTGCAGCAGGGCAGCCAGCATCGCCTGCCAGACATCGAGGCTGCCCGCAGTCGCCAGTTTGCTGTCGCCCTTGGCGATCATGGCAGCGCTCGGCTCCATAACGGCCATCAGGGCGACGCGGGCATTGTCGCGGTACATTGTGCGCATCGGCTCGGCGTCGGGGTCGTTCCAGTCCCAGTCGGGCTGGACATTCTCATACATGGCACGCGCGGCGCGTTCGAGCGGCGTCGGATCTATCTGGGTCATCGCGGCCTTTGTAGCGTGGATGGCTGCCGCGCGAAACAGGCATGGAACGCTGGTCCTGTGAGGAACCAGTCCTGAGCCCGCGCTTTTCACGGACAGGCTGATCCTCAGCTAAACCGGCATCAAGCGTGCACAAATGTCATTTCATGGCATTATCGTATACGAGAAGAAAATTTTTCCTGTATTTTGCATTCATCGAATCGCTGACATCGCCACCAAGGAGACTTTCGATGTTGCGTGCCCACCGTATGAGTGCCCTGCTCGACACCGTGTTCGAACGCGCCCGCACGCTGCGCCCGCCATGGCGCGCGCGCGCCGCCCCGCTGTCCGAACATGTGACCGCCGCCAGCCTGCTGGCCATGGCGCAGGATCTGTTGGGCGAGCGCAGCCAGTCATCGGGCGTGGGCATCGCCAAGCGCATTCTGGCGGATTACGCCGCGCTGGAGTGGGTTGAAAAGATCGAGTTTTTCAAAGGATTGTCCGAAGGCTTCGCCCCGGCGCCCGAACCCATCGCGGCGGCCTGGAACGCCTATCTCGCCAAGCCCGGCCCGATCACCCTGGCCGGTGTCACCAAGGCTGCCGAACCGCCGCGCCAGGAACTGCTCAGGCGCCTCAATCAGGCGCCGGCCGCCACGGGCGATCTGGTGCGGCTGCGCGCCGATCTGCTGGAGGCTCTGCCCGCTCACCCCGATCTGGCGCCGCTCGATGCCGATCTGGTGCATCTGCTGCGCTCATGGTTCAACCGGGGCTTTCTGGTGCTGCGCCGCATCGACTGGGCCAGCCCCGCCGATTTCCTCGAACGCATCATCCGTTACGAGGCGGTGCATTCGATCGGCACATGGGCCGAATTGCGCGACCGCCTGCTGCCGCAGGACCGGCGCTGCTACGCCTTCGTTCATCCAGCCATGCCCGATGAACCGCTGATCTTCGTCGAGGTCGCGCTCTGCCCGGAGATCCCCGGCTCGATCCAGTCGCTGCTGGCCCCCGAGCGCCCCGAATTGCCGGTCGATCAGGCGCGGGTGGCGGTGTTCTATTCGATCTCGAACTGTCAGGCGGGACTCGCGGGAATTTCCTTCGGCCAGTTCCTCATCAAGCAGGTGGTGGAGGATCTGTCGGGCGAATTTCCCGCGCTCGATACTTTCGTCACGCTTTCACCCATCCCCGGTTTCCGGCGCTGGCTGGGCACGCAGGGCGAGGACGCCATCCCCGCCGACCTCTCGCCCGGCGATCCGCGTGCCGCCCGCCGTATGACACTGGGGGCGCGCTATCTGCTCTGTGCGAAGGACCAGCGCGGGCGTCCGGTCGATCCGGTGGCGCGCTTCCATCTGGGCAATGGCGCGCGGGTCGAGCGCCTCTGCTGGATGGGCGACATATCGGCCAAGGGGATGAAGCAATCGGGCGGGCTGATGGTCAATTACCTCTATGACAAGGCCACGCTGGAGGCCAATCACGAGGCGTTCTCACGCGAAGGCACCGTGGCCGCCAGCCCCGCGCTGCATGCCTTGCTGCGCGGGGCCGAGGCTGTCGCGGCCTAAGCGGGCCAGAGCAGCCGTTCCACCCGGTCCGGGTCGGCCACCAGCGCGCTCTGGTGGTCGAGCACCATGGTGGCGCGGGTGGCACTGTCGAAGCGGGCCCAGCCGGGCAGGCCTTTGGCTTGTGGACGGCCCTCGCTGACGAAGGACACCATCGCCCCATGCATGCGGTCGGCCATGGGCTGGTCCTCCGCAGTCATGCCGAAAAAGTGGTTGAAGGTGGCCACATGATCGAAGGTGAAGGGCACATCCAGCACATGCGGCGTGTGCCCCTTGAAGGCCCCGCCGGGCGCCGGATAGGTCAGGCGATAGCGAAACACGCTGGCACCGCGCCCCGCATGGGCCTGAGCGATGCGCAGGCAGGGCATGCCATATTCCTCGGCGGTCAGCAGACGCCAGTGGCGCTGGGCGGGCGTCAGATCGGGAAAGGCCTGCGCATAGCTGCGGTCCAGCTGAGCAATCTGCTCCATGCTGGCATTGGAGATAGCACGCGAGGCCAGCGGCTGATCGGCGCGGTCGGCGGGCAGAAACATCCGCCCCTCATCGGCGTTGCTGCCGATCAGCAAGGGCACCTTCGGGGCCTTGCCGGTGTTGATGCGGTCCAGGGGCACCAGCGGCATAAACGCGCCATCGACCACCGGGCGGAAGGGGAAGTTGCGGGGCCATTCCTGCCGTGCGGCCTGTTGCGCGGCCAGAACATCGGCAACCGGGGCCGTCAGCAGCCTGTCGGCACCCCCCAGCTTTTCGGCATAGAGGCGCGCGAAGGCCTCTGCCTCCTCCATCGTATGAACGGTCTGCGCGCCACCGCTGAACATCGCGGCCTGCGCATAAAGCCCGTCCGCCGCCGGAACGCCCATCAGCGAGCCGACATTCTTGCCGCCCGCCGACTCCCCCGCAATGGTCACGCGATGCGGATCGCCGCCGAAAGAAGCGATGTTGGCCCTCACCCAGCGCAGCGCCAGCAGCTGATCGCGCAAACCATGATTACCGCTGCCCCGGTAAGCCTTGCCCAGCAGAGCCCCGGTTTCCAGAAAGCCCAAAGCGCCGACGCGGTAATTGACGCTGACACAGACCACGCCATCGCGCGCGAAACGGTCGCCGGCGGTGCCGGCATCGCCGCTCCAGCCGCCCTCATTGCCGCCGCCATGGATATAGACCAGCACCGGATGCGGCCCCGGCGTCGCGGGCGCCCAGACGTTGAGTTGGAGGCAGTCCTCCGACATCTCGCCGCCCATCGGCTGACCGGCAATCTGCGGCGCGACATGGGGCGGGTTGGTCGCCGCCAGCACGCCTTGCCAGCGCGACGCGGGCTGCGGCGCGGCGAAGCGCGCGGCATGACCGAAAGGGATGCCCGTGAAGACGCGGATATCGCCCTGCACCTGCCCCCGCACCGGCCCGAGGGTGGTGGCAACAGTTAGCTTCTGAGCGTCGGCGCGGGCGGGCGCGGCGAGTGAGGCAAGCGGTGCGGCACCCAGCAGCGCCAGCGCATGGCGGCGGTCGAGCATCAGGCTCCGGCCTCGGCGAAGAGGTCGCCATAGACCTCGCGCAACTGCTTCTTCTGGATCTTGCCCATGGTGTTGCGCGGCAGTTCGGGTACAAAGACCACCCGGCGCGGCTGTTTGAAGCGCGCCAGCTCGCCGGACAGGGCGGCGATGATCTGCGCCTCGTCGAGATCGGGGCTGCGCGCTTGCACCACGGCCACCACGCCCTCTCCCATGTCGGGGTGGGGGATACCGATCACCGCGCTTTCGGCCACGCCGGGGATGGCATCGATCAGCGCCTCAACCTCGGCGGGATAGACGTTGAAGCCGCCGCAGATGATCAGATCCTTGGCGCGCCCGACGATGGAGACATAGCCGCGCGCGTCCACCACGCCCAGATCGCCGGTGATGAAGAAGCCATCGGCGCGCAGTTCCTCCGCCGTCTTTTCGGGCAGGCGCCAATAGCCCTTGAAGACGTTGGGCCCGCGCACCTCGATGCCGCCGACCTCGCCCTGAGGCAGGACCCTGCCCGTTTCGGGATCGGTGATGCGCAAATCCACGCCCGGCAGCGGGAAGCCCACGCTGCCCGGCACGCGCTCGCCGTCATAGGGGTTGGAGGTGTTCATATTGGTCTCGGTCATGCCGTAGCGTTCGAGGATGGCATGGCCGGTGAGCGCGGAAAATTCCTTGTGCACCTCCGCCGACAACGGCGCCGAGCCCGAGACGAACAGGCGCATATGGGCCGCCAGTTCGCGGGTGAAGCCGGGCTCGCCCAGCAGGCGCGAATAGAAGGTGGGCACGCCCATCAGCACGCTGGCCTGAGGCATCAGCCGCACCAGCTCCTTCACATCGAATTTGGGCAGCAGGATGATCGCTGCGCCCGCCGCGATGGTGACATTGGTGGCCACGAACAGGCCATGCGTGTGGAAGATCGGCAGGGCGTGCAGCAGGCGGTCATCGGCGCTGTAATGCCAATAGTCGCGCAAGGTCGCGGCGTTGGAGGCCAGATTGCCCTGACTGAGCATCGCCCCCTTCGAGCGCCCCGTGGTGCCCGATGTATACAAGATGGCGGCCAGATCATCATCCTGTACTGGATGAACCGGGCTATCAGCACCTTGTTGGTCGGCCAGATCGGAGAGTTCGCCGCCGCCTTCTGCATCGAGCATCAGCCGCGCGGGCACGCCGATCTCGCTGCAGAGCGCAGCCATGGCCACCTCATCCTCAGGCCGGTCGATCAGCAGGGCAGGCTCGGCATCGCCGAGGAAAAAGCGCAATTCGCCCGCCGTGTAGCCCGTGTTGAGCGGCAGATAGACCGCCCCGATGCGCAAGGCCGCCAGATAGGTCAGCAGCGCCGTCGCGCTCTTTTCAACCTGTACAGCGATGCGGTCGCCCGGTTGCACGCCCTTCGCGCGGAACAGCCCCGCAATCTGCCCGCTGCGGGCCAGAGCGGCGGCATAGCTCAGCACGGCGCCATCGGGCAGGATCAGGAAAGGCGCATCGGGCGCCTCGCCCGCGCGGGCCTGAAACCGGGAAAACATATCCTGCCGCATCGGGCTTCCTCTCCTGTCCTGTCAGGCGCAGGGCGTGGACTCACGGCCATCTCACTGCGCGGTTGATCCTGTTTCCGGTGTATGCAAGAAGCTGTCCAGAGAAAAATACTGCATGCGAGAGCCCATTTCATGACCGATGCCGGTGCGCCCAGCACCCTTCTCCTGTCCGAACGCATCCGCGTGGCGCTGGCTGACGAGATCACCACCGGCATGCTGGCCCCCGGCCTGTCGCTCGACGAGCAGCAGATCGGCGACCGTTTCGGCGCCTCACGCACGCCGGTGCGCGAGGCCTTCCGGCAACTGGCTTCGGCGGGGCTCATCGAGATGCGGCCCCGGCGCGGCGCCATCGTCGCGGCCATGACGCCCGAGCGCATCGTCGACATGTTCGAGATGAGCGCCGAGATGGAGTCGATGTGCGTGCGCCTCGCCACCTATCGCATGAACCCCATCGAGCGCAGCCGCCTGCGCCGCCTGCATGAGGAGTCCGAGGCGATGGTCGCGGCGGGCGATATCGATGCCTATGACCAGCTCAACTGGCGCTTTCACCGCGCCATTTACGAAGGCACGCACAATAGCTTTATCGCCGAGCAGGCCACCGCCCTGCGCGACCGCATGGCCGCCTTCCGCCGCACGCAATTGCGCGACGGCGGCCGCCCGGAAAAATCCCGCGCGGAGCATGGCGCGCTGCTCGACGCCATCATGCGCGGCGACGGCGCGGAAGCGGCCAAGCAGATGCGCGCCCATATGTTCAACGCGTCGAGCGCGATGGAACGGCTGGTGACGACCATGCGCGAGGAGCGCGACGCGAAGGCATAGACGTTGGAGCGGCCACCGACCTCAGGCGGGGCCATAGGAGAGGATGAGCGATGCCGATTTTCGGAACAGCGCTGCTGGCGCTGTGCACGGTGCTGGGTGTGGCGCTGGGGGAAGCGCTGGGCGCCTTGCTGCATGTGAAGGCCAATGTCGGCGGGGTGGGTCTGGCGATGCTGCTGTTGCTGGCGGCACGACAGGCTCTGGCGCGGCGGGGCCTGTTGACGCCAGGCCTGCGTCTTGGTGTCGAGTTCTGGGCCTTTCTCTACATCCCCATCGTGGTGGCCATGGCGGCCCAGCAGAATGTGCGCGCGGCGCTGAGCGGCGGCCCGATGGTGGTGCTGGCCGGGGTGAGCGGCACGGCGATCTGCTTCGCGCTGGCCGGTCTGCTGGGAAGGATGGCGCGCCGTGGCTGACATCTGGGCCAGACTGGCGAGCGATCAGGCGCTGATCCTGGGTTTTGTCGCCTTGGGTGCGATCATGGGCGTTTCCGCGCTGATCTCGCGCGGGCTGACGCGCGGGCGCATCCATGCCAGCGCGATCGCCATTCTGAGCGCGCTGCTGCTGGCGTGGCTCGGCGGGGAGCTGACCGGCGGCAAGAAGGGCCTCGCCGATGTGTCGGGCTTTGGCGGGCTGGCCTTGCTGGGCGGGGCGATGCTGCGCGACTTCGCCATCGTCGCCACCGCCTTCGAGGTCGATGTGAGCGAGGCGCGCAAGGCCGGATGGCTCGGCGTGATCGCTCTGGCGCTGGGCACGCTGGTGCCCTTTGTGCTGGGGGTGAGCATTGCCTGGTGCTTTGGCTATCGCGATGCCGTTTCGCTGACGACCTTTGGCGCGGGGACGGTGACCTATATCGTCGGTCCGGTGACCGGGGCGGCGCTGGGTGCATCCTCGCCGGTGATTGCCCTGTCGATTGCCTCGGGCGTGTTCAAGGCGGTGCTGGTGATGATCGCCACCCCCTTTGTGGCGCGGCTGATCGGGCTGGACAATCCGCGCAGCGCCATGGTCTTCGGCGGCTTGATGGGCACGGTCAGCGGGGTCAGCGGCGGGCTGGCGGCGACCGATGAGCGGCTGGTGCCTTATGGCGCGCTGACGGCGACCTTTCACACCGGGATCGGCTGCCTCGTCTGTCCCTCGGTGCTGTTTCTGGCGGTGCGGGCGCTGGTCTGAGGCCGGGTTCAGACCCGCAGCACCTGCATCAGCGCGTCCTCGGGCAGGGGGCGGCTGAAGAGATAGCCTTGCAGATGGGTGCAGCCGCAGAGCTTCAAAATCTCCGCCTGCTTTTCGGTCTCCACGCCTTCGGCCACCACCCCCATGCCCAGTTGCTGGCCCAGCGCGACCACCGCCTGAATGATCGCGCGCGCCACGGGCGAGGTGGCGATGTCGCTGATGAAGCTCTTGTCGATCTTCACCTTGTCGAAGCGGAAACGCTGGAAATAGCGGAGCGAGGAATAGCCCACCCCGAAATCGTCGATCAGCACCTGAACCCCCAGCCCGCGCAGATCCTCCAGCTGGCGGAAGGTGCCCTCGACATCGCGGATGACGAGACCCTCGGTCACCTCCAGCTGAAGCCGGTCAGGGTCCAGCCCGGAGATCTCCAGCGCCTCGCCCACCGTGCGCGGCAGCAACCCCGACATGAATTGCAGCGGCGAGAGATTGACCGCGACGCGCACATGGGCGGGCCATTGCCGCGCCTGTTGGCAGGCCTGAAGCAGCAATTGCTCCCCCAGTCGGTCGATCATGCCGCTTTCCTCGGCGATCGGGATGAAGGTGTCGGCGCTGATCGGCCCCCGCTCGGGATGGGTCCAGCGGGCCAGCGCCTCCACGCTGGTGATGCGCAGCGTATCGGCGGCAAAGACCGGCTGATAGGCCAGCGTCAGCTCTCCGGCATGGATCGCCGCGCGCAGATCCTTTTCCAGCCGCCGCCGGTCACGCGCCGCCGCATCCATCGCCGCGTTGAAAAAGCAGACGCCGCCGTGTCGTTTGGAACGATAAAGCGCCAGATCGACATTTTCGCGCAGTTGCTTGGTGGTGGTGCCATCCTCGGGCGTGATGACCACGCCAACCGAGGCCCCGGTATGCGCCACGCCCCGCTCGGTGACGAAGGGCTGAGCCATGCGCAGGATGATCTCGCCCGCCATCGCCTCGGCGCGGGTGCGCAGTTGCACGCCGGTGAGCATCACGATGAATTCATCGCCGCCGATGCGGGCAGCCCAGCCGCCGCCCTTCTGCAGCGCCTGCAGCCGGCTGCCGACCTGCTGCAGCACGGCATCCCCGGCGGGGTGGCCGAACTGGTCGTTGATCACCTTGAAACGGTCGAGGTCGATGCTGAGCAAGGCAAAGGCCTTACCGCCACGCACCATATGGTGCAGCCGCTCGGTAAAGCTGGCGCGGTTGTAGAGGCCGGTGAGCGAATCGTGATGGGCCAGACGCAGCACCTCGGCCTCGGCCTTTTTGGCCTGGGTGACGTCCTCGGCCACGGCCAGAATATATTGGCCTGCCCGGTCGGGGCCGTCGATCAGCGTGCGGGTGGTGCGCAGATGCCGCCGCTCGCCATTATGGCGGATGACCTCGCGCTCGGTGACCTCCGGTCGTATCGGTGTCGGCAGCGGGCTGTCGGTTTCGGGGAGATCATCCAGCAGCGCCTCCCCGGCACGGTTGACCATGACATAGCGCCTTGTCTGCGCATCCTTCACATAGAGCATCGCCGGAAGATTGGTGACGATGGAGCTGAGAAAGGCATGCGATCGCTCATGCCCGGCCTCGTGCCGTCCCTCGGGCAGCAGCCGTGTGTCGCGCAGGATGGCGGCAAAGCCCGGCCTGCCCTGCGCATCGTCATGAGCGATCAGCGTCAGCGCGATGGGGAAGGTGCCGCCATCGGCATGCCGCGCTTCCAGCATCAGCGGCAGACCGGTGTCGGCGGCGCCCGGCACCTGCTGCAGCACTACCTCAAGGCTGCCGGGCGAGGCCAGCATGGCGCCCATGTCCCGCCCGACGATCCGCGCGGCGCTCAGGCCGAACAGGGCTTCGGCGCCGGGGTTCCAGTAGCTGACGATTCCCGCGCCATCGGCCACGACAACCGCCTCTGACATGCGGTCGACCAGTCGGACCGCGACATCACCCATGCGGCGCAGCTGCCGTGCCTCGATCAGATCGCTCGCCAGCAGGGCCAGATCGCGCAGTGTTTCCTGCTGGGTCTGAGTCAGCCCGCTGCGCGGCTGCGAGTCGAACACGCAGAGCGTGCCCAGACAATGGCCCGAGCGCAGCATCAGCGGGAAACCGGCATAGAAGCGCACACCGCCCTCGCAGGCCACATAGGGATTGTCGCGGAAACGGGCATCCTCGGTGGCATCGGGCACCACCAGCACGTTGCGCGCCGCCACCGCATGGGTGCAAAAAGACACGTCGCGCGCGGTTTCCAGCATATCGAAGCCATGGCGCGCCTTGAACCATTGCCGGTCCGCATCGATCAGGCTGATGGCGGCGCATTCCACCGCCAGCGCATTGGCGGCCAGGCGGATGATGTCGTCGAAACCCTGCTCGCCCGGCGTGTCGAGAATATCGACATCGCGCAAAGCGGCCAGTCGCGCCTCTTCCTGAGATGCGCGGGATGGGGCATTCGACAGGTCCATGAGGCAGGGCTAGCACACAGTCCTGAATGCATCGGTGACTGTGCGTAGGGAAAAGATGAAGACGGCAGGCGAAGGCATTTTTTACCATGGCGCACAAGAAAAGGGGGCCGGATCTCTCCGGCCCCTTCCCTGTTTGCAACCCTGTAGGGCTTAGTTGCCCGAACCCGGACCGTAGGTGATTTCCACACGACGGTTCTGCAGTTCGCGCACGCCGTCGGCGGTCGGAACGCGGGGGTTGGCTTCGCCGTAAGCGGTGCCCGAGATGGTGCCGTCAGCCACGCCATGCGCGGTGAGGTAAGCACGCACCGAGGCGTTACGACGGGCCGACAGACCCAGGTTGTACTTGGGCGTTCCCGAGCGGTCGGTGTAACCGGCCAGGGTGATCGCAGCCGAACCGCAGTTGCCATAGGCCTGGATCGCGCTGTCCAGAATGGTGGCAGCCTGAGACGTGATGTCCGACTTATCGAAGTCGAAGAACACGATGTAGGGGCCCTTGTTGCACACCGGAGCCGGGGGAGGCGGCGGGGGCGGAGGCGGCGGCGGCGGGGGGGGAGGCGGCGGCGGGGGCGGCGGAGGCGGCGGAGCCGGCTCGGCAGCAGCGTGACCGAAGTTGTAGGTCAGCGTCGCCAGCACCGAATGGCTGCGCAGCGAGGTCTGCGCAAAATTCTGCTGAACATTGCGGTACAGATCGGTGCCATCAGGACGGAAGTAACGATACTTCACACCCAGATCGATGTTATGGGTCACCGGCATGGTGACGCCCGCAATCGCCTGCCAGGCATAGCCGTTATCGCGGTAATTGACGGGGACCGAACCGGCGCTGTTCTCATGCAGCACGATCGAGGCCCAGCCCACGCCGCCGCCTGCATAGGCCTTCACGCCACCCCAGTGACCCAGCCCAAACAGGACGTTGCCCATGAACGCCGTGGTGTAGGTGTTGCCCGAGAGCGTGTTGGCATCACGGGTGTAGAAGCCCGTTGCCGTCTGCTCCGACTTCATCCAGGATTCGTGGTGGAACCCTTCCGCTTCCAGGCGGAACTTGCCGAAATCGTAACCAACAGCGCCACCGGCTTCCCAACCATAACGAAAACGGTCGGAACGGAAATTGCTGTTGGAGTCACGAACGTCAGCGCGCTCTTGCTTTACCCCGCCACCCTCGACGGTGATATAAGGGCCCTGCTCATCGGCATGGGCAATCGTCCCTGATGCTGCGGTCGCCAGGGCGGCGGCCAGGATAAGTTTTTTCATAGACCTCTTTCCATTGCGCAGAGCCAGTCGCTGTCAGATGTGGTGGCGTCCTCAGCGACCGTGCAGCTTGGGAAAGAGGCGCCACGCCGGATTGTTGCACCGCAATGACGAGCCGCAGGAACGTTTTTGAATCTGTGCCTTTTGTGCAACAGCCATGCCCGCCGGCATGCCGCTCATGAAATCTCCGGCTGGTCCAAAATATCAGGCTCCTCCGGTAGGTTGCATGCTATAGGGGCCTGACTTGGAGACGAAGGTGGGCATGGCAGAGCAATTCGGGAGGCGACCGCATGCCTCAAGATGAGCTTGATCTCATAGAGGCCAGCGAGCGGCTTGCCGCCGCCGGATCGCTTGACGATGTGGTCGATGTGTTGCGGCAGACCGCCCGTGCGGTGGCCGGGGCGATGGGCATCGCCGTCATCATCCGCGAAGAAGGCCGCTGCTTCTACGCTGCCGAGGATGCCATCGCGCCGCTTTGGACAGGCAACCGGTTCGACGAGAACAGCTGCGTCTCCGGCTGGGCGATGCAGCATCTCCAGACGGTCGAGATCCCGGATGTGGGCCAGGACGATCGCGTTCCCCTGGCTGCCTATGCGCCGACCTTCGTACGCAGCATGGTGATGGTGCCGATCGGCAAGCCGCGCGCCGTGGCCGCGCTGGGCGCCTATTGGTCGCAGGTGGGCCGTCAGAGCCCAGAGACAGTGCGGAGGCTGGAAAGTCTGGCCCGCCTCGCCACCGTCGCCATCGAGAACGCCCGCCTGCTGGGCGAGCTGAAGGACAGCGCCCGCCAGCACAGCATGATGGTCGCCGCCGGGCGCATGGGCCTGTGGTCGCTCGACATCGCCTCGGGCGTGCTCGACACTTCGGCGATGTGCCGCAGCAACTTCGGCCGCGATCCCGATCTGCCCTTCACCTATGCCGACCTCCACGCCGCCATCCATGAGGGCGACAAGGCGCGGGTGCAGGAGGCCATCGCCACCAGCATCGCGACCGGCAGCGATTACGACATCGAATACCGGCTGCTCACCCCCTCGGGCGAGATCCGCTGGATCGAGATCCGGGCTCGCCCCGCCTATGGGCCCGACGGCACGCCGGTGGTGCTCAGCGGGCTGTCGATCGATGTCACCGGGCGCAAGCGGATGGAAACCGCGCTGCAGACCTCGGCGGACACGCTCGAACATCTGGTCGCCGAACGGACCCGCGAGCTGGTCACCGCTCAGGAGGCCCTGCGCCAGGCGCAAAAGCTCGACGCCATGGGGCAGCTGACCGGCGGCGTGGCGCATGATCTCAACAATCTGCTGGCCCCTATCATCGGCGGGCTGGATCTGCTCCAGCGCCGCAATGTCGGCGGCGAGCGCGAGCAGCGGATCATCGCCGGAGCGCTGCAATCGGCCGACCGCGCGCGCCTGCTGGTGCAGCGCCTGCTGGCTTTCGCGCGGCGCCAGCCACTGCGGCTGGAACCGGTCGACATCGCCGCTCTGATCGGCGGCATGGGTGAGCTGCTGGCGGCCACGCTGGGGCCACAGGTGGTCATCCGCCACGATATTGCGGAAAATCTCCCGCTGGCCCTCGCCGATCCGCATCAGGTCGAGATGGCGCTGCTGAACCTTTCGGTGAACTCACGCGACGCCATGCGCGAAGGCGGATCGCTGATCCTTTCCGCGCACCGGCAGGTGGTCGGGCCGGACCACAGCCTGTCAGCGCAAGCGCCGGTCGGCGCGGGCAGCTATGTGGTCATCACCGTGGCCGACGATGGGGCGGGCATGGACGGAGAAACCCGCGCGCGCGCCATCGAGCCCTTCTATTCCACCAAGGGCATCGGCAAGGGCACCGGGCTGGGCCTGTCGATGGCTCATGGGCTGGCCTCACAGCTGGGCGGCGCGCTGACCATCGAGAGTGCCATCGGCAAGGGCACCGCCGTCAGCCTGTGGCTGCCGACCAGCGAGGAGGTGCTGCCCGTCACCGCCACCCAGACCCCGGCGCTGCCGGTGATGACCGGCCGTGTCCTGCTGGTGGACGATGAGGCGCTGGTGCGCGAGAGCATCGCGGATATGCTGGGCGAACTGGGTTTTGCCGTGACCGAGGCCTCCTCCGCATCTCAGGCGCTGGCGTTGCTGCAGCAGGGCGAGGCGGTCGATGTGGTCATCACCGATCATCTGATGCCGCATATGACCGGCGTCGAACTGGCCCGCGCGATGGCGCTGGACTGGCCGAGCCTGCCGGTTCGGCTGGTCTCGGGTTATTCCGACGCCCGTGGCCTCGACGCGGCGCTGCCCCGGCTGGAAAAGCCGTTCCGTCAGGCCGATCTGGCCGCCCGGCTGAAAACGCTGCTGCCGATGGGAGCGCGGGGGACAGCATCGTCATAACCGGCCAGTTGAGGGCCGGGGCAGGCCGAGGTGACAAAGCGGCGGCCCTCGCCTAGAGGAGTGGCCCCTGAGAAGTCCGGGATGCTGATGACACCTGTCGATGACAAACATGCCGCGCAGCCCATCATCGCGGCGGCGCTGGATCTGATCGCCGCCCATGGCCTGACCGAACTGACCCTGCGCCCCCTGGCCGAGACCGTGGGCATGAGCCTCAATGCGCTGACTCAGGCCATGGGCTCGAAGGAGCAGCTGGTGGGGCAGGTCATCGCCAGCGCCATGGAGCAGGACAGGGACTTTCGTGAAAGCTGGCTGGAACGCCTGCGCGCCATGGCGCCGGTCAGCGCGGGCCTGCGCGCGGTGCTGGCCGAGACCATGCTCGATGACTGGGTGGTGAGGCATCGCCCCCTCGCCTGCCTGCTGATCGATCTGGTGCAGGAAGCCGGGCGGCAGGAGGGCTGCCCGGAGGCGCTGAGCGCATGGCTGGATGAGGTGGGCCTGTTCTGGGCGCAGGTGCTGTTCGGCGATCCGCGTCAGGCCGACGCGGCGCTGGGCTATATAATTGATGAGGCTGGCTTTTCGCTCTTCGCCCATGCCGATCCGGCCTATCGCATGCTGCGCGCCCTGTGCCTGCATCGCTTCACCGGCGGCATCTATCCCCAGCCGGACGGCGACCTTGGCCATGGCCGCCATCTGGAGCAATGGATCGCGGCGCTGGCCCCCGACCAGACCTATCCCGACACGCCCGACCGCAGCAAACGCGGCCTTATCGCGGCGCAGGCCGGGCGGCTGATCGTCACCCAGGGGCTGGAGGCGCTGACTCATCGCTCGGCGGCGGCGGCGGCGGGCGTGCCGGCCTCCACGGTGGTCTATCATTTCGGGACGCGCGACGCGCTGGTGGTCGCGGCGCTTCACGCGGTTGTCACGAACTTCCGCCATGGGCTGGCGGATAACTTCGGGCAGCCGCATCCCTTCCATGCCAACTATGCTCACTCGCACGATCTGGTCAGGGCGACCTCGATCATTGCCATTGCCGCCGCCCGGCATCCCGGGCTGGCGCATCATGCGCTCGACATGCGGCGGCGGCGCGGGGAGAACATCGTCACCACCGTTTTGTGGGATATGGGCCTGCCGCAAGGTCGCGTGGCCGATCGCACCACATCGCAGGTGGTCTCGGTCGCGCTGTTCGGCATGCGCATGGTGGCCATGGCGCGCGGGGTTGATGAGGATCAGGTGCTGTCGGCGGCCTTTGTCCGGCTGGCGGAGGCCTGCCGCTAAACGTCAGCTTGTGCGATGAGGCAGGAGGAGGCCACGCCCGGTCGCGGCGAATTGCTGGCGCTGTCGCTGCCCAGCTTTGTCTTCTCCGGCTATGAGCTGGCGCGCAAAAGCTATCTGCCCGTACTGCTTTCGGGCGCTGCCGGGCTCGATCTGGGGCAGACAGGCCTGATCCTGACCATCGTTCACGGCTGGAGCATTCTGGTCGAGGTGCTCTTCGGCATGATCTGCGATATGGCGCCCGATCCGCGCTGGCGGCGCAGCTTCTGGGTGGCCACAGGCACGGTGCTGCAAGGGCTGGGCGGCGCGGTGCTATGGCTGGCGCCGGTGCAAGCCAGGTCCATGTTTGTTTGGCTGCTGGGGCTGCTGCCTTTGGCCAGCGGTTGGGTGCTGTCCAATCTGGCGCATGGCGCATGGGCGCTCGAGCAGGCCAGCGGAGTGCTGGCGCGGGGGCGTATTTTCGGAGGGCGGGCTCAGGCGGCGATGGCCGGGTCGATCCTGTTCGCCATGATCCTGCTGTGGAGCAAGCATACGGCGCAGGGGCTGGACGATTTCTATGTCATCCTGCTGCTGACGCTGATCGGCGCGCCGCTGGCGCATGGCTGGCTGATCTGGCGCGTGAGGGAGCGGGGCGGCGGTGAGGTTTCCCCCCGGCTCGACTGGGCAGGGGTGATGAAGCCGTTTCGGCTCTGCGTTGCCTCCCCGGCGGACCGGTGGCTGGCGAGCCTGTTCCTGCTGGTCGGCGTGCATATGGCCGTGATCGGCAGCAGCTTTCTGTTTATCGCCCGGCACCGCCTGGCCCTGCCCGATTGGGGCACGCCGGGCATTCTGACGCAATCGCTGGCGGCGATGGTGGGCACCGGCATCGCGCCGGGGCTGCTGCGGCGCATGGCACCATTGCGTATGCTGGGCGTGGTCTTTGTGCTCAATCTGATGCTGGCTCTGGCGCTGCCTCTGCTGCCGGTGGGGCAGATTATGCCTTTGCTGGCATGGTCGGCGGGAACGGGGGCCACCATGGCGGTCGATTTCATGCTGCTGCGCGTGGTGCTGGGGCAAAGACTGGACCGCGATCGCCTGCGCCATGGCGATGCCCCCGCCGCCGCCTTTTACGCAGGGTTTCACCTGCCGCTTAACATCGGGGTGATGCTGGGTACGGCGCTGCTGTTTCGCGGCATGGCATGGACGGGATTGAGCGATCACGGTTTCGCTCTGACAGCACTGACTTGCGGTCTGGCGGCGCTCTGTCTGGTTCCGGCGTTGGGCTGCGTGGCGATGCTGCATCAGGCGCTGTTGAGCGAGGAGCAACCTCACCGGATCAGACGCACACTGAACAGTCGTATTTTTATAATGATAAAAAGCCTTGTATGAACTGAACATTCGTCTCTGAATTGTCATCTCCCGCGCATAATCGGGCCCCAACACAATTTGGGGTATCCGAATCATGACCTGTCTTCGCCGTCGCGGCGCTATCACGCCCGCCCTGCTGCTTGCGGCCACGGCCCTGAGCGCTGTGCCGATGCTCGCCCATGCGGCGGATGCCGCGCCCGCCGCCCCGCAGGCCGATGGCCAGCCCGCGCTAGACCAGATCGTGGTCACCGCCGAGCGCCGTCAGGAAAAGATGCAGAATGTGCCGATCTCGATCCTCTCGCTGAGCGGAGAGGCATTACAGAACAGCGGCTATCAGTCGCTGACCGACCTGCAATACACCACGCCGGGCCTCACCTATGATCCGACGCAGGGCGCCGCCTTCCAGATCCGCGGCGTGGGCTCGACCTCCTTCGACTTTTCCAACGCCAAGTCGGTGAACGTGGTGGTCGACGATGTGGTGATGGACGCCCAGCGCGATCTGGGCATCACCGGCCTCACCGATATCGAGCGCGTCGATGTGCTGATGGGCCCGCAGGGCACGCTGTTCGGCAAGAACTCCACCTCGGGCGTGATCGCCATCACCACGGTAAAGCCCAAGCTCAACGAGTTCTCTGGCAAGGTCTATGCCAGCTATGGCGAGCGCAATGACCGCACCATCAACGGCACCGTCAACATCCCGCTGGGCCATACGGCCGCCCTGCGCCTGAGCGCTTTCGATGTCGGGCAGGACGGCAAGGGGCGTTATGTGACGCTCGACCGCAATCTGGGCCGGGTCGATGAATTCGGCCTGCGCGGGCGCCTGCTGTGGCAGCCGATCGACAATCTCGAAGTGATCCTCGCCGGCGAATACACCCACCATTATGACACATCGGTCCGCACCGCCGTGGGCGGCCCCGCCGGCACCAGCTTTGCGCCGACCGCCGCCGTCACCGCCGCGCAGATTGCCCATGGCGTGACGCCGGGGCCGCAGAATGTCGATACGGCGGATGGCTATCTCGGCTCGATCAACACCACCAACAAGGGCGGATCGCTGCATGTCGCCTATAAGCTGGGCGATCACACGCTGACCTCGATCACGGCCTATCGCGAGACCAAGTATGGCAATGACACCCCCGCCGATCTGCTGCCCAACGATGTCTATTCCTATCTGGCCTACAACTCCGGGCGCCTGAAGACCGACAAGTTCAGCGAGGAAGTGCACCTTGCCTCGCCCACCGGCGGCTTTGTGGAATATCTGGTTGGCGCCTTCTACAACCGCCTGCATGCCGATCAGACGCAGGCCCAGTGGGGCCCGCTGGGCACCAGCCCGCTGATCGTCAACGGTTCTGTGGTCTCGCCGCTCTATGCCAACACCGGCGCCAACGATCCGATCACCGGGCAGTTGCTGGGCAATACGGTGGAGTTCAACGCCCATAATGAAACTTTGGCAGGCTTCGGCCAGTTGAAGTTCAACCCCACGCCGCGCTTGAGCCTGACGCTGGGCGGTCGCTACAATTATGACCGCAACGACCAGCGGATCAGCTATTTCAACATCGATCCGGTCTCAATCTTCGGCCAGTCGGTGAATTTCATCGCCACCGGCACGGCGCCCACCGCCGATTTCCGTTATGGCGTGAGGAGCAGCCGCCGCTTCACCTATCGCATCGCGCCGACGTTCCAGCTGAATAAAGATGTGATGCTCTATGCGACCTATTCCACCGGCTACAAGCCGGGCGGCATCGCCTTTGTCGGCAACAAATACGACCCCTATAATCCGGAATCGGTGAAGAGCTGGGAGATCGGCGAAAAGGGCGAGTTCTTCAACCACCGCCTGCGCGTCAACGTCGACCTCTTCTCCTCTTCCTACACCAATTTCCAGGCGACCATCCTGACCCCGGTCTCGACGGGCGTGGGCGCCTCCATCCTCGCCTCGGCCATCGGCAATGCGCCGGGGCTGCGCAGCCGCGGCGTGGAAGCTCAGATCGCGGTGAAGCCGATGCGCAATCTCTCGCTGTCGGGCGCGGTGACCTACACCGACGCCAAATTCACCAATTACGTGGCCAGCAGCACCGCCAATTACACCGGCACGCGCCTGACCAACGCCCCGCAATGGATGGCCACGGTGGGCGCCGACTACAATGCTCCGATCTCCGGCAAGATCAATCTGAAGGCGCATCTGGAATACAACTATCGCTCGGACATCCAGACGGTGACGGGCGCCATGCTTGGCAACATCACCGCCGCCGCCGTGAAGAATGCCGATGGCACCTCCACCCCCAATGCCAGCTACTCCTACGTGCCCGGCTATGGTCTGGTGAACGGGCGCATCACGCTGGCCAAGGCGGATGATGGCATCGAGGTCGGTGTCTATGCCCGCAATCTGCTCAACCAGTATTTTTCGACAGGCTGGCAGATCTATGGCGCGCTGGGGCTGCTGCATTACACCTCGCCCGATGCCTATCGCACCGTTGGCGTCTTTGCGCAGATGAAGTTCTAAAAGATGACCACACGCCGCACACTGCTCAAGGGCGCGACCGCCACCGCGATGGGCGCAGCAACGGCAAGCACCAAAGTGCTTGCCGCCCCCCTTGCGGCCCCCTCGCTCGAAACGTTGATGGAGCAGCATCTGGCGCGCGCCCTTGGCGATGAAAGCGTTGCGCAAAAGCTGGCGCCCCTGCTCTACGATGCGACCATGCTCTGGTCCTATCCCCAGATGCCGGCGGCGGAGGCGGACTCGCTGATCGCCTACAGCTTCGGCAACCGCCTTGCGCCCGGGGCCGATGGCAAAAGTCTGGAGCCCGCAGCATCGCTGCCCGGACCGATCAACGCCAGCCTGGCCGAAGCTGTGGCCAAAATCTGCGCGATCCGCAGCATTCCCGTCTATGCGCAATGGGAAATCGCGCAAATCCTGCAGCAAAACCATCGCATGGATCGCGTCATCCCGCTCTACCCCGAGCGGGGCGCGGATGGCACCATCACCTATCTCAGCACCGAGGGCGTGGCCAAGGCCGCGCTGCGCCAGGCGGGCAGCGCAGCGGCCCTTGGCCGCGTGGCGATCGTCGGCCATCGCGACCATGTGAAGCGCTGCATTCTGACTTCCCGGCAGATGGGTCTGGCGGCGGCGGCGATCAGCGGCATCGCGCTACCCGTCACCTATGATCCGCAGTCAGGCCAGCCGTGGACGCGCGAGCGGGCGACCTATCTGCTCGGCGACATCATGGCGCAATTGATGATCGAACGATCGAAGCTGCTGGGGTAATTGCCATCTCTGCAACGGCCTCGGCGGTCGGTCCGGCCTGATGACAAGATCGGCAAAGTAAGCCTCCGCGCCCGCACCAATCCACAAAGCGACCATCCCCTTGGTATCGCCCAATTTCGGATCATTGACCACCAGCGGCGGCTGCTGCGCGCCATTCACATAGGCGCGCAGCTTCGGGCCCCGCACCTCCAGCCGCAGATGCATCCATTTGCCCGGCTCCATATCCACACAGGTCTTGTAAACGCCGGGAAATTCGCGACGAAGGCGGTCCCATTGACCATGCTCTCCTGCCTGAAAGACCTAGACAGACGGCCGCAGCAAATGATCGCGCAACAGCGCCGCGCCAGCAGGCAGAGAGTCATTTCCCGTGTGACCAGAACAAGTTCGCGCGCGGCCCAGCCATCGTCCAGATCGAACACCGGCTCGGGGATCTGCGCAATGCCCAGATTGGCCTATACGGTGCGGCACACCGCATCGAAACCCGGCACATGAATGCGCCGCCGGAAGGACCGGGTGGCCTCTCGCGCGGTCATTTGCGAACGGGTGTAGATCGAACTCTGCGCATGCAGGCCGCTCTGTTCGAAATGGAGCGTCTCGGCAAAAGAGAGCGTGGACTTGCCCGCCAGAGGATGATCGGGCCGCATCATGATGACAAGGCGATCCTTTTTGTAGACCACACTGTCCAATCCCGTCAGATCCGCATCGCCGGAGCAGATTCCCATGTCGGCGGTGCCCTCGATCACCCCCTGGATCACGCGGTCGGTAGGGCGCTCCTCAAGCTCGATACGCAATTCGGCGTGGCGCAGGAAGAAGGGCTCAAGGTCTTCGGTCAGAAAGGCAACGATGGTCGACAGATTGGCCAGCAAGGTCACATAACCGCGAATGCCTTGCTGATATTCGCGCAATTCGGCGCTCATCGTCGCGGTATTGAGCAGCATGCGCTGGCTGTCCACCAGCAGGGAGCGACCGACATCGGTCAGCGTCATGCCTTTGGCATGGCGCACAAACAGCTCCACCCCGATGAAACGTTCCAGTTCGATCAGCCGTCGGCTTGCCGCCGAGACCGCGATGCCTTCGCGTTCGGAGGCGCGGGTCAGCGTCTGCTCCTCGGCAATCGCCACGAAAATCTGGAGCGTGGGTGAGGTCGAGCCTGCGCAAGAAGCGTGCGGTGTCGGACATGGTGAAGAGATAGCCGAATTCAGCGAGCGATCCATAGCCTTGGTTCCCACGGCGTATGATGGATTGGCGCCGTTCATAAGCCTGAGCAGATCCCGAAAACGGGCCGTGCGGTGCATTTCTATCGATACAGTAGAGTTTGCCATCTTGTGTTTGCCCGCCGCATCAAGCACCATCATGGGGCGAAAGAACGAGGGGATGCTCATTATGACAGACATCAGTTTCAGCGCACCCGCCAGGCTTCTGGCATCCGAAGGCCCGATCACCCTGCACGCCGCCCATCAAACCGGCTCGCTCGACCATGGCTCGCTTGGCCGCATGGTCGGCAAGGTCATGGACGCCGAACCGGGTGAGCGTTGGCGCTATGCCATCGCCGCCGATGGCGTCTCGCAGCTCTATGCAGCGGAGATCGAGGCTCTGGCCGGCACGCGGCAATATGCCGATTGGCAGGCCGGTCAGGTCTGACCTGACCGATACACCCGCAAGGATACATGTTTTAAAACGGCGTCGGCAGAACAACTGTCCGGCGCCGTTTGCGCTTCGGGCATGTTCCAAGAAGCATTTCGGCGTTTGCACCTATATTTAACCTATGACCGCCGAAGACCAGAGCAACCCCGCAAGCGATGAAGAGTGTTTGCAATGTCTCTGGCAAAAAAGATGACTGCCATGCTTGCGGCTCTTGTTCTTGTGGATTGCCTGGTGTGGCACCCCCGAACCGACGACATCCGGCCCGGCCATGCGCTCTCATCGCCGCCTTCCGCCAGATGACCGACCAGGGCAACAAGGAAGGCTGGCGCGACATCGATCAGGACCCCGGCACACCTGCCGCTCCGGTGGTGGCGGTGCTCAAGGAAATGGTGCCGCGCAACGGCGAGGCTTACGGCACCCCTTGGGCGAGCTGATCCGGCCACCCCTGTTGGCTGACGGTCATGTCCCAAAAGGCGGCGGACAGCAGGGATCTGCTGCGCGCCGCGATACGCTGATCATGCCCGAGTCGCGCGGCTGATCAGGCCTCGCCCGCATTCGGAACCGGCCCATGCGACCTTCGTCGCAAGCCGCCCCAAACCGGGCCGAGACCTTCAGGGCATATGTTGCAAGGCTTTAGCCTTGTTGCTGCGCGCATTGCGCCGCGCGGACAGGAGATGCACTCCCCCTCCGGCAGCCATGATGGTATAGTCCCGCGCCCCGGCATGACGAAAGAAGCATAAACAGCACGCCCTCGCTCCCTTATTGCGCCGGCAGTATGTACGATCTAGTTAGTTTGCATTAAATTCGCGATTTTTTGCCGTTCCCATGGCCCCCGCAAAGGCCAAGCCCGGCGGTAAACCGCGAAACGCATTCAGAAATTTAACCCTGCCAACTTGCCTTCAAGCCCCCAGGAGGTGCCGCGTGTCCAACGCGAAGACTCACAACCCCATCGCCGCAAAGCTCTGGCTGATCCTCCTCGGAACGGTCATTCTGCTTGCCGGTCTCTTCTTCCTCATCGCAGGCGGCAAGCTCGTCTGGCTCGGCGGTAGTCCCTATTTCGTGCTGGCGGGCCTGGCGCTCATCGCCTCGGGCGCGCTGATCGCCCGCCGCCGCCCGCTCGGCGCGCTGATCTTCGGCGCGACTTTTGCCGCAACGGTGCTCTGGGCCCTGTGGGAGGTCGGCTTTGCCTTCTGGCCCCTAACCTCGCGGCTGCTCGCCATGGGCGTGGGCGCCACGGTTGTGGCACTCTCCACCCCGCTGTTGCGCAAAAGCGCGGGCCAAGCCCCCGCATGGCGCCCGGCGCTGATGGTCGCGGGCGTGGTTGGCCTTGCCTCCGCCGGCGGTTTTGCGGGCATGTTCGTGCCGCACCCGACCGTCGCCTTCACTGGCGAGGACTCACCTCTGCCCCAGCTCGACCCTGCCAACCAGCAGAAGAACTGGGAGGCCTATGGCAACACCAGCGGCGGCAGCCGTTTCGTGGCGCTCAACCAGATCACGCGCGACAATGTGCGGAACCTCAAGGTCGCCTGGACCTATCACACCGGCGACCTTGACCCGAGCGACGGCAATGGCGCCGAGGATCAGAACACGCCGCTGCAAGTGGGCGACAGCGTCTTCATCTGCACCCCGCACAACAATGTCATCGCGCTCGATGCCGACACCGGCCGCCAGAAATGGAAGACCGTGATCGACGCTCATACCTCGGTGTGGATGCGCTGCCGTGGTCTCGCCTATTTCGATTCCCATGCGCCGATCCAACAGCCCAAGGTGCCCGGATCGGTGCCGGTGCTGGCTGCCTCGCTGCCTGCCAATGCGCCCTGCCAGCGCCGCATCCTGATGAACACCATCACCGCGCAACTCATCGCGCTCGATGCCGACACCGGCGCCTTCTGCCGTGATTTCGGCAATCAGGGCCGCGTCGATCTGAAGGCGGGCATGGGCGCCACGCCCGATCCGCAGTACCAGCTCACTGCCGCGCCGACCTTGGCGGGCACCACCGTGGTGGTCGGCGGGCGCGTGGCCGACAATGTGCAGGTCGATATGCCCGGCGGTGTGATCCGTGGCTTCGATGTCATCACCGGCAAGATGCGCTGGGCCTTTGATCCGGGCAACCCGCAGGACCACAATGCTCCCGCAGCCGGCAAGAGCTACACCCGCTCCACGCCCAATGTGTGGTCCTCCATGTCCTATGATGCGGCCTCGAACACCGTCTTCATGCCGATGGGCAGTTCCTCGGTCGATATCTATGGCGTGCCGCGCACCAAGCTCGACCACACCTATGGCGCCTCGATGCTGGCGCTCGATGCCACCACGGGTCGCGAGAAGTGGCACTTCCAGACCGTCCACAACGATCTGTGGGACTTCGACCTGCCGATGCAGCCCAGCTTCGTCGATTTCCCTGTCGGCGGTGGCAAGACCGTGCCCTCGCTGGTCTTCGGCACCAAGGCCGGGCAGATCTATGTGCTCGACCGCGTGACCGGCAAGCCGCTGACCAATGTGGAAGAGATCAAGGTCCAACCCGCCAACATTCCGGGTGAGCCCTATTCGCTCACCCAGCCCCTGTCGGTGGGCATGCCGCAGATCGGCGTCGGCCCGCTGACCGAGGCGAGCATGTGGGGCGCCACCCCCTTTGACCAGCTGCTGTGCCGCGTGGCCTTCAAGAGCATGCGCTATCAGGGGCTCTACACCGCGCCGGGTACGGATAAGTCGCTCAGCTTCCCCGGCTCGCTGGGCGGCATGAACTGGGGCGGGCTCTCCACCGATCCTACCAGCGGCACGATCTTCATCAACGATATGCGCCTTGGCCTGTGGCAGCAAATGGTCCCCCAGACCAAAGAGCAGCAGGGCAAGGCCGGTGCCGCCGGAGAGGCCACCAACACCGGCATGGGCAGCGTGCCGATGAAGGGCACGCCCTATTCGGTGACCAAGGACCGTTTCCTCTCGGCCTTCGGCATTCCCTGCCAGACCCCGCCTTTCGGCACGCTGACGGCGGTCGACCTCAAGACCCGCAAGATCAAGTGGCAGGTGCCGGTGGGCACGGTGCAGGACACCGGGCCGATGGGCATCCGCATGGGCCTGCCGATCCCCATCGGCCTGCCCACGCTGGGCGGCACGCTGGCGACGCAGGGCGGGCTGGTGTTCATCGCGGGCACGCAGGATTTCTATCTGCGCGCCTTCGATTCCCACACCGGTCGCGAGATCTGGAAGGGCCGCCTGCCCGTGGGGAGCCAGGGCGGTCCGATGAGCTACCGCTCACCCAAAACCGGCAAGCAATATGTCGTCATCACGGCGGGCGGTGCGCGCCAGTCGCCCGATCGCGGCGACTATGTGATCGCTTACGCCCTGCCCTGAGCGATGCCCTCTGCGCTGTCGGGGCCAGTCAGCTACGGCCCCGGCAGCACACTGATTTTCACGAAAGACCGGGGCGGCACGACAGCCCCGCGACCAAGAGCGGACCTATGTTTTTCACACGAGACGCCCGGCGAGCGCTGGCTCCTTGCATCCTCCTCGCACTGCCCTGCGCCCCGGCCATGGCGCAGGATCGCGGTGCCGCGCAGGATGAGTCGGTGATCCTGACCGCGAAATCCTCAGATCAGGACATCTCGCTGGCGCCTTATGTCACGGCGGCGCCCCCGGCCCGCCCGGCGCCGGTGAGCGCTGAGATGACCGGCGACTGGGGCGGCCTGCGCAACCGCATCAAGCAGGCCGGTTTCACCCTGCGCGCCGATTACGTCTCGGAGAGCTTTGCGGCAATCGATGGCGGCGAGCGGCGCGGCACGGCCTATGCCCAGCAGATCCGCGCCGGGGTCGATGCCGATATGGACCGGCTGGTCGGCTGGAAGGGCGCGATCATCCACGTCACCCTGAACGATCGCCGCGGGGCGGGCATATCTTCCGATTTCGTCGGCAACCGCCTGCCCATTCAGGAGGATTACGGCGGCCTCTACACCCGCCTGTCCGAAGCCACGGTGGAGCAGAATTTCGACGGCGGCAGGCTGAACCTGCGTGTCGGCTACTTCGCGATGGGCAATGATCTGGGCGGGCTGGCGCCGGGCTGCAACTTCGTCAATGCGGCCTTTTGCGCCCATGCGCTGACGCTCTCTGGCGACAGTGGCTGGTACAATTATCCCAACGCCCGCTGGGGCGCTGCCGTGCGCTACAAGCTGCGCCGCGACGTGATCCTGCGCACCGGCATCTATCAGGTCAATCCAGCCCTCAACGACGAGCAGAACGCCTTCAAACCCTTCGCCGCCGGGACGATCGGCGCGCTGATCCCGCTGGAGGTCGAGTATGATCCCGGCGCTCATCCGGGCAGCCGCGTGCTGCCGGGCCATTACAAGCTGGCCGCCTATTACGACACCGCCCGCGCCGCGCGGCAAGGCGAAGCCGGGACGGTCAAGGGCCGCTACGGCGTCTACCTGCTGTTCGATCAGATGGTCCTGCGCGAAGGAACCGGCAAGCGCGGCCTGTCCCTCTTCGGAGAGTTCACCGCCCAGCCTGCCAACTCCGCCGCCATCACGCGCTGGGCCGCCTTTGGCCTGCTGAAAACCGGCACCTTGCCGGGCCGCGATGCGGACACCATCGCGCTGGGTTATGTGCAGGCCACGATCAACCCGCATCTGCGCGCGCTTCACGCCGCCACCGTGGCAACCGCGCCGACCGGCAGCGACCGGCTGTTCTTCGGCGAAGCCGTGATCGAGGCGAGCTATGGCTTTCAGGCCTGCCCCTGGCTCAACATCCGGCCCGATGTCCAGTATGTCATCCATCCGGGCGCCTTCAGTTATCGCCAGACCGGCAATGCGCTGGCCATCGGCACCCAGATCCGTTCGCAATTTTGACGATGAGGACGGGGTAAGCCCCGGCCTAGCTGCGCCCCACCTGCATCAGCGTGGCATCAGACGGCAGCAGCTGATCGAGAAACGGCAGGATCGCCGCACCGATCGCCGCCGCATCGCCCGCCATGCTGGCACGCAAGATGGGCGCCGTGGCGGGCAGGCGCACCTCGGCGAGCTTGGCGGTCAAACCGGCGACCAGCGCCTCGGCCAGCGATTCCGGCAGGCGGCCGCCGATGATGATGGCATGGGGATCGATCAGGCAATTGATATTGACCAGCGGCGCGGTCAGCGCGTTTGTCGCATCCTCCACCCATTGGTTCAGCACTGCTGCCACGGCGGGATCATCCACGTCGATGGCCGAAGGGCTGGCAACGCCGAGCCCCGCTTTGGCAAGATATTGCATCAGCGCGGAGAGCGAGACGATGTCCTGCACCACCGCGCCGGGCGCCGGGCTGGTGGGGTCGGGCAGCAGGCCCAGTTCGGCGCTGCGGCGGTTGGCGCCCTCGACATAATGGCGGTCGATCAAAAGCCCGCCGCCCAGACCCGAGCTGATGAAGATGTAGAAGAAGCTCGACAGCGTGAGGCCAATGCCCGACTGCGCCTCGCCCAGCGCGGCGGCGGCGGCGTCATTGTCGATCAGCACCGGCCAGGGCAGCACTGGCTCCAGCAATTCGGGCACCGACAGTTCGACCCAGCGGTCGTAATCATGCGGGCGGCCCGGCAGGGCGATGGCGCCCATATCGTCAGGCAGCGCAACACCCACGCCGATCACCCGGTCGCGCTTCACCCCGGCTTCGGCCAGCAGCGGCTCCAGCCCTTCA
>Ga0116227_10001090_pt1 | contig 58634 bp, 57 predicted proteins | sample S1TSphgellanicum_FD_89693 | JGI IMG/M metagenome (GOLD analysis project Ga0116227, IMG submission 89693) | Host-associated microbial communities from peat moss isolated from Minnesota, USA - S1T2_Fb - Sphagnum magellanicum MG | ecosystem: Host-associated > Plants > Peat moss > Unclassified...
AAAAAAGGGTCTGTGCTGGCCCGGGCAGTGCCCGGAAACTGCCCGGATAAACGGACAGACAGACAGACAGACATGTAACTTTAATATATAAGATTAGTAGTTCAATTATTCATGATGACATTTTAACAAGAACTCATTAACATGGGCCCACGCCAATTTTTTTCAAAGCATGCATTAAATTTTTGACAAGATGGACAAGTTAGTCTAGCCACCATTGTAATTGGTAAAAACATTGCACAATATATTATATCCATTCAATAAACCTAATAAGGAGCAACAAAGTAACCTAGGATTGTCTAGCTCAAATTATTTCAATCAGTTGTGCTCCAAATTCCAATCCTTTTTATGTCTCTAGCATTAGTGTTCTTGTTTTATTACTTAGTTTTTCGAGTCTTGTAGGCAAGTTTTAATTGTATCAAGAGTGTGAATGCAACATGGCAAATAGGGATATTCAAAGGATAAGTGTTGAATATTTCAATATAGTGGTGGAATTGAAAAATAAGGGACTTAATCCTAGATGAATGAATGCTAAAGGTGTTAATGTGCAAGATTGTGAAGCTATTTAAAGAAAGAAGTGCATCAATAATGGATTCAAGTACAAGAAAAACAACATAGATGTGGAGTTGATTAAACATCTATCCCAAATAGTCTTACCATAATCAAATAAGCAATTTAAACTTAACTTTAAATCCTTTGCACATGCCTTGATGTTCACCATAAAAAATGGTGTCATTTTTCTTGATCCACATAACCCACAATGTTAAATAAATGTTGATGAATTTTTTTGAACCAACAACCTTATGAAACCCATGAATGACCCATACAACAAATAATTAAGAATATCATGGGTAAACTTTAAACTCTCACACGTACAGCCCCACGTTCTTTTGGTGTGATTACAACCTTAGAAACCATGTGAGATTTATTCCTCCATCTTTTTACGGAGCAAGCAATTTTGAAAGATTGAAATATCAATTTTAGCTCTCCACACATTCATTACAACAAATTTGTTTGAAATAGCACAAATGAAGTTTGTTACTCCTTGGCTATGCCATTTCAATTTAAAATTAAGTAATAGCAAGTTGGGGCACTTTTCAACTACATTCGCCTTGCTTAGAAATTTTTAATAGTTTCATTCCCAAATTGCAAAATGAAAATTCAAAACTAAAAGTAAGGGAAATACAAACAAGCAAAATTCTCCATTACATTTCCCCCATCATATCTATAATAGTTTTTTTTTATGAATTGATAAATTGTGATTTAAAAGGAAAGTCAAAAAAAGGAAAATGATGGTTTAGGTCACCATGAACATGATTAACATAGGTAGTTAGGAGAGGAAAACACTTTGTTTTCCAAAATAGAAGTGGTTTGTTTGTTTTTATTTATATTTTGTAGGTTTGGATGTCCAAGCTATGAATTTAGGTGTTGGAATGCAAACTCTCAGTCTAGTGCTTGTGTGATGTGCATTAGTGTGCATATTTGTTTTGTTTACTTACTCTTCATGAGAAATACGGTGTAGTGGAAGATGATTAGTGATGCAAATTCTATTTAGGTGGAAATATGTTTGAAAGTTTGGATTTAAGAAGACAAATTTTGATCTAAAAACAATTCTTTGTCAAGGAAGAGAGGTTAAATGTTTATGACTTGATGTTTTTGAGTTCAAGGTAGAAAAAATTTAATATTTTTTGAAATGGTGTTTAACATTTTGGAGTTATGGAAATGGTTGTTGCTTTGAATTGGTATATAAGGCTTGTGAGCTAAAAAGAATGGCCATAGCTAATGCCCAAGTTGAAATTGTCCCTAAAGTTCTCATTATTTTTGTTGCGTAACAAAATTTAAAGATTAGGAAATTGAGGTAGATTAATGAGTAAAATAACAAGAGATGGTGAATGTGATGAAAAAGTTTAAAGAATTGTGGAGATTATTTGAGTTAACATCATACTCTTAAGTTTTACATGCTTAAGAATTAGGAATTTGGGATTGTGGGGAAATTGGTTTAAATGAAGTGAAACTAAAGTTTTTGGGAACTCCAAGTGGGAAAATTGTTATTCCATGTGTTGTGGCAAATTGTCTGGAATTTTTGGGGATCAACGGTTGGAGTTATTATGGGTCATAATAGTCTTTCTTGTTAAAACTTTTGAGAAAAGGACATCTTTGAACTAGTGCATTTGGGTGATCATACTTTGTTTTTGGGGATATGCAATAATGGGGTTAAATTGAACTTATAATTCTATGATGCCACCATAAGATTATATAATCCAAGAGAGAATTTAAACTAATTTGATCCACTAGATCTTGTAAAATTGAAATGGTGGTCCAATTTCAATTTAGGAATGCAAAATTTCAATGTTACAATTGTAAGAAGATATTTATTCTTTTTGTGTAATAATTTGATTGGTGAATTTTTTTTGTTTGAGGGTGAAAATATCCTTGGGTGATACCACTAGGAACCACCTTGTCAAAATCATAGGAAAGTTGGACCCAATTTAAGAAATAAAATTCCATTTATTTATACATTGGTTTATTTAATTATAATAGGTGGGCTATGTTTTCCTCACCTATGCACACATTCATGAAAAATAATGAACACCCAAAAACTTGTAATATGCATTATCATTTTGATTCTTCAACCATTCTTAACCCAATTCTTAATTTTATTTTTAAAAATGTCTTTACACTTATACATTATATAAATTTTCTTATTTATTTAGTACATGCACAAGGGCATGATCCAAATTAGTCATTAAAATTAAAAAAAAGTGAAAATAGTTATCATAAATGTGCTATTGACATCAATGGCCTTTTGGGAATTCATGATCCTAACTTCAAACATTCATAACTAAATGAAAATTGATTCAATCAATTATTTATAAAAGACATAAAATAAGTTGACATTTGAAATATTCTTTAAAATTAACATCTAAGTAAAATTAGCAAAAAATAGATCCTTTTTGTGTTCCCAATAAAAAAAATCCCTTGTGTTACATTCATAAAACTTTTTCTTTATGCATTCATTTTCCACATCAAAACATTTTTTTTTGTAAATTTAATTAAAGTTTTAAGTTTTACATGACTTGGGTAACCTTTTGATAAATAATTTGGAATGAAAACCTTTCTTTATGTGAATCCTATGTTGTTTTAAAGTTGGATGGGTCTCAAAAATTTAAGGTGTGATGTTCCTAATGGTACCACCCAAGGATAAGTATCACTTTAGGAATCCATGTACAAATCAAAATAGGAGATAAATATTTAGTTTCCTCTTCCAATTTTTTTAGCTACAAAACAACCCATATACCCTAGGGAAATAATAATCAAATTAATGTTCCATGAAAAGAAAAATCTTTTAAAGTTATTTTCCAAGAAAAGTAAAAGCTCAAAATGGTATCCAACACCTCCAAACTAATTTAATTTTAATTTATGTTATATTTTAAGTTCCCAAAACTCATTCAAATATTTCATTTGTTTTTTTTTGTTTACTAGAATAAAATTGATTACTTTAGATGATGACACTACCACTTTATATTGTCACAAGATTTTGAATTTTTGGTTTTAAAATTTTTGCAAATTATAAGCTATGCTATCATTTTTTTTTGACATGGTATTGGAATATAGATTTTCAATCAATTGGTGTTACTTACAATTTATCTACCCCATAATATTTACTTCCATTGATGCAAATTCATGCCAATTTGCATGGTACTTCTAAAAATTGTAAATATCTTAACATCTATCATGTTCCAAAAATAGGCAAACATATTGGATTAATGCTAACACATGATGATTAATGTTGTTTTATTTTGAATTTATTGACATTATATTATTATTATTATTAAAAATATTTGATGAATTTCCTATACTTCTTAGATATGATTCATGTATGAAAAATGAATAGTTGTGGAGTTTATGAATTTTCCCACAAAGAAAGCACAATGAACAATGATGGATGCATTTCATTAATTATGGATTGAAATGGATGGATGAATTATTTTCATCCATGAATGAGGAGTTAAATTTATGATTTATGTTTCATGATTAATTTTTAGACTTCAATAACATGGCAATTAGAATTTTTTTTCTTTTTTTCAATTTTGTGAAGTTGGTGGATTGGTGATTGTTCACATGAAGAATGAACCAAATTTGGTTAGAGGTTAGATAGGAAAGTAGAAAGTTTAAAGAATCTTGTTTAATTATGGCAACCAATAGGAACTCATTGCTTGAATATGGCAACATGTGACTTTTTTCCTCAAAATACGAAGGCTTTCGTATCCCCTTGCCCCAAAAGGCCATTGTACAATTCACATTGGGTTTTTCTTTGTTGCCATAGTTTGAAAATTTGCAACCTACAAAGTTCTAAAGTGAGAAAGTACCCAAAATGCTCATTCACAATTTAATAAATTGTAACTTGATAAACTGTTTTGTAACCCCAATTGTGAAAGAAAACAGACAATTCTGAAAGTCCCATAAGTTAGACATCATAAAGTTTTCTTTCCCTTGTGGCCCTTCATGATTGAATAAATCATAGTTTAATCGATTCTTCTAAAACTACAATTGTGAGAAAAAACACACATTTCAAAAAGATTGATGCTCCTTTGTCCCAAAACAACATCATTGAGTTCTTTTTCCTTTGTGCTCCTTCACTATTGAAGGATTGTGATTCTCAAATTTGAAACAACTCAAACCATTTCAATTGGAATTTCATTAGGTTCCCTAATGTCAAAAGCATTGACTTGATTGTGTTTGTAGAGGGAAGAGTAGGTTATGAAGGTAGGTTTGAAAGGGCATTGGGAAGGTTTGTAGGTAGGTATGAACAACATAGACACACACATACATTGTTATTTGTATTATGTAGATGTTTGGCCAACTAACATCAAATTCATATTCATATTTGTTATGAGTGGTTGAAAGGTTGAAAGGTTGAAAGTGTCTTGTTAACAAAGCAATATGCCAATGGATGTGCCTTGAGCTTTCATCATTTGAGCCTATTTATGAGGAATTAAGGATTATGCCTTTGATTCTTGTTCTTCTCCAAATTATATTGGGCAACTATCAATTGGTGAGTTTTTTTGGTGTAGCATAGGGAATTGACAACCACCTTACATGTACAAAGGGGAGAGTTTTCATTGTGAACATCTCAATACATCTCATTCTTGTGGGCCAAATTTATTCCAAACCACCAAAATCTTACACTAGGTGTGGGGGGATGAAAAATGAAAATAAGAGGGCAAGTGTTTCAAAAAGAAAAATGCTTGGAAGAGCTAGTGTTTCATTTTTTGAAACGCTCCCCTTTTGTGGACATAAAAATTGCATTCTACAATAGTACCTTGAAATACACTAAAAACATTCGTGCACAACTCTCTATGTGGGGTTAAAACGTTTCCCACCCTTGGGCTTTACCCATCACAAAGCACAAGGTGAGGTAGATCATGAGGATAGAGGGTTCTTACACCTACTTCTTAGGAGAGATAGGGACACTCACTATGCATTGCAAAGTTTTTGGCTAGGTTGTATTGTACCTATGTCAAGGCCTTGTTCACTCCAAAAGCACAATACTTGAAAATAACTTGGGAAACCCATAAAATCGAATCCTGCCCATATCTCATCTCCACTTGTTCCAAGGACCAACTTGCCATTGCAATATACTAAATAACTCTCATGAGAATCAAGAAATCTCCATGCTCATGATTAAGAAAGTCAGAACAAGGTTAAAAGTTTTCTTTGAAGTGAAAGAAAGACTTCCAGATAAGGACTTTCAGAACCTGGAAGAAAGAGCAACATAGAAGGGAAGAACTAAAATGAAGAAACAATAGAACAAGCAGAACTAAAACACAATATTGTTTTTCACCAATGGTCAGGAACCTGGAAGGTGGATTAAAAATTAGCGGCTGACAATGAACTGTCTCGAATGCTTAGGTGAGCGAGTGAGCTTCCACAGGAGCACCAATGCAGTCGTCAATAAGAGGATGCCTACTGTCACTCCCATCTTGTCCCACCTGAGCAAACTCACCAGTAAAATCAAGTAAGTGGTTAGTTCACCAAACTCACGTGCAAGTGGGTTTCAAGGATGCCATTTGCATATCACTCAATTTGAACCATTTGTTTCCAAGGTTAGCAAGTTTATGTTTGCCCAAAAGATGGCAGAAGATGCACACTTTGAGAATGTGAAGGCCATGCAGTAACAAGGTCCAGGATGAGGTCATTAAAAATGCAATGTGAGTAGTTCTAAATCACAAGCAGCTTCGACATCCATTGGAATCCAAACAAACCAATCTTGTGAAGTGAGGACTGCCTGACAAACTGAAGTGGTGACTTCCAGATCAAACATAACTAATTCAGTCAGACAGAGAATAGAGCATTGAAGGTTAAATGCTGACATTTCTGCAATTCAATGAAGGACAGAAAGTCTTGTGTTGAAGCTAGAGATAATGCAACCTGGTTTGTTGTTAATGATTTTCAGATCAGGTGTTATGTGAGAAATGAAGCATTGGAAAAATCAGGATTAGATGGAGACCATTATTGGCTTAGCAATACCTGGATGGGACATCTGTCAGGTAGACTTGCTTGTCTAACCCGACAATAAAGAACTTGCAACAGACTTTGCCTTGTCTAATGGTCACACGAGTTACAGGCATGGAATGAATTTGATGCCGCTCACAAATCAAACGTGCAGCAACAGGAACTTGTTCACGTTCCGATATTACATCTGAGGAGAGCTGGGTGAGCTCATGAGCATTCAGGAAGCTCATGGGTTGGCACTGATATGCTTCACTGCTGAATAGTGGAATGCCTTTGGCTTCATGAAATATGCTCTCTGGGACCACCAAGGCCACATCACTTGATGCACTAATTTTTCTTTTCACCAGTGTGCTCCTGCATCCAAAACATGTTTGGGTTTTGGTACCTAGTCCATCATCATTTTGAGATTCAAGCATGAAAGTGACAAATTTCATTGAGTTTACTCCTTCATTGATTTGGTCAGTTTGCTGACATGAAAGTTTTGATGCAAATATCATAACACTGAATGTCAACAACAAATAATTGCAACATTGAGAAAAGGGAGGACCATGACATTTCTAAAGGGAAATATAAATGTGTTAAGTAATTGCTCTCAATCTCTATCATGATGTTAATAATATTACTCAGTGTGATCTTTGACAGCTGAGACAATTAAACTTCCCCCTGATAGAAACTTCATCTGGACCCAAATAAGAAGGCCATGCTGGTTTTCTGAGGTTCATACCTGTAACAGTTAGCTTGTTTTATGGTGAGACCAATTTTATTTGAATGACACACAAGAACATGACAAAGAATAAAATGGGAAAATGGTCAATCTACCATCTCACAATGAGGAGCTTGCTGTGGAGGAGGGCACCAAGCCCTTGACATTTACTGCACTTAATTAGCCCTCGTGATTTGCAACCCTCACATGGAAGCCTGCCTTTCCCTTCACATTGTTCACATCTGTATCCATAATGCACACCATGGTGAGGTTCCAGGCACTCTTTTCAACATACAATTTCAACAAGGCTTTGTGTTCCAGACTATGTACACAAAGAAAGTGATCACTTTCTAAGAAGATGTTCATCTATATTTCATCTTACAGAACATCTTCACGTCCTCAGGCTCCCCCACACAGCAACTAAGCTACAGTAACTCAACACTATAGGCACCAAGTAGCCAGAAAAACAAGGTGAAATTCTGTTGTGCTTGTTGGCTGAATACTCCAATGTTGCAAACACAATGAACACATGGTATAAAATGCATGTAACAAATGGCCCACTCTTAAGGGTGGCCCAAAAGAGTAAGATAAAGGATATTCTACAGGAAGAAAACTTACTTGGAGTCTGAACCATCTCGGTGAGCAAGGAGGCCACGGCCTTGACAACGGCTGCACTCCATCGTTCCTCTATATTTATATGCAGTCACCTTTGAACTCTTACTACACATAGGGCATGGCACCTCCTTCTGCCCCAAACAATCTGCACACTTCAAAATCTCCATGTCAAAAGACCAAAATGATTTACTTCAGGTGCCAGTTTCCATAGTTTTGGCTCCTGGCATTATGTTGGATTTAAACAAAGTCAAACTCACGTTTCTTTCGACACACAAGTTTCTTTCGACACACAAGTATGATTCCCTGTCCTTCACTCCAAATGGCTGCCAGGAAATTGGAATCCTTCAAGTGCCAAGAGAGAAAAATTGAAGTCCCCCATGCCTTAGTGTTCTTTGTCAAATTATGACTGTCTATGGAGTTGGGGAAGAAGAATGTTATTTGCTCCAAAATAATAGAACTCCTAGGAGATGAGGAGCTTGGGTTCCAGAAAGGAACTGGTCCATTATACTTCTGATGTTTAGCTCTTGATCCTGAGAGATTGGCTTCAACCTGAGGGGAATCCATCATAGATCCCCAATCTCAATTGGTGCGCACAACAAATCATGCATCAAGTAATGTGGCAACATTTACATACCTGGACACTTCTCCATTGAGTCTGAGTTGGGGAGTTTTAATTTTGTCTCCTTTTGAGGAGTGAACAATGCTGGAAATTCATTCTTGACATCCACTTCCCAAGGACCTAGACTTCGGGTTTGTGTGTTTTTGTCAATGTGACCCCAGGCTGGATCATATGGTTTCACCTCATTCATCAGCTCTCTTTCTTCAATGAATGTTTCAAGGGAACCAATACAAACATTGCACTCCTTTGTTTCCTCAATCACCCATTTGCGAGCTGAGAGTCTGGTCCATGGCATTCCATGCTTGTCAATGTAATTAGTGAATAGCTCCTGAATCTCATCCTTGTTGGGACCTTCAACCCTTCATTCCCAACATCATACAATCTGGCAATTATCATAGTGTGTTCTTGTCACTGAGAAAAAAGAAAAAGCAATAGATTATTAGAGCACTCAGCAGAAGCTGGGACAGGACTGGGTTCATTTCCAACAACAAAGAAGCTCTTCAACTCCAATCCAAGTAAAGGAAGCACTCTGCAAGTTACCCGGGTAGACCTGCTCCCTCATGCTGCTTTTCCCCTTCTTGCAGAATACCAACAGTGCTGAGCTCTGCAAAATTTGAGAGTGTTGGGTTTTAGGGTGAGGATTTAAAACAAAATAGTTCCACCTTAACAGGGAGGAGCTGGGGTTGTTGGAGAGACTAAACCCTCCATGTGCATCATCTATCTATAACCTCCAAAAGCTCCTGCAATCCAGAAAACCCTTGATGGAAATGACAAAGAATTCATGAGCCCTTGCAATTTATTCATGACAGCAATAAATGCAAGTTACTGGAGTACGAGCTAACAATCATCTTTGCAGGCTTGTTCAATGAGAATCATATATGTAGAATTATTGTGATACGAACCTTGAGATGGTGGAGCTTCTGGAGTTAGAAGTGCACCATATATCCATTGAGGGTATGGATCCTGTGATGCTGCTGCTGCCTCAGATGCAGTTTCGAAAGATGGCACAACAGTGGCTTCTGTATCCAAACATTCTCCACAAGGGATTTTTCCAACATCAGTGAGTCAGTAAACTGCGAAAATGGGCCATGATCTGCTCCACGTCTCAAAAGCTCAACTGTTCAGAAAGGAACTTCCAGGAACATAATCGAAAGCTGCTTGTGCTGGAAGCAGCAGCAGCTGAGTGAAAGCCCAATCCTTTGCAGATTCGTGCATTGAGAAAGCATGACAAGGGTGAGGAAATCGGAGACGACGACTGAGAGTTCTACATGCATAGATAGATAGGTACCTCCTGATGATGATGATGCAGGGACATTGCTCTTGTATGCTGTGCCAAACACGGCTTGCTGCTGCTCCTCGCCTCTCTCCATCATCAGATCTCGCAACAAATGTCGTAGTTCAAGTTTATCCACAAGCTTGTGGCTCTAATAGGTAGACTCTGTGGGCGCGCCCCTTGTGCGTGTACCGCGTGTCTGTCCGTGATTTTTGCGCAACACAATCGGGACCGTCCGCCATCGCCAGAGCGCCAGAGACCTTCTTCTTCCTCTTCTTCCCAGTTTCCCTCATTGCATCTTACTGAAATTTCATCTTTATCATTCCACTGGACATCATTTCAATAATTGCGATGGTTTGTGACAGTTCTCAGGATTCCGCATATCACGCGATTGATCGAAAACTGGAGGAAACACGTATTCTTCAATCAAGCTGAAGAATTGCGCAGGGAGTTCTGTGGTTTGAGGTTTTGTGGATTCTGGAAAGACCAAAGGAAGATAGGTGCGGCTGACGACGAGGGAGAAGTGCAGTGCGACATCCCGGTAAGTCCGTTTTTTTTCCCTTGTGTGCTCTCCGAATTCAAGAAGCCTGAAGGGAAAGGAAGTAGCGCCAAGGATGTGCTGGCGTGATTTGATAGAAGCAAATGCGGTAATGAAGCTTCCGAAAGCGTCGATGGATTTGTCAATTGTGAAGAAGTTGACAAGGATCATGAGCCTTCTCCGTAAAGGCGATTGCAGAGTGAAGATGAAATAGCTCAAGTTTTGTGTCTTCTTATGTTTCCAGTCTCAGACGACACAGCTTTCAAAACATCCACGGATCCATTGTGTGCATCAAACGTTAGTTTATCCATTGCACATACATGCCAGAAAGCATCTCAGCATCAACAATTGAGGGCTTGTTGATAGTTGAATTCGTCTCCTTCTGATCAAGTTCCTGGAAGCCTTTCCATAGTGGCTCAGATTTTGACAAAAGCAATTGCGTCTTCTTACTACAGCCACAGCAGATTCCTTGAGATCGTGGAATTCCACATGGATAGGTATGGAGAAGCCATGGCAAAATCAAGGAGCCCAGAGCCAATGTGATGGCCATTTCTTGGAAGCTGGATCTTCAAGCAACCACCTTGAGGAGAAGGTATATGGACTGAACTCTTTGAATGTTTGTGTGATTCTCAGCAGTAATGGGAGTTCTTGATGCTTTGGATCATGTGCCAAGGACTTTCTTTTACAAACAAGACTGTGTCACAGACTGTAAACATGAGATGCAGTCTAGAATGTGTCTGATGTGTGTGATTGTGTAAACAGCTGCACAAGCTCTGGAGTAGACATATTGCAGAAGGCTATGGACAAGACCATAGAAGTAGCCTTGTGCATGTGTTTTGTCCTTCTGTGTGCAGGTATATTTGTTTTGTTTGTGCACATGAGAAACTCCTGCATAGTACCATTGCAGGGACTGAAATGTTCAACTGCAAGCATGAATAGTGCATGTGGGTGGCATCTGGTAGACTCATCTTGCTTCTGTGAATTGGACTTTGGAAGAAAGGATTGCCCATCACAACATCACAACAGGAGATTGGAGAGACACTGTATGGAAGAACAAATGTCATCCCATGATGGTGTGTTGCTTCTCTTTCTTTTTCATTATTATGAAGTTTATCTATGTCTCACACTCTGCAACTGAACTTGTTCCTGGAGGCTCTATTTGGAATGAAATCATACACAATACTATGTATTCGAACTAAAGTTCACAACTGGTTCTATTGAAACTGGGTCACTTGCATCTCTGAGTGAATGGGTTGTTCTATGCTGAAGGATAATTTCAAACATGATGTGTTGGATTTGAGCTCTTCTATAGTTGGAAGATCTGCTGAGTGGAATGAGATAGGTTTCAGCCTGCTCATGATATCATGTGTATCTTTTGTTAGGGCTACCAATATTGCAGTGTTGCACCTACTTGATCAGATCAGTCTTGGATGGTTACAGAATGCTGTGTTTTGCTGGTCATCAACAGCCAGGGGGCATCTGTGACTGTTTACCTACCTTGAAAGGTGGCATGACAAAATGAGCAACAGCAAAACCAATCAAGTAGAGAATGTTGAATGGGAGGGAAGGCTGCTGTTGAAGTAAGAGAGTGGCATGCTTCTTTGGGTTTACTAATGGACAGCACTCCCTGAGTTCATGTGAAAGGCATGAGAGTGGGAGTCAACTGCCTGGAGGGCTAGACTATAATCAGCCTTCTCCTTCAGCTCTGGGGGATTCAGAGATTGCTAAAGCCTTACAGATGCCAGATCAATTAACCAGGGTCTTGTGCATTGAAGGTCAGGTGTAAATAGGAAAGGGGGGAGCTTCTTGTGGCTCCAGCACCCATCAAAATGGCTGCAAACTCCATGCACACTGAGGTAAGAAGAAAACTGCAGACCAGGGGGCTGAATCTGCCAAACAACCAGTCAGTTCCCATTGTTTGCAAACCCTCACAATCTTGAATGTGTGAGTGAGATACTGCCTCAATGCTTCCAGAAGAGCTGAGCACAGCAGCACTGATTCATCTACTTTTCTCAAGATAGATCAATGGCAACAAGAAGCAACAGAGTTGCCAGAAACTGTATCATTGGGTGAGTGAGCATAGCAATCCATCCAAAATCTGCAGGAGGGCCAATGCAATTGGAGTCAAAAGTTGTGAATTCAATAAGAACCCTTTCAACAAGGGTGGGCGTGAGAAATGGAGGTCAGAATCAAAGCCAATTGCAAAGAGCTGAATGGAGACCATTTCCACAATCAGGCAGTGACTGCAAGTTCTAGAGCACCCAGATGTATGGTGCACACTAGGAGAGGAAATCTGCAGGAAAGGATAATGAAGATGCTACGGAACTTTATATTATTTCATGAAGGCGGAGATGGAGACCTAGAAGAGATACAAGAGCTGCTTGGTCCAATGCTCCCCAATGCTCCAGTTTTACAATTCCTTTGTCAAGGCCCCCTTGGGAAACTTCCTTTCTTCTCTTCCTCATACCCTTCTTGTATAGCACTGCATCATTTGATGTGGTCTCTGAGCTCAAATTGGACATTCTTGGATTTTGTTCCAGAGTTATCTTTCCTTCAAGCCCTTTTTGTTGAAGCATATATATCTGTTTGTTTGGTGTCCAAAGGGACATTGCTGGAATGCCTGCTTTATTTTAGAGCTGGGCCTTGATTCCAAGGGGGACCTTGGATGGTGGCAAGTGGTGAGTTGAGCTATTTATTGATCTGGGTGGGTTGCTTTACAGGTCCTACAAACTCAAGTATTCTTTAGTGGGGCAGGCGACTGGAAATTTGAGCTTCTTATCTCCTGAATAGGGATGAAGATTGTTTTGTCACCAAAGGTGAGTTATATTTTTGTGCCAGCAAGTGTAAAGGTCATTGTAATCAAACTTTTTAGAAACCCAGTGGGAAAGTCAAAGGTTCAGAGTTCAGAGGATGTGGAATCTGAAAGCAAAATGCTAGCTTGATGAGCATCACAGGAGCCAATGGGTGCTTTTAATTTGTTTTCAATTTTGTGATGATCCAATTGGGTCCAATTATCAATATCCCTGGCTGGTATGAGGCATGTATACACTATACACCTGACATTGAAACTGGTATGAAGCAGTATATATCTGGTATTACTTCAGGTCCCAACTTCCCACAAGGTTAGTATTGGAAAAAGGCTGGTATTACTTCAGGTCATACCAGGGTACTCGGATGCTAGTTTTGATACCCGGGTAGGCATCTATATTATACAAATGGTGGTATGAACTATGAGCCAGTGTTGGGTGGTATGTTCATTTGAACATACTGGCTGGGTACTGCTATTAAAAGTTTTCAATTTGGACATTGGGTATGTATGAACATGAGTATTCAAATCCTCTTGAAATGCACATGTCAGGTCGGTTTGTGTAAGAACCTGCAACATGGATCCAAGGCAATCAATTAGTTTTCAATTTTCTGAGGGAGCCAAAATGATGAGCATCCCAAAACAGATTTCACATTAAATGGTGACATACTTGTAAAGATCACAAAGTAGTAGCCATCTGATAGAAAAACACAAGGTATGATGAGAAAAGAATGGAAGACTTATCATCCAATTTATTCACACAACACCCTAATTTTGAAAACCTTTCCTAAACTTAAAATATACATACCCAAGAAGCATAAAAACTTTTCATACCGGTTGTTATGCATAGCTGTATCTCCAAAAGAAAACTTTGAATATGGGTAAGTGCAGTGGTTTTTGTCAATTGAGGCAAATGGCCAACTTGAGTATGTCCTGGGCTTTCAATATGATGTCAGTTGGCTTTGGTTTTACATACCAGGGGGCATATCAGAGTGGGGGCGGGCATTAGAATTTGCATAAACATCTGGGTATGATAAGGGTATCAATTTAATCATCATGCTTATCAAAAAATCAAATACCCTATATATAATCATGGTTATCAAAGAATCAATTACCTGATTATTATATATAACCCTGGTTCTCAAAATGTTTTTAAAAAAATCAAATATCTGCCCAAACCCATTGAGACTTTGCCAGTTCTTTGATGGAACCCAGCAGTTCTTCAAAGTTTTTTTAAAAAGTACCCAGAACCCAATGGTTCTTTGAATCTACTTTTTAAAAATACCCGGACCTGATGGTGCTTCAATTATGAATTTGTTCAAAATACACACAGATTTGGGGGGGGGAGGGGGGGGTATTACAAGAATCAAATACCCGCCCCCACAATGGTGCATACCTGCCAAAACCCGATATACCAAACCAATACTGGTATGAACTATGAACTACCAACATTCAATTGTTTGTCTGGTCTCTGCACCACATTTTGTAACTACATGGGAAAAAGGCAACACATTGACATTGGGAATAGGCTTGTCCCTCATGCAGCCTTTGAACCTAGGGCAATATTTTGGACCTTGAGAGGCAAAGGAATTCAAAACTTTGTTAGGAAGTGACGGTGTGATGACCACAAGGGGAGCATTTTTGACTTGACATGCTGATTTTGAATTGTAGTCAAATCGAGAAAGAGGGGGGGGTTTGCACAGCACCACATCACAGTGGATCAATCCCTTCTTCTTTGAGAGATGGATTGTTCTTCGAGTCCTTGCAGATGGATCGCTTCTATGAAAGACTCATTCTTCTTCCAGTCCTTGTGTGGGTCATTTCAAAGGTCTGTGTTTCAAGCACAGGTCTGAGATGATGCCATGAGGGGAATTTTAGACAGTGTTTCCTCTTTACTACGGATGCTGATGGTTTCTTTTCTTAGACTTTGAACTTTTTTTTTCTTTTTGACTACTGTAGACCCTCTATGGTCTTTCTTCAAAAGAAGTTGGGTTTTTTGTACCAGCAAACCAATTGCTCTTTTGCTTCTCCAAAAATTGTAATTGTGCAAATGATGTGGTTGTCCATGACTTGCATTTAAGTTTTCTAATTGCTTCTGATTTCAACCAAGAAACTTTGGTGCAAAATTTTGTAACATTAAATTATCTATTTGGTGCAATTTTTTTGAAAAATAAAATTGTGCCAAAATCTATGCCATTGGATGTGCATCTTTGACCATTTGGTTCTTCATCATGCCAAGTCCAAATGGAGCAATTTTTCCTCACCAACCTCATTGGATGCCTTTTATTTATGTTATATGTTTTTATCATCAATGAAGCATGATGGTTGGGCCCAATTCTCCAAACAAGTGAAAATTTGAAGGTTGCCCCTAAAACCCAACTATGGGGAGCATAAGCCCACTTACAACTCTACCGAATCCAATTTTTGAGGAGGAGGAGGCTTATGCTCCCCATAAAGAATATTTGATGCTAGTGAGATTATATTGCTTCATCCATATTTAAGAAATTAAAGAAGATCCCAAATCCCAACCTCAAGCTATTACTTCTAATTCTAGTCTCTCTTGCCTTCTCTCTCTTTTTCTTTGCATGCTGCTTTACACACCCTGAATTTGGGCATAATTTGGGGAATATTCTTGGACTAGAACCTGATGTTTTGAAATATTTTTTAAATCGGTCATATGCAAAAATTGATTGTTGTTGGAGGTTTTTAAATGTTGACCAATTTTTTAAATATCAAAAATACAAAAATGATGTTTAGGTTTTCTAATGATGTTGTTGAAATATTTTCAAACCTCCAACAACGATCATTTTTTGCATACCTATTTGAAAAAAAAGTCTCCTGCTGCTGAAAATTCGCCAAAACAAAAAGACTCCCAAAGATTGACTGAAAGTAAGCTCACTGGGTAGTTCAAATGTTCATGTGTCATGATACCAGTGGGGCCTTGGGTGAACCAGCACCCACACTGGTACCATCAGGGTTAAGGATTTTAGGATGTAGCCAAAGTGGCAATCATCCAGAAAATAATTTAACCACATTTGGCTACATACTAGGTATGAAAGTAGAAAAAAATAGAATCCTTTTATATTTGGCTACCTACTGGAACTTATCATAAAGAAATTGGCGATTTTGAATTTTTTCCTTCAAAATCTGACGAATTTGGGACATTTTTTCCATGAAAAAACCTTCAAATAAGGTCAAAATCATAATTTTCAGGTGAAATTTTGGCAAATTTTCGCCAGTAAAGAACGTTGCATAGCATGATAAAAACTAGTGTTGGTCTAGTATATAGGGTTTCGGTGGGTATGTACTTGGGTATGTAGAACAAGAGCTGACTAACATTATTTTATAAAAAAATGGGGACATATTCTGGTTCCTTATTTATCTCCATTGATGCTACCATTGCACTTATTCATACCCATAGCGTTCCCCCTTTGAGGGTCCTATTCATATATTTGTCTCAAATGCTTTTGTGTTTCTGGGTATGTATATGTCATGTTTGTTAAAGCTCTAAAAAAATCAAAGCTTTGTGTTTTGTGTTATTCACAAGTGGTGAGAGTTGTGCATAGTCATGTACTTTCCAATGGAACTACTCCTCTAGATTGTAAGTTAGAGACAATCACCACTTCTTAGTGACTCTTTGTTAAAAAAATTATCACTTTAGATAAAATCTTGGTGTGAATATTCAATATTTACATGCATGTTTCATATTAGTTGGAATGAGGCTGTTCTTTGCTCATCTTCATATTTAGAATACTTTCAAAACATGTAGGTTATTTATTATATAGACCCACTTGATATGTCTATTTGAAAAATATTTTAGTATTCATGTTTTTACCCAATGTCGAAATTAAAAATTTAAATATCTAACCCAAATGGTATGTTAAAATGGACATACTTGCATTACTCGTAAAACTAGTGTTGAACAAATACCTAATTTGGAAGGTAGGAATTGTTGTTTATGGTTCTAGTTAAGAAAATAAAATCAAAATTGGGTTTGATTTTTGGAATTGGTTTGGGGTTTCTTAAATTGGAATCAATTTTTTCTTTTGAAGATTTTTTGTCAAAATTGGAACCTTGGTTCTTTAATTTAAGGGGGTTTGGAACTGTAAGGATTCATTTTTTACTAAATCTTTTTTAGCACATAAGTAGACTATTTAACCATATTACAACATAACACTTACAATATTCTCAACTCACATAATCTCCAAATATGAAACTTTACATTCTTTTGGGATAGGATCACCCACACGCCTAAAGTTGAATATTTATGTGAGAATTATATTCCAAAAGGGAGTTCATCACACACGCTTAAATATTTGTCTTTATGGGGAACACTTACCAAAGTCCATAAGGTTTCCAGAATGATATCAACAATAATCTTCACATTATGTTTATTTTTTCAAGATTTTCTTTTCACATATGGTATTTTTACAAGTTTTAATAATAAGTAACAACACCAAATTATTGATTGCAAATGATGATTTTAAAGCTTCAATCACTATCCATTACATATATTTGAAAGAACGAAATAAATAAATGGTTAATCATATTCATTTACATCTATTCCTTATTTATCATTTGTTTATGTCAACCAATCATCACATGCCATTTATAGCTTTTCATCCTTCTATGGATAGATTTTACATTATTTGGAATTTAATATTTGATCGAGTCTACATATTTGATCTCCCATTATTATTAACCCAAAATAGTTATCTAAATTATTCATAAATCAAACCTTATGCCCCTAGTCAAAAGATTATCATTGTAAGGCCTATAAAGCTCATTATTTTATTTCCCATGTTTATCCATATTATTACTTCAAGTCATAATACTATTATTTACAATTACAATTCATAGTAATTATTCTGTTGTTACAATTTCATTTAATTGTGAAACCAAAATTAAGAATTTTAGAAAAAAAACTAAAATTAAGGCTTAATTGAAGGTTAATTGGAAGGTAACCATTCGTTTTAATTTGAATTACCTAAAATTGGATTAGAGCCAAGTTTGATTTTCAAAATTGGAATTGGAATTTGTGGTTTGTTTTTAAAAACTAGACCCAAAATTGAAACTAGAATTTATTTTGTTGATAACTAAAACCATTATAATTTATTAAAAATTAAAGGTTCTTTGTAAAACTCAAGAGCCATCCAACATTAATAAAAACCCCAATTTATTTTGGGTGTTTTTAAACATCATAAATATTATCATTTTTTACTCCATCTCGATTGAAGTTTTTGAAAAACTTTTGGGTCCGGGCTCACTAAAGTGTTTCAAGGTTCTTCTAATTTGTCGGTAGGTGGCTCCCCCCATATTTAGTGGGGGCCTAGGGTTGATTTCTTTGGAAGTTATTGCCCCAATTGCTTATACAAGGAATTGGGCCTTCATAGCCTTTATCATAGTTTCCAAATTTTTGTTGGATTCTTGTCTATTTTTGTTCGAGGCGATAGGTGTGAATAGTTTGGGGCCCTTTCCTTTCCAAACACATCTTAGATCAACATTAAAGTTTTTTCCCCTAGGGGTTGTAACATGTGTCCCCCCTTTTGACTAGTTGGCTGAGAAAAACATAAATCACTTTCATGAAAGTATTTAAAAAAAATTGCATGACCATACTTTTACTATCATCCTTTTTAATTTACCTTCTGATTCACATAAAACAAACTTAAAGTTGTGTGCGAGGTTGAATGTAGGCACTTTGTTATTAGCCCGCCCAGTCATTCCTTTCTTCTGCATGTCTTTAGATGTTGTCTTCACCACATTGCACATTAGGTTGGGTCTTTCTCATCCTTTAGTCTTTGGGGGTGTCACATTGCATTTATGAACAACCTTTGGATCCTATGGGGATCCATCTTCTTCATTGCGCGCACAATAGGGAGAAGACAACCTTGGATGATGTTCAAGATGTTTTTTCGACCATTGTGAAAGATGTAAGATTTCATGTCTCATGATAGTAGACCCATGTTTTGTCGCACCTTGCCCTATAATCTTTGCGTTGTCAAGTCGACATTGTGATATTAGTCGATGGTGTCCACACATTGGCAAATGTTGTTATTGCCAACCCCATTCAAGTTGATTTGGTTTCGTGAGTTGCTTTTTCTTATGGGTTGCAACTATAGTTGTAGTTTAAACAAAGGATGATCTTTATATTGATCACTTCTCAATGGACATGTTTTTCCCTCTAGCTATAGAGGTTTTCGAATGTCTACATCAATAGACGAACGGGTTTCTTCATCAATGTGCCAACATGGTGTGAGGAGTGAAAGGCATTCGAGGCCCTCCTCTCTCAATTTTGCGCACATTTTATAAGTAGAGGGTTTCATGTCAATGGTGTTACAATGTGCACATGCAGTCTCTATTTTGAAACGCGTTGTTGCAATAGGTGAGGGTTCTTCTAGGCTAGGCATCCTTTCAGGAGGTCCTCCCCTTTCCTTATTGGATATGCTTCTTGGCACATGAGAGGGTTTGGGAGCTTGATGTTCCCCTTGTGGTTCTCCTTCTTAGGTGGTTATTTTGTCTTCTTAGATGTGGGTCCTTCCATTTTGTTCCTTGTATTCCCCCTTTTTTGGGTGCTTTGGTTTATTTATGATTGGCAGGGTTTCATCATTATAAATATCCCATTCATAATTCCCTAGATTAAATCAGTTCTCAGAGTCCAAATTTAACATTTCCTCTAGCTCTAAAGAGGCTACTCATGAAGGTGGAGGTGCCAGTGCTGAGCATAGGTGCTCCTGGTTCACCCTGGTTACTACACTGGTACACAAGAAATGTCCAATACCATAGTACCATGGTGGCTTCCGCACAAATTATATTGTTTTTTAGGAATGCTGAAATTTTTTAAAAAGAAGTTTTTGGAATTCTTCTTGGAATAATTTATTTTTGTGAATGGGGCATCTTCAAATTTAATTGGTTAATTATTCAACAGACGTGTGCTGAAGTCACCCTGTACAAGGGGTTCTTTGGAAGGACAAGATCTTTTGGCAACGTTTTTCTGAAATTTTGGTCACAAAATATCGGCTGGAGCACATTCTGCAAGCATCTACCCTTTAACTTTGGTGATTCTTTTTCCAACATTCAGCAACTACCTTTCAACTTTTGTGATTATTTTTCATATCCACATGTCAATGGTGACCAAAGTTGTAAGTTGTAAATGCATTTGACCACATGTTTTTTTTTTTTCATTTTCTACTTCATGCACCACTTTTGTCCTCACTCACTCTTGAGGCTTTGCAAGGAAAATGCAACATTGGTTTTGAATAACTACACCCAGCAAATAAACATTGGCTTTGAAAAACACATGATACCCTGACCTACTTAATGTTTTCCTTTGTATTTGAAGGTACTTCCCTGGGCAGAACTTACACTCACCCTGAAAGGCATCTTCTAAATCTCTAATGTCCACTGGGAGCCTACCTAGTCCCTCCCATTTGGCCCACCTTAAATAGCTGAAAGGAGGACAACATTTGCCAAAACCATATAGGATAAAAGTGAGGTGCTATGGAGAACACGTTGGGGAACATATGGGGAACCCAATAGGAACTAGAAGGGAACTTACTGAGAACACATTGGGAACCAGGGAAAGATGAAAAAAAAATCCTCTCTCCCCCCCAGCCCCTGCCCCCAAACTTAAAAAGAAAAAAAGCAAGGCACCTTGAGTGGATGCTTGGGGCCTTCCCATTGGCAGCATGAAATTTCTCTTCCCAAAAGAGTTAGTCACTATTTTTGGCCTGGGCTAATACCCCCTTGCAAAGGTGCAAAGTTCGGAAGAACCTCTGCAATTTGTTCTAGTGTATTTGGAGGTATACTTACAAAGCATAAAAACTTGCTGGGCATCCTGTGTTGTTCATTTTAAAAAATCCTGTGAGAATGGGAAACTTTTTATGAAAAAAAGTTATTGATTTTTATGTCATGTGAAGTACTTGAGGTGGGTTTTAATGGATTTTGGCCCATGCTTGGTTCCAGCTCGTGCGCCCCTTATACTGGTTAAGCTTGCCGTTGAGGGCTTTTACCCTACTATCACACTTAAAAAATATTGCAATAAAATGGGCTCTTTACAAATGGGCTATCAATAATGTTTTCAAATGAGCTCTCTACTACTCCTACTACTACTAGTAGTAAGTACAGATGTAACAAAAAGAGACAGACCGAACTATTGCAATACACCATTCAACAATATAGAAATGAATTTTGCAACATCAAAGGTATGTTACAAAACATATGAGTAGCTTCATATGGTCATCATGAATCTGATCCCAAACACCACTACATCATTGCTAACCTTAATTATGAGGGTTTCCAAGAATTAGAGCTCTCCAACCTAACTCTTTTGAACATCAACAAGTTATGATCAAGTGTCTCTTTGTCACAAAACCCATTAACAACCACACATGCAACATATACACACAATACCCACTACACAATTTGACAAAAACTTGATTGCTACTTCTTTCAATCATTCAACATCCTAATCGACTCATAACAACAACATTGCATAGTGAAAGGATGCCTAAGCCCCACAAGCAACTCTGAAAGCTTGGACAAGGAAAATTGGCACCTTTCAAAATCACATCAATGTATAACTTGTAACGGTCCCATACTCCCTTGAAGTGCCCAAAAAACTAGGTTTTATTTCTCTCTTTGTGACTTAAGGAATTGACAAACCAAACAAAAACAAACAGACTCACACAATGACGGTACACTTCACAATCGTTTTCAAGATCCCTATAGTTTTCATCCTTTTCATGTCATCAACCCATATTTACTACAATGCATCTTTCTTAAAGAAAGACAAAACACAACAAAATATTATTTTTCCTACCGAATGCAATTTATCAATTCCCTCCATAACAACCCAACCAAAAAAAAATCACTTTTCTAATCCTAATGCAACACAAATGCACTTAGCTCCTCCACCCTTGAATTAATTGCGCTCTTTATTTCCATCCAACTCCATTACTTGACAGACCAGCATTGAAGTTAAGGAGGAGGCCACCACACCATTTAAAAAATGCACCCATCATCAATAATGAATAACTATTTTTTCATAACAAACAAGAAACAAAAACCATGAACATAATGCCACAGAAAGATAATTCCATGTTTCACATCACAAACAACTGTTGAAAGTTTTATCCTATTCAACTTTTAACTGTTGATAACATTATTTCATCTATGTAGGGCTTCTTCCACCCCTCCCTTTTGTCACACATGTAACACCTCCCATACAAATTAGACTAAGCCCTTTAGTCCTCATACAACTTGTGCAAAATAGAACATCTGCAGATCTTGCCGAGGTTTGTCCCACAATTGTTTTATTTTGCCCTTAACAACACAAAGTTTTCCCGCTTCATTTTGTTATATGAACCCATCACCATCCAAGTATTTTAGAAATATAAATGGTCCCTCCCAACTAAACACCACGGACTTTTTCTTCCCTGGTTTTTTCATCTTCACATACATCATTCCTTCCTTGAGTCCAAGAAACATTTGTTTTCTTTTTCTTACAACATAAGCACATTTTTTACGCACTTGAGCTTGGTAGATGTTCTCCTTAACTTCCCCATGCATCTTGGCAATGAGTTGCAGTTTATAAATCATTTATGATGCCAAGATGGTTGGCTCTCCATCATCTTCAAAGGTTTGAACTAAAGGGCTCAAAAAATTATCAACCCTCAACCTAGGGGTTCTTCTATCAATAACATATGGGGAGAGAACTTTGTACTTGCCTAAATCCCACATCGATACCCAAACAATATCATGGGAAGATGCTTATCCCAATCTCATGTGTGTTTCGGAGTCACAAACAACACAATTAACCCATGCTTCAAGGTCTTGATTATCCTTTCAACCATACTATTACACCTAGGCCATTGTGGTGTGGTGTGTTGGTGTATAATCCTATAATTCTTCCATAACTTATTGAATTCAGCTACCCACTCAGAACCATTGTTAATCATGACATATTTTGGCACACGAAACCCATAGATGATTTCATCTTTTGAAAACCTTGCACCATTTTTTGCATCATGGTCAACAACTACTTTGGCCTCGCACCATTTAAAATATTGGTTAATGGCCACTAAAATGTATTTGTTGCCATTGTAGGTTTCAAGTAATGGCCAATTGTGTATAATGCTACTCTATAAAAGTAGTCCCAAATCGGGATATTCTTCTGTTTTTCACGTTCAAATGTGACCGAACATGTATGCTTCACAAACTGACATCATTTGCATGACTACACAACATCCTTCACTTATTTTATGCGGTTGTGCAAAAAGTAACATTTGGTTACTTTAACCATAATTTTTCTTTCCCCAAAGTGGGCAATTTCATCATGCGAATCCACAACAATCTATCATCGTTCTTTAAGTTTCGAAACCATTAGTCCTTTAAACATCAGGTTGTCATTGCTCCAATAGTAATGTATAATGCACTTACCAACCCTGGACTTTTATTCTTTCCCACATTCTATTGGGAACTAATTTCCATTCAACACCATCATGCTCAATGCATTTTCCCATATATCCTTATTCTTGGATTCTTCATAGTCATTATCCTTTTCAGATGTTTCATGGTCTACTTCATCATCAACCATGGCATGTGCCTCTTCAACAAGCTTTTAATGATTTCTGAGGTCCCACAATTCTTGTACCTTTCTCTTCCCAATAACCCTTCTATTTATGCCTTGAAATTCCTTTTTAGAAAAAATAATGTTATTGTCCTGACCTGCATTTGTATTGGCCAATCTAATTATTTCATTAGGAATAGCTTCAACAAATTCCACCATGAACAAATGATTTAACAAGCCTTGACTTCCCAACTACTGCAACAACAAACCCATCTTAGAACTCTTCCTGCTTGTCCATAAAGTTTCCCTTGATTTTTGAATGTATTGTAGCATTTTGCAATCTTGATTTCATCCACTAGATCTTCATTTGGTTCTACAATATCCACAAAGTTCCTACTTAACACATCCACATTTGTTTGTTTCGACCTTGCTTTGTGAATGATTTTGAAGCTAAAATCCTATAGTGTATTGATCCACATGCCTTTCCTTCCATAGGCATCAGAAGCCATTGTTAGCCATTATAGTGGCTTGTGATCAATTCGGAATGTGAAGTGGTGCACCTCTTCAAACTATGTACATTCAAATCACCAACAAAAACTTTCAAAAACTTGTCCATGTATGCTCCAAAAACCTCTGTCATAGTTTTGGAGAAGGTCGTGGTAGCACTTTTCATGTCGAAAGGCATGACAATCCAATCAAACAACCTAGATTTGGTACTCAAAGCAAATTTGTGGATGTCCTTTGGAACCATCTTGATCTGCCAGAATCTTAATTACAAGTTTAATGCAAAAAATTGTGACTTGTTCAATTCAATCAAAACATCTTCAACCAAGGGCATAAGGAAAGAATCATGTCACGTTTGTAGATTTAGAAGTCTATAATCACCACAAAATTGATGGTTGCCATCTTTCTTCATTAGTAAAATTACTTTACAAGCATAATCCAATGTGCTTGGTTCCATCTTGCCCAAAGCCACCAGTGCATCGATTTGCTTCTTTACTTCAACCTCTTCCCATAATGAAAGTTTACTTGGAATGGTCCTACAAGAAAGAAACCCTTGAGTATCCACTATGTGCTCACCATATTTGTTACATCCAAGTTCTCCTTAATGCCATGCAAAGACGTCTAGGAATTGGTCAAGTAAAGACCACAATTGCTTTGTTTTTTTTATCCTAGGTTAGGATTGACCTTAATCTTAGACTTGATTTATGTCCATTTGTTATCTTCATGTTCAGGTGTTTAAGGTTGGGCTTCCTCACTTGTAGTTTTTATGAAGCATCCAATTCAAAGACATTTGAAACCTAAACAGATGTTGCATCCAAAAATTGTTCATTTTTCCTCTTCTCATCCTCAACAACGCATCTAATCCAATCTTCATAGTCTTGATATTCAAATATGTCACCAAACACAACATTGTCAGTCTACTCCTTCAAAATCAAATTCATGATCTAATTTGGTCCTTCTTTTTGCACAAAGGTTTCCAAGCCATTATCCACCACATCTTCCAATGAACTTGTGTTCATGTGCAAAAATAATTTTTCTTGTTCATCATCTGCAAGCTCCTCCATATCTTCATCTGAATCATTAAAAAAGTCAGAGTGGTCTTCTTCATCAGATAATGCATGTTTCTCCTCATGCATTGCTAATGTATCCTCTCACGTTGTCTAAAGACCAATCCCCCACAACTATAATGTTTCATCCTAGTTTCCTCCATCTTCAAAGTGTTTTTCATCTTACACCATTTGTAGCATGTTTACCATGTTTAGCAACAAGACTTAGATGTTGTTCCATGGCCCTTACCTGATCTATATCATGCCCTTCTCAACATCAACAATTTTTCCCATCTTTATGAAGAAGTCTAGTCCCAAAATAATGTCATAATTGTCAATATCCATCACTGTAAAGTTCATTAGACATTGCACATCTTCAATTTGTATAGGCAACTCATTGACTTTACTAAGAGTTTAAGTTACAACATTCGATGTGGTCTTGTATGATTTCAAGCCAAAGACTAAAGGCATGATGCCAAGTTCTCCTATGATTGTAATCGACATTACTAACATAAAAGCACATGTTTCAACCAAACCTTCAATTAGATTGTTGTTTATTTCCACCAGGAGATGCAATGTTTTGTTGCGATGGTTTTGTTGATGTTGATTCTTCGTATGGCATGCAATCTTTCAACCTTGGTCAAGTTGGTTGTCTTCAAACCTTTATTGCGTTTTTTCCTTGCCAGTTTCACCAAGCTTTCCAGTGATTCCATCGAGTATAACTAATATAATATCCACAAGAAATCTTCCCTTTGATGAAGTGATGTAATATCTTAGAGCAAATAATAGGATTCCTAGTAGAGTTAATACACTCAATTTCCCCTTCATCTACAATCTCCACATTTGTTATCTCCATAGGTAATCTCCTCCTTCATATCCTAGCTCCAGAAAAGATGTCATGTTTGGTGCTGCATAACTTGTTTAATTATTCCAAAATAACCTTTTCATCATTCACTAAAACCTCCAAATACTTATTTGAGGTTGATGTTGTCTTCCCATCCTTTCCCCGCTTCCAACATTTGTCCTCAAATGTCCCATACCATAACAATATCCACATTTAACCCCACAATTCTCCGTCTTATGTGGTAGACCACATTTAGCACATTTAGGTTTCAAGTTTCCAACATGCGGGCACATGGTGGCAATGTGATCACTAGATTTGCATATTTGGCACACATTAGAATTACTAGTTCTTGAAGAAGGGTTTCCAACACTTGATGATGTTCCCTTAAGAAAATTAATGAAGGATTCATTTAGAGCAATAATTTGCTTCTCAAGACCAGTCTATGTATTCATACCTTCTTTTTGCTCTTCCTTGAGAGGTTCAAATGGTGTTTCACCAAGTTCACCCAAAACCCTCTCTACTTCCTTAGTTGCTACCAGGATTTCTTCAATATTTGCATAACTTATCACCATGCACAACTTCTAAATTTCAAAACATAGGTGAACAAGAAACCTACATATTTGTTCCACATCTTTTATCTTCCCTTTCTTGCACAGTTTGTCTAGTTAGTTAAGTACATATGGACTTGCTATCTAGGTTCTTGTTTAACAATGTCCATTTTCATTTTTATTTCATCTAGGTCTACATCACTGAACTTTTGTTGCATTCTTATCTTCATTTCATTCTAATTTGCAAGAGCGAGTTAAAACTTTTTAAACTAGTCCTTGGCTTTCCCATGCAAATTAAGCTTTGTAATATTAAAAAGTTTTACTTCATCATAGCCACAAACCTTAGATGCCATCTCTAACCTTTTTATCCAATCCAAAATGTCCTTAAATTATTTTCCCCACAATAGTTCGTCCATTCCTTTAGGATTAGTCATAATGCAAGAATTGATTAATCCCAAACTCTTGTTAACACGTAGATGCAAATCTTAATAATGGGAGAACACAGAAGTCCACATGGTCTTCACCCTCCTCCAATCATTGATGCAACCCATTCTTACCAATTTCCAAAATCCAAATCAATAATTGTGATGTTACACCAACATGTTCAACCCTAATCAATTTATCCCTAGGTCGAAACCATTTTTCCATCCCAAGTATTTATGTTTTAACATTCTTACTAAAATCTACATGCAGTGTTGGTATCTACATGTCTCCAACATATGAGGGTGGCTTTTCAATTTCCAGATGCAAAAAAGTAAATGGGTAAGAGTTAGGATGTTGCAACTTTAGCTTTGGGCTCGGAACCAAGGTAAAGGGGTTACAAGGTTGTAGGCCAAGAGGAAGCCCGGGAATCAAGGTAAAGAGGTCGCAAGGGTGTGGGCCAAGAAGAAGCCCAGGAGTCACATCACATACTCCCGGGAGTGTACGAAAGTGTGAGGGAATATGAGGGAGTGAACCCTCACACTCCCAAGGTAACTCCCATTTTGGGAGATCGAGTGACGCACTTCCAACTCCTTAAAGGACTCAAATGTGAACCCAAGTAAAAAACAGCGAAAGAAGGTGGAGTCAGAGCACGTTCCCTAACTCACAACACTTTGAAGGTTAGAGGGGCGTGTTGGAGCTCTGGGATGGGATTAGGAAGAGTTGACAAGCTTCACTCACTCACATGGGCCTGCACACAACCCACACAAAGTGGTTAGAGCATAATTGGAGCACCCTTGGTGCTAGGACGAGCCATGGGCAACACGGACACACAAGGTTCACCACGGCCCAGACTTGGGGGAAGCCACCACCTTCCCCCTTATAGAATATTCTATGGCTGGCCACGGAGCCTGCATCCAAATGACTTTTCTCTCCCGGGACTCCCGAGTGGGAGTCCCGAAATCCCGCCAGCTAGGACTCTCGAAATCCCGCTAACTGGGACTCCCGTGACTTTGGAGCCCCATAACTTTGTGAGCAGACCTTCGATTGAGGTGCGGTCTGAAGTAAAGTTGTAGCTCTCATCGAGAGCTTTCCAACGATATGTTGCACGTTGTCTGTAGACAAATAAATCGGGTCGATTCCCGACTTTTTATGATCGGGAGTCAAATTGACAGTTTGACTCCCGACCTTTCTTTTGGCCATAACTTGTGTTTCAGATGTCTGAATGAACAATGTGAGCCCATTTTAGACATCTACGTTTCAAGAGCTTTTCAATAATATAAAGAACGCCACAAGCCATTGAGTTTTGACCCCTCAAATCGCTCTCTAAAGTTTTGGGAGTCCACTGGGACTCCATCTCCCAAAGTGGGAGTTGCCTTGGGAGTGTGAGTGTTCATTCCCTCACACTCCCTCTAACTTTCTTACACTCCCGGGAGTATGTGATGTGACTCCCCGACTTCCTCTTAGCCCGCGCCCTTGTAATGCCTTTGCCTTGGTCGCGAGCCCAAGGCTAGGGTTGCGACATCGAGTCCTAGTGGACTCTTGAAATTTTAGAGAGTGATTTTAGGGGTCAAAACTCAATGGTTTGTGGCGTTCTTTATATCATTGAAAAGCTCTTGGAACGCAAATGTCTTAAATGAGCTCGCATTGCTCATTTGGACATTTGAAACACAAGTTATGGCCAAAAGAAAGACCATGAATCAAATTGCTAGTTTGACTCCCGACTAGAAAAAGTCGGGAATTGACCCGATTTACTTAGCTGCAGAGGGCGTGCGACATACTGTTGAAAAGCCCTCGACAAGAGCTACAACTTTGCTTCAGATCACATCTCGATTCAAAATCTGCTCGCAAAATTATGAGGCCTTAAAATTGCAGAAGTCCCAACTGGCGTGATTTCGGGACTCCCGGGAAAGAAAAACCATTTGGATATAGGTTCCGTGGCCAGCCATAGAGTATACTATAAGGGGGAAGGTGATGGCTTCCCGCAAGTCCGGGCCGTGGTGAGTCTAGTGTGTTCGTGTTGACTGTGGCTTGTCCTAGCACCAAAGGTGCTCCAACTATGCACTAACCACTTTGTGTGGGTTGTGTGCAGGCCCGTGTGAGTGAATGAAGCTTGTCAACTCTTTTTAATCCCATCTCAGAGCTCTAACACGCCCCTCTAACCTTCGAAGTGTTGTGAGTTCGGGAGCGTGCCCCGATTCTTCCCTCTTCCGTTGTCTTTTATTTGGACTCACATTTGAGTCCTTCGAGGAGTTGGGAGTGCGTCATAGGAGGTTTATCTACAGCAAGTTCCTTGTCTTTTCTTTGGGTATTATTTTCCATTCCATCTTGATTACGAATGTTTCTTCTTCAATGCATAGAATTTCAGATTTCAACAAAATTCAATCTCCGCTCCCCTTTAATTTCTATTGCCAAAACCTAGTTACCCTCTATTCTACTTCTAAAACTTATCTCATCAACATTTACATAAACCCAACTTAATATCCCATCTCCACTTTTGCACAATTTCCAACTTTGAACACATGCAACAACTCCAAAAAACTCCACTTTAACAATCCTATCTCCCTCCTTAAACTCACTATGATGTTTAAGCTTGAATTTTTTTTCACATCCTTTTAACAATGATGGGTCTACAAGGAGCCATATATTTCCTAGTCTATGAATGTTGTTAAGGTTTCCATGAATTTTGTGAGACCTTTCATTTATAATGATAAGGCCATCTAAATACATAGAAAAACTTGGAGTTATTGGAGTTGATGAGGACCCAACCCTAATCATCTTGTGAAGTTTTCAACCATATTACTATTTTGATGAAAAATCCTAACAGAGCAACCCCAATCGCAAGGTCTCCTTGTCTTGCTTATTTAGGATCAAATCCTACTATCTTAGTTGTGGCAAAACCAGAAATGTGGATCACCAAAGTACCTAGAGGTGGATGTCCTTCAAAATGATGTTGATCAAACTTTAAGATTGTGGGTATGTTATTCATGCTAGCAACATCACTTTTCCATCATATCATAATCTTCCAATGACTCCCTTAGATTGTCACCAGTTCTAATACCAAAAGAGATAAACCAAACTACTACAACACACTAATCAAGAATATAAAAATGAATTTTGCAAAATCAAAATTTTGTTACAAAACATATGAATAGCCTCATATGATCATCATGAATCTATTTCCAACACCACTACATCACTCCTAACCCTAATTTTGTGGGTTTCCAAAAATTAGAACTCTCAAACCTCACTCTCTTGAGCATTAACATGTTATGATCAAGTCTTCTTTTATCACAAAGCCCACTAACAACCACACATGCAACATATACACACAATACCCGTTACACAATTTGACAAAAACATGTTGGCTATTTCTTTTAGTCATTCAACATCCTAATCAACTTAAAACAACAACATTGCACAATGAAGGGATGCTTAGACCCCACAAGCAACTCTGAAAGCTTGGAGAAAGAAAATTGACACCTCTTAATAATCACATTAATGTATAACTTGTTGCAGCGGTCCCATATTCCCTCAAAGTGCCCAAAAAACTAGCTTTTCTCTTACTCTTTGTGACTTCAGGAATTGACAAACTAGACAAAAACAAACAAACTCGCACAATGATGGTACATTTCACAACTATTCCCGAGATCCCTAGAGCTTTCATCCTTTTCCTGTCATCAACCCATATTTACTACAAAGCATCTTTTCTAAGGAGAGACATAACACGACAGATTACTATTTCTCCTACCGAATGCAATCTATCAATTCCCTCTAGAACAACCTAACCAAAAAAAATTCACTTCCCTAATCTTAATGCAACACAAACACACTTAGCTCCTCCGCCCTTGAATTAGTCACGCTCTTTATGTTCATCCAACTCCATTACTCAACAGGCCACCATCAAAGCTCCAGTGGCAAAACAGCCACACCACAGAAGATGCACCCAAGGAGAGCACCTCACCATTCAACAAGTGCCATCAATAGTGAATAACTGCCTTTCCTTTCTCATAACAAGCAAGAAACAAAAGTCATGAACACAATGCCACATAAACTTCACATTTCACATCACCAGCAACTGTCAAAAGTTTTGTCCTGTTCAACTTTTGACTACTGATAGCGTTGTTTCATTTGTGTAGGGCTTCATCTGCCCCTCCTTTTCTTCACACATCCTGCAAAATGCCCATTTGAGAACGTGCATGACATGATGTATCTACTGGGGCATCATGGGAAAAAAATAAAAAAATAAAAATCCACTAGGTGCTTCCTGTTCTGCACCAAAATCAGGCAGAATCAGGCCCATACTCAGCTTTGCCTTGTGTGCAGGCCGAAAAAACCTCTCTTTCTATTTCTCTTTGTATTTTGAGTGATCTCCCCCAGCAGAAGATCCCTAGGGAGTTATGCAGTGAGGGAGATCCTGCTATATTTCTATGTTCCCATGTTCCCATGGAAAGATTTTTTGATGGGACAAATCAGGAAAATTCAAAAACACGAGGAAAGGGACAGATCAGGAAAATTTTTAAAAACAAGAAGGAAAGAATGGAGGAAAGAAAAAGAAGATATTTTTAGGTACATGGAGGTTCCTATACTTGTGTGTTCTCAATCGGTTGGGAACACCCTCGGTCTATCGCCCTTGTAACACCCTTGGTCTATCGCCCTTGTAACACCCTTGGTCTATCGCCCTTGTGCGACCTTCCCTTAGGAGAATCCACTTGTATTGGAACCTCCCCTACAACATTATTCCAGTAGAGCCCATGGCCAAGGACTATAACCAATTTTTGGGGTCTTATTTTCATATTGTGGTAAGTTCTCCCAAAGGGAATTGCTGGTTGTTGGTTAGTATCAACCTCTATTAAACAACTACATTTGTAAGTAGAAATAACTAAAGGGAAGGTTGAACCTTGACTACAACTAACGAGTATTTGCCACTTGTCACCTGACTAGAGGCTCTGGAGTGGACATAAAGCAATCAAGAAACTTCCTAGTATATTTGAAGGGCACCTTACATCTATGAAATTCCATCAGAATAACTCTATTATGTCTAATAAAATAATGCTGAAAAGTAAGATATCCTAAGAAGTTAAAAGCATATTTCCTTTTCAAAGGCACATTTCATTTTATATTGTTATTATGACATAATCTGTCCCAACATTCAAATTTAACACACGAGATCGTATTGTATTGTACGTCAGGTAAGACTCATGGCCGAGGGCATGAAAATTTAAGTCATGGTTTTTACGTCAGCTAAGACTCATGGATGAGGGAATTCCTGAAACATGGATGTCCCTCAGCTTCTTTGCGTCATCAGGGCCCTTATTTCACGAATGCCGTCATCACTCTTGGGGCCTTACACTTCACTGAACACCTAATTCATTATGATGTAATCTTGCCAAACTTTATCATAAACAACCCAATTGTGTGCCCTTAAAATAATTTGGAGCATTTGGAGGACCTAAGTCCAAGTTGAATTGTTACAAGTCAGATGTCAAAGATGGAGAACATCCTAACTCAAACTGAAAAATAAAATACGACACACAAATGTGAAAAACATCTTAAGATGTAATTTTTCGTTAATGTGAATCAAAGTTGGAGACATCACTCTGATATATGCATTTGATTCGTGTATTCCCTCAATGGAATATTATTGTCACATACTGTCACATTGGCAAATCCACAAGGAGATTTAGCCACGTTTAGCTGTAGACCAGCTATGAAAATAAAGATTTATTAGAATCCTTTTATATCCTGGCTATGTGCTTGAACAATCTATAGAAACATGGCGATTTGTAAGAAATTTTTCGACTTTTGGCGATTTAAAAAACGGGAATATGTGACAGATTATTTTTTGAAAAAAAAATCACAAAATGATTAAAGAAATTCGCCACAAAATAACATTAAAAATGCTTGTTCAAGAGCCGCCACTCATCCCATAAAAGGGCCATGACCCCAAAACAAAAAAAAGAAAAGAAAAAGAAGTCGAGTACTGCAAAAGCCTAATTGTCCAAAGCCCTAAAGCCGTCCGCCATTGACGAATATGTAACGTAGCAGACACTTGTGAAACTGCCATCTTTCCGCCTTCCTTGAAAGAAATTTGCGGGGCGCGAAGAGAGAGAGGGAAACGAGACGGAGAGCTTCGGGGACCGGGAAGCAGCTGGCGCGTCAGCCCCCGCGAGCAAAAAAGGAATTGCTCGTCGATCCAGTGCTGCAAGAGCGTTTTCGGTTGCAATAACGGAGCGTTCTGGGCTGCATCGAGAGCAGAACTTTGCAATAGCAACTGTCACGCATTCTGCCGCATGCAGGGAGCTCGACAACGTTTGGATCGGTGTGATATAACGCCTTGTTTGCAATAGGCAAGCTCCAGAGGTCATGGCTTGTCTCAGCTGCCGCGTATTGCCAGAGGGTGCTGGTGCGGGATTGTGGAGAGAACAAGATTGTAGAAGCAGCGGAATTTTGTCGTCGTCTTCGTCACCAAAAACTGGTTGGAGACTCGTAGGTAGAGGTGAAATTGCAAAGGAGAATAATAATAGAAGGCTGCGAAGTAGCTCATGGAATCGTGGTGGCGATTTCTTGAAGAATGAGCGTTTGTGTGTTGTAGCAGCTCCTCCCGGATTGGCCTTGTCCAAAGAACAATCGAGGAAGGCGGTGATGATCATGTCTGTGAAGGCCACAGAAACGAGCAAAATTCTAACAGGCTCCGGTGGTGCGGTTTTGGAAGATGTGCCTCACCTCACCGACTGGCTGCCAGATCTCCCGGTTCGCTTCTTCCCTTTCTCACTCTTTTCTTCCTATCTCCCCTGTGCAATTCTGCAATCCTATTTCGCGATCTCCTTGTCTATCAGTCGGTTTTCAGACACAATCTCGATGAACAGTCATGAGAACCTGCGCACTCTCTCAAGGCTCGAATTCTCTACCTCGCACAAGACCGCCCGTACAATTCGTGGCATCTTTGGAGAGAAATTTGCAGTTGTGATTTGCGTTGAGACATTGGAGGCGTTGATGTCCATGGTAGTAAATGTTCCGATCGTCGTTTCGTCTTGCAAGCTAGGAAGGAAAGAGAAAATGGATCAACTGAATGCTATATCATTCCTGTTTCAGTTTTTCTTTCAATCCGATTGCCGGTTGCTCAAGGCTCGAATTCTCTCCCTCGCACAAGACCGCCCGTACAATTCGTGGCATCTTTGGAGAGAAGATTGCACTTGTGATTTGCGTTGAGACGTTGGAGGCGTTGATGTCCATGACAGTAGATGTTCCGATCGTTGTTTTGTCCAGCAAGGTAGGAAGAAAAGAGCAAACGGATCAACTGAATCCCATATCATTCCTGCTTCAGTTTTTCTTTCAATCTGATCGCCGATCAGGAGGTTAGCCAGCAGAATATGGTCGCAGTTCTCTCGGAACAATCTGATGCGTTCTCGAAAGGATAATTGTAGAGCAATTTCCTCGGCTATTTTGGGGTTTGCCTATTAGCATAGAAGCTCCGACGGTCCTTGAGCCTCAAATTCAGTCTCTATCTCCAGACTATTGCATTGCTTTGCTTCGAATTTTCAAGAAGACTGGAGTGATATGCTGTCAGAGCTTTCCCTCTTCGAACTCCTTGCTTTTGTACAGTCCTTTAATCTGGTGTGATGAACTGCTCTGTGTGCTATGTGCAGACGTATGCAAATCCTTTGAAGCACAACCCTGCCTACTCAGCTGTGAGGCAAGCATGAAAATCTCACCTCCTTTCTTTTCCAATTGCCTAGCTACGAGTGCTCTGTATGAGAAGTTGAACATGCGACTCCAGAATAAGTAGAAAGTTCATATAGCAAGGACATGGTCAGCTTAGCAAGTGCTTCCTTTTTCTATTTTCTTGGGAGTTATCATCTTCTTCCAGATGTTTTTGTCTTCACTGTATGATGCCACAAACCAAGTTGTAGACCTCTTTGTTCCACACTTTTAACAGGCTTCTGGGATGGGCTGACTTCTAATGCAGGCAGTATTTTGTGGAAAACACAGATGTGGTTGCGAAAGATGTAAGTCAACCTTTTCCTGTTCCGATAAGCACATGATGTACATAGAGCATTTCTGTAGGGTTTATAGAGCTGGCTGCTTTGTTTGTCACACAAATGTTTGTCATGACATGATGTTCACTGTAGAGGTTCCCCAGGGCTGAATAGCAGCTTTACAGAGGTTGTATCTGGCTTGATCTTGTAGCCATTTGTCCTTGTTCTCTTGTAATCTGTGTCAATACTATGGAGGAAACAGTAGAAGCAGTACTATATTGAGTTTTGTGAGACAGTTCATTTTTTTGGTTTTCAGAACATTGTGGGTTAAGTATGGTCTTGTGTACACCAGGCGGTTGTGAACTTAAGCACAGCTGGAGATGGAATTCACTTCCGACGAGCTGGACCCAGAGAAAAGGTTCTCCCTTTGTCCCTCTCTTAGGCGAGGTTGCCACACTATACTCCTGTGTGTGGAGAGGACAAGCAGGGTCTCAATTTAGCACTTTTTGGACAAAAGAGAATAGTTTTAACTCTTTTGCTAACTGTAAGCTTCACGCACAACAGCAGTAGTTACTCTTCTCCGTCCTGACTGCTCTTTCCAAATCTCCTTTTGCTTTTTCCTAATCAGGAATGGATCCTAATGCCACAAGACCAATTCCTGCAAGTACTAAAAGCTGTCTCTCTTTGATTTGCTCATCTTAGCTTGCCAGCATCACTTTCCTGTCTGTCATTTGCTGAGAGTGGCAGCTGCTGTGATGTTGACTTGATGGTAAGCCAATGGTTAGTGCAAGTCATTTTAGCTGGAAGCTTAGATGCTTATAGCCTTTAGCTTGCCTGTGGTGAATTCAGAGTTTGATGGTAGACCTTAAGTTCTGGATGTGTGGAATAGTGTGCTAATGTTTCATATCCATGGGACATGTTGGTAGAGGTGTTTTGTTGTAGGTTAAGCTTTTTTTGACTGTCCTACTTTAAATACTTGCAGATATACTTCAGGCCAGAGGAAGTGAAGGCATGCATTGTAACATGTGGAGGGTTGTGTCCTGGTCTCAACACTGTCATTCGTGAGATAGTTTGTGGGCTCTGGACTCAGTATGGCATTCGAGAAATCTATGGCATTCATGTAATTAACTTCCTCCACCACAAATCCTCCGAAATTGGATATAAGAGTAAGTAGATGAGCCATGTTCTTTGGACTAACTTGGGAATGACAGAATTTGAGAGACCAAACATCTTTGCAACAGCAGATCTGGAACTGTAGACTTTTGTATTTATACTTTTGTTCTCTCAGTGGTAAGGTATTTGTCTTCAAAGGCAGATCTGGAGTTTTAGTAGACTTCAGTTAGTACAATAAACTCTGGTTTTCTTTTCAGAATTCCTGTAGGCATGATGGGGCATGGCTAGACCCAAATATGGAGAAAGTGATTGAGTGATGTTGCATCCTTGGCAGGGAGGCTACAAGGGTTTCTATTCACGGAACACTACTGACTTGACCCCCAAGTTTGTGAATGATATTCACAAGCGAGGAGGCACTATTCTTGGCACCTCACGTGGTGGTCATGACACCACTAAGATTGTTGATTCCATTCAAGACCGTGGTATCAATCAGGTGAGCCAGTTCTTGGCATAAAACTCAATACAACAGTCACTTTCCTACTTGCAATCCAGCTATTTTCACATTGCATACCTACAGACCAACACCTTAGGGAAACTGACCAATAACTGTTGTGTTCTGTCATTATAAAGGTCTACATTATTGGGGGTAATGGCAGTCAGAGAGGAGCAAATCTGATTCATGAGGCACGCACTTTCCCTCTTTGTGGTGCATGATTTGCTTTTGCTTTCAATTGCCCAGCATCAAGTTTGTTTTGGGCACTTTGTATGCCAGTTTCATGAGCAAGTTCTTGGCAGTCTGTGTACAGATGCTTCAGTAAGACATTCCTGGCCTCAAGGAGATGTTACCATCAAGCTAATATGACCAGAATCACATTTTGTGTAGCTGTATTATGGCTATTTCTTGATTCAGAAATTCTTCCAGGTGAAGGATCTGAATAGGAAGACTCCGAAACTCATCACAAATGTTGGTGGGATTTTGTTGCATTTTTAAACTCCAGGAGTGCAAGAGGCGGGGATTAAAGGTGGTGGTTGCAGGTATTCCGAAGACAATTGATAATGACATTGAAGTAAGTGGCCCATCCACTTATTAGTCCATCTGAGATTCAATACTTCAATATTGTTTCCTTCAGATTGGCAGTTCCATTGTAAGGTTCAGTTGCTATAGAAAATTTTGCATATCCAAAAGCTTTGAAGACCATGTGCCAAAGTTTTGGGATATTGGCATTGACTATTGGCAGATTCTGTCATATTCTGCAAATAAGGCGACTGTTCATTTGAATAGATCTTGCAGAATGTATGGTTTAGTGGAGTCTTCTCCAAACTACTTTGGAACACATACCAAACCAAAAATCACACTGTCCCAGCTGAAAACTCTGAATTTGAACACATAACCTCTCCCTGCATTTGTTGGAAGAATAAGGTGCATTCCATAAAATATTTGAGAACACTTTGAATAAAGTGGAGAGAAAGATAAATGTGCCAAAATTGTGGGTCTTATAAGGTTGCCATGAGGAGCATCAAAATGCATGCAAACCTGAGTAGACTGTTGTCAGGAATCACCTAGCGTTTCTCTAACATATCTTGTCTATGTATTGGAAATTTTATTTTTTGAATGGCACAAAGACCTCAATCAGGTTTTTGGCATGGGTTGGGGTTCACAGATCATAGACAAGTCTTTTGGGTTTGACACGGCAGTTGAAGAGGCTCAACGTGCAATCAATGCAGCACATGTTGAAGCAGAGAGCATACAGAATGGTATTGGCTTGGTCAAGCTTATGGGACGTTACAGTGGTGCGTGCTTCCCATTATCTAGCTATTTCATTTTCTTGATGAAAAGACACTTTGTTTTAGATATGTTCTACCATTTTGCAAAAGGGATGCTTAGGAGGTACTGCTGGTATCAAGACTAATTCGTGTAAGTTTTTGGTGCAGGATATATTGCGATGCATGCCACTCTTGGTAGTCGTGATGTGGTTGGTTCCTTCTCTCTGAACTTCCATGTCTTCAAACCATTCTATATATCCATTCTTCTGATTGAGTTACCATGGGTTGTAATGTTGTCCCATTAGCTCTTCAAGCTTTATAAGGATAACCTTCTTTCTTAGAGTTGCAGTGGATAATGCAGTTGTCTGGTCTTTCTTTCTTTTTGTGAGTCTATCTTGGCCTTTTCTAATTTTGATACTGGTTGGTTTTTTCTCTTTTTCCCTTTCAAAGAGTAACTGTTGCAGATAATGTGCAGTACATTCTCCACTTTCCTCTCTGCTTTGTAAGAAGAAACAATTGAATGGTTTTCCTTCTTGCTTAGAAATTATCTGCCATAGATGTTGACCTTACTACTGGTGACTTATATTGTGTTTTGCAGGATTTATGCCTGATACCAGAAGTGCCCTTTTATTTAGATGGACCTGGTGGTCTGAATGAGTTTGCAAAGCAAAGGTTGCGTGAAAATGGACACATGGTAATTGTGGTGGCAGAAGGTGCGGGCCAGGAGTTGATAGCAGAGAGTGTGGGTTCCTTGGACAAGCTCAGTGATGCATCTGGAAACCGCTTGCTTCTTGATGTTGGTCTTTGGCTCTGCCAAAAGCTGAAAGTATGCAATTTTTCAACTGCCCTGTGATATTCCCGTTAGGAGAGAGCATTGAGAGCTTTGACATTCATGACTTATGGGCCAAATGAACCTTAAACAATCATTGGACTGTTTGTGGAATAATTGGTTGTTCTAACTTGTTGGGCTATTATTATCCCTGTTGCAAATCTCTGCTTTAATCTATCAGGTTCAATCAGCTCTTGGCTTTTGTTTGTTCTCTGCTGCAGGATCATTTTGTCAAGGAATTCAAAGAGCCCCTCAACTTGAAGTACATAGGTAAAATGAAGTGCTCAATGGCTACTGTTCAGCAATTTGCTTGCTATCTTTGGCAAGTAATCAATGACCTATTAGAGTAATGTTTGAGGAGTTTCTTGGTATGGTGGTACAGATCCAACATACATGGTTCGAGCTATCCCAAGTAATGCATCAGACAACGTCTACTGCACCCTACTGGCCCACAGTGCCATCCATGGTGCAATGGCAGGGTACTGTGGTTTTACAGTTGGCCCTGTCAATAATCGTCATTGCTACATTCCTATCAGTGTAAGTTCTCTACAAATTTCTCTGATGGCTACTCACACAGTGTTCAATCCTTCTGGAAGGGCATTCAGAAGGATCCTGCCAGTTCCATAATCAGTGTTCCAGAATTTTCACAACTAATTAGCACTTAGTTGTTTGACCATCAATGAACCAGCGATACACAGCATAGTGAACAGCACAGTTTTTCCCTTTTGGAGATACATTCCCGGTGCTCCTTTTCCTCATCACCTTCTGTCTAACATGACTTTTTGTTCCTTCTGGCAGAGAGTAACAGCAACACAACGACAGGTGAATATTGCAGACCGCATGTGGGCTCGTCTTGTATCATCAACAAACCAGCCAAACTTTGTGCACTACAATAAGTTTGTGCAGCAGCTCCATAAGCAGAATACATTAAACCAAGCTGATGAAATAGAAAGTTATGTTGTGGCTGAAATCTCAAAGTCTGCCGCCACTTCTCCATCTTCCTCCTCTGTAAGAGACCCCAACCAGCTCTTTGCTACAAGATTTTTGCAGTATAATGTTTGTGAATTGACAGTATGTTCATTTAACCAAAAAGACGATTCTAGATGGTTTCCTTCATAAAACAATTTATGTGGTTGGCTGCAATGTACTCTAGTCAACAAGTAGCTCAGACAGCAATAATTTCTCTAATGTGCAACTGGAGGATCTCTATTCAATCTCCATTACATGACCCTCCTAAAGTTGGCATTCTGGACATAAAAAACCAATCAGTATGAGGCTTTTCAAGAGGGATTTGGAAGGTTTAAAGAAACAATGTGCTCTAAAAGCAACACTAATCCTATTGTGTCATTTCTGATGTATTTTGAAGCTTCAGTCTGTGTAGGTATCACTTCCTTGGTCCTATCATGAGAACAATTGTGTTATCCTGTGCTTGATCACCTCTGCTGATGACATCTTATGTTTTCACTAGGATGGGAATGGAAATGGACATGCTAAAAGAGGAAACAAGGAAATTCCACAAATGGAGATAAGCAACAGACGGTATGTGTAACACGGTTTATCTCATCATTGAAATTTTGGGCATGGGAACCTAATACTCTTCCCTTGAACAAGAAAGATGGCCCATATTCTGTTTTCATGTATCCTCTAGGAAGAACTTATACAACATCTCTAACGTGTATATACGTGAGATGATGGTGTTGAACATTAGAGCCTATGAGGATCAACACCAAATGTGAAACATCCATCTCAGCTTCCTTTAGAATTCTACTGGGACCATCTTGAATTCCTATTATGATGAATAGTGGTTTAGTCAGAGCAACTAAATTTTCCCTCTTTATTAGCACATTAACTTTCTAATTTCCCACTTGGGTGGATAGATATAGTCATAGTCTGAAGTTGTTCCTTTTCTCACATTGGGAATCCAGCAGGGACAAATAGGTAGTTCAAATTATAGAAACTTCGGAGATCATTGCTGTACATGAGATTATTTGGTCAAATCCTAATGTCATGATTACTGATGTTTTTATTGCGAATGTGGAAAGTTTGCATTATACTTTTCATTGTTGATCTGCAGTGTTTGTTCAATGAGATGATGATAAATGGACCAAAATTGTGAATTTGCTTCCACTATTTGAGGATTCGGAAAATGGTGTGGTAGATGCAATGAGATTCCAGGTTGATTTCATGTCATGTCTTTGTGGTGTCAATGGCTTTGAGGAAAATTTCACCTTTCATAGACTTAATATATTAGGGCTCCATACTCCTTCACACTACCAGTGATGATCAACTATTTTTTCCTCTTGTTATTTTCCGATATGGGTTTCAATAGTTCATCATTATTTACGTCAATCTCAAATTTAATTTTAAATTAATATAAATATCGTGGACGTGACAACGTACGGGTTAATTTGCCTATAAATATCCATGTTGGTGGGTAAGGGCAAGAAGTGAGAAAACTATTAGGATAAAAAATTATTATTATGAAAAGGAATGAGATCGTTAGACTTTAAAATGAAATAGGTATGAATTGTTTTCTAGAATTATCCCTGAAATTTATAAGGACAACCATACAATAGATTCCAAGAAATCATTCATTATATACCAATTTGTCATTCCTCTCATCTCTAGAATTCAAAAGCAATCTATCATAATGATTTATCCAACCATCACTTGCTATATTACTTATTTCTTCCCAAGTTGACTTCTTATCTTCGAATCCCTTAACAAGTCCACTTTCACTGCAAAAATATACATATATTGTTTTCAATTTTTTTGAGCTAGGTGTGACATAACCTAGATCATAATTTGCAATAGCTCTAACCATTTCTCGAAACTTATTTGAACAGACTTACAACTGAACACAGTATATAATTTCATATCACACGGTTACAACTGAACTTGTCAATAAATGCAGTTCAAACTTGATCATCAAATGTGCACAGCATGATCACCATTCAGATGATAGAATGCCTGGTATAGAAACAATGTGTTGAGAATGCCTTTCAGAACTGCGTAAAGACCTCCTCATGGGATTGTTGTATTGTAGTTGGAGGGCATGTTATAGCTTGTAATTTTCCTCTGCAAAGGGTGAGCATTTTGAAAAATAAAATGCCTTATCCTAGCGATTTTTTTTGAAATGCTTACCTTTCTTGTTTTTCCCATATACTTGGTGGATACTCACAGGGTGTCACGGGTTTAAATAAAAATAAATACATTATAAATGTTATAAATATTTTTAAAACATTAAAATAAAAGTCCTATGAGGTCTTTATACATGGTAAAGCCCTTGGCCGCAAGTGGATTCAATGTGAGACCTTTATTTCAATCTTAAATTAAAGCTAATATTATAGTACCTTGGTAGCTTTGACACATGTCTGTCTAATAATTAACTAATTTAGAAATTATCATTTTGACAAATAGAATATTTTTGCGAATTAAATATTTTCTTCACAATTTTTTTGTTATTTGAGAAAAAAACAATTTTTGAAAATTTTACCATTTCTGAAAATAATATAATTAATGGGGAATCTGCCAAGGTAGTACTGGCAGGTATTGCAAGCTGGAAAATAGAACACCAAACACCCAATACATGACTATTAGCATGACTGGAATCATGCAGAAATGTGCATCAACCATTTCTTGCATGAATGTGATTCAAGTTTCAGTTTTGATATATGCTATTTCATGCTCATTGGTGATTTGACATTAAGCTTTCCTTGGTAGTGAGCATACCCTATTTCGAATGCATGGGATTCTCAAGATCCCAAAATGTCCAACTTGAGATTGGATTTATCCCAATATGTCCAACAATGTTCAATTGGGTTTTGTAGAATTTGGATCTATATTTATCATGCTATTGCCTTTGCCACATAGTTTGATGATTCCTGATCCAAAGTGATTCCTTGCACAACATTTCACTATATTTGGAAGAAAGTTGGATTTCGTGAGGAAGTGCCTCTCATGTAAAATGGTGAGTGATTGTATGACATAGTCACACAAATTTAAAAAGCATGCATGCAAACACAACAGAAAAAGTTATCAAAAAAAAAGGAACAAAGGAGAACAACAGGTAGAGTTATTGAATTCAAATCAAAATCCATTTCTATAAGAGACAATAGAATCTCAAAAATGCAGATCAAAGTTAGATAATTTGATTATTTCTTTGATTTAAAAATCGCTAAAATTTACATACTCAAAGTATGCAATTTATATACTTTGATGTCAAAGTACGTTACTTGGAATTTGAGCTACAATACTTTTTGAAATGAAATGAGAACTGAACAGTAACAAGCAGGGTTTGATCATCAGGAAAAAAGTGAGCTATAACATTGGACTTTCCAACTAATGAAGAATTGTGTAAAATTAATGTACAACTTTGATGAATACCAAAATCTAGCAGAATTTCTTGAGAAGAGTCTCTGTTGAATGGGTGTCTAGGTTCTGCTTCTTCAATAGGAGGCTTATAACATAAATTGATAATCCAAAAGCTTGAACTGTTGAGAAATTCATTTTTCTGCTAAGCAGTGTTCCCTTCAGAAGAGCCAGATGTATAGGGTTGAATTCCCCCATCACTAAAAAGCTGCTGTGATGACCTAACAGCACTCTCAATCTCATCTCTCTCTGATGTTAGGGGCAATGGGCGATCTGGAATCTCAGTCAATGGTTGGTGACCCTCTAAGATGGTTAGTGCTCCCCTCATAGTTGGCCGATAGTTAACTTGTGGATGAGCACACAACAGTGCCAATAAGATAAATTGCTTTATGTCATCTCCACAACCTTTAGTATCCATCCGCTCATCAAGGATTTGGGTCCAGTTCCCTGACTTCATTAATGTCCATGCCCAATCTGTAATGAGAGAAAAACTGGTTTCAGAATTAACTGCCTTCCGTGCACTAATAAGCTCCAACAGGACTACGCCAAAACTGTAGACATCACTCTTCTCTGTAACTTGCCCATACAAGGCATACTCGGGGGCTACATACCCAAAAGTTCCAGCTACCCTTGTCGAAATATGAGTCTTGCCATCAGGTGTGAACCTTGCAAGTCCAAAATCTGCCACATAAGCATCAAAATTTTCATCAAGGAGGATATTACTTCCTTTGATGTCACGGTGGATTATGGCAGGCTGGGCTCCATAATGGAGATAGGCAATTCCTCGTGCCATGCCAACTGCAATGTTGTGTCGGGCTGGCCAATCTAAGCTCGGCTTATTGGTATCGCAAATGTAGTCTTTGAGACTCCCATTGCGCATGTAATCAAACACGATAATTCTCTGATGACCTTCAATCCCTCCACCAGTTGGAGCCATGCAACAACCCCTTAAAACAACTAGGTTTCTATGCCGGACACTTGAAATCATCTCAACCTCATGAACAAACTCTGCATCACCTGCTGGTGTACAATTCTTGAAGCGCTTCACAGCAATTTCAGACCCTGATGTCAGCATCCCTCTGTACACATTCCCAAATCCACCAGACCCAATAATTGCCTCCCGGGAAAAATTATGCGTTGCAGTTTTGATTTCATCGATTGTGAACCAAACTAGACCCCCAGTAGAATTCATTGGACCTTGCAGAAGCTCTGTAGTATGCTTGACGAAAGCCTTCTGCTCCTTGTGTCTCCTCTTCCGCAGCCGGAAATAGAAGAACAATGAAACACCCAGAGTTACAACTCCCACAGCTACTACTCCAATCACAATATAGAGAATGGTGAGGCTTCGGTGATTGTCTTGAATTGTATATATATCGAAAAGGCAGTCTGCAGTGTATGTGTCACTAGGACCTGCCAAATTCACAATCGCTGCAGCAAACATGCTAGAATAATTCTGGCATGCCAATTGTGACCCATTTCCAGCTGATTCTAAATCCAAGGTCAGCACCCCAACTTCACGGATGCAACCGGCACAAAGCACATTGTCACCATTTGCATTCCCAAGCACCCCCTCACAAGATTGGTTCAGAGAAACCAGTTTAGCAGGGTCAGCAAGCCGCTTGAGATCTGAAACCTGTTGGATTCCCTGGCAATTATCTTGACCTCGAGCCGTCTGTGAGAAATTGAAACCGCACAATGCCCCAATGTCACTGTTTCCAGCCCCCATTGACTGAAGCTCAGAATTGAAAGCCGCTAAGCAATCTGCCTCTGTATTTGTAGGGATGAGAAAGAAACCTGTCTGTTTCAAGTACACTGAAAGCACCAGTTGCAGTGCATTGAGTAGAACTATACATTGCAAGTGCATGACTGGAAGACGCGCCTGTTGAACTATGTAAGGGAAGTTGCTCAAAACTGTGAAATCAAGAGGGCAATTCCCTTGGCTACTACTACTTGGAGCTTGTGCTGCTCTCATCACTGTAGATCGAGCTTGAGCTGCTCTGATTACAGACGCCCATAATACTAAAACCTCCATAACTAGCACCAACACTGAAGAAGAAGAAGAAGACCGGATCATCATCATCATCAAGGGCAACAAATATGCTGGACCACCGCCTCCAGAGTTACACCCTAAGTCTCTTACTGAGAAAGAAGAAGAAGAATGATGCGGAAAAGAAGAGGAATAGTGGGTCTTTGTAAAAATCATCTCCCAAAATTAGCTATGCTGGCTACTCAGCAGCAGCAGCTCAACCTCCTTGACCAGGAGGAGAGTTGCAGCACACTGGCTACCCTGAACTACTACTACAGTATTTGACATAATTGAAGAACAACAACATCATCATCCCCTTTTCCCAAGTCTCTGATCCACTGCAAAGAATTCAAATGCTGCCCATCTGCTGCTGCTGCTGCTGCTGCTGCAATTGATGAATCTCGTCATCAGCATTCTCATCTCTGACCTGATAACCTGTCAACAACAAAGAACCGCAAAAGAAAGTGAAGCTTAGATGTTGAATTCCCAGGCACTTTTTAACTAAGAATTCTTATTACTCCTCCAGATTTTGAAGTCTCAGGCATTTTGAGAAAGATCGAAAAGGCACTGCAACAGAGAGAAAGAGAGAGAGAGAGATGGGTCTAAAGCAGAAAATCCAGGAACTTGAAAAACTCATGGAAGTATTGGGTACTACTGAGATAAGCAAAGATTACAACATGATCTTTAAGCTGGCAACTGCAAAATCCAAAGCACTCAAAAGAAGCAGCTGCACAAAATGGACACAATTCCAGACATTAAAACACAAAAGGGTGATCCACAAAAGAGGAAAAATAATAAAACACAGGAGATTCACAAGCTCTCCTCTTCTCCCCCCCTCCCCCTCGCCCCCACACTCCCAGAATCACTGCTTTCTTCTGCCCCAAACTCCAAAGAATTCAAAACAATACTTTTCTTTTTTCCTCCCTTTTTTGGGGGGGAACATAGCAGCTCCAATTCCAAATACTGAAACAAACAACCCAGAACTACAAAGAGGATCCAAAGAAGAGAAGATGGAAGAAGAAGAAGAAGAAGAAGAAGAGAAGAAGCCTCCAACCTCTTCCCCCACCCACCCAAAAAAAAACAAACAAAACTTTCACAAATCTGCTCAAAGCTTACCAGCAATGAAAACCAACTAGTTATCTTCTCCTTGTGCTCCTCATCATCATTATTCTTCCTCCTTCTCCTCCTTACCAACCTCAGGAAAAAAAATTGAGCAAAACAAAATTGATGCAAAATTGGTGCAAATTGCAGTTTAAAAAAGAAGAAGAAGAAGAGGAAGCAACCAACCAACCAAGAGTGGCAAACACACAAGTACTTAGGAAAGCCCCTGACAACAATGATACTGTCGTGCTGGTACTTACAAACCGCCCTTTAGTTGGTAGTGAGTGATACAGCCTTTTTTTCTCTTTTTTTGGTCCCCCTTTTTTTTGGGGGGGGGAGCCCACAATAATAATCTATAGATTATAGTAACTTCATTGAGTGATTTTATTATTATTATTATTTATTTTTTGAGGCTAGTTTTTAGTAGATTTTGAACCTCAAAAGAATTGAAATGGAATACCCCTATTATCATAGGGGCAGTTTCAGGACACATCTGCTGAATAATTAATTAATTAATTTTCAAGATTCTTCTTCTTTTTTTAATAATTAAAATAAAATATTCCTGAACCTTCCAAAAAGATTCCTCATTTTCCTTTGCCCAAAAAATTGTTCTTCCATAAATTTTTTTTAAAAAAAGTAAACTTTGAAATTTATTAACCCTAAATTATTATCATAAATCATTCATCATTAGTATCCTTTTTGAGCACCTAAACATGGAATTTTTCTGTACTCTGTACCCAACCTGAAGTTGCTAAATAGGTATACCCATTGTCTACATGTTTGGATGCATATTGTAGTACCTTGGTGCCTACTACACATACTTGCCAATTATTTAATCAATTTTGAAGATTCCATTTTTAAACGCCATAATTATTTCAAAAGATTCTTCATTTTATTCAAAATAATAATAATTTATTTTTGAGAATTTTATCTTTGAAATTTTTGATATTTTCAAAAAATAATTATAATTTGTGCCAAAAGTCGATAATAATTTGTGTGATTCATACTTATTAATTGTGATTACACCCAAAGTTTAATTGCATCTTTTAATGATTGGCACTCTTTTGATTGACCCATCATCAATAAGTTAATTTTCACAATTAGGGAAAAAAATTAATTTAAAAAAAAAAAGGTTGTACACTTTTCCTTTGGCTTAGGTAGATTACAAGAGTACAACTTTGGGCAAAGGATATGAAATAAGGTGTGATGCTATTGAGAATAACTTGGGAATCAACACTTGTGATCACATGTTAGGAAAAACCCCACTATCCCTTCTTGAGTCCTCGGGCCCATGCACACGTGCTGTTGTTGCCCCATTTGGGTCATTTGGTTCATTGTTCATTGAACCAAAAATTGTGTGTTTGTTATTCATTTTGTTGTTTAGTATTTCTAGAGATGGTGCTCAAGTGGTGATCATCCATGCGAATATATAGCCAAATTTGGCAATATTCAAAATATGAAAGTAGAAAAATCTTAAGCACCCTTTCATGTTGTAGGCAGTTTGTGGCAATTTTTTTGATGATTCTTTTAAAATTTTCGTTTTTTTTGGTAATTTTTTTTACAGAAAATTTATGACAGAAAAAATATTCAATTTTTTTTTTCGCAAAATTTCAACACAATAAAAATCACTGGGCTGCCACTACACAAGTAACTCATGTTTCCCTTTTCTGTTCTTTGCTTTCGGTAATGTTGGGCTGTGACCAATAGAAGAGAGGGTTGATCAATTACGTTACTACCTTGGCATCTTCAACATTAATAACATTATTTTCAGAAATCTTGAAATTTTATAAATAAATAAATTACAAAGGAAAGTATTGAATCTTCAAAAATAGTCAAACAAATTGTGTTGTGTAAGTTCCAGAGAAAATGTGGCATGGAGGGAAACTCTTGTGCTATGTAAGTTCCATATAAAATTGGGTCATAGAAGAAGAAGAAACTCATGTTTTTGTATAAGTTCCAAAGAAAATGCCATCATAATGGAAACTCTTGTGTTCTGTGTAAGTTCCATGGAGAATTGGGTCATAGAAGAAGAAGAAGAAACTCATGTTTTTGTGTAAGTTCCAAAGAAAATGCATCATAGAGGAAACTCTTGTGCTCTCTCTGAGTTCCATAGAAAATTGGGTCAAAGAGGAAACTCTTGTGTTGTTGTGTAAGTTCTGTAGAAAGTGCCTCACATAGGAACCAATATAGATGATGCCCATGTTAGTGGTGCCCTGTATGGGACCTAGTTTGTACATATTCCATTTGGGTGGGTCTTTCTATCACCATTTGGTACTCAAGAATGGGCCTTCTACAACCTGGTTCTCTCAGGTAAAATGGTGAGGGTGAACCTAGCAAAATAGACCTTAAAGCCTGGTGACTGGTTTGGCCAGTTTTTTTTTTTTAATTTTTAATTTTTAATTTTATTAATATTTTTATTAATATTTTTTTAATTTTTTAAAAATATAAATAAATTTCAAATAATAAATTTTAATTTATAATAATGAATTTTAATTAATAATTATTTTATTTTATTTATATAAATTATTTTATTTTATTTTAAATCTGTGATGTAGAATGAAATGCAATCATTTGTAACCTGATTTAGCCAATTTTGACTTTTAAAAGGATAAAATTAAAACATTTAAGCATCATTCTATGTTGTTGGTGACCTATTAGAACCTGATGCAGATTTTTGGCATTTTTTAAAAAAACTGAAATTTGGCAATCAAAAACCCCAAATAAAACCCTTTTTTTTCAATTTTTAAAATATGTCACCAACTGGAGAAAATTTGCAATAAAAAAAATTTGGGTTGGGGTAAAAATATTTTGTCTACCAGCTAAGAACCAACCAACTTGGAAAGCTTTTTGATCAAAGGGTTGAACGTTTTGGTTGTCACTTGTCACTTATTGTAGGTAAACTAGAGTTGTAAGTTTTTGAATGTTCATTTCCCATTCTCTAGAATTTGGATTGGATTTTTGGGCAAAGGACTCAAGGAGGATGGAACTAAATTTAGTTTCTTCCTTGACATAGCCTTAAGTACCATTCACTCATGATGCTAACTCTACCCTAAGTTGGTGTTATGACTAGTGTTGGGTGGGTATCAAAAAATATATGAAAATTGACCAAGGTTTCAATCTAGTTCTCAATTTTGAATATCTTAAAATATCATGTTAAGTGATACCTTTTATGAAACTTGAATGCATGGTTTTATGTAAAGTGAAAATTTGGCTTTCGAAACCCTAATAAAATATATATTTATATATCATTAAAACCTTGACATGGTATTAAAAAATTTCAAGGTCTAAAAATTAATTTGGTTTAATGGTCAACAGTTAGTAGGATTTAATGTTTAATCAATAGTTAGATTTAGGGCTTAGTTAGTAGTTATGTTTAAAGTTTAATCAATAAACAACATCACTCAGTGAAAGATTATATAAAGGAGGGTTTTTCCAAAAAAATTCATTGTGTTGAGTTTTTTCTTTTTTTTTTGTTAATTGTTTAGATTAGTTGTTTTGTTGATTTTCTTATGTTGTTTGTGTTACTACTATTGTTGTTGTTTAATGTTGTTATTAATGATATTCCTTTTATTATTCTTCCTTGACATTATTTATGTTCGATGACATTCCTCCTCAATCATGCTACACCTCATGTTTTTACTATTCCTTGTTCCTTGTCAATGTTACTACTTTTCTTCGACATAACTTTTCATTGACACTATTACTCCTACTATTTGTTCCTCATCGATAGTGCTATTCATCCTACTCCTTACTCCTCATCAACATTACTATTCCTCCTAGTCCTTGCTCCTCATTGATGATGTTGCTTTTCCTTGACACAACTCCTCATCGATGTTGTTGCTTCTCTTCGACACCACTATTGCTCTTATTTAAGATACCTCTCTATTATTGATGTTGTTGCATACTTCTTCTTTATGCTATTTTTGTTACTCTTGTTTCAATTGGTATTCCCCCCTTCATGTTTTGCAAATTCAACTTCTTCAAACCAAACTTGAAGGTGAGGTTTTTTTTCTTCAAATGTTTGTTTGTTGATGACATTTTTCAAAAAAATATCCATGTTATTTTTTGGGTAATTTTGATTGATGGGTTTTTGTTTTTTGTGTGCAATAATTATTTGGACATTGTACATTTAATTTTACACATTGCATTTCATTTACACATTTGCATTGTGTATTTTTTTAGCACATTGCATCTTTTTTTGTCTTTTTTTTTGTAAATGCTTAGATTGATTTTCATATTGTAGATAACCATAATTTTATTTTGGAAAAAATATACACTTATTTTTAATTTCTTCTTTAAGGTAGGTAATATTTTGGTTTAAAATGAGGGAGCTAAATCAAAATGAAAATCTAATTTTGATTGAAGAAAATGAAATGAACATTGAAAAATATGTGGAAAGAAAAAAAAATGGAAATGTGCAAACAAAAAACAACAATGTTAAAGAAAATGGGGAACAAATAATGAAGAAAATTTTGGAAATGCCATAACAAAAATGTTTTCTATTGGGCATTTTATTGTGTAAATGATGGGAAAGAGGTTGAAGGAGTAAGTCATCAAGTCATGAGATGCATTCTATGTTATGTTGATCTAGTAAATGTTCCTAATCCAAGAACTAAAGAAAGGAAAGCTTTAATAACCTATTATAAGACTTATGGTATAATTGCTCTAAAGAAACATGTAGATACAAATCATTTTATAATTGCAAAAAAAATTGAAGAAGAAATTAACAATCGAATAACAAAAAGTGTTGAAAGACAACTTGCAAAGAAAAGGCCAAATGTCTCAAGAAGTGCAATTTTTTATTTTCTTTTGGCTGTAAAATAACTTTTCAAAAATGATGATGACGTGTAGCAAAAGGACTTTTTGCAAGGCCTTGACCTTTTAATTGTGAAAAATAACTTACCATTTCAATTTGTTGAAAATGTATAGTTTAAGAGTTTAATATTGCATTTATGTCCTAAAGTTGTCTTCCTTTTTAAAAAGCAATTTTCTCATGAAATACTTGGTGGAAAAAAACGAAACAAGTATATGTTTTGCCAAAATTAACAGATTATATTTCTACCACAACAAAAAAATTTCTTGTGAATGTCCAAGGGAGTGCATGATATATTTCCTCAAATTATTTTTGGGATTTGATTGACAACCTAAACATGTAACTATTAGTTAATTTGTTTAAAGCAATAAAAACTGTTGGGCAAGCATTGGCCAATAATTTGACCAAAAAAATTATCAATAGGGGCTTTTTTTTATAAAAAACATTGCTTATTTTAAGGATGAGGGCTCAAGTTAAAATATTATGATAATTGATTTGAAATTTGTTGTGAAATGTGAAATCCTTAGTTTGGATGAAATTTTCAAGGCATTTGTTTTGGCCATGCTTCTCCAAAACATGTCAATATGCTACCACTACAAAAAAATTTGTAGAAATCTCAAGTTTGTTTCAATCAATTCTGCACAGTCAGGTTTGCATAAATGTATAACTTGGTCAAAAAAATGGAACAATGTTTGTTCAAATTCTAATCTTGCCCCAAGAAAATTAAACATTTAATGAAAACAATGTGATTATTTAATCTATTGCAATTTTTTTGCTTACAATTTTTTCCTTCTTTGTTTTTTTATTGATTTTCTTTAATTAAACATTCTAACATTACAATTTTAAATTTGTTTACAAATTTGCTAGCAAAATCAATATGTTTCAAGAAGCCTTGCAATTCAAGGATATTATTATCCTTTGTTATAGTAAGCAAAATATTGTTAAAATAAATGGAGGAGTGCCTCCTTTTCTTAATTGGTACAATTATAAAATAATTGCGGATTCTTTGTTTTTTGTTGTGGTTGCTTGTGTTTTAAACCAATCTAATAGCCATTGGGTGTTTTATGATGCATTACAATATGCAATTACTATGTGTTTAAAACTTAGGGAAAAAATTATAAACCCATATGCCCTAGTCAATTTAATTGATGATGATTTTTCATATTATTTTTTAATTATCTTTGTTTGTTTCCAACATTAGAACAGAAGTTTGTGGTGTTTTGGATTCTTTTCTTTCTTTTTAAAGAAAATATGAAAAAAAAAAAGCTCACAACATGTTGGCTTTGATGTTAGCCCTATATTCAAAAGCTTTCATATAAAATCTTATTTTGTTGGCCAAAAGGAAGGTGTAAATATTGTGGATGAATATGATAGGAAAACCTTCTATCCTATGTTTTTGAAGTGTTATCATCATTTGAATCCAATGATAGAATTTGTTGGATTTGTAAATCAAATAGTTGATGAAAATTGTAATTTGGATATTTTTCAACAGCCTACATGCACATGCAAGTCAACAAAGGAACTTGTCGTTAGGGAATTATTTCTTTTCAAATGTTACCAAGTAGATCCTAAAGACATCAAGTGTCCTCTTCAATGGTGGGGAAAACATGAAGCCATGTTTCCTATAGTTGGTTTTTTGTCCTATCAAATTTCAAGCATTGTAGGGTCACAAATTGAAATTGAAAGATTTTTTTCCTTAGCAAGCATACTTACAAACCTAAAGAGATGTCATTTCTAATTAAACAACTTTTTTTTAAAAAAAAATTTAAGGAAAAACTGGCCAAATGATCCTAAAGTTGGATGTAAATTAACTTCCAATTTAGTGGAATCAATTCAAACAAATTTAGGTTCTGAAGAGGAGTTAGAAAAAATTGAAGGTTCATTTGAACGAGATGAAATAGTGAACATATAAAATGTTGAAAGAAATTTAAGAATTTTTTTGGTGCAATTTTTTATTTTTGAAAATTAAAAGTTAATATCTGAAGTGATAAAATTTATAATAACTAATATGTGAAAATTGATTTGTATAAGATGTGTGAAAATCACTGCTTTGAAAACTGGGTGAAATTTTTTTTGCAAATTTTTAAAACCATGTTTGGTTCTATAAAAGATGAAAATAAAAATAAAAAAAAACCAAGTTAGGATTTTAAATGCATTCTAATACCTAGACCTCACAATTCTAAAAAATCTAGAGAATCATTCAACACTAGTTATGACACGAATTCTTATTTTACATTCACATATAAGATGTTAACTATCATGAAAAGTGACATGTCCTCCTTGGTGGCATGTAATGGTAACTCAACAATAAACTTAACATTTGTTAACATCAAATTTTCAAAAAAGTAGATCTACAAAGGAAAGTTCAATGTTACATGTAAAATTGTTGAAAATGAACACATAAGTCAATGGTAATTTAACAACCTTTGAAGCTTTTATATTCATGCCTTTCATACAACAAAACTTAGCTATAACAAAATTCCATTACACAAAAAACATTGTTGCAACATTATTGCTACATGTAACAAGTCCATTGTGTTTAAAACTCCACTATAGAAACTATAGAAAGTTCGTTGCAAAACCAAAATATATATGGCTGTTCATTGTTCATTGTAAAACCAAAGAAACTAGGAGATGTTCGTTGTTCGATACAAAACCAAAAACCATTACAATGTCACATAATCATTGCAATGTTGCTCGTTATAAAACCAAGAAGCTTGATGTAGTGTTACATAATTGAAATTTGATGGAACTTTTCAACAACAACATAATGGAATTTGACAATGGAAACAAGTCTCAAAAACATAAGTTTTGAAATCATGCTTTACTTCAATGTCAAAACTATAATTTTCCTTTCAATTGTAGAATTCAATTTGTGTACACCTCAAAGTTTATTATCTACACACATGTAAAATGAATTGGTATATGCATCAAAACTTGTAAAGAAGACAAATAAAATGAATCATTATGTTAAAAACTATGTAGCAACCATGAAGGTGTTCCATCCAGCAAGATTATTTTCTCAAATGAAGAAAAAATAGATCCATAATTTTCAAATTAAAATTTCACAAACTTAAGATTCAATTGTGAACATTTAGTCAAATAAACCACACCAATAAAATTGGAAACATGAAAAAATAGTTGTTTTCATCCAAGCAAAGAAGGATGAATATCTCATTAACCTTGATCAAGTTGAACATGTTATAACAAGTTCTAAACAACAATGACCAAATGGAAAAAAAATGTCACTTTCATAATGAAAGCAAATTGTCCATTATATACACAAATGGACTTACTTGTGAAAAGAATTGGGGCATTTTGAATAAGGAGTCACATGAATCATTTGTATTAAATGGTCAACATTAACGATAATGAGGAGCATTGGTCCATGAGTTTACAAGATAAGGGAAGAGTGTATTTACTTTGTCAATTCAACAAATTCATGTATGAAATGATGAAAGAACTTATACGGAACAAACCAATTTATCAACTACCTTACATGAGAGCCATCATGTATGATCTTGACATTACGTATAAACTAGTTAATGTTCACTAAAAAATGTGATCACCTTCAATAATGATAACAAATTTCAAGCATTCCATGAAAAGAACATTGAACCCATCAATTTGCATTTGCATTTGTATTATTACAAAACCATGTATTTTATGTCCTTGACATTGTGACTACAATGACTAACATGATTAAGTTTACTTGTTCAAAATGACATCATGATTAATGGGTATTTTTTGTTTGTTTTGCCCCTTCCCAAAAGTAGGCATGTTTTATTTGACTAAATTGATTATTTTTTTTAGTCAAATCAAACAATGTTAGTTACACATGGATTGGGTTATGTTTACATGGTGTTGGTGCATATTTTGAAATCCTTATAGATATAATGACAAGGAAAGGTCTTTGATTTTATCAAGGACCCAACAGTTGTTAAATGTTGAATTGGTAAAATTATTTTAAAGAGAGTACGCTTTGATTACAATGATATCTACTGTGAAGAACATGGTCGACAATTGGATAGAAAGGTGCATGTGTGGGGTCTACCAACTTGTAAATCAACAAACCAAATTTGATAGATATGTCATGCCAACACCACAGGAGATGTTTGATGCCATCATACATATTAAGGTGTTGATATATGACTGAATTTATAATTAATATTCCAATCATAAAAGAAAAAAATGATTAATAATCCTAAAGTCATTATGAACGAGTTGTTTAGGACAATAGTCATTTAAGACATGATGTGACACATTTCGTCCATTAGTTGTGAAGGACATATGTCAAGTCATGACTCGTTAGTGATAGTTTAATCATTATTTAATTTTCTTTTATTATTACAAATTGGACCCAAAAACTTGGGGAACAATATATATATATATATATATATAAATTTCAAATTTTAATTTCATTATTATTTTATCCTATTAATTATTTACACATGTCACGATTTAAGCTAGGTTTAAAAATCTAATTTAAGTGGTTAAATAGACCACATTATAATTTAATTAAATGTACTTTGATTAATATATAATTTTTATTTAAATTTATGATAAAATTCTAATGTACAAATATAAATGATATATTTTTCACATCTTACATTTCTATTTTATTTTTAAATTAAAATATAGAATTTTATTTATAATATATCATTTTTTACCATTCAAATTTATTTCCCTACATGATATCTAATTTATTCACATTGAATATTTAAAATGGGTCAAATATCAAGTTTATTTTTAAAAATGTAATAATTTTTTTAATATTATTTATATGTATAATATAAATTGAAATTAGTTCCCTACATGTTGTAGTTCCTTATGTCCATTTATACTCATATTGAATTACCAATAATCATTTTTGAATCATTGTAAAATAATTTGATGACCAAATTGTTTATGCAATGACACATCATTTTGTTCATGTCATTTGCATAGTCATTCTTTAGTCATGTTTGAAATAACTTTATCCTAGTCACGTTTTCAAATGATATTTCAAGCATCCATGTCACTTTGTTATCAATCATGGATGCCATATGGACGAAAACTTGCAATGAAAAAATGATGTCATCTTTCATGTTATCATCTACTAATCAAATGCACCATTAATATGTGATTACAATTTTTCACATAGTATTTGAAATAATATCTTATGAATATAATAAATTATGTAATCATTTGGGACAACTAGTCATTGATTTTTTAGTTGCAAAGGACAAAATTCTTTCTAGCGAATAGTCGTGACTTGCATGGTAGAAGCATTGGTGGTATGATTTAGATGTAACCACAAATAGAGTGTTAGGCATGTCATCCCACAAGCATTTTGTGATATGTGCCCAAAGAAGTTTGTATTTGGAATGGACAAGCTTCTAAATTTGCATCCATGATACCTAACCAACAATGGCCATTCACTATAACATCAATGGTTGAACTTTAACATCCAACAAGATTTGTGTTGGTCAATGCTTGGTGATCAATGAAGTGTTCAAACACAAACCTTGTGTCCATTACCCAATAGCATCATTTTCAATGGTATTATTACATAATCAATTACTGACCTAGCAAGCAGTTCTTGTAGCTTGACTACAACTACTTGCAATGGTGTAACAAGGGCTATTTTCATAGCTCTTGTGTTCACAAGTTCATTTGGAACACCACATCTACCAATCTTGTAAATGATGTTGACATTTTCCTACATACACAAAGTGTGATTATTAATTTGAATAAAAGAATGGGTCCAAATTTTGGTGTTGCAATCATGGTTATAGAAAACAAATGAGTTTGGCAAATTGTAATTGTGACCCCCAACAAAATGTTGACTGTTGTAATGGGCATCAAGGGTAATGAGGTGTCCCTCATGTTGGCATAACTTGTTTCAATCTAGGCACATTTTATCGAATTTGTGTCATAGAAGAGTTTGGCATAACTTTTGCCAATGTGAATGGTTGCAAAAAATGAACTCGTAGATTAGCCTCTCGTCTTTAATAATCCAACACCACATTTGGTCCTTGAGGTTCTTAAGCATGAGTAGTTGACTGATTAATCACCATTACAAGATGCATTGGCTTTGGTAATGCAACTCCACATCTCGTGAGTTGTGGAAGTAACATCTCCATGAGATGATGACATTGTGCATGTAAAATTAAGGAAAGTAATATATGCATGAGATATTCACTTCCTATTTAAGTAAGAACAAGCTAGAGCCCAAGATTGGATCATAAAGTTTGTAGCAATTGGTGTGATCCTAAGGTTGGGTGAAGAGCTTATAACAAATTTGTGACTTTTCTCAACTCTATTCTCTCATTGTTCCATTATCAATTTCCAACAAAAGCAAGATTCTTAAGAACAAGATTATAAATTATTTATTTATTGGCTCTCCCTTTTAGGGAAATACTATGGAAGAGAGAGACTTATATGGAATGATGTAAGATGCTAAATATTCCCTAGTAGGCTTTGTTTGAACATCTGCATGGAGCCATATGGTTCTACCATAAGGTTTGACTAATATCAACTTAATTCTAGGCTAAATAAACCCCCGACACTTATTTTACTTAATGCTTAGAAGTGGGCAAATGGTAGATGCCCTCATTGTGTTTTGCTCAAGGTGGTAGGTACAAAAATGTTGGGGGGAAGTGTAGGACATGCAAAAATAAAAATAATAATAATGCTGTGCGGCAGAACCACATACATAGAGAAGCCTGGAAAGAGCTCATTATGAGGTATGTAGCATTCTCCACAAACAATTTAGTTTCATTTAACTTCATCAGGTGCATTGACTATGAATAGGCAAGTTCATGATAGAGATCTCATCTTCATCAGGTGCATTGACTATGAAGGGGCAAGTTCAATGTTTAGGGACTTCATAGAACATTCCCCATTTGTAACTGTCGCTGGGTTGAACTTGCCATAAGTTGCAGAGCCATTAGGTGATGAGCTCCTTCCTATTTGTAACTGTTGCTGGGTTGAACTTGCCATAACGTGCAGAGCCATTAGGTGATGAGCTCCTTCCTATTTGTAACTGTTGCTGGGTTGAACTTGCCATAAGGTGCAGAGCCATTAGGTGATGAGCTCCTTCCTATTTCAAACTTGTTGCTGGTTTGAACTTGCCATTAGGTGCGGAGGCATTAGGTGACCAGCTTGCTTCTTATTTCTAACTTGTTGCTGGTTTGAACTTGCCATTAGGTGCAGAGGCATTAGGTGACCAGCTTGCTTCTTACTTCTAACTTGTTGCTGGTTTGAACTTGCCATTAGGTGGTGATGAGCTGCTTGTTCTACAAGAAATGATGATGACTTTCTCTTTTTGGGGTTTGTTGCATTTGGAATCCTCTTTTGCTGTTTTAATTCTTTGCCTCTTCTTCTTCTTCTTCTTCTTCTTCCTGTTCTCAGTTTACTTAACTAGTCAGTCACCAAAAGAGCATGAGACTGAAGGCCTAAGGGCTGCTCTAGTGCAGTAGCCTCCCACTTAAGTACGCATCCCGGTTAAGTACGCATTTTATGACAAAATTTTTAGGGATCAACATTTTTCAGTGGAACATATGTACTCACTCATTTCTGTTTTTATAATAATAGAGTTATCCCTAAAGTAACCCTGTCTTCACCCTGGCCTCCTTTCACCCCTACCCCTCTTTCAGTG
>Ga0116227_10001091_pt1 | contig 58629 bp, 31 predicted proteins | sample S1TSphgellanicum_FD_89693 | JGI IMG/M metagenome (GOLD analysis project Ga0116227, IMG submission 89693) | Host-associated microbial communities from peat moss isolated from Minnesota, USA - S1T2_Fb - Sphagnum magellanicum MG | ecosystem: Host-associated > Plants > Peat moss > Unclassified...
AAAAAGGTAGTCTTGGTCAATACAAAAAAAATAAAAATTCATTCTGGGCTATCCAAGGCCTAAATATTTTTTTTCTGGTCTTCCCCTAAATCCGTCCCGTCATAAAGCCGGACGGACATTTCATCCGTCCCCTTAATCGGGACGGACAGTAGCTAAAAGAAAAAAAAGGTAGTCTTGGTCAGTACAAAAACAAAACAAAAAAAAGATTCTGGGCTGTCCTGCCCTGCCCTGCCCTGCCCCTGCCTTGCCGTGTTTGTCGTGACAGACAGACAGACACCTCGGTTCAGGTCCTCGAAGGTTTTGAGGACCTCGCTCGTTTCAGGACCTCGTGTTGTTTTTGTCGTGATAGACGGACGGACGGACGGACACACTGTTGCTTTTATATATAAGATTGTTTTGATGAAATCCACACTATATGATCAAAGTAAATTCAAACCCTATATTTTTTGTTTTTTTGTTTCATTTCATCTCTCTTCATTTTCCTCTCCTCTTGATCAGCTTATGTGCTTCTTTTGTTGAGCTTATGTGTTTGTTTGTGAATGACGGAAGGAATTTTTTATTTTTTTATTATAAAAAAAGTCATAAAAACACAAGAATTACAAAATAATTGTGTCTATGTTCATTCATGGCAATCTAACTTTTAGGTTTAGTTTGAAAAAAAAGCAAAGATGCAAAAAAAAATGATCCAAAAAAGAATGAATGAAAGCATATGACTAGGGGTTGAAGCTTTAACCCTTTTTTGTTTTTGGCCCTTAATGGCTTTACACATGAACTCATTAATTCCCAAACAAATAATATTTTCTTAAAAAATCAAGGCCATGCAACAAACCAAGAAGTGTTCAAATTCCCAATTATTGACCCTCGGGTTTTTTGGCTTCGATTCCTAATCTAAAATGGGCCTTGGAATCATCCCTCAACCTTTCATTATTGTTTCATCTTCAATTTTCTATTATTTAAAAAGTAAACCACATTGGGGATAAAATCCCAAAACCAGATATTTTCATTTGCTTGAATTTTTCATTGTATCTTTTGAAATCCAGAAGGCCTAGCTAAGCTTGTTGGGCCTTACAACTTTCAAAAGTTATTATTTTAATTTTCATCTTTTCAAAAAAATTCATTTGATTTCATTTTCTTTTTAATTTATGTGCTACTCCCATTCTCATCCCTTTGCAATTGTAGATTAAGGCAACAACCAACTATCTTGGGCACCATAATTGTTCTACCCCCAACTTAATCTTCTTTGCAACCTATCTAGCTATGTCTGTGCTCTCGAAATTTTTACAAACTCCCTTTAGAAGAACAATTTTTCTATGTTGTGTTTCGTTGGAAGCCTCAAAAGCAAGTTTAACCAATGCAACATCCATTCCACACTTGGTTTGCAAATTTTTTTACCTTATTTTTTTGTTTTCAATTATCCTCAAGGCTTGTTTAGAAAAACTTCCATGCTTTGAAATTGTCCTTCCAACTCACAAATTTAGCACAAGTTCCAATAGTCTTCACATAGTATAATGAAATAACAACTCCAAATTCCACAACCACTCACAACAACCATAAGCCCCTTTGCTACTACAAGGAGGTTACAATATGATGATACCACTTCTAGTAGCACATTAAACCTCCACATATTCACAAACACCATGTTTTCATCTTTTTTCATTTTTTTTCAACTTCTAGTTGATCCCCCACTTGACACCTTTTTTTTTGTTTTTTCTTCATTTCTTCTTGACTCCCAACTAATCTCCCACTCAATTTCTTCTTATGCAATGCATAGAAGTTCTTGTCATCATTTTTTAAAAGAGTAGCAATCTAACATGTGATCAAACTTTTAATATTAAATCCTTTAATAACATCAAAATTTCAGTAAACAAAAAGTTCATTCCTTTAAGAAACAAAAGATAGCAAAAAAGTTCCAACTCCATCTAACCATACTATTATTTATGTTCATGCAAACGAAATATTCAACATTAAAACATAATGTGAGCTCACAAGTAAAGGACAAAAATCAATGACACAATAACAACAAAGGACCAAACTCCCTAAACCACCAATTTTGGTGGAAATTTTAGTTCAAGTCACCTTTATTTTCATTTGTAAAACAAGGATACCTAGTTTCATCACCACTGTTGATTAAACTAAGGTTTTGGTCCCCATTATGACCTACTTTATGAATAATTTTATTGTCAAAAACATTAACAATCCTTTTTAAACAAATAGTTAGACTTCATCATTGTTATATAGTTATAAATGCACCTTTGTTGGCCCAAAAACTACCAACACACTAAATAAGGTTTTCTTGTTTTTCCTTTGTGGTATCAAAAATTTAGCAAACATTTCCAAAACTTTAGTAAAATTAGTAAAATTTTACAATATAAAAACAACATTTATGAGATTTTTCCCAACAAATTTTGTCATTGTTGACAAAATTTGTCGGGAAAAATACATTAAACACAACACCTAGGAGTAAATTGAATGACTTTTTATTGACCAATAACACAAATAAAATAAAAGATTTACATATATTCATTTAGTTGGCCAAACACTGAATATCCCCCCTCAAACTTTGTTTAGTGTGAAAAGTGGACAACAGTACAACATGTACATGATTATTCTATGTGATTGACTATTACTTCATAAAACTGAAATTAAAAAAATAATTGTTGTATTAAATGCTCAAAAGTAAGCTAATGGTGGGTATTCCCAATAATTCCTTGGAGTCCTTGGCTTGAATTTTGGTGGGGGTGTTAACAAAGCATTTAAAACAACATTAAATGTTTTGTCAAAAATGTTTTACCTTTTGAGGGGGGAAAAACTCCGTAGAACAAATGAAAAACCATCCTACTCCAAAACTAAGACTGTTCTTTGTTATGGACAAAGCTCAAGGGGGGGTGTTTAGTGTCTTGAATTAGTTGCACCTTAAAAATATGTCATTTTTTTTTCTTCAATTTGGGATTTGTACACAAATTAAGAATTTCAATATGTTTTTGCAATTTAATTACTATGTAGAAAAGTTCAACATCATTGTAAAATATAAACCCACAAATGTCCAAAAACTTGGACCATAATAAAACAAAATGTCATACAATAATAAATTAACTTCATATGACAAAAAAATTCACAATTTTAATCAAATAACAATGTGTCTACTAAAAAATACATACATTATCATGGATTACTTTTAAATGGAATCACAAATTGGACCTTATTACTATGCAACAACTAAAAATGAAAACAACTTAAATAGAAGGGTTTTCCATGACACATGCACCTTGCAAAGAAATGGGTTATGTTGCAAGATCATTGATCTTGTATTCTCATTAAAAGACTAAAGCCTTTAAGTCCATGTAACCAACCAAAGTTGTGGTGTGAGGTTTAATATATATAATATTCCACAAGAAAAAAAAATCAAATCCTTTGGCAAACAAAACAAACAATGATAACATTAGACCAATGTACATTTTTAATGGAATCATGTAGTTTTTTCTTGAATGTTTCATTATTTGTTTTCTCAACTAGTTCAAAGACAAATGAATCACCTTCATTGTTCAAACAACCTTGTCCTTTTGAAATTAATTGTTAGTCAACAATTAAATAATTAATGGCATGACATAAACTTATGTACATAGATCACCAAATTTGACATGTTGAACTAAATATAAATGGATATTCCAAAACAAATATGCCAATTTCAAATAAAAAACCTAAGATATTATACCAACATGTCAACCCATTAAAGATAAAAACCATGTCATTGTTTGGCAAATGTTTCCATGGCTTGTTTGATGTTGCCAAGTATTTGGTTCTTCTTATTAACTATTCAATTCTAACCTTTATACAACTACTACCATATTACATATCTCCTTCCCAACAAACCCATGTGGGTTTTGTAAAGTCATAACATTGTATTTCTTGATTTTTGTTCCACTAGATTCATTGATGAAATTGAAGTTTAAGAAAATCATATGTTTCAAATCTTCATTAATCTTTTATTATTAGTCAAAGCAAGATTTCATATATTTATGAAATTGTCAAAAAATGCCTACAATAATGTTTTAACTAGTGTTGGATAGTTTTCACAAGGGGATTCAATTTTCATCTTGGTTTTCATTGTACTTCTCAAATTGAGAATCGCCATGTATTACATTTGGTGAAAATTAGGTTAAAAATCAACCCCTAAGTTCTCCCAAGAATAAGAACCGGTCTCAATGATATTTTTTTAAAACTTGAGACATGGGTTCCCATATGGGCTAAACTCAGGTCCAATTTTTAGTCCAATTGGAAATAAATTTTTCCATAAAGTAAAGAAAAAATAATCATAAAATCATAAAGAAGATGAGATTTCTAAAACCTAACGAAAAAATACAATGGATTTAAATGGAGTTCAATGGGAACTCAAACTCTAAATTTCATCATGTTTGTCTTTTTTTATCACCTTCAACTAATCAATATCATTCATTAGCATGTATGCTAGTTGTATTGCAATTATAAATGTTTTCAAACCATGTGCATTAAATTTTTATTTTCAGCATTTTCTACCCATATTTAAGAAATTTTCATTATTTTACAACAAGGAGCTTAGAACGTGAAAGAGGGTTAAGGGATGAAAGAAGGGCCCTGAATAGGGTCAAAGCAAGGTCAATTTACAAAAACTCCAAAAGGTAGGATTTATTTTTTAATTCCTTATTTTTGATGATTTTTATAAAAATATTGAAAATCAAATTTGTGAAACTAGTTTTGAAAATTGACTATTCTCAATGAGTGAAAACCAAGTACCTTAAGAATCATATTATAATATATATTGAAAAATATTGAAAATCAAGTTGGTTCTCTTGAACATCAACTTTTTTTTAAAATCAAAAATCGACCCAGTTCTCACATAAAGGCATTAAAAAACCAAAACTTGTAGTTTTCAGAAAAAATGAGAATTGTTCAACACCGGTTTTAACTTTATCATGACAATGCAAGACTTTGGCATGAATAATAAATCTTGATGTCATTGTCTACAACATATTTTGACAAATACTAAAAATGGTTCCATAAAAATAACAATTCAAAAGGTACAACATATTTTAGGAATTCTATCTTTTTTGACATGGACAATTCCAACCATGACTTGAGTGTAAAGCCATAGTTTACAATTTCAATGAATTTCTTCCTTAAAGTTTAAACTTTTCAACATCTGTAAACCTTGAGATCAATTGTTATGAACTTGAATTTCCCATCCATAAATAATGCCATGGGATATATGTTGGTGTAGAATCCTTAGGTCCATATAACCTAGTTCAAGCAATCAAATAGGGATGAAATCATGGAATAAAATATCCATACTTGGAATCTTCCCTTGTTACTTGAATCTTTGAATTTTCTTCGAATCTCACCATCTCTTAGACCAAAAATGGATTTCAAAAAGAAAATTAGTTCAAGCACATTTATGGTACTTCAAGGGCATCAAACTTTTTAATAGCTCTAAAGAAACATGAATTCTACTAGCAATTCTTATGTTTTCAAAACAAATTCCTTATAAAGGAATCAAACATTGCAATCTTTGTGTAAACATTTAATAAAATCTATTAGGTTGGGGAAAATAATCACATTATTGAATGAACAAACCACATATGCCAATTATTATTTTTTAAATGGTTTAATCAAACTTGCACATTACCACAATTTGAATGAAAATACTAAGTTCCCTAATTTGAAAGGGATTTGAACTTTGATCCTAAGAAGATCATGCATGTTCTAACTCGAGCCTTATTTACAACCCAAAAGCCTAATTAGATAGCAAGTAAAGCATAAGCAAAATTGAATCCAAGTTTCATTTGAAGCATGAAACAATGGCAACCCCATTAACGACCAATGGGACCTAAATTGGATGTCAAACAATTTTACAAAAATCACCATAGGAAGAACACACTTCAATTGGAAAATGTATGTTTTCTTTCATTATGACCATGTAAAATTCATGTGAAACTTGATACATTATTGATGGACATCTAACCAACAATGAACTTGCACTTTCAACATGTAATCTTTAATGCATTTAGTTACTAATAGCTCATTGGCAACCTGACATTAAAGCACAATGTCCCCCCATAGTGCACTTAATGTTCATTTTAATTACAAATTATCATGCAAAAACCACACATAATGGAAAGTTTTTTGTTAGTATATTTTTGGAACATACATATGGACACCAAGGTCCAAATGAGTAGTTAAACAATTTTAAAGCTTTGTTTTGATGATGACTTTAAGTTTAAAAAGTGCATTCATCTTGGATATGCTACCCAACACCATAAACATGCACAACTAACCAACTTATACCATTTAAAAAGACGGTGGTTCAAAACCCCATCAAATCGAAACCTATCCCATATCATGTAGAATTGGGTCATAATCCCAATGAAGCAACATGGCAACGTGGCAATGATTATCAATGTGAAAAATGATTTTTTTCAAAAAATGCAAGGTTTGACAATGACCCATCAAACTTAACAAAAATCCATGCAAGGCCTTGGAGCACCCAAAATGTGCTCAAATAATTGCCATGTGTATTTAAAATTTAATTTCAACCTTTAAAACAAACCAAATGGAATATCTTAGTTGCATTCAACAACTTTAGTGCTTGAAATTAATTTTATAATTCAACTATTTGCTAGACTTATAACTACTTTAAAACACTATTATTTTACCATAACTTCAACCCAAACCTCCTTGCTTATAAGGCCCATAACCTTAGTGATTAAATTGATGACATACAACAACATATACAACTTGCTTCTAAAAAGAAGGCAACATATTCAATTTGGGTGGCAAGTTCTCTTCATTAGGGCAAATGTGCAATGCATTGAAATTGAGATGTTCATCATGAAAAATCAAGGAAATTTTTGACTTGTATTGAAATGAATAACTCTTTTCAATTTCACCTTACATCATACATAGATCTACTTCACAAAGTTAGATAACATAAAAAAAGTTGCAAATGAAAGTAGATGACATCTTTTGTGCAAAGTTAGACAATCCTTGCACCAACTCTAATAAAAGTAGGACACAATAAATATCCTACAATGTCTTCACATCACATATATTAAAAATTTATAAGTAGTTTTGGCAATGTCAATGGTTGTAGTTTCTTTAGCCATTTCCAAAATCACAACTTACTATTCATTCAAGATGATCTTGAGGGTGATAACATTAAAATCCAACATGTCTTAAAGTTCTTGAAAATCTTGTAACTTATTTGCTTCAAAATGACATTTAAGGCTAGATGGATGGAATAATTACACGTACATGAAAACAAATTTTTAATCTTGCACATGAAATCGAGACCAAATTCACAAATGGAACAAGCAAGTTTGTGCAATGTGCTATGCGGTGCACACCCCTCACCAATGAAACATTTTTACACAAACGAAATGGTGATGGTATTTTTGGAACCTCAAAAAACAATAATTTGATTTGTTTTGAAACAAATAGGTGTTTGTTAGTCACATTTGTCTCATTAAGCTTCTATATTCAATAATCATGGATGTTGGATTGTTAAAAGTTGTTCCATCTATTACCTTGTATATGTTAAGCAAAATGGGGATCGTTTTTTAATCTTTGATTAGATAGACATGCACAAATACCAACTTGGTTGTCAACAATGATGATTTTTTCACAACTTGCCAAAATGAACTCTTGGTATTTATAAATTCCCATTAATAATTTTTTGGATTTTAAATCTTTGGTTTAATACTTTCAAGTTTTGATGTACCCAAATCTAAATAAAAAGCTTTGAATGCACCCATGCAATAATTTTTTAGATATTAAAGCATTCATCCCTTTTGGAGATGTAACATACATAAATGTTAATCTAAAAGTGGAGTGTAATTTATTATCCTAAATCATTACCAAACCTTAAAAATGAAATACATTCACCTTACTTTAATCCTTGTACCTTTCTTAAAATTATGTCATTATAAAGTCATTATGTAATTATCATGTTTCATCATTAATTAGCATAATTCATTATTAATTAAAATAATGAACAATAGTAAATATGTTTCTTTTGATGATGTTGTTTTAAATATTTTAGGTTATTATACCCTAGGCTATTATAAGCTATTATAGGTTATTGTAATGTAATTTACCCTACACCATCTTCAACTATTCTTGATTATTCCACCTTCAATTTTTATATACCAATGTACTTTAAGTTATTAATTGTTATTATTAATTATTTTATGTTATTCCACCTTAGTTTATTTTAAATTATTCTACTTAAGTTATTTAAAAATATTATAGGTTATTCCACCTTAAGTTTTTTTAAGTTATTATATTTTAGGCTATTTTTTACTATTATAGATTATTCCACCTTATATTATTATTTAAATTTTTTACCTTAAGTTATTTTTAATTATTTAAAAATATTCCACCTTATGTAAAAAAATTAGTGGGAATGAAAAATTAAGGTGGAACCATTTTATTAATTAAAAGCAAACCAAGGTAGAATAACTTATAATAACCAAAAATGATGTAAGATACAATAGCTTAAAATAACCAAGGGTATAGTAGCCGAAAATAACCCAAGGTATAATAACTTAAATAATTTAGGGTATAATAAGTTAGTGTGAATCAGAGATTATATATAATATTTACATTATTTTACTATTTTTGAATGTAGTTTGCACATAAAAGCATAATTCAATATCAACTAGTTTTGTTATTATTTTGATTGTTTCTAAATATCTTATTTACAACTTTAGTATGTTTTTTTTTTTAAAGATTTTCTTTTTAAAGAACAAAAATCAAAACAACATTTGCACAAAAAAATTTAATAAAATTTCCTTTTGCTTCTAAAGTTATTTAGTTCTTTCTTTTTACAACATAATCCTCTTTGATTACCTTTAAAAGATGCAAAACAAGAATGATAATTCAAACTTGTCAAGAGTTGGAATGGGTCAAATTTTAAACACTAAACAACTGTAATATCCTTGATCAAGGAAAAATGGAAAGAAGGAAGGAAGGATTGTTTTCCCAAGAATGGCCAATTATCAAAGATAAATAACTTTAAAGATAGACATTTTCAGCCTTTTGAACAATTGAATCATGTAGTTTCAAGGATGAAAGAAGCCATCCCTTTCTTGGAATCAATGGTGCACACATCCTTGTCCCCACCTTAGTTTGATTCCAATTTTAAATGGTCAATTGGTCAAATCCACATAATGTTTTGAACCTACAAATTTTCCCATGAACGAAACATCATGCGTCTAGCTCAATGAGGGTCATCCCCAAGCATATTGTGTTGTTTTTCTATCCCAAAGCATGCCCTTCTTGTTGCACGTGTCACCATGCAAGTTGTTTAGATATATAAAGACTTGTTGAAAAATTCTAATACATTTGGACACTATGTTATTGATTATAATAATTAATTAAAAAAATGAGGGCATGTTTTGAAACCAAACCACCCACTTCCCAAGAAGGTGGGTGATTTTGTTTCGAAATGTTTTTTTCTTACTTTTTTTTTTACCTTTTTTTTTGAAGGGAAAGATTTATATTTAAGGAAATTTGTTAAACACAATGTTGCATTTAACAAATTAAAAAAATTCACAAAACTCCAAATATCAACAAAAATATGCCAATTGAAAAACCATTTATTGTCACATTCCATATGAGACATTTTATCATCAAGAATTACAAGTAAATAAAAAAAAAGTGTTTGACTATAAGGTGGGGAATTGGTGTGTGATAATAGAGGAATATATAGGAATGATAGGTCCCATTACCCTAATGTCTTACACTAACACAAACAAATTATGATGAAATGACATATTTTATGGAAAATATGTTGTTTCAATTAAAAAAATTTCTTTGATTTTGGTGGCATTGATCACAATTAAATGGCTTGAATTTATCATTTATTATCCAAACTTTAAGTTATGATAAACCAAAATGTTAGGTTAATCATTTAGTGATCCACAAATTTGGATTTCCTTTACTTATAGTTTTGTTTTTAGTGTTGTTGGAGGGTGGAGGTTATAATTGTTTTATGAAGTTTGGGTGGTAGGCCTAGCATAAGTCACATTATTTGTGAGTTTAATCCATCAAATCATGCATTGGATTAAATTTATTTGTCTAGAATGAAAAGTTAATTATAATGAATGAATTTCATCTATGAACTATGAATTGCACAATACACATCTTAGCATTTTTAGCTTTTTACAAGACTTCTACAAAATATGTATTAACTTTGGTATTGATGCCTACGATATTTCAAATAATTTTCATGTAATTTTTTAATGAAACCAAAGCATTTGCTTCTTCAATTATGTGAATAGTATTTTTAGGTTTATTTTAAAACTCCAATAAAAAAAATGTGGGAACAATGATGGAGTAATTTGTTTACTTTATTTGTGTCTTCTTTAACTTCAATTTGTGTTTGACACCAAATATCTATTTCAATTGGATTCATTGGGGACATAAATATGAATAACTGGAAAGATTAATTTGCAAAAAATTACAAAGATCTTTAACTATCTCGATTGGATTGTTGGGGAGATGAATAAGAATACTTGGAAAGATTAATTTTAAAAACATTACAAGAATCTTTGAAATTACTTGATTTAGGGCTTTGGGAGTGTGCACATGGATGTGATTTAAATTCCATAATTATCATCAGAGGGATGTTATTGGGAGCTTTAAGTGTTGAAAATAATCGGGTAACATGATCAATAATTCAAAAACATCAATGGGAATGTGTCATGCCATTGAATAACATGTTATGGCAAAGTAACATAAAAGGCTTATGGAATGACAACTTCAAGGTTTAAATTCATGATATGTAAAAACCCCAATATTTAACACGTAATAATTGTCAGACTTAAAATCATAAAAATGTTACATGTATCATAGTCATATTGTCCTATGTTTAACAACAATTTTTTTACAAAGGCTAATATTTATTAATTTAAATTATTTTTATTTTATATATGATATATAAAAATACACATAATGTTCAAGAAATTTTTGATATATAATATTATAAATGAAGTTAGTTATTAATGGACGTGATTCATTTAATATTTATCACTAGAAATAACCTATGGTAAAATAATTTAAAATAGTCAACAATAGCTTATGATAGAATAGTCTATGGTAGAATTATTTTTTAAAAATTTAAAATAAAAAATGTGTAAAATAATAAATGATGACAAAAAAATCATTTTTAATAATATTTTAATAGTTAAGGGCTTGTTTTTTAAACATGGAAATGGGAGGAGGTGAAAGGTTCAAACCTTCACACTTACACTTTAAGTTGATGGGCTAATCATTTAAATGGGTTAGGTTCCTAACTTAAGTTAGATAGCCCAATGAACTTATTATGGATAATTTATTTATTAATGAATTTATTATTATTAATTTAATTATTACTGAATTTGGTTAATTATTAATGAATTCACTTGTCCGTAACGACTAGTCCCCATTTACTAAGGGGTTGACCATTTTCACCATGGTAAATTTGTTCAATTTCATTCAAAATATAATGAAACACATAATGAATTTGGATGCATATTGGTGTAGTGTATTTATACCTTTTATGGCATGGAAGGGTTTATTCCAACATTTGGAAAATTACTTATGGATGATTATCATGACTATATGCATGTGTAAAATGTTCAAATTGAAGAATGATGATTGTATTGGTCACCCAACTATACTTGGAATACATGTGGTCCCAACATTTTTTTCCACCTCAAGTTTGACATAACAATTTTTGGTACCTTAATACATTGGCAAGCTTGGTAATAACATGCTGAATAATTAATATATTTTGGGAATTTTAATTCGGCAACTTAGTTTTGATTTTGAAGATTTCAACAAGTACAAAATAAATGTAATAAAATTACCTCTGCTTAAAAAAGTTTTCAATTGTCTTCCTTGTTGGACTATCCTCATTAATTTGTACTATACAAAAAGGGCTAGGGTTTGAATTTAACCATAAATTTTGAATTATTCGACATAATTATTTTATTTGATTTTGACAAAATTAAAAATAATTTAATTTGTGTTGAAGTTCCTAATGCATTATGGTAAAAGTGTGACAAGCGAGAATGAAACTGTTAGTGGAAGTACAAACATTGAAAATGGTGGAGCCATAAAAAATGGTGGTATTAGTCCTTCCATGTTAATTCGTGGGGTCCTTTGCCCGCACTTAACCCAATTGTGGAATTTTTCCAAAAGTTCCAACAAAATTACCAAGGGGTTTAAATTGAAAAGTTGAGGAGTTTATAAAAGTTTTAGCGTAAACCCCACTAGAAGAAAAAAAAAGTTTTTTTGACTTGTCGTTTGTTACTACAAATGTCATTTGTGACTATTTTAGTTGCAAGCAACACTTGTAACAAATGACAAGTAAAAAAATACGAAAACAAATTTAAAGTCCCATGAGAATTTATGGGAGGCCTGTACATGGATGCACAATAATGAATCTTGTTTTTTTCCATTACCCAAATTCATTAGGTTTTTAGTGAAAAAAGACAATTCATTAATATGCAACTTGTATGGTTTTGGTAAAAAAAACTAGTTGATTATGATAATTTTAGTGAAATGTTTTTTAGTCATTTTGGATGGTCACATGTTGCACTAGATAATTTTTAATTTAAAAATTATGACATGGATATATGAAGTCCCAAATTAATATGACATGGCATAACATTATATATATATATGGATCATGAAATCACAAATTACAAATTTGTCATGGCATGCCATGACAAATTTACATGTTGTGAAAAATTTGAAAAAAATTAAAGTTTTTTTTTTCCCAATTTTGTCAACAAAAGTGTTTTGACACCATTTAAACACAATGTACATGTTTGTGTATTCACCATGATATATATTTTTGTAAATTGCATTTGTACAAGATACAATAAGGCATGCATGAATCAAGGATTGAACCCAAGACCTCATGGAATCACACCACAGTCTTGACCACCAAACCACTTCAAGACTTTATTAAAAATGATGAAAAAATTGAAGTTTATTGTGTTTGGCATGAAATTGTTTGGGAAATTCAAACTTTAACATACATTTTCTTTTGAAAAATTTATTCAAATGTTATAAATGAAAAGATAATTTTGAAATTTATTCTATATATATATATATATATACATATAAAATTTACCATGTTAAAAAAAAAAACCTAAAATAACATATCATGAATAAATCAACAAATATCTTTTTGTTTAAATTGACTTAAATTCTTTGTAAATTCAATGTGAATTCAAAAGTGCATTTATTAAGTCTTTTATTTAAAAATCATTACATAAAATATGTCCATTTTTTGAAGAATTGGAAGTTATTTTTTCCCCTAATATGGTGAGGTAAAAATTTATTTATTTATTTTTACAATGTTATTAAAATGATAATCATTTATAATTTTTTTTGCCATATTTGGTTATAGATAAGTTGTGTACTTGGAAACTTGTTTAAATCTTTCAATTTATTATGGTTATTTATGATATTTTATTGTAAAATATAACAATATATATTTTTAAAAATTTCTAAATTTTTTTTTTGAAAAAATCATTTTTTGATGTTGTTGCCCCCTTAAATTAACAGAAGTTAATCATAAGAAGAAACATTAATTAATTAAAACATATAGTCATTTAATTATCGAGACCATATTTTTTTAATAAGATTAATTATACACTAATACCAATGATTAATTACACAACTTTGAAAAAAATCACAACATATATATATAATGTAAGAATATATATTACATTTGTTTCCTTTGTAAAAGGAAACACAATTTAATTTGGTGAAATTTTGGGTTTAAATAGTTGAATGAACACCCCCCTCCCCCAATCAACATGTTTTTTTGTTTCAAATTTTTTTAACATGGCAATTCTTGTTAGGAAAAAAATGGAAAAAAATGGAAAAAAATGGAAAAAAATAGTGCAAATTCAAAGGATTTGTAAACAATAAAAAAACTTTCCAAAAAATTGGGATAAAAAAATTGAAAAAAAAAAAAGTTACTCTTAATGAATAAATTTTTTAAAATAATTATAATAATTCCAACATCAAATTTATTTGAAGATATTTAAGTTCAATCTTTGATATCATCATAAACCTTATCCAACTTTTTTGAAAATTTAAAATAAATATATAAATGATGTAACCAAAGGTTTTTTTGGTGGTGAATTTTCACCATTTTTCAAACATAAAAAAAACTATATACATTAATAACGTATTTTTCAAGTATATATATATATATATATATATATATATATATACTAAAAAAACTTCCATTTTAAATTTATTAAATGATATAACTCTACAATGGGTTTTAAGAATTTCTTAAAAATCAATAGTGCATTCAAAATAATAAAATAATAAAAATTTTAAAATGTAAAATAAATTGAAATGGCTTGTCATAATTAAAATTTCTTTTGTTTAAATTGACCTAAAATCTTTGTAAATTCAAAAATGCATTCATCAGTCTTTTACAATTTAAATTTCAATATATATATATATGTGTGTGTGTGTTTGTGTGTGTGTGTGTTTGCAAGTTTTTATTTTTCCCAATATGAATAGATACTATTTATTTATTTATTTATTTTTGCAATGTTGGGAAAATGATAATCATCCACAAGAAAATTATCACATTTGGTTATTGACAAGTTGTGTAGTTGGAAATTGGTTTAAATCCTTCAATATCTAGTTACTTATTATATTTTTATTGTAAAACATTGATAATATTTATTTTTAATTTTAAAAAATAAATTAAAAAATCCTTTTTAACGATGTTATGCCTTTAAATTGATCAAAATTGTCCACAAGAAAAACATGTTTAAAATAAAATAAAGAAGTATAAAATATATTTAATTTTTGATAATAATAATAGTAATACTTAAAAAAATTATTTTAATTCATTGATTTTAGCATGGATTTTGTTTTCATACACCAAGAAACAAATGGGGAAAAAATTAAGGATTATTTTTGGCATTTGTTTTAGTGTGGCACCATGAACATTCATATTAATTAACTTTTCCATGATGCTTAAAACAAATTGAGGGAAAAAATACATTTAAATTTACATAAATGTGTAATAATTTAATAAAAAAAATTTATGATTTAAAGGTCTACATGCATTTTAAAATTTGCATGCATGAACATTTTAACCTAATCATTAACCTATTCAAATATAAATGTGAGGCACTAAGTTGTTATGTGTGTTTCAATATATACTAGTAAATGCAATATGTAGCATTTGAATAATGTTTTCAATAAGCTCAATTGATGTAAAAATGTTAACAATTCAAAAAATGTGAAAAAATTCACCAAACCATTCAAACATAAATGCAAAATATTGAATTGCATGGGTTTTAGTATATTATAATAAATGTAAAATGTAATTTGTGAGTAATGGTTTTTAATATATTAAAAGTGAATGGGTTAATTTTAATAATTGAAAAAATGTGAAAAAAATCACTAATTCAATCCAATATAAATGGGGTTTAAAGTTGTTACATGTGTTTTAATAAATTATGGTAAGTGTAAAATGCAACTTTTAAGTAATGGTTTCAACATGTTAAAAATTGGTAGTTCAACTCATGTACCGTGTTGATAGTTAAAGAAATGTCAAAAAAATCATTAACCCATTATAATGCATTGTTTGAATCAAATTAAAACCTACCTCAATTTTCACATCACCAATTTGAAATTATTAAATAATTAAATAAGGTCCAAATTATATTCATAAAGGAACAACGTAATGAACGTAACAACTATGAACAATATTGACTATTAGTGTAATAAGACATTTACAAACTTACACTATGAGAAATTGTGTCCATTAAAACCATAATACCGTGCAACTAAAACTCAAAAAAACTCATATGTGCAACTATCTCTTGGGTATTACAATTACTATGCAACTATCCCTTTAGAAATATAATGTATTAATAAATAAATTGTCATGTCAAAAAATTAATTAGTTGTAGTATAATTATAAATGAATTGAAAATGGGTTTTTTACACGATAATTTATACACATCATACATACATATATAGTCAACCATGTTCAATTTTTTAAAGAATTATATTGTAGTTGCATGTGGCAACTACTTTAGAACTATTATAAATGTGTCATTAAAGCAACAACTATGTTGCAACTAATGTACAATGTACATACATGTGATCATGCCACGTATTCACATTTCCACCACCAATATGAGATACATTTGCAATTAATTTTTGATTATGATTCCCATTGATACAATTAGTATGGCCATTAATGCACCACTACTAAAGTATTATTGTTCAACTATGTGGTGACTATAATACAACTACTTATAATTTAATAAGGATACATATTCATTAGTTATTTATATTTTCATCATATTTGTTTCCTTTTGAGTGATTTAAAATGTTGTGGGAGCACTACTTCAAGTTTTTAAATCATTTTTAAAATGTAAATTAAAATGAGTAATGAAAAAAAACAAGAGGAGAAATAAACTTTCCAACTTATGAAACACGTTTTTTTTCATTTTTTTCTACTTTGGACCTCTCCTACTTTCAAATCTCATAACTTTTTAAATTTGTATTCATTTAAAACAATTTAAAGTTTATAGGAACGCCATTTGAAATTTTACAAATCATTTTTGAACTTTAATAACAACATAACAACATACATGGAATTTTGTTAGTGTTTGGGAACTTGTCTTTGTAACATTTGGTGGTTTGTTTTCTTTGAGTTATTGACGCCTTCTACTTTGAAAGGCCATAATTTTTTCAATTTTATTTCATTTTTGATGATTTTTAGTGCACCAGATGCACCAATATGGGGGGTTCAAATTTTGTTTAGACACTAAAAACAATGGAACGCTCCCTTTGGATCTAGCTTACCTTGAGCGCTTAAATGTTATAGTTACAATTCAATTTGCAACTAATGAACAATTAAAAAATTTAACCCATATGTTTTGTCTTCAAATCCCCTGTTACAAAGTATATAAAAAAAATTTGTTCTCTTATGTTCTCACATTAAAATACATGTGCCATTTTGGGATGAACTTAAAAAAATTTAACCTAAAGGCAAAACATAAAATAAAAATAAAATTTTATGGCTATTTTTTAGTGCATTTAATTTTGTGCTTCCCTACTTACTTACCTCCCTAGGGAAGTAAGTAGGTCTTAGGTAAATATGTAGGTATGTAGGTCTTAAAACCTACCAACTTACCTACCAATGGTTATGTATGACCTACCTAGGTACTATATATATATATATATATATTTCAAAATACAATTAATATGCCATGCAGCAATTTTTTTATTATGCCATGCGTCAGAATCCTGAACCATCATTAACAAATATAATGGATGGCGGAGATCAATATTTCGAAAAAAATATTTTATGTTTAAAAATCTTCATAATGCCATGTGTTAAATTTTAATAGATGGATGACAATTATTGACATCAACATGACATCATGTGTGTAGTTATAATGGAGTTGTATAGTAGTTGAAAACAAGTTTTTAAAACTAAGTTGCAATTGAGTTGTAATGAGTTGTATATAGTGAATTGGAACTTTGCAATTCATGCAATTTGTCTATTAACATTCACAATGTATAAATATAGTGAGTTGCAAGTGTCCTTTATAACTCAAAAAATGAGTTGTAAGGCTAATTGCAAAACACCCTTTTTTTAATAGTGTTAATGTGGCCAAATGTAATTGAAATGTAGTCAAATCGAATAATAGTCGCAATATGTGGGGGTGGAAAAGGACAAGATTTTTTCTTGTGATGTTTAGGTTGATCACAGTAACACAAACTAACCAACTTGTTGGTTGGTGTTGGTTTGATACAGGTTCGAGTAAGTGAATAGCTTGTTACTTTTCCTAGCCCCATTTTGGAGCTTCAGCACGCCCTTCTAGTGTTGAAAGCTTGGAGTGTGCCCCAAGTTCCTCACAATTCCATTGTGAGAGTAACCTAGACCCAACTTGAGTCTAACTAAGGACTTGGGAGCGCGTCATGGGTGGTATAGCCTTGGTGGGTTGACTTCGTGATTATTGACCTAATGGTGTTGGAAAATTCTTTAGGTTGTCCTTGTTGAACCCAAAGGTGACCACCCATTCCTCCGCCATGTTCATCTCAATCCTTTCTGATGATTGAAACACACTAGCCAAAGTGTGTTGGGTAGGTTGTAATAGAATGACATTTTACACATGATGCCTAAGCTCCTTATCCAGAATCCCATATGAAAATTAAACTGCTTGGGCTTTTGTGGAACCTTATGTCACCATGATTAATCTACACATTTGTGCATAGGCTTCTTATAAGCTCTCATGGGGTTTATGTTGGAAATCTTGCAAACTTAGTAGCTTTTCAGTTGTAAACCTTTGATAATTTTGCTGTAACTCATGGAAAAATTCCACAACTAGGTTAAATGTAAACAATGGACCCCACATACTAGTGGATGACCTTGCACCACCACCCTGGTAATTCCATCACTTCCAATGGTTCAAGTACCATTTGCACTTCAGCTTTCATTTGTCGAACTAATGTTAAGGGTTGTTATTGCACCCTGGGGGCCATAATCCTTCTAATGATAGAAACATAATTAGGAGACCAATATAGCCACCACTTTTTGATATAAATCTCATGGGCGCATTTGAACTCATGATAGTCATCCATAAGCAACCCTTCCAAATGTTGAAACAAACCTTTCCATGCCATGAAAGGTGTGAACAACTAAGGATTATGCATTTGTTGCATATCACACCAACTATCAAATTGCTGGAATCATTGAACTTAATGTTGCCAAACATGTTCAAATATCGATGGGGCCCTTTGGTGGTTCCATACATTTTTTCCATGTTCCACAATAATGGTGGGGTAACAAACCTTAGAGAAAAATCTATTTTTGAATCAAAAAAAAATCTTGCATATGATGATGAAAGTGGTGTGGGTGGTTTGAACCGCACCCCCCACCTAATGAAACCACTAGTACTAGTGTCCTTGTCCCTTGAATTTTGTGTCACCTTTGTGATGAACCTTAAACAAAACTTTTTTGATTGGGAATTTTGGTCAAAAAACCCTTTTTTATGGTTTTTGTGCCCCCATGTCCAACTTGACCAAAGTGCCATTTTGGACAAATCAATTTGGACCTAACCATTTGGACTAGGTATTTTTGGTTGGTCTTTTTGATTGGGTTTTTTTTACCAAGTTTTTTTTATTGAACCATTGTGACAATAAAATAATTTGGGCAACAACCTTATATATATTATTTAAATTATTTAATTTAAACTTAATATGAAAATATTAATTATTAATTACCCTACTTACCTTACCCTACCTTAGCCACCTACTTAATTAATAAACCTAATAATTAATGCCAAAAATTATTTATTTATTTACGTACCAACCTTATGTCCTAGGCTTAGGCTAAGCCATTTAATTTAACTACCTAGGCTAAACCAAGCCACTTAGGCTAAGCCAAGCCCCCTAGGCTAGGCTAAGTAACCTAGGCTAGGTGGTTTCATAAGCTTTGCAACCTAGGCTACCTAATTAGGTCACCTAAGTAGCCAAGGTAGCCGAGGTTGTAAATGTGGGAATTTGAACTTTTCATCTTCACATTGAGGAATCAAGTTGTGAGCCATGGATTACAATTCAGTAAATTGTTGAGTTTTAGTTCCATAATTTTCTTTAGTATTAATGATTTGAATTTTTATAAACCTCAAAGTAGTAATTATTAATAGTTAAATTATCTTTTGGTTATTTTCAAATGCATTTAAATTGATGTAGTGATTAATTAATTTTAGAACCTAGTAAACCTTCCAAAGTGCATTATCTTTTTTATGTTGCAAAGAGGTGAAAATGGATGTAGAATTAGATGTGATTTTATTGATATATTAGGAATATAAGCCCATAATTAACATTAACATTTTGCCATTACAATATTAAATTAATTTTGTAGAATAATCTTTAGGCACTAATGATGTATTTGTAAGATTTTTAGGATGTAGTCCTAATACATCCTTATTCAATCTTCATTTTTATCAAACTCCTAAATAGAATAGAAATTGAATTTGGATACTATCATTTGCACCTAAGTAGCCTCAAGTGAATTACGACTTAGTAAACAATTTAGAGGGGATATATCACAACTACAAAAAATTTAGAATGCGATGAATGGTGCGAGTTAGGTATTCGGCTTGATGGTCCATGGAAAGGGGGTTAATTGGACCTCATAGCCAACAATAATGGCCATCACCGAGAATCCAAATTTGACAATGAAGACAAACATTGTCATCTTCACACTAACACTCTTCAAACCTTTTTGGCATGGCTCTATAAGTAAGAACAAATTTTAAGTAAATTGCTAAGGCATGTGGGTTAGGAGACAATTGACAATCCCATGCTGAATAATCGACTTGAGTGCACACCATTCTCTTGGACGGTTATTTTTCGTGTGACCATTGGGAAACATTCACGTTATTTGGTGTTTTCTCAAGCTTTTTTTCTTTAATTGGTGTAACTAGAGGATTTGAGGGCGTAGCACTATCATCCACCATGATTGAATTTTCACTTACATCAACAAAAACCAAAAGGGTAGTAAGAACAATTTGGTACTTACATTCGAAAGGGGGTCAATGCTTTTATTTTAAAAATTAGGGCAGGCATAATGTGTGGCAATGATGGTGGAAGTTCATGAAAACCCTGACATCCTAGTTTTAATGGATTCGTGAAACCCTAATTTTGATGGTGGATCTAAAAAATACATGAGAATCTTGTAATGAAAATTTTAATTCCAATGTACTATGTATTACACAATTAATTAGTACATAATAAATAATGACTATGGGATATAAAAAAGTAAATGGTACATGGAAATGTTATTAATACCATTGAGTTGATTTAGTCAAATGGGAATTCAAGGATGTTTGCTTATTATTATTAATAAATTATCCTAATAATTAATTACTTTCAATAATTAAGATGAAAAAGTAGGATGTTAAAGTCAAACGGATGAAATTATTAATGATCGAGCTTAAGAACCTAATTAAAATGTCCAGGATAGGGAAAATGATGAATCCTCCAATTCCATTGGTCATGAGGATTATCATCCTATTTGGTTGGAGGATGGAACTTTTTTAGTGTTTCATTGCGCACAAGAATTCTCATCTTAAACTCCATTGGAAGGTCAAATCATTTTCAATTTTCATTGGTTCATGAAGGATGAGGATGCCATTGATTGGAAGGAAGAATTTGCACAACTTCCATTAGATAAGGAGAACAAGTTCAAGGAGGGGTCATGGAAAGCTTGGTGACGGGAGTTTATTTTTATCTTATGTTTTTCTTCGAAAGAAGAGGAAAATGAATGTGTGAGAGGAGATATAGTTGTTATGTGTGAAAAAGTGTTATTCATGGAAGAAAATGTGTGCAAACAAAAGAACATGGAAGGAAGTTGTGTGTAACAAGTAGTCGTAATGAATTTCATGAAGTGATTTCCATGAACAAGCCTTTAAATTCTTTATTAAAATAGTTGTTCTTCTTAGATTCACCGTTGGATTTGTTTCGAATTTCATACAATTTTAGTTTACAAGGTTTAGAATGATCTCTCAAAATTTTTGCTTCATTGGGTTTGCTACAAGGGAGCTACACTTGCCAAAAGTAGATAGGGTTGAAGTCATCTTTTTTTCTCAAATGGTCAAAATAACTTTTAGTTTTGAAGCATAACTTTTGATTTTAGAAATAAAGATTTATAAGATTTTGCAACATTGTTGCTTTAAAGATTAAATTTTCAACAACCCTATGCATGTTAAATTAAAAGATTATATGAAAATATCATGAGGAATGGAATGAAGGGGGGTCAACTATTAAGCGTGAACATTGATTAAACATCAACACAATGTTTTTTCACATTTCATCATGGTGAGTTTTGATTCTTTCAAAATGTCTTGGTATCCTCCAAGTGGACACAACGCATTAGATTCTTTAATGAATTTCATTATATTCTATTAAACCACCTTAATTTGTTAAAATACAATTACATGGTAGTTCCACCCCTAAATGAGTTTTGTGAATGCATATCTTCATGTGGAAAGGTGTGTAAGAATTCCTCACACAAGTCCTTAACCATTGCACCACCACTGCATCAAATGATTTTTTTTGGGCAACATATTGTAATGAACATGATTTTGGACCAACATATTGTATAAATTTCCATGAATTGTTTTCAACATATTGCATTAAATGAACTTGAATTCTTTTACATTATTTACATAAATAGGTAGGTTATAAGCAAGTTAGTTTAGGTAGGTAAGAGGTACTTATTAATAAATGCATGTACTTAGGTAACATGTAGGTTATAATTTATTAAGCCTTATAAGTACCTACTAGGTCTAGGTCTATGCTTATAGCTATTTATGCTTATGTTATTTAGTAGGTTACGTAGGTACCTATTAACTTATAATTAATAGATCTAGTCTAGGCATATTAGGTGGGTAGTTTAGCTTATTAAATAGGTCTAGGTTTAAATTACCTACCTAATATTAAGTTAGGCTACCTACCTAGTAGCCTAGGTGGCTTAGCCTATGTTAGCTACATACCTACCTAGTAGGCCTAGGAGGCCTAGGTTAGGTTAACTTAGGCTACCTAGGTTACGTTACTTACCTAGTAGGCTTAGGTTGCCTGAGTTAGGTTACTTACCTTGTAGGTTTAAGTGGCCTAAGTTAGGTTACTTATCTAGTAGGCTTAGGTTGCCTAAGTTAGGTTACTTACCTTGTAGGTTTAGGTGGTCTAAGTTAGGCTACATATGTATTTAATAGGCTTAAATTAAACTACGTACCTTGTAGGTTTAGGTGGCTTATGCTATGTACATAGTTACCAAATAAACCTTGATAACTTAAGTTAAGTTATTTTATACCTACTAGGTCTAGGTGGTTCAAGTTATTTGCTTAATTAGTAGGATAGGCTACCTATCTATTAGGCCTAGGTGGCCTATGTTATTTACTTATTAAATTTAATTTATGTACCTATAGTAGGCCTAGGTTAATAGGCTACCTACATGGCTTATAGGTCTACTTAATAAATTTAGGTCATTTAAGATACCTATTTAGAAGGCTTACACTACTTAGTTATAGGCTACTTAATAGTCTTAAACTACGTCTTAAACACCCTATTAAATAGGTCTAGGTTAGGTTATTTAGCTAAGTTATTAGTTAGATTATTACTTAACAAATAACCTATTAGCTTAATTATGTTAGGCTAGATAGGTAATCTAGGCCTAATTAACCTATTAGTTATGTTAAGTTAGGTAGGTAGCCTGGGCTTAACAAGTAGGTTAAGTCATCAAATGAGTATGGTCAATTTGACTAAAGGTCAAATCAAGATGGTCAAATTGACTAAACCCTATCCATTCAATACGGCTAATTTGATTAAGTAATGGCCATTTTGATGTACATTTGTCTATTTTGACTAGATATTTGATTTGATACTTGGTCAAAAAGGTTGCTTTAGTCAAATGTACTAGTAAAATGTAATATGTGGTTTTCATGCCCCAAACCTTTAGTCAAAATGGACACACCTTTTGGTCAATGTGGACACTTCGGTCAAGTTGGTCTTCTAATAGGTCGCTTTTTCTTATAGTGATGAATCATGACAAGAATTCAAATCCACCGCTTTTGTTAATGGTGTGACATTCCACCACATGTAAAATGTAAAAAATATAACTCACCAACACAATGTTGAATTGCCAAATGTTTAGTACAAAAAATTGGTTACAAACACCTAATGCCCTGGAATAAACCTTTAAAAGTGTTTATCTCCAACTAAGCTAAAAACTCCCACGCTAAAAGTGTTCCTCACTAGGAATTAATTCCATTGAAAGTTCTCGATCTTGCCTTGGTATGGGTGAGGATTGAACTCCCAAAGTTGGATGGTAAATAATTCCACAATTGTTAAATCAACCTCTGGCCTTCAAAACTTTTTATCTTCAAAACTTTTGTAGCTTCACACACATGTAATTATCCTTTCAAAAAACTCAATGGTATAGATGGTTTGTTAATCCGACTCTGTATGTGAAAGGTATAAATTTTCAAAGAAATTCAAAATGAAAATTAAAAAATGAGAATAAAAATGAATTAAAATGGAAAAATTTGTTCAGTTGTAGGGTCAAATCGTCTAGTGTACATTCATAGGTGGGTTGTTCATTAATTAGTCTACAACATGATCATTAACCCTTATTCGAATTCACCCACTAGTTACCCCTAATGAAATGGATGATTATTTTCATCCAAAATTTGGATGAATTCCTTCAAATGGATGAATTTTTTATAAAAAAAATGTTGGTAGATTCGGATTGGTGCTAAACTTGCACTTTAGGTTCGAAAATTTTGAAAAGAAATGAAAAATAAAAAGGGAGGTCTGAATTGTACCCCTTGACCTTCCTTATCCCCAGCCTCCCCTGGACCTCATGAACTTCCCAACCCGCCAAACTTGGTAGGTTTGGGAGGAGGCTTGAGTGAATTGAGAGTTCATGGCGATGGTTTTTTTTTTTTTTTTTTTCCTTCCTTCCTTCCTTCTCCTTCTTTCCTTATTTCTTCTTTTTCTTCCTTGAGCTACAACTACATGCTACAATTCTTCCTCCTTTTTTGTTGTTGTTTGTTGCCTTTTGCTGTAGCTCCAACAAAAAAGGCAAGCATGGTGGGGAGCTCTTTTCCCTACCTTTTCTTGTTCCCACATTGTAGTTGTAGTTACATTACAAATAATAAGATTGATTAAGGGCGACGAGTGCCCCTACTTCTCCTTGTGAATTGGCGTTGATGGCTAGGTAACTAGGAGTTCAAGTTTTTGGCGATGGTGGTGGCAGCTCTGGCTGCCATTGTCATTAAAGATGATGTAGGGAAAAGAAAAGAAAAGAAAAGAAAAGAAAATACAAAACACCATTTTCATCATGTAAACTTCTTCAGCTCAAAAAGAAGACCAAGATCTGTGAACAAATGATGTTTGCACCACAAACAAAGCTCCTACACAATTAACTTGTAATAACACAAACAACACACAACTACTCAACATTTGCTACTAATCAAATCCCATGCATAACAACACAAAAAATTTTCAGTGCTAAATAACTATAGCCTAGTTGTAGCATAAAAAAACTACTTAGATTTTTGGTGATTCAAAAATTTGTTCATTTGCAACAACACAAGAATTCAAGCCCAAAACATAGAAAACTAAAACACTTGCATAACAAAGAAAATTGCAAAGCAAAAACTATGCTTTGGAACCTCAAATCGCCAAAAGTGATTTGAAGTCATATAAGATGGGATTATATTCTATGATAAATATTTTGAACTTTGTTCACACATGAATTGGTTTGAGATTAACTAATTAGCTTAATTAATCCAATTTATCTTTAATTAGTTAGGACTTAACTAAACAATTAAATTAACACACCTGACAACAATACCCCATAGGCATCTATTAAATCTAAGCAGTTGGGTGACATTAAAATCTTTATTGTCCAATAAATATACAATTTATGGCCCAAGATATTATTCAACCCAATGTTTTTATAAAAATTTTGTGATGTTGCTCAAGTGAAGATAGTTTGTAAGTATATTTAGCTAAATTTAGTAATATTCAAAATATGAAAGTATAAAACCTTAAACACCTTTTCATATTGTAAGCAATTGTTATGATTTTTGAAGACTTTAAATTTATAAAAAAATTTGACAAAATTTTCCCCAAAGAACAGGGAATTTGTGACAAAATATTCATTTTTGAAAATATTTTTTGAAAAATGGCGAAAATTAACCCAAAAAAATCATTGATTCAACTTTTCAAATAAATTCACTACTTTGAATTTGTTGAGGTTTTTGATTAGTTCAATGTAATGCAATAAATGATACATCAATCTTGAAATTATACTTCTAAAAGTTTATGAGTGGGAGCTGGGTAATTCTTATTATTAAACTAAACTAATATAAAGGAAAAATTTGCCACATGTGGTGAACATGCTTTAGGGTTCAATTTGTTTCAAATTCAACTTATATCTGTTAAAGTCATTTTGGTTTCAAATTGAGCCCCTGAGTTCACCCTAATGGGCTCACCCAGTGACTTGCTGGGAACCAGAATTCGCCCTGGCCTGTCTGTTCTCTAATACATTGTTCTTGGTCTATTGTCTAGAGTGGGTAAGTGGTCTTAGTTCTTACTTAACCCTACATAAGGGTAGCTCTTTTTTACCACAAATTTGGGATCCAAGGCATAATCATATTCCATATATCCTTGTAGGGTTTTTGATTTTTGGGTTTTGAAACATGATTTCCTCCTATTTGGGCCTCTATTGGTGTTCATTACATCCCTCCATAGGGTGTTCATTGTTTCCCAAGCCCACCCATAAACATGAAAAATTACAGAATATAACAGGAGAGAGAGTATTTAAAAGCCACCACACTAGCTAGCCAATCATTCCGATTGACCAATCAAAAGTAGTACTTTTTATTTATTGGGCCTTGTGAAGACCACTGTATCCAATGGAAATTTACAGGTCTAAACTCATTTTGTCACTCTATTTGAAAGCTCTACTTCATCCAAAGTACACTGTACAGGCCATTTTACTGCTCTGGGTGACTTTAGAGCATATCCATGCACACTACCCTATTTTGGCCTCTATTTGCATGTGCCACAATCAACACACAATGTTAATTATTCTTCCATTCCCATAAACATGAAAATGTGGATAGTATATAGTGACAAACTATTTAAATGTCACCACCTTGGCCAATCAAAAACAGTCATTTCTGTAGTAGCCCTCTTGGAGGGGCACTGTACACCTTGCTAAAGTACAGGCCCAAACTAAGCTTCACACTATTTGAGTACTATACTTCATCCAAATTGTGGTGTAGAGGCCATTTTATTGCTGTGGATGGGGGGATGCTTAAGCTGGCTATATGGTCAGGTGAGAAGCTCTAGAGTTGTAGAAAAATCAGCTTAGGAGGAGGAGGAGGAGGAGGAGGGGCAATCTGGGAAAATGTTTGGACCATTGAGAAAACTGTTTTCCTTGGAAGCTGAATTCTCTAAATTAAGTTCAGATATATGCAATGGTGGATGCTCATTCTCAATATAGAATTTGCACATCAAAAGGTTTTGTAAACTGTGAGATGGGTTTGTGAAGAAGCTTAATTTAGCTGTAGAAAATCAGCTTAGGAAGAACAGGAGAGGAAAATCTGGATTTAATTGGGAATTTGACAATTGGAATTTGTGCATTGTAATTTTTCTTCCTCGGTGTAGCTGGTTTTGAGCTGTCAAGTAGCTTTAAGAGTTCAGCTCTTTTAGCAGAATAGTATATCACAGTTTGACAAGAGGCAGTTGAACTATGGATAGAGAGATTTTGCATAAAGATCTTGCCTGTCTAAAGCTTTTCAATTTGGGAAGCTTTAATATAATTTCTTTAGAATTTTTGGAGAGTTTGTGGTCTTCTCAAAGGTCATACACTCAGTTTGCCTGCAGACACATGAAACCTTCATTGCATGCTCACTTATCAGCTCCAGACTATCCACTCAATTCTCAATCCACAAATGAGACATGAACATGGCGGGATTTGTAGGTGCTGGGAAGTGATATTTAACAGTGTTTAGAATTATAGAGATGTCGCTACCTCTAGATCTCTTGCAATGTTGGATCATTTGTATGGGTTCACTGCAAAGATGGTATGCAGCCTGGTGGACTGTGCATACCACCAGGCTCAATTCTCTGCTATTGCCTAAACCCTAAACCCTAAACTCTAAACCCATGAGGGTTTTGAGGAAATTTTTTATGCTCACCTGCTATGCAACAGATCATAATTGGTCATAATCAGACTCTTTGCAACTTAGTGCTGTGGTGGTGCTGTGGATGTTTAGACTGCATCCACAAAAGAAAAAATGTTGGGGATAGCACATTTTTCTAGAAATGCCATCCACTCTGCTTTGAAGTTCACTGAGTCTCGCTCTTGTCATGTGGATCATGCAGAACACCTTGATTATCCCACTTGTAAGCAAGCTGTCCAGAAGTTGCTTCACCTTTAAAAGTTCATGTCCACAGAGTATTTGAGGTGGTGCCAGATCAGGGTGTAGCTGATGATGCATCCAGTTGAGACCATATCTGTTGGTAGCCCAAATGTTCATGTTTGTAGAGCATACTAGGGGGACCTCCTGAACTTTGCAGATGAGAATGCATCTAGTTGAGACCATAGTTGGTATGCAAAAATGCTCTCTTAATACACATCTAGGAGCTTCATGCTGAAATAATTTGGGCAGAAATGCAGGCAGTGGAATTGAGCAACAGAAAGCCGATTGAGATTCCTTATAACAAGGGGCATAGGACGTTTACAAGTAAATTCTTGTGAAGCTGCATGATGGGTGATCCTAGCATAGCAACTAGGTGAGACATCCATACTTTTCCATTGAATTGATTCATCAACAATCATGCAAAAATGTTACGAATCTACGATGCCTTGTCTTCTGGGTAAATCAGATTGCTAGTGAGGTTGATAGAATTGGCTTGAAGCTGAGGTCTGGACAGTCTAGTAGAAATATATTATAACCAGAAAATGATTTCACTAGATAATTGCTCACTGCCATAACTTTCACGCCTATGGACTGCCATTTTGCAATTGCTTACAAATTTGGAACTCTTGTACATGTATGTGCATATATGCCCAACTCACACATACTGGAATTGCTTTTACACTCACAGACAATCACAACCACATGGTCTCATTACATACATCTATCAGCTGGTCTCTCTCTTTTATGTAGGAAACAGCACACATGGTTACAGTTGACAAAAGTTTTAGTATAGACAACGAGCAGGAATTCATTTTGCTCCTAAACTTTCATCCACACTACATGAAACAGGCAGTCTTCCATTTACCATTCTTGCCCTTTATTATCATGTCAGACATGATCAAAGAAAACTTTCAAAGAGGAATTATAATTTGGGAAAAGCTAATTTGATATGGCCATATTACAATTAAGCATAGTGGAAATCGCCAACAATAATGCACATCAAGTCCAATTTTACCAATTGTCATATAGCATCAGACTTTCAAGCACAAATATCTGAAGTCATTTGCAAACAACTCTGATATGTTATCACAAGTTTCATAACAAAAGCAACAAGTAGTCTAAATCACTGAGGCTTTCACTGCGGTCTGAAAATTAGAAACTCTTCTACCAAGATTTAGACATTCAAACTTCCTGACATTTAGACATTCAAATATACTTGACACAAGTTTGATTGTCTAAATCTTGGTAGAAAATACATTTTGTATGTATCAGCTTGTTATGTCTAAGCCTTAGTAGAAAATAAGTTTTGTACAATTTGTCAAATATACAACTTGTTAAGCTTACAGTCACTAGAACAAAAGTATCATAAAAGACATACATCTGTCATGAACTACTCTTGTCATATCCATTGACTCCTAAACAATTATCTTATCTAATTACATATAGCTTTCATTGCCTTTGTTGGAATTGTTTGACATTCATCATAAACATTTTATGCAATCCCAATTTGAACCATGTTTGTGTAATGTGTGTTACTATCTTGTCCTCATAAAAAATAGCACCATATGATTAGCAGAAAGATACAATCATATGTCAAGCTTCAATGATGATTTTTTCAATTTAAATTCACGTATGGTGCAAAAAAATTGGTACTAGATTAGATTCCACATGCATATCCAGACATTACATCTTCCAATTGTGTATCACAATCTAAAACATGTTCTGAGGAGGCCTTGATGATCATCAAGCTATGCTTGATGCTTGATGGACTTGATCAACCATTCCGCCATTCCAATTAGAATGTGTAAGATGCATTTGTGCAAGGCCTTGGTTCTTGTTACCATAGTTTGCATGGTTCCCCAAAACTTTGCTACTTTTTCTCTTGTTGTGTCAATTGGTACAACCTGGATTAGATTATTTCTTCTTCCCAAAAATCTTGTTGATGTGGCAAACCCATGGGCATACCAGTTAGAATAGTGGCTACGAAGCCATATGTATTGTAGAAATAGATTCAATTTCTAAATTGTAGGCTAGGGTTTGGGTTGTTCCAAATAAATGTGGTACAGCTATTTATTTTTCTACACCATGGCGTGACATGCATTCAGCCATTTGGTTGGCAACATAATATTTTTTATGACATGCTGTAATTCCAGTATGATAGCTTGGTATGCAAACTTCACGATAATGGGTGAGGAGGCAAAAACATAATAGATCATGGACGCGTTCAAACTCAGGGAAGAAGAGGGAAAGAGGAGTGTATACTTGAAAGACTTGGTAGATACTAGCCGTTTTCATCTGCAAGTTGGAATTGATGTTTTGTTGGTTTGAGGATGGAGAGTAGTTCTTTGTTAGTAGAGGTAGTTTGTGAGGCATTCGAGCTAAGAGACTCAATGGACCTTTGTGGAGATTTGGAGATGGAGTAATAGAATCCAAAATGTTCTCATGAGGTATATGGCTATGGGAAATATGACACTCGTAACATTATGTTGTAGATTGGGTGTGGTGAGAAGAAAGAGGCGCACAAGTTTTTTGTACATAGGCATAAGTTGGACATTAGCAATTGTCTATTTGTGTTGCCAAGATGAGGAAATATGTTCAAAAAGGGTAGTACAATGTTTGCTAGAACAACACCTGATGAACACAATAGTTATTGAAGCCTCTAGTTTTCCCTTGTGACAATGTTTTTTGCAATTTCCTTTTGCACTAAATGCTGTTCATGTTATAACGTTGGTTTGTTTGTGGATAATGTCCAGGCCAATGGACACATTGCCTACAATGTAAGATCTAACGATATATATATATAACTTTAATAAAATACATTGCAATAGTGACTTTTGTGGGCTATTTTGAAGGTTGCAGTTGCACTGTCAATGTGTATGCATTGCTAGATGTAGATTTCTTGGTACCAGTAATGTACACCCCTATCTACATACTAATAATTTGAAAACTGAGTCCAAATAGACTGATAATCTTCTGTTTTTAATATGTGACAATATTTTTAATTACAATTTAAGGTGATTGTCTAGAGTTATAGAAAACTAGCTCACCATTCCCACTACCTATGCAATGTCTAATCATGTCTAGACCATTATATCCATGAAATTTCTCACAAAATTATGACAAGGTATTGATGGTGTACTCAATTCTCTTTCATCTTGAGCAAGTTTAGGACACATCTCCTTAATATGCTTTGCTATTAGGAAGAAATGGGTTACTCATTAACATACTTCTAACCATACCAAAACAATATCATTCATCAAGCTTAGGTCAATCATTTGGTCTTGTCAAACATGAGACATTTGGAGGCTTATGTAATATCAAATCTCTTGTATATCCATAATCACATACTTCTTTGAAAGATTGTTGTTAAAGCATTTCCAGCAGTGCTCAATATGTGACCCTACAAAAATATATCTCACATCCAGATTTAGTTATTGATTTTTTTCAAACCCCACTCATGATAACTAAAACTGGGACTGCAAATAGGTGAGAGACTAATAATGGCAGCCCACCTAGACCGATCAAAGTATCTAGCCAATCAACAGCAGGTGTTAGGCTTTGCTGTGCCTTTTACCAGCCTCAGCAAACTATGCAAAATTTCTAGGCCAAAACCATTTTGCTGAGCCAAACTGGCATGTTTTGTGTTTTCTTCATCCAAATTTAATTTGCAGAGCACATACTGAGCACCAGTGGCGTTGCTCTAGTATGTCTCAACATTTGAAGTCAACTCATTGGAAAGTGAGTTGACATTAGCACAACATTGCCCTTATGGTATGATGCTTTGATCAAAAGTGTTCCTTGAACACTTTCAAAATAGAGATTGTGATATACATGGCTCCCCATAAGCTCATAATATTTAGAGGTTGCACCAATAACCTCTTGAAAGTGGATATTACAATAGACTCATAAAGTTATGTAACAAAAGTTTGATATGGTCTTGTTAGTTGTTGGTACAACCTTTGAACTTAACTTATTCCCAGTTATGTTTCTGCTACAATTGTCATGATTCCAAGGTTGCATTCTTCTTGTTAATTTTTTGTGGAACCTTTTTGTCATATGATGGAAGTGGGAGAAATTATATTGGCTTAGAAAGCAAATTGCTAGCATAACAATTGATGCAGATGCTGAGGAAGATAAATGAGGCAACAAGGTAAGCTTTGAGCATTCAGCTCATCTATTGTGGAATCTTGACCCTTTTAGATGAGACAATGGCAGGTTGGTTGCAATAAGCATTGTCAGAGAAGTAGGAGAGAACTTTTTTGTGAGTGTCTGTTTTGTTACTACTCTTGCATTGTTGCTATGTGAGAATTGCGAACCCAACCATATTGTGCCTTGCTTTGGATTTCATGAGAATAGTGTGAATAATAAACCAATTTGAAAGGACAAGCCAATTTTTGCATTAAAGGACCCTTTTTTTGCCTGATAAAAAACCAGCTTTTGTCATTTATTACAGGGGACCAACATATTCCATGTCCACACACACTAAGTGGTGTCAGAGAGTAGTGTGGAGCTCTAATGGGTTGTGCTCTTATTTGTGGGCCAAAACTTCTCTTCCTTCCTGTCAGACTTTCAAACAAAGAGCAAACTTCAAGTCATGTAAGAGCAAACAGCATATGACCTCTTCAGCTCACGATCAAATTGGCTGGCCTGCATTATTATAGGGCCAGCCTGCATTATCTTTGGGGTCCCAAAGATTTACAGTGGAATTCTGCATTTTTGAATCCTGTATATGCTAAAATTCAATTATTTGTATATATATCCCTGACAAAAGTCATCTCTATTTCTGGTCCAAAGATTGCAATTGTTTTATCACCTATTGATATATGTAATATAAACAGAGTGGAGTGGCTTGAAACCAGTTGGGCTACATGGCAATCAATAGTGGGGGAAGAAGAGACTTGTGACAGACCTGGTGGGGGAGTTTGGAGGTGAACAACATTGCTTGACTCATCTCATCACATGGGGTCATGTTAAATTGGGTTTCCCCACAGTCCTAGGCACATGGGTATACAGTATTTGTTTTGGGGTGTCTGCTGATGCAGTTGGGTCATTTGGGATATTTCCCAAAAATGCTTACCTTCTCCAATGGAAGCACAATCGACGACCAATTTTTTTCAGTCATCCAGTTTGGTGATCCAAAATTTTCGATTGCCCAGGAAGTATATGTTTCAATTTCATGAATCATTTCATGAGCTCAGAGATGATCGACTATTGATAACAATGTGGCTTTCCTTTTATGAATGTGGTAAGTACAGCAGCTTAAAGCTTTGTAAGGGTTCCAAAGTTGTCAAATGTGGTAATACCAGTTGGCACCTAAAGTAAAAATTCCAAAATGTTTTACTCCCTTTCAGACATACTAAGTTTGTTTTTTTTAAAGAGGTTTTGCTCTTTTGACCACTTCAAATTCAAAACCATTTTTGGCCTTGTTTGGAATTAGAATTATACAAATATAAATCTTGAGATGGGGAAGATTTGAGACAATTTAGCATAAATTGTTTTGAGGCTTAAACGGGGAAAATTGAATATTTTGTGAGCATTTCTAAATGTGCATTCTTCAATCAAATTCTTCCATTGTTTGGTGGGAATTCCATGAATTGGCATTAAAAGTGACCATTGAAAGGGCCAATACAGGAGTGTCTCTTTGGTGAATGGAATGAGATTTCAGTTGTGAACTCTCTGGCTTGAGAGGAATTCTCAGCTTAGAAAGGCCATTTAAAAAATAATAATGACTGAACAGTGTTGTACACTCATAAGCAAGTCTTCTCTGATCAAGGGGGTCACTGAATGGCCCACATGGAACATGACTTGAATGAAACCATAATGCAAAAGGTTGTGTGGATTCCTTAAGAAGGCAAGAGAATAGGGTTTTTTTTTCTGTTTAAAATTAAAATTAAAATTATTATTATGATTTAAACAATTTTGTGATGTAGCAGAAATGGTGATCATCCATAAGACGGTTTGGTCAGATTTGGCTACATACTAGAAAAAAGCCAGAATCCTTCTGTGTTATGAAAGTAGAAAAAAGCCAGAATCCTTCTGTATTATGAAAGTAGAAAAAAGCCAGAGTCCTTCTGTATTATGAAAGTAGAAAAAAGCCAGAATCCTTCTGTATTCCTGGCTACCAGCTACTGGAACTTAGCATAAAAATCTGGCAATTTGGATTTTTTTCCTTCAAATTCTGTCGAATTTGGTTCTTTTTTTTTCCCATGGAAAATCCTTTGTGTAGGTTGAAATGGTATTTTTCAGGGTGAAATTTAGTGAAATTTGGTTCATCCACAACTGAGTAATAACGGGCATCCAGTGGATGGTGCACTGGTGGGTGCTGCTGGTTCACTGTAGCCCTCTTTTATGCATGTATAGCAAAAATTGTCCTCGACCAGAGTTGGGTGGTTCTTAGAATCAGGGACAGATACTTGTCAGTTATCAACCAGGGTATGTGCCTGTGCACTCACCAGTTCCAAATAAATTCACAGACCCAGCTTGTTACATAACCATTGTTCTAAGAAAAGAAAAAGTCAAAAGAACTGGTCAGAGAACCGTGGGGCTTTTGATTCATGGGTCCGAAACATTGGCTGGTTCTTTAAAATATTCAAAGAACCGCCCAACACTGTTCTTGACCTATCCTTATGATTCCCTGTGGGCATGTTCAAATTGCTTGTTTCTAATGGCTGTAGGCCAACATGCAAGAGCCTGACACACAACATGATCATCAGCCTTTTTGTTGCCAAAGAGAAAGAGAAAGTGTGTGTCAGGAATTTGGGCATAACAACAATGAGCTGACAGTTCTTGTGCCTCAAGTACTTGCGGAGTTTTGTGATCATGCACTCACTCTTTTCTACCTAAACCTTTTTCTTTTCTTCTCACTTCCATATTATAAGCTCTCATGACATTGGGGATGATTGCTCCACTTTTTACTCATTGTACCCAAACAACAACTCACCCTATAAGTTAGTGTGGATTGCCCTTGGAGTTTATGACAAGTGTGACTGACTTTCAATAGGCAGATTATTATCACATCAAACTTGGGGTATACTACTTTGAAGGACTTTTGTGCTTGTGGCTCAGACTTGGGTCCTCTCTCTTTGTTCTTCATTTCCCCCTTGGCTGGGTGCTTTGTTTAATGAGGTTTACCAGGGTTTCATCACTTTCTTCCTTCACGCCTTTGCCCCTTTGTGACCTGCTTTGAGGTTTTGTGTTTCTAACACAAAACCCTAAACCCTAAACCCCTTTGCTGGGTGCTTTGTTTAATGAAGCTTCACAGGATTTCATCACTTTCTTTGTTTTGGGAGCACAAATGAAAGAAATCCATTACAAGAAAATAGACACATGTCAGCAAGTAGGGGAGTGTGGACAAAATATGCTAAACCCATAAATTTAATTAACAAAAACTCTACACAGCCCATGTAAAATCTTCAATTTACCATTGGTTTTTTCTTTAAATTGTTTTTGACCCCAATTTTGTGGTTTTGAAAGTTTGAAGAAAATTTCTAAAATTTTAGAAATTTTCTTTTTGAATCTACAATTTTAGAACAGAAATTTCCAAAACCTTTTGTTGTGCGAAAATTTGCCCAAAAACAAAAACCTACTGATTACCAACTCTTTTACAAATGACATAATTCCTACACCATTTTGGCTCAGGCTTCTCATGATTAATTATTTTTTTTGGCAAGCTAGTAATTCCTTGCAGCAGCAACCATTCCTATTTTTGCCAAGTGAGTCTCAATAATTGACCATGGAATTCCAAAAAAGAGTAGTTGTAACTTTTGACACCTTCAATTGGCATCATGAACCTGCAACCCAAATGCACGTTAAATCGAAAACGGTTTTAGGGGAATATTTAAAATGGGTGTGGGCAAGGAAAGATTAAATACTATTTATTTATTTATTTATTGCTCATGTGTGATTTCCTAAAATCTTTCAAATGGTTTGTTTATCAAGAATTGTCAAATGGATTTGGGTGAGGTTTTAATCAAATAAGTGGATGTGGCAAGCTTCCAGCTGGTGAACTCAGGTGACATCACTTGAATGCACCCATGGTGGTGGGGATTTCAAGTGTGTACCAAGGATTAAGGTTTTAAAACTTACTTATGTGTTGGCCTATGATTTCTAGCACTAGGATCAGGCTAGCTATCCTTTGAAGTAGGCTAGTTGCCTTCTTTCAAAGTTCCTTGCATTCACATTCACATTTCAAAAAATTCAAGGTTTGCATGCATTAGTGTCATGTTAGGCCATCAAAGCTTCAACTCCAACCTTGGGCAACACCACGTGTTCAATCTTGTGTGAAATCAATCTAACTTTGCTATTTTATCATCCTTTGCTTGATTTTGGCTAAATGTTTTTACTAAAAACTTATGAATATATAAATTTTAAATCTGATAGTTAGTTTTGTAATCCCATTTGTGGATGAGAAGATTGAGCCAAAAATTTAATTAAAGTTTATAATAAAAATTAAATGGGTATACAAAAGGGCAGGTTTTAAAGGGTTAAACAACTTGTTACTTTTTTCTATTTGCAAGGTGGTCTATAAAGTAATGCATGTGAGCAATGCCCATGTATAGGTAATTTTGCAAGTAATTTGGCAAAAAATATGATGCACTTCCATTGCATTGGTTATAATATATCAGTGATCTATTCAAGAACACAAGCATAATTTTCTAGCAAGATCACAATTCCAAAATTTGCAAACCACACTTTCAATGGGTTGTTTGATTCAATAAGCTATTGAATCTTGCCTTTCCAAGAATTGATTACTACATGAAACTATTGATTGTACAAACACAATTCCCTTTTTTTAATAAATGTTATTTTCTTCAAATGTCATTTGAATTCAAATACTAGATTTTAAATTCAAATAACATTTTTCGATTTATTTCAACCATATTTGAGTTGGCCTTGCTTGTTTTCAACATCTTCTACTTGGATATAATATTATCATGTCTACCCATTTTAGGGTTAGTAGGGTAGATGTAATTTAAAAATAAACCTTACAATGAACATAGATAAAACTACAATGGTGTAATTTGGGGTTGATTGTTTGGGTTAGAGTAAATCTATTTACCATGATAAGTAAGGTGGGTTATTCAACTAGATGATTATTATTTTAGGTGTAAGTTTTCCACTTTTTTCTTTTTTCATTCAAAAGCTAGTGTTGATATTAAGGGAGGTTGAAGTGGTGGATAACAATGATGCATTTATTTGGTATTTCAAGTAGGATCAGGGTTTCATGATGGCAAAAATCAAAGTGTTCCTTCTTCACAAGGATGGCTAGCCTTTTGTATGACTACGTGTAAAAGGTAGAGGTGTACATATGGCAATCTATTTAAGGCATTGAGATGGTTTTGTTCATGCATAACATCAAGGAGGTAAAGGGGAATTTATAGAGATTTCATTAAGAGAATTTTTTTTTTCCTTACTTGTCTTATGCAACTAAAAAAAATTGAGTATGAAATTTTTTAGTTCCATATATAAACAAGTTTCCAAAAGATAATTATTTTACTTGTGATTTTGGGAAGAATGCATAATAGGGGCTAATCTACGTCATTTGAGTTGAAAGAAAAAAGATGCAAAGAAATGATTCCCTTTAAATTACATGACCTTGAATTTTGAGAGAATGCAATAATGAATGATGGGACTTGTGAAGTTATAATGACTATTGGACCTTTATTTAATAGATTTGCATGTGACATTTGTGTGCGTGTGAAGATACAATAGTAAAAATTGAGTGCAAGAAGTAGTTTCTCAACAAAAGAGAATGGGAGAAGGAATCAATTGTAGACATGTTAATTAAGTAGGGTAGTTGTAGCTTGATTAAGAATAAGGACCATGTTAGATGCAAGAAAAGAAAAAAACTACACTTGATAAGAGAATTAAAAAGAAGAATGAAAAAATTCAAAGATTAAAATGAAGTTTACATTATTTGTGTATACATGGAATGCATAATTAAAATTTTGTGCATAGAATTCTTATGATGTATGTGAAGTGAAAGATCAAAGGTGTAGAAAGGCAAGGAAGAAAAAGTGCATGGTCAAATTAAACTGGATTATAAATTAAGTTACATGGGAATGATTTAGAAGTTGCAAGAAAGGGAAGAGCTACTTGTGAATGGAAAAATTGACCCATAATTATAGTCATAAATTATGGGTTTGACATTAATAATTGCCAAATTGAATAAACTCATTCAAAGGAAACTTGGTCTTGGACAATAGGTTAGGTCATGGTTGGGATAAAGTAAGACATTAATATGTAACTAGCATGCCAAAATTGCATTTAACAATTCCTCCCATTATTGAAAAAAAAAAGGAATGGAATATTATAAAAGACCAATGTTCAAAATTAGATTTTGTTTAAATAGGGGAAAAAATTGTATTTAGTTACTATTTTTGTACACAATCTAGGGGTCTAGATGGGAAATCTTGAAAATACAAACCTAATTTCAATATCTATATGTGCCATGATAAATTCAGAACATATTCTTTCTAGACATTGTGAAATTGATATTTGTGTATTGCCCAATTAAGGTGCAAAGAACAAGGGAGTGGTTGAAAAAGATTGTTATAATGTACAAAACAACAAAGGTGAACTTGTGCTACTTTTCCAAATTAAAAAAATGTAACTTCTCACTATTTCATTACTTGCATTTCACATAATAAATATAATGTAAAAATTTAAATACAAGGAATTCAAATAAATTTCTAATAAACTCAAGGTTGCATTTATAACATGGTACATCATTTTTTTTGAAGCCCTTTAAAAATATATAAGAGGGACATATTACAATAAAAGACATATTTTTTTGTGTTCAATATGTATTAAAATGTGTATAATAAGGAAGAAACAAATTATGTAGCCAAATTTGGCTACAAGCTAATGTGAAAGTAAAATTTTAAAATATTTTAAAATATTTTTAGCCACATACTTGAACCATGTATAAAAATTTGGCGATTAAAAACAAATTGGCTATTGGAATTTTTAAAAAATCAATTTTGCCAAGTTTAATTATTAATATAACTTTTTGGCTACACATAATCATAAAAAATGTTGTTTACAAATTGTTTAAAGCCATGTCCAAATTCAAATATTACTTTTTTTATTTACTAGTAGTAGCCACTTTTTCTAAGTAGCATTATGATAGGCTCCATTCACAATAAAAAAACCAAATTCAATAAGTTATATTTAAAAATTAAAGTTCAGATATTTTAGTGCCAAAATCAAATTATTGTATGATTTTTTTGCAACTTTTTAGGTTAAACTATGTTTACATTCCCCAATACTTTATTAGGTGTGTGATTATCATTGTTGAATAATTGTATTCATTTTCAAAATGTGTACATGTTTTGTGGTGCGTTTGAAAATTCTATCCCAAAATTCATGAGCATTTTTTAATTATTGATTATAAACTAAAAACATTATTTTCATACTTCATCCTAGATGGCATTTAAGAACTTTTGAGATTCAAACATGCTTGAATATATTGAATTCCATTAAAATAACATGTTTTTAAAAATAGATGGTTACTCATTTTTTATCACTCCAACATTTTTGAACATTAACAAGTTTTTTTTATGCCCAATTAAGGTGGTCTTTTACAAAATGGATATTATATTGCAATGGTTGTTCTATTTCAATTTAGTCCTTAATTCATATGAAAACTTAAAATTGGACCATGTAGTCATTTTTCAATTTGAACTTTTCAACATTCATATTAGTAATAAATAACATCATTCTAGAGTTATGATTACTATGGCTTCAAACAATAATGGACATAGAAATGTATATCTAATGTTGTGATCTAATTATGATTGTCAAAATCAATGTGACACACCAAATTTACATTAGTCATCGTGTGAGAATCATATTTGATGCATAAGTTTGTTAATCAATCGATACACATTGACAAATGCTCTTGCTTTTTAAAAATAATTCACTTTTCCAAGTAAGTATTTTCAAAATTCACTTTGTAATTTATTTACATTATTTTCCACAATAATTATTTTTAAAGTAAGAAAAACTAGACATCAAGATTATGATTGAAATTTAATCACAAATTAAATTTGGTTGCCATAGGGGATTGGGACCCCATCCCTAATTCACCTTGTTAAAAAAACAGAAATAAATAAATTCAATCTATCAAGATATTGATTGATAGTGAGGTGCCACATTTGATAATTTAAGTTTATGTTTGCTTTGACTTTGTTTTTTTGCATTACAACAAAATGCATCCTTGTACACCAAGTGTTTTCATTGGATTTTGAGTGAATTCACCAATCCCATTAAATAGGACCTAGTGAGGATGTAGTGAGTCATTAGTCCGTTGGATGACGACTAGTGAACTACACTTAGATTTTATAGTAATGTTGGGATTAAAATTTGACAATTAGGACACTCAACTTAAATTGAATTAAAATAAAATAAAATCAATAGCCACATTTTGACAATCTTTCAGTTTCCATTTAGACCATTAGAATCATGATAACAAAAATTTAGCAAAACATTCTTGATGGTCTAAGTTTTTTTTTCTTTTATTTATTTTAAATTAAAAATATCAAATTTGGGTTGGCATAGGGAACTAGGATTTGGTTCATTAGTCCACCTAGGCTACCCTGTAACCAAAAAGGAGGGTGCACAATCTCATCAAACACCCTGGCAACACGTAGATCCTCACGAATTGCTAATTCCTAATGTCCCGAAACTAAATCGCGACGCCTGATCCTCAAACATACGCAAATTGCACTCTTGGAACATTCACCACTCCGATCATGGAACTCAGAACATTAAATCTTATTCACAGAGTACTCAGACTTGAATCTCACTTCGATATCCGCCGATCTGACATCAATCGAAGAGCTCACAGGACTTGGTCCTTTCGACCAATGAGTCTAGGCACACACATGATCAACAAAACCACAAACTTGTTTTATCCACAGAATGTAATAACAAGACCATGACAGCGCTTTTCTTGACCTGAAGCTCGTTTACTACAAATATGGAAAGTGCGAATATGTACAAAAACGTCAAATGCACAGACAGCTGAGGGCCATCCTCTTAGCATTGCTCTCAGATCCACACAGTTCACACAAGCAATCTCAATCTGTCTCTGGTTCCTAGCCTTGCTCTGCTACTTCTTCAAAGCTAAGCTTCCTGATGCCAATTCCAATTGCTTGATTGGCTACTGGCGTAGCGGAAAGAGTCTGTAACCAATCCAAACTTCTCAAAAAACAACCCATCCACACCTTGATCTACACCTCTCTAAACGTCCAGCACAATCTGCCTTCTTCTTTCCAAAAACTAAGCCTTCTTCTTTCACTCGCCTGCCCCTCAAAAACCCTTCTCCTTGCCTCTGAATTGCCAGCTCCACCGCCACCATACGTGTCCCATCGCCTCAAATCATGATTGCAACACCTCCCCAAACCATAATCGCGTGCCGTTTTCTTCACGCGCGATGAGCCTCCTTGGCCCTCTAGAAGCAACCGCCATACATTCCAGCAGTAAATGAGAGTAATGCGCAGCCAAACCAATGATGGTTGCAAAAATCAGGATCAGAAACAATGGAGCTCCACTGTGCGGTGACCCGCTATTCGGTCACATATGTAACCCCTCCCTTTCTTAAAAAGCTGAGTCCCTCAGCTTCATTCAATCTGGTTGAATGTGGTAGATCTAAAGGTCCCTTCGAGATCTCTCCCATTGGTTTCCATCAGCGTCCTAGATGGTGCACACTCGACAACCTTCTTCGAAGTCAAAGTTACCTTTTCCATTAGCATGCCCAACGAACTGGTATGGGCCTTCCTAGCTCGCAGCCAATGCTCGCTTCTTCCCTGGTTTCTTCATCTTCACCATTGTCTCCCCTGCAATCAGACCCTCAAACATATGCTTACCCTTCTTGGCAGCATAGGCCTTCCTATGTTTCTTTTGTGTTTGCTCCACATTGAGCAAGACGTCTTCATGGATGCTTGTAATAAGCTCCATCTTTTGCAAGAACTGTGCTGCAGCAACTTCCACACCAACACAATCATCAGTCACAGCGGTCAGATCGTGAAGATAGTTATCTGCCCTAAGGCGCGGTGTGCGACTGGTGAGGATCATGAAAGGTGAGAATTTTGTGCTAGCCTGGATTCCACATCGGTACTCGAACAGAATCTTCGCCAGTTGCTCATCCCAACAATCCACATTTCCTGGCGTGGCAGCAAGGACTGTGATACCATGTTTGATGGTCTTGATCATGCGTTCCGCCATCCCATTGCATTGAGGCCACTGAGGTGCAGTGCACTGATGCTGGATCCCGTAGTCCTTGCACATCAACTTGAACTCTGCAGCCCATTCTCCACCATTGTCAGTAAGTATAAATTTGGGGACTCCATACTTGTAGATAATGTCATCTTCTAGGAATCTGGCGACAGTCTTGGCACCATGATCAACAACTGCCTTTGCCTCACACCACTTGGAGTAATGGTCGATGGCTACCAAAATGTATTTGTTTCTTGACCTCGTTTCAGGTAGTGGTCCTGTAGTGTCCAGTGCAACTTTGTGGAATAAGTCACTGATGGGAATACTCTTGAACTATTCATCTCCAGAACGCATACTGCCCTCGCTTCCTACCAGCTGACACTGCTGGCACCTTTTGACTACCGATTTGACATCCTCAGTTCGACTGTGCTAGAAATACCTTCGACAGATTTTTGCTAACATCCTTTGTTCTCCATAGTGCCCCAAATCCTCATGCATCTGGACCACTAGTGGTATCCTTTCCTCAGGCTTGGGCACATACACTTCCTTGAAGTAGAGCCTCTGCTCCTTCCAACAGTAGTTGCTTGCCCGCTTTCTAGCCCTCTTGACCTCCTCAAGTTCAATTGTGTCTGGCAGCATTCCTTCTCTCAGCAGTGCCATATAGGTCGCATCTCTCCAGATGTCAGTGTCCTTTGTTTCCAATCCACGGTCCTCCTCTTTTCCCGATCTTGTTCGATCGATCTCACAATCACTGGGCTCAGATAATTTTTGAGCAGCCAAAACCAATTCTAGCTGCTGTCGTCTACCATAGTACCTGAGCGGGCCCCTTTTTCGAGTTTGCTTCCCATCAGCGGCTTCCAAATCGTCATCTTTTGTCGCTCCCATGACTTCCATATCTGGGTCAGTCTCCTCATCCACATTTGTTGTAGCCACAGAGTCAAGCATAAACAATTGGTGAGGATCTGACCAACGCCAATGATTGATTCCAAAACAGCATCTGTGATGCTTGGTGAGCTCACGTAATTGCCTCCTGAGTCTAAACAAATCCAAATCCTGACCATATTGGGCAGCAAACACCCTCTCAGTTGCCTTGTCTGATTCATTCTGTGTGTTCGGATCATCTTGGATTTCTTGACGGAAGTCATCGTCATCCACAGCCTGTCCCACCAGATTTTGGCTCAAGGCATCAGCATTCGTATGTCTCATACTTGGCCGGTGCACTATCTTGAAGCTAAAGTCCTGCAACATATCAATCCATCTGCCCCTCCTTCCATGCGTGTCAAATATTGTAGCCAACCATTCAAGCGGCTTGTGATCCGTCCTTAGAGTGAAGTGTGTTCGGTGCAAATACTGTCTGAAGTGCAAGATTCCCCATATCAATGCATAACATTTCCCTTCCATGGGGTGAAATTTCCTTTGCGCCATAGTCAAAGCTTGCTGGCGTAGGCTATTACTCTATCGAATCTGCCCTCCCTCTGTGACAAAACAGCGCTAACGCCCTTTGATGACTAATCAACATCCAGACAAAATGGCTCCTTAAAGTCCGGTCTTACCAGGATCGGGGCTCCCACTAGTGCTCTCTTCAGAGCGTCAAATGCCCTTTGACAGTCCTGATTCCAAACAAACGCCACGTCCTTCTTTGTTAGTTCAAACAAAGGACTGGCCATCCTCGAATATCCGCGGATGTACTTTCGGTAGTATCCCGTCAGTCGCAGGAAGGATCTGACATTGGTTACTGTCTTTGGTTCTGGAAAATGCAACACTGCATCTATCTTACCAGGGTCGGGCCTAGTACCCTCTTTATCGACTACATGTCCCAGAAACACAATGCTCCTAGTAGCAAAACAACATTTACTTGGGTTCAATTTTAAATTTACTTCCCTGAGTCTGGAGAGCACCGCTTCCAAGTGTTGGAGATGGTCCTCCCAATTCTCACTGTGGACATTGAGATCGTCCACAAACACTTTAAGGAACCTGTCTCCCAAATCCTTGAAGATTTCCGACATAGTTTGTGTAAATGTGCTTGTCGCGTTCTTGAGGCCGAACGGCATGACTATCCAATCGTACAATCCACTTTTGGTAATGAACGCCGTCTTCCTCATGTCTTCTGGAGCCATCTTAATCTGCCAGAAGCTCGACTGCAAATCGAGTGCAGTGAACCAGGCTGATCTTCCCAGCTGAGAAATTATGTCATTAACAAGGGGCATGGGAAATGAATCTCGTCGGGTTTGCAAATTGAGTGGTCGGCAGTTTCCACAGAATCGCCTGCTCCCGTCCTTTTTCACTGGCAGAGTCACACGATAGGCATATGCAGAGTCACACGATAGGCGTATGCAGAGTCACTCGGCTTCATCTTGCCCAACTCCACCAACACATTAATCTGCCTCTTCACCTCTGCTTCCTCCCAATATAACAATCGTCCTGGAGCTACCTTGCAGGGAGGAAACCCTTGTGTATTAATCGAGTGCTCCCCAATAGTGCAACAGCCTAGCTCCCCTTTGTTCCAAGCAAACACATCCTGATATCGTTCCAAGACTTCCCAGAGTTGTTGTCCCTTCTTTTTGTTCAGATCTTGGTCAACTCGCATCTTCTGGAAAATCTCGCCCCACCTCGAATCCGCCTTACGATTGTCAACTAGTCGCTCCTTGAGGCTGGTGTGAGAGTCAGTGAGGTCCACATGCTGAACTTGCAGCAGCACGAACACCTCTGTACCGTTCGTTGCTCTTGAGAGGGCCTGCTTTCCCTGCTTTGCATTAGCAACCCATTGAATCCAATCAGCATAGTCGTCGCCATCCGTGATCTCCTCCTTTATGAGATCAGCAGTCTGCTTCTGTAGTGTCAGCTGCAGAATTTGTTGTGGTCCTTCTAGCAACACCAAGTCCTCAAGTTTTGTGTTTCCGAACTCAAATTCGCCATCTATTGATCCCACCAGTTGGATCTTTTCATCACCGTTCTTGTCTGTGCTAGAGTCGGAATCCAACTCCCGGGTATCCACTCGTTGATTGGTGCCGTACTTATTCAAAGACGACTATCTATCCACTGCATTCAAGTTCCTAGGTGCGTGCTTCAGACCATGAGCATCATCTGGGATCTTAGTTTCCGAATTCAAGTTTTGCAGCATGTTCACCATGGTCAGTGGTAGTACTTCCACATCAGACCCTGGACCGCGCCTTACTTGGATCAGCCCTTACTCCACGTCAATGATCGCTCCAATTTTGATCAAAAGGTCAAGCCCAAGCAGGACATCGTAACTGTCCGTATCTACCACCATGAAATTCATGTTGCATTGTACACCTCCAACTTTGATCAGCATTTCATCGATCCGTCCGAGAGCCTGTGTAATGGCTCCTGATGTCGTCTTGTAAGTTTTGGATCCAGAGACTAAATGCATTAGACCCAATTCTCGAACCACTGCAACTGCCATGACAGACATGGATGCTCCAGTGTCTACAAGTCCCTCAACCAAATAATTATTTACTTCCACCGACAGGTGGAGTGTCTTGCTCATGTGCGTTTTGTTGATGCATAATCGCCGGAGCATTGGAGTTCCTGATACCATTGATATCTAATTACTCGCAGCTTCAACATCCTTCTTCTTCCTAGCCACCTTCACGAGATTCTCAAGGTGCTCTAATTCCCCCGGTATCATCATTACGGTCTCCATCAGTGTTAGGGAGACTTTCCTTTTAATGAAATGGGATAGAATCTTGGATTTGACAGATTCTTCCCGATTGACTCCTGCGCCTTCACCTACAGCCTCAGGAGGTGGCATAGTGCCTGCTGGTGCCACTTCGACAGGCATCCTTCTTCTTGGTACCTGAGTGTAAGAAAACAGGTTCTCGCCCCCACATAGCCTGTTGAGCTGATGTAGGGTCGCTTCCTCATCATTCAGCAGCACTTCCAGAAAGTTTGCTAATCCAGGATGCACCTTCCCATCCTTCGGTTTCTTCTAGCATCTATCCTCCGAGTGTCCTAAACCTGCACAGAAGGAACACTTCATTCCACAATTCTCTGTCCTATGAGGCATCCCACATTTGGCACATTTTGGCCGGGGTTCATTAAGCCTTGGACATGCTGTGGCTAGGTGATCTCCTCCTTTACAGACCTGGCATCCTGCAGACATACTGGAAGAGGATGATGTGACAGGTCTCGGCACATTCCCCTTTAAGAAATTAATGAGTGTGTCATTCAAAACATTAACCTGCTTCTCCATCATTGTTTCAGCAATTCCTTCCTCATGTTCCTCCTTCAGAGGTTCGTATGGAGTTTCACTGAGCTCACCCAGTACCCTCTCGAGCTCTGTGGTAGCACCCACTAGCTTTTCGATGTCAACGAACGTCCTAACTACACATAGTTTCTGAATCTCAGGCCTCAACCTACCCAAAAATCGCCTCCTTTGTTCGGCGTCTAGTATCCGTCCCTTCTGGAACAATTTATCTAATCGCTCAAAATATTTTTGAACCCTCTCCTTGGGTTCCTGCTTGATGGCATCGAGCTTCATTCGTATGTCATCAGCGTCCACATTCCCGTACTTCTGCACGATCAGCATCCTCAATTCCGGCCAATCAGCTAGTGCCGGCTGTAGTCTCTTAAACCATTCTTTCACTCTACCCCGCAGGTTCAGCTTTGCAATCTTGAAGAGTTTGTCCGCATTCAGATCGCGCACTTCAACGGCCATGGTGAGCCTCTCTGCCCAATCGTTGACATCCTCATGGTCTCGTCCCCAGAACAATTCATCCATTCCCTGTGGACTAGTCATCTTGCAAGCACGTAATGATCAACAAACAAAAATTGCAACACCGCCTATAATCGCACAATCCCTCAACAGTAATCAGATGTCAACAGAATCAACAAGCTTCTCGGCCTCTGCAGCTCAGTTCTGACTTTTTGAAAAAGACAGGTGTCATCCGAGCTACACATCAAACTCAAACTGAGCTCCCTCAGCCACTGGTCTCAAAGGTTCAAAGTTGGATGGAAAAATAGAAAAGCACTGTTCATCTGTGGATTTTTGCTGGAATTGCCATTTCACCTCCGAATCATGCCACACTCTCCAGTTATGAGGCGGGACCTTGATCCAGCATGTTCTACTCTGACTACACAATCCCCAGTCTGAAACAGATCTTCTACCCCAGGAATGTAGAATCGGGGAAAATGGTTAGGCGATACAAGAGACTTGGGAATCCAGATATCTCCCAACCTTGGCACACTACGCTGCCTCTCGGTGAATCCAGGACTTACTCTACGCAAGATATGAGGTGTAGTAGTATTGCGTCTGAAACTGTGAGATTGACATCCATCCCTCTCTACCATTTTTCACCTTCAACCAGACTTCAGCACGCGTATGAAAGCCGTTATGAGCTACCTCTACAGCTACGTCTCCGATTTAGGCTTCCTCTGGATCTATTCCTACGAGTATTATCACACCAAAACCCAGGAAGCGCAGCATTACTGCTCCCCTTTGTGGTCTACCCTGGGTAATCCAATAATCAAATCTATTAACAATTCGTTGTTCATGAATGTCTTGAGTTAGTTTTTCTGCTCCTACCTCATCTGCTCTAGATGAAGACATGATACATTCTATCTAGACCGATATAGGCTTTACCGAAACTGCCGAACCTGCTCTGATACCAAAAAGGAGGGTGCACAATCTCATCGAACACGCTGGCAACACGCAGATCCTCACGGATTGCTAATTCCTAATGTCCCGAAACTAAATCGTGGCGCCTGATCCTCAAACATATGCAAATTGCACTCTTGGAACATTCACCACTCTGATCATGGAACTCAGAACATTAAATCTTATTCACAGAGTACTTAGACTTGAATCACACTTCGATCTCCGCCGATCTGACATCAATTGGAGAGCTCACAGGACTTGGTCCTTTCGACCAGTGAGTCTGGGCACACACATGATCAGCAAAACCACAAACTTGTTTTATCCACAGAATGTAATAGCAAGACCATGACAGCGCTTTTCTTGACCTGAAGTTCATTTACTACAAATATGGAAAGTGCGAATATGTACAAAAACATCAAATGCACAGACAGCTGAGGGCCATCCTCCTAGCATTGCTCTCAGATCCGCACAGTTCACACAAGCGATCTCAATTTGTCTCTGGTTCCTAGCCTTACTTTGCTACTTCTTCAAAGCTAAGCTTCCTGATGCCAATTCCAATTGCTTGACTGGCTACTGGCGCAGCGGAAAGAGTCTGTAACCAATCCAAACTTCTCAAAAAACAACCCATCCACACCTTGATCTACACCTCTCTAAACATCTAGCACAATCTGCCTTCTTCTTTCACACGCCTGCCCCTCAAAAACCCTTCTCCTTGCCTCTGAATTGCCAGCTCCACTGCCGCCATACGTGTCCCACCGCCTCAAATCATGATTGCAACACCTCCCCAAACCATAATCGCGCGCCATCTTCTTCACGCGCCATGAGCTCCTCGGCCCTCCAAAAGCAGCCGCCATACATTCCAGCAGTAAATGGGAGTAATGCGCAGCCAAACCAGTGATGGTTGCAAAAATCAGGATCAGAAACAATGGAGCTCCACTGTGTGGTGACTCGCTGTTCGGTCACAACCCAATCCATTTAGTCATGACCAAAATTTTACATTGACAAAATTATGATCGCCATGTTGGAGTAATTGATTTTGCCCTTGAAAAAAGTTATTGTTTTGAATTGGAAGCTTGTTGAAAAACTTATGTTGACCCTAGATTAACCTTAAATGATCATGATGCTAGCTTGCTTTTACTTGAAAACTAATGTGATGTGATAAAGTTTCCAAGGTAAATAAATTTCCAAGACCACTTAGGGTAACATTATTGACAACTTGATGCTAAAATTCAATACATTAAGCTCATTGCCAAGGTGGTGTTTTCAAATTAAAATGTATAAAAGATGACATTACATTTGTAATTTTAAATTACATAATAACCAAAACCAAAAGAGGTTCAGATTATCAATCAACCATCAAGTTATTATAATATTAATGTACAAATATGGTTAATTATTGACAAGTTGATATTTGTGGAGTCATTTTTAAGTTAGAAGAAAAATGTCATAGCCAAAAAAAAGATTCCATATATAGTAACTTCATTTCTCCCCATGATTTTTTGGGTGAAACTTATTAAACAAACATTGTTTGTTATATAGTTGTATTAAAAAGAAACTTGATTATTAACATACATGACATCAATTTACACACCCTAAAGTTAAATTAACTAGATTATTTTTAGGAGTTGCAAAATTAACCTTAGGGGACAATTATGATTGGGTGGTATTAAGGAACCACCTTCTTAGAATTAAAGGAAATTTTGACACAATTTAATTTAACAAAAAAATAAAAATTAATTAATTAGTCTACTACTTGCAACATGTGAGCTATGCTTTCCTCACCTATTTAAACACCTAGATGAAAAATCATAAAATTTAGACACCTATATTATGTATTCAAAAATTGATTATTGACCCCATTCTTCACCCTTTATCTTTATGTGTCCTTGCATTGATTATGCTTTTTTTTCATGCTTATCCATTATAGACCTTGAAGAGTATGGCTTCAAGTCATTTAAAAAGGAAAAAAAAAATACATGATAATTATACGTTTGTGTTATTCACATATGTGGCCCTTAAGATTCCTATTTTTGACATATAAAATTTGGTAACTAAATAGTAATTGCCCCAATCAAATACTTATTAAATAATCAAATAAAAGGGCGTTTGAGGTACTCCTAAAAATTAGAGTCCCAAAGAAAGCCCAAAAAGTACATTCATTTTGTGTTCTTGATTAGAGGAACCCCTTGACATGTTACATTCTTGGAACTTTTTTCTTGTGCATTCATTGTCCACATCAAAATTCAAATTTTTGTTGATCTAACTATATTTTCAAATACTAGAAGACTTGGGGATTGTATTCATAATTGTTTTTGATAAAAAAACTTTTTGTAAAAGTGTCTTTCATTATCCTAAAGTTTAATAGGTTTAACAAATTGAAAGGACCTTCCTTGTGGTACCACCTAGTCATACTTGGGCCCCCTAACTAGAAGAACTTACCATGGGTTTAACCAAAGGGGGATTTACCCATGTTAAAGGCCATTACCTTTCCATGTACATGATGTTTTTCATGCATAAACTTTCCATGTTTTCAATTCTATTTTGTCCATAAGTGTAGAAGTAATTCTCAAAGATTTGCAACCAATTTACTTTTGAAATTCTACCTTCATGATGATGAAGGATGTACACTATTAGGCCCTACTATGCATGAATTTAGGAATAGGCATCATTACAATAGATCAAGTCCTTTTCCATGTATTTTTGACTGAAATTTTAATCACAACAAACACCAAACACATTTGGAATTAGTTAAAAAAGATCAATAAATTACAATAAATAGTTGTTAATATGTTAGCCATCATAAAATGATGAAATGTGTGATGTCTATTTTGATCGACATGTTAATTTATGTGGCAATATATATTAAAAAGAAAATTAAAAAAAATTGAAATAGATATAAATAGAACTTCTATCAAATTTCAACATGTCATTGCAATGCTTGTATTTTTAATATTATTATTTTTGTAAATTGCAAAACTGATTCATCACCTAGATGTTAAGATTTGTTTTTCCTTTGGTAAGATTATTGATAGTTAGCCAAACTTGTGAGACATCAAATATATCACACACACACACACACACACATAGCCACATTAGTTCATAACTAGCTTTAGTCATAATAATAGGATGTTAAAAATGAGATTTGATTCCATGAGCCTCATCTCCACGACAATATGGTGAATATTTAACCACTTGATTATTAGTTTTTGTGATGAAAATTTTTGTAATCACATAAATATGAATGCATGTATTTATTGAATTTTGAGCATTAAATGTTACAATATAGTTATTTAAGTTCATAATAGAGTTAATTTCATGTGTAGGTAGGTAGTATGTACCTATTTACCTAATTACCTAGATGCCTACATTATTATTTATGACCTACCCATTTACCCAATTGCATATTTATCTAGCTACCTAAATTATTATATATGGCCTATATATGTATTTATTTATTTATTACCTACCTAGCTTCATTTCATTATTTGATTTAGTTCATCATTTATTTTCATAAATTTATTTGATTTTGTAATGAATTTAATAATTTAATGTATTTTTAATAAAAAAAATCGTTTGAGAAATTTAAATACGATGTTTTGAATATCAATTGGGGTTATAAATTCAAATGTACCCATTTAAATTACATATAAAATTAATTCTACATGTCAAAATTCTTGATCACTTGCACATGTGTGTGTGTGTGTATATATATAATATTTCATTTATAAGATTTAAGAAAAATTTAAACCTAAAGACATGACATTAATTTAAAATGTTTATATCATCATTTCCAATGTAATGTCTTTGAATAAAATACTATAATTCTGTATTTTCATTATGAATTAATTTTATTTTATGTGTGAAAGACATAATTATAAATTCATAATTACATTTAATTATAAATAAAGGCATTGTACACATTATGCCACATAAAAAAGTAACACATTTTAGACATGATGCCACATAAGAAAATAAAAGTAGCATCTATTAATCACAATTGTTGAATATGTTCACAATCTTAGGGGGTGGACATTCCTTAAAATTACAATTGTCTATCTTTGAAAACTCATAAGGGAAACACAATAATTTGGATTGTTAATTTCTTTTTTGAAATAGGCTCCATTATTTGCAAAGTGTTCAAAATTGCTGTAGATTGATGACATTTCAGACAAAACATTCAATTCTAGGGTGGAAATTCCTTATTTTTTTTCAAATGTCATTTTTCCTTATCAAATGTGCACCATTTTTCTCAAAATTCATGAAGATTGTAATATTGATGGTTAAAAGGGAAAATTGAATTGAAAGTGGTGAAATTCATTTTTACAACACATTTTAGCATGTTTGGTTCAAACATGTTTTTGGTCTTGAAAATCATGAAGTGTGAAAATGTGTAATTAATAGAAGTTATTCATTTTTATGTGACAAAGAGCATGGATGCATAATTTATGTCATGTATGATCAAGTTGTAGTTTTAAAATATTTAAATCTAAAACATAGTTGAAAATTGGGTGTGAATAATGTAAAAATTACGTTAATAGACAAACACATACATGAATGTCACATGTCACATGTGATCGTTGGAAAAGGACTTTTACTTTGGTGCCCCTAGATTTTAAAACTATGGGTACACCCAATCATACATGAAGATAGGTCACCATCTTTGTCATATTTTAGTGACTAAATTTAGTCATGGTGTTAACATTAAGATTTCCATCTAGTTTTTCCATGGTTTAATGTTGTTCATAATATTTGTTTTGACTTTACCTTGTTGCCCTTGGCTCTTAAGAATACAACCAATCATACATGATGACAAATCACCATCTTTGTCATATTTTAGCGATTGAATCTAGTTGTGATATTAGCATTATGATTTTTATGTAGGTCCCCCATGGTCCATGTATTGTTCATAATATCAATTTTGACTATAACAAAAATTGAACTTAGTCAAAATAAAAAAAATTAATCATGTTATTCAAATAACAATGACTCCACAATCATCTTAATCACAATTTAATAGCAAAAATGACATGTTTTTATTGTAATGCTTGGTGAAATTTCGTTATTGAACACATGATAATTTCATATTAAAATTTGAATTGATGGGATAATGTAATATTAAGTGAATGATGAATTTAAATTAAAGGTGGATCCTTTGTTCAAACCTTGAATTTTTTTGATGTTAATCAAAATGAGCCTTCGAGGATGAATTGAACATTGCTTTTAGAAGTGCTTTGAAAAGATGACCAAATTTTTTTCTAAAGGTCACCTTGTTGCAAAAACTAATGTATATAACTTCATTTTCATTGGGAGACATTGGTAGAATTATATCATTTGGCTGAAACACATTACATTACACAAGTATAGTTGTTTTGGGGAAGTCATTCTTTATATACTTTATGAAACACATGAGATAATAGGGTATTGTCTTGGTATATTATGATAATAATATAATATTAAAAGAATATCATATTCCAACGGTGAACATTAAGTATAATTTAGGTATATTTTCATAATTGATCTTAAGCACCATATTTACATTTAAGAAAATTCTAGATTAATTACTTTAGTCTTTTACAAAACCATTTTAAAATGCCATATATGATCCACTTGTTATTTAAGTTCAAAACTACTTTAAATTAAAACCAAGACCTAAAATTAAATTGAATGTATTTTTAATTTGGATTCCTCAACATTCATATTAGTAATTTAACAAAATTGTTCATAGTCACTAATCAATGTTGGATAGTTTTCACAAATAACATTAGAAGAAATTTGGAAATTAACGACTCAAGTTTTGATTGGATTTTAATCATAAGGCACACTTGTGATTAGAAAATGCTTTAGTCACTTAAGACAAGTGCCATTGGGTGTTTGCACACTACAATGACCTTATATGGATGTCAAAATGATAGTTTTTTTTTGTATTTTTTAGATACAAGAAAATAAATAAAATGAAATTCATTGAATGGTAAAAAAAGGGATTCATTTATCTAAAGTTACCATAATCAACCTCCCAAGAATGAAAAAATCAAATCAAAATCATGGATAACCAATAAGTAATGGATTTTATTTGAATTTTGCCCACATTTTTTGTCACACCTACAAAATTCATGGATATGGATTTTTATCTTACAATGTGTTAGCCTTATGTGTTTGAAACTTTGGGATATTGCATGAATTATGTTTAAGAAACTAAAGATCCATTGAATGAATTTGGAATGTGATTTTAATTTATTATGTTATGGACTTTTTTATATCCCAAAAATTGTAATTATTTTAAAAGCCCTTTTAAAAATTTAAAAATAATTATTTTAGAAAATTTTCTTTTGTGATATTTTTTATATGTCTTATAACATCATGATTTGAAATTGGAAATGGAAAAAAAATTTACTTTTAAAATCATTTAAATATTCATATTTTAAACTAATTTTCAATTACATTAGAAAAGGATTTTGAAAAGGGATTCTAATCCATTGAAATTGTGACACCCTAGTGTGCTTTCGCCCCATTGCACATTTAGTCACAAAAAATGCCATGTGGCATGGAAATCATATTAATAATCTCAAACCCTTGTGATTATAATCCATTTTTTCATCTAGTACCATGGATGAACATGAATATGATGTGGACCCCATGTAATTTATGTGGAATTTGACTTTCCAACTATATTTGCAATTACATTTGAAACTACCTTATGGATAGTTGCATGATGCCAAATGTCCTACTTATCTATAACCTGCCTACCTAGGTAAAATAATAGGTAATGTACATGTTCCTACCTTAGCCTACTAGGTCTACCTAGCCTAGTGTCATTTAAGTTTTAGGATACCTACCTACCTACCTACCTAGGTAAAACAATAGATATGCACATAATGAGTGCTTAGTACCCTAGCCCAATTAGTTTAGTTTAATCAAACTTACTAGGGGTTTACCTAACCTATTTAATGTACCTAGTCTAACCTATCATAGGTTTTACTTATCTTAGCTTAAGCTAGCTTTTAAGGTACAAGTACAAGGACTTGAACCTTTCACATCCATGAAGATAAACCAAGTCCTTAATCATTATTATATCACATGTAGACCTAGATCTAGGTAGATAGATTACCTAGGTTTACATACTAACCTACCTAGGTAGATGGTTTATCTACCTACATACTTAGCCTAGGTAAATGGCCTAACTAGTTATGTAGTTAGGTAGATTGCCTACCTAATTAGGTAAAAAATTCTAGTGACAATGATTCATCAAAAATGGTTTAGTTTGGACAACTTTAAGTTGCATAAATCATAGTGATCATTTGGGACAATTCTAGATTGGAGTCAAGTAAAGGGCATGGAAAGGTGTCTTTTTGAATATGTGTCATTGTCAAGTTTTTTTTCACAATGCCACATTTTCAATGCCTTCTCCACCAATTTGCATCTAATTTCTTCTCAATTCAATTGAATTTTAATCTAATTTTTGAATTGAATTTATTTTAATTGGAATTGAATTTAAATTCAATTCAATTTAGTTGCATGCAATGTCATTCAATATTTTCATTTGATTGAAATTTAATTTTCACAAATCAATTCATTTTTTTCATTAATTAATCAATTGATTATTTATGGTAGTGTGTAGTAATGTGGAGCCCAAGTAGGTAGGTAAGTAATACGTGCTTGTAGCCTACCTTAGCTTACCCTATTAGGCCTACCTAGCCTAGCTTAACTTGGCCTCAAAACTTAGTTGCCTATTAAGTTTACTTAGCTTACTTTAGACTATTTAATTTAGTTTAACATCCTAAGCATACTTATAACTAGCTTCTTACCTAGCCTACCATACTAGGTAATAATAGCTTTTCTAGCCTACCTATTAACCAGTAAATGAACTTGTATAATTTGAATTGCAATAACAATTAGATGGCATGTGTCATTTAGTAATCTACATATAGTTGCAAACAAAATTGCAGAAACAACTTGGTTGTTAACCATTAATGGATGTCACCAATGGTGTAGCTTATTAGTTTTAGATTATGATCCCTTTTCAAAAAGTCTTGGGATCAAATCCTCTTGAGATAAAAATCGGCTGAAAATCAACCAAAAATCAACTAGTTTTTTAAATTGAAATTTTTTTTTCAAAAATTATATTTTAAGAATTCAAACTATTAGTTCTTGAAAAAAAAGTGAATTGCCCAAGACTAATGATTACCATGATTTTCACATGGCAATCAACAAACAAATATGTACAAGATTTGATAGACTTTTTCATTGGGATCTTACATGGTTTTCAACTCCCTTGATTACACCCATATATTTTTTAATGTTATTTCAAAAAAAATGGAATTGACTTTCCCTAAAATATTGTCATGCAAGATTGTAACTTTTTGTGGAAGAAAACTAAAGCACATGCTCACAATATATCTTCTCTTGCAAAGAACTAAATCAATTACCTATAAAACAAATGGGACCACTTGTCTATATGAATTCAAATTTATAATTGAAAAAAGGAGCTAACTACACTTTATTGCAACAATGGTAAAGTAAACAATTTTATTGCCTTCCAAAGGATAAGTGAAAAATATCATAAACTAGGCCTTGATATATTAAATATTATTCATCATAATGATGAATATAATTTTTTTAGATTTAGCCAAATGAAACAAATGAGGTGTCATTTCTCCAAAACCATGAGTGAAGATTTTGATTTGTTGGTTGCAAGCATGAGGATTGTTGTTGTTAATTAATGTTGTGAGAGATTTCAATTTGTGCACTTGTGTGTAGTGTGAAAATTTCAGCATTAAATCCAATATGCATTGCAACTGTAAGCAAATCAATCATTTTTTTCATTCAAGATTCTGAAAAAATGCATTTTCTATGCATAAAAGGAGTTCTTGAACTTTTTGGATTGATGGCATGCATACACACATGATCATTGGTAGAATATTATCTTTGATGGGAGGAAACATACCAAATGGCATCAAATTACGAAAATGTTGTTGTTTCCTTGACAAACTTGTAATATGTTTTTTCATTTTGGTAGGAATAGGAATACTACATATGTGATTAAATTTCAGTTTACATTAGGATCATGATTCATGTCTAGTTAATCATTTCTATCTTCAAAATTATGTAACAATTGAATTTTAGTCACCATTAAGGTAAAAACTTGATCCACCCTAGTCCATAGAGCATAAGCATGGTAAAATTTATAAAAAATTGAGTGTTTCCATTTTTATCTTGTGTCATGCATATAACTGCAATAAAGTAACATTGAAATGGATAGAAATATGATAGACTACCCTTGGTGCCCTTTATTATATTTGGGTGAAGGCACGTTACGATGACCCCTTTTGGGGTGTCACATTGTATTACTTTCTAGGGATGTGCATGTTTAAATGTATCCCACATCAAACTTTTGAAAGATTTTGACAATAGTTTTGCATATTATGTTAGAATATAACACACGCAAAAGATTAGAAAAGAAACTATTTCATTTTGTTTTAAAAAATGAGCAATTCGAATATATTTGTGGAAACAAATGTAATATATTTATGTATTCAAAAACACAAATATACTCCAAAAAACATTGGAATGTTTTTAGTTTTTATGAAAGTTGAAGGTATGTTGAGCCATATCATTTCACATAATATGAACCATGTTTGGATACCATATGATTAAATTGAAAATTTTCATGTCAAGAAATGAGTTTTTTCCAGCAAGGATGTGATAAATGTGTAGTAAATTGAAATTTTAATAAATACTCACATCCACATAAAAGATGACAAACATAATTATATGGGCCAATTTTTAATTTCATTAAAATTGAATATTTTAATGACTAATGAAGCCTTAAAGTTAATGGAATCAAAACAAGATTGTGGCCTTATTATACTAATGTATATATAAATATACTCATGGATCTTTCAATATAAATAATGAAATTTATTATTATTTTAAAAATAATATTACTTGACATTAATTTTTGAAAATTGATTATTGTAGGGTCTAAAAACCAAAATTGATACCCAAAATTAAACGTACCATGCTTTTAGAACAATTATATTGTATGTATTGTAATACTAGACCCAAAGTTGTCCCAAAGGGGGTCACTGTAGTGTGCTTCACCCATTTGTAAGAATCTACTTCCAAAAGATAAAAAACAAATAAATAAAAAAAACTAGGCAAAAAGTATCCCCATTTATTGCATGGTAAATTTGTGATTTGGGAATCTTCAACATGTGATTGTAGATGAAAATTAGATTGTAAAATCTACTTGTATTTTTAAAAATCTACTTTTACCCTACTTTTACAATGTGGAGTTTGAAAGTTAATGCATAATAATGAAAAAGTATTTCGTTTTTGATCATTTAAGTAAAAATATTCCACATACAAATGGTTTATGATGGATTTTGTTGTTATTTTTTTTCTACTTATCAAGTAGACTATCAAGGAAATTTAATTGTCTATTTTACCATGCTTAAGTTGCATAAGGCAACAAAATTTCAATTATGAAAAATTAAGGAATATATTACAAAAATTATGTTGTCCATTTAGGTAGTCTTATCCTTGGGTGGTACCACTAGGAACATCACACTGTAACCAAAAGTGAGGGTCCAGAAATCCTACAGCCCATACGCCATCTCCCACGAACCCTGATTCTCATGCTCTATCAATCTGCTTCACATCTACAGACACCTAACCTCTCCTGACTTGGACTATCTTTCTGCTATCGCTCACTGATCTACTTGCAGCTTGAAGACCGATAGTCTCAACAACACAACGTTTGACACA
>Ga0116227_10001092_pt1 | contig 58626 bp, 44 predicted proteins | sample S1TSphgellanicum_FD_89693 | JGI IMG/M metagenome (GOLD analysis project Ga0116227, IMG submission 89693) | Host-associated microbial communities from peat moss isolated from Minnesota, USA - S1T2_Fb - Sphagnum magellanicum MG | ecosystem: Host-associated > Plants > Peat moss > Unclassified...
AAGAAGGATGTTGCTTGGACATGGAGTGATGAGGCTTAGGAAGCTTTCAACACACTCAAGGAAAAGCTTTTAGAGTTCCCCATTTTGAAAATACCTGATTTTAACAAGGTCTTCATTCTACACACTAACTAGAATGCTTTTGGTATTGGAATTATTCTTGGCCAACTTGATGAGGAAGGCGAAGAATATGTTATCGCCTATGCATCCCGAAACAAAAACTGGGTTGAGAGCAACTACTCTTTATACAAAGGGGAGTGCCTTGCTATTTTATGGGTTGTCATACATTTCAGGCCCTATTTTTATGACACCAATTTCACTTTGTATACCAACCACTAGCCTATCAAGTGGTTGATGACCAACGATAAGCTTAATGGTAAGTTAGCTCATTGGGTGTTTTTACTTCAAGAGTATGAGTTCAAGGTTATTCACCGACCTAGTATTACACATTAGAACGTGGATACCATGTCGCGGAAACCCTTCACTACCTTTGAAGATTTCTCAAAAGCCAGGCAAGACTTCGACCAGATTCTAACAATACATGTATCTGATGCATCTAGTTATCTTGCACTACTATAATGTAACCTGGTTGGGCGTCCCATTATGGATATATGGGAAGACTTGGACACTTTAAAGTTTCTTTAGCATGGGGAATACCCTCCCCAAATTACATCAAGTCATCAGGATCGCATATAACAACAGTCTAAACGTTATTCATGGAGGGATAATCACCTCGTTCGATGTTTACCACAAGGCAACAAAGTGGTTCCTCCACCACATGAACGGCGTAGTCTTATTCAGAAGGTACACTCGGAGCTTGGACACTTTGGAGTTAAGCATACTTATAGCCTTTTTGCTCTTCATTACCATTGGAGAGGTATGTATGTTCAAGTTTGAGACATCATTGCTAGGTGTGAACAATGTGATAGGGTGAAAATTTCTTTCTCCTCTCGACAGCTCATGCTTTCTCCACTCCCTATTCAAGGCATGTTCTATCATTGGTCATGTGATTTAACTGGAAAGTTACCACATACCTCCAAGAGTAATGTCTACATCATGATTATGATTGAGCATTTTTCAAAGTGGGTCAAGCTTGTTGCGCTACCAGACAAATCATCACACAACACCAACTAAGCTTTCTTACAACAAGTCCTAAATGGGTTTGGAGCTTGTGTTGAGTGCTTTACTGATCAAAGATTAGAATTTAAGGGAGAATTCCAAGACCTACTTGACCATGCTCTCATTAACCATCGTCGAATTTCAAGAGATCATCCCCAAGCTGATGGCCTTGCAAAAAGGATGGTTCAAACGTGCAAGAAGGGACTTCAGAAGATTTGCCTCACTAAGAACAAAGAGGATTGGGACCTAGCCCTCCCTTACATCGCCATGGGTTACAGGATGTCCAAACATGCCTCTTTGTCTCATTTCACTCCTTACTTTTTACTTTTTGGGAGACATCCCATTCCACCCTCTTCCATTGATGCTCAAATGGACCAGGTTGTGGACCTGGACTCCCTAGCCACTTGGACTAGGGTCATTGCAGAAAGGGCTACTCTATTCAGGAGGATTATGCCTATGGCCATGGAGAACCTGTCCATTGCACAACATAAAGACACCTTACGGTATGCACACACACGAGGTGGCAGTTACAAACCTAAGGTGAGACAATTTGATGTTAGTGATTTTGTGTATTTCTAGCAACAACCTGATGATACTCTAAACATTTCTTCCGATCACACTATCTTGAGGATTAAGGTAATTAGGCCTTCAAGTGTGTTGGAGTTGCAAGGAGATGATGGACACACAATTTGGGATTATTCCAAAAATTGTGCACCTTGCCATTTGTTGAACTTGGCTCCTACCATCATCACGTCAACTTGGATTTCTTCCACTTGATTATCCATGTTAAGTATGTTAAAGGACAAACGATGTTGATTAGATGCTACTTTGCGATAATTGTAATGGTGGATACCATTTCTTCTGCCTCAAGCTGGAGCTCATTCAAGTTCCCATGATCAATTGGTACTGTTCATCATGTTCTCCTACAGCACCTTGATTCCTACTCAAACCATGCCACGTTTTTCCTAGCTCAAGTTTGGGGGGGAGGGGGGGATACATGTGAATTTCATCTTAACCTCCTCTTGTGCATTGTGTGTATATATATATATATATATATATGCATCTTTTTTTTATTGATTAGTTTATACCTTTGACTGGCTTTAGGTTTTTTGTTTAGTAAAATTTACTCTGGATTTACACCCGTACAACATCGTACGTCACGACATTACACGTCACAACAATGATGCCTAAAACAAAATAGGGGAAATATGTATTTTTTTCATTTACATAAATGTACAAGAATTTAATATGTGAAAAATTTATAGATTAGAGGTCTACATGCATCCTAAACTTTGCATGTATGAACATTTTGACTTGATCACTAACCCATTCAAATGTAAATCTGAAACTTCCCAAATTTTTAAACATCCATTTCAAAAAATTGTGGTGAGTGGAAAATGGAACTCATGAGTAGTGGATTTAAAAACATTCAAAATGATTGATTCAACTCATGTGCAAATATTAATAATTCAAAAGATGCAAAAAAATTCATTAACCCATTCAAGTATAAATGTAAAACATGAAGTTGTTTTATGTGTTTCAATATATACTAGTAAGTGCAATATGCAACATTTGAATAGTGGTTTCAATAAGCTCAAAGTGGATTATTCGACTCATTTAAAAATGTTGATAATTCAAAAAATGTGAGAATTTTCACTAAATTATTCAAATATAATAATAATAAAAATAATTACATGTGTATTAGTGTATTACATTAAGTGAAAAATACAGTTTGAATAATGGTTTTACTATATTAAAAATGAATGGTTCAATTCTAATAATTGAAAAGATGTGAAAAAAATCACTAATTCATTCCAATAGAAATGTGTGTTTTTAAATTGTTACATGTGTTTTAATAAATTATGATAAGTGTAAAATGGAACTCCTAAGTAATGGTTTCATCATGTCAAAAGTTGATAGTTCAACTCATGTACCATGTTTATAGTTTAAAAAATGTCAAAAAAATCACTAACCCAGTGTAATGTATTATGTAAATAAAGTTAAAGGTTATCTCGATTTCCATGTTAACAATTTGAAATTACTAAATAATTAAATAAGGTCCAAATTATACTCATAAGTAAACAACATAATGAACATAACAACTATGAATAATATTGACCATTAATTAATGCAACAAGCCACTTGCAAACTTAAGATGGCCAAATGTAGTTGAAATATAATCAAATCAAACAATAGTTGTAACATGTGGGGGTGGAAAAGAATAAGATTTCTTCTTGTGTTAATATTTTTGTTGTGTTGTTTGTTGAGTTGGATTATGTTGTGTTTTATAATGTCCAATCTTTCATACAAGGTTTTGGAAGGATCATTAAGCAATGGCAACATCAATGCATTGTGGATTCAAATAAAGCACATGTAGTTCCTTTTAATATCTTCATAAACGCGAGGTATCACCATAAATGAAGGTTGTTGGTGACGAAGCAACTTTGTGTTTTTCAATAACTAGTCTTGGTAAGTTTATTAGGAAATCAGATGTTCTATCAATTGAAGAAAAATGCAAAATGTTGGCCCAATTGATGTGTCAACCTACCTTTCCATCTAGCTTAAACTTGATATTCAAATTTTTTTGCATGCAAAATTTCTTCATAAAGGGGTGCTCTGAACACTGCGAATTTTGAGGAATTTTGTTTGTTTGTTGCTTGTTGGTGATGTTTTGAAATTCTATAAAGGGATTTCCAAGAATTAGAAGATTGACATCACTAGATGTTTTGTAGATTGGCATTGACCTACTCTTGAGTCCTATTTTTTATGTGATTGACATTTATAAGGAACTTGTTCATCGTTGCCTTACTACTTGGCCTAATGAAAAATCTAAGCCTCATCCTTTGTTTATGTGTTCTAAGCCCAAATGGAGGGCTTTTGATGATGTGTGATTTACCACTATTCCCATTGGTCGAAATTAGCTTTGTCTAATTGTAGACAAACTCACTATTGATTTGCTAGAATTACGAGAAAAAAATTTATTCAAAAAGACAACCCATGGTGTTAGAATTACCTGGATGGAAAAGGCACTTGTACTTCAAGAGTATGGTATGGAAGTAACTAGGCAAAGGGATCTAATTTCCTTTGGAAAGTAAGTTGTGATGTTTTCTATTTCTAATTTTTGATAATTGTTCAATTTATTTTGCTTTTAGTTTGAATGGTTGTGAGTTCTTTTTACATGCATGGTCTTTTTTGTTTGTAGGCACATCAAATCGACAAGCATTTGAGTGACAAAACAATGTAATGATAATATCTAGTGAGTTCAAGGATGGTCATTTTTTGCACTTTGAAGAGGCTTTCAATGAAGAAAAAATCACTTATGAAAAGTTAAAGGTAATGTTTAATTTCATTTGTCTTTTTTTTATTTTGCAAATTTTAGTTTCTTTCAAATTCTTTTGGTTTTTTTTGTTTCACATTATAAGTTTGCTACAAGAAAACATCCTTTTTGGTGGAGATGATGAAGCTTTTGATGGGGCTATTGATGTTGGTGTTGTTGATATTAAGTCTAATGGTGGGGGAAATATCTATTATTCATGTTACTCATGGCCTGGGTGATAACCTTGTTGTTATTACTGGAGTCATTTTTTTCTAATTTTGTTATGGGTAATCCTTTTCCTAATTGTAGCGTCTCTATTGGTCCTTATTCTATAGATCAAAAGAAGGTGATGAACACATCTACTATTGGCATTGTTTCTTTAGACCAACAAAATAAACTTGTGGAGCTACCAGAGTTGGGTGTGGGGGGATCTGATTTTGTAATTGATTCTGAGGTTGATTTTTGGAATAATTTGTTTGATAAAAAGTTACCCAAGTACAAGGATCACCTGGAAGTCATCTTCCTTCATCATCCACTAGAAGTTGTGAATCTAAACATTATTTTTGTCCATATTTTCAGCCATTTGCAAAATTGTCCAATTAACATTACATATGTTGTGGATCCAAAATCCATTCATGGTTTAGGAACACCAATAACATTAGACAAACGTTGATATGCTTGCCAGATGCTTTAGACAAACTCATTCATTTTTGCTTTCATTTACATGTCCTTGCTTCTTGTATCACTTGCATAATAAAGGTTTTGTAAAGAAACTGTGGAGAAGATGAAAACATCAAGTTTAAATGTTGGATTTTGTTATGATGCCCAACTTGTTGATTCAATGTTAGTTGATCAATGCGGGGTTTGTTTTTTTGGACATTACTTTGGATTTTGATTTTTTCGAAAGGTTAGGATTTTGAATATTGGATGAGTGGAATCTAACATAATGAACATTGAGAAAACTAATTCACAATTTCCTTTATTCAATCCTTTGTGTAAGTGTATAGAATACATGTAAGTGATTGTATTCATTGAATTTAGAAAGTTGGTTTTGTTTTTGTATGATTTGTTCTGAATGAATAAGTGATTAAGAGTAGCAAGTTAGTATTTGACTACTTAGTTTTAAATGAAAAATTGTATTTAACATATAGATCATATATGAATTCAACATATGTGTAGCAAATTAATTTTTTTAATAATATTTTATGGGTTTTTAATGATTAACATATATAAATCATATATGAATTTAACATATGAGTAGTAACAGTAGTTTATGTCTTTTTATACTTTCTATTAAAGACTACTTATATTCAACATATGATGTTTAGAATTCAACATATTAGTTTTTGATAATAGAATTAATTTTTTGTTATGTTACTTGTATTTTGTAATTTCTTCATTTTCATTATAAATTTATCATTTCTATTTGTGTAAAATATATTTTGAGTGTATTTTTTATTAGATTTAAAAATTTTAAAAATTGGAAAGAAAATAAAGATTAATTTTTTTAATTAGAAAAAATAATGAAGAGATAAAGAAAAAAATTAATTAAAAAAAAAAAAACAATAGCTTGGTGGGTAATTTTTGTTGGGTGGAAGTTCCCTTGCTAGGCTAGCAAGTACCTTTTGTCGACCGGAAGTTCCCATGACAAGCTATCATTGAAAATGAGTAATTTTCAAGCAAGAGAGGGTACCCAAAATACAAAGAAAAAAAAACATTAATGCTTTACGCTCTTAGCAATTTAGATTATGTTAATGTTTATGTAGTGATGGATGCGACTCACATGAAGGAGAAGAGGTTGCTCTAGACTATAGTTGAGGTGGAATGTGTGGATGTTAAATTTGAAAGGTTTACCACATATTAAGCAAATCAAGAAATGAGGTAGGATATGAAAATTAAAATTGTGAGGGTACAATGATGGAATATAGAATCCTTGAAACTTGTATAGATCTTTACAAATTAGCAAACATGCATATCCACCCAAAGGATGTGATGGTTACTCCATGTGTTTAAGATTAGCCTTGAATGTGATTACTTGCTTACAATGTCTTAATACAAGATGTTTAACAAGGTGTATATCTAACAAAAAATGAATTGCAATGTCCAAATCCAAATGTATTTAGATGATTTTGATATAAATATAATTTTTTTGCCAACCTTTTGTACCATCTATCATTTCAATTGTGTACATTGTCACATGTTGTGTTCCCCCATAAAAATGTGTAACATGTCACGTTTCAAGATGTGATTATTAAAATTAACGGGTAGCATGTTTGTTAAAGACAAGGGCAACACAATTGTTGGGAATTCAAATAACCACATGTGCAAAACAAATTTTTTGAACAACATGAGATTGTGGGTGTGTACATGAGTAGGAGGTCATCCTAATGACCATGGAACCATTGCAAAGAGGAAAATGTTCAAGTAGGTGGAACTAGTCCACCCACTAGACTCCACAACTTAAAATTACAATTTGAAAGTTTATAATTTATTGAAGGATATTTTCATAATGAAATCATAATATTTTAATTCTTGTAAACTATGATTAGGTAAATGTAGTCTACCAACATTAAAGTAAGATGTGAAACATGTCCAAAAACCACTTCACCAAATGGTGCATTTGGTGAAATCATATAGTAAATTTAAACATAATTTATTATGGCGTACAATTCCAACTTAACTCTAGAAATATCTAAATGAACAATGGTTGCAAAAACCTTTATTTTTGCACTAACTATGTCATAGTGTGCACATTTGAAAAAGGATGATTGAAAAGGTAGTTCAATTGTTCAAATGATGGGTTTGTTCAAATTGACACATGCTTATCAAAATCCCAATCATGAATTCTTCACATCCTTTTTTTATATACTAATGAGCCAAGAAAATAAGAAAAAAATTTAGACTTACCCAATTGAATAAAACATTCAACAATGTAACATCATTGGAATTAACTATTACAAAATATTCCATTATGATTAATGGTTGCAAGCATGATTGCCAATAAGATGGGTAGGACATTAACACATCATATTGGCCTACATAGAACAACATCATGTTTATTCTAAAATGAATCCTTGTCACAAATTCAAAATAACAAATCTTGCTTCTATAAGATGACATATTCATTCAAGATATAGATTTATTCATTGTGACAAAATAGATTTCATGTAAAGTCTTGTTAAGTTTAATTGATTAAGATTGTAGGGCAAATGCGAAACATGTCTTGAAGTATTGTTAAGATATATTGTTAGATGTCACAAACTAATAATTTACTAGAAAAGTTCCATTGAAAATATAACTAAAATTTTCCAACTAGCCAATCAAATGTATCTTTGAAAAGTGAAGCATAATACTTTTTTTTGGAATACCTAGATTTCTAGGAAACTTTGGTAGGTTAGGTAATCTCACCACTTTTGATTGAAAGATGTCCTAAAATGTAACACACTAATAGATGTCTGTATCACTCCCATCTTGAACAATCTTAACATTAATAAATGTCATTACCCCTCCCTCCTTTTTAAATTTCAAAGAACTTGTTAAGCTTATAAGATATCGGAATATTGAAATAACCAATTTTTTTGTCAATGTGGTTGCTTGACGTGTAACCAATAAAGTGAGGGCAATAGATAGTTATTGAATAACCAATTATCATACTACCTTTACCATTTCGGCGTAAATTTATTAAACAAATTTGGTCGAAATTATGAAAAAATATTTATTATTTGTGCCAAAATTTTAGGAAAATCAAAATTTTAACAAGTTCTTCAAGGACAAGGACTTGAAATTGAGAAAATTTATACACAGTAGACTGTCTCATAACAATAATAACATTGTGTTTATTATTGTGTTTAACCATTATCTGCTGAAAAATTCAGAATTTAAAAACCAAGTGCTGAAGATAAAACTAAAAATTTAATTAATTATTCAGCAGTTTGTTGCCCAAATGGTAAAGGTACTACGATATTGGGAGTCCGATAATAAAATCATGGCCAGTCCCTCCCCTTTACACTCTTGATATATATCATTGTAGGGGTGCATTGAGGTGGTTTCATAATGTTTTGACTCATGGTACAAGAGATATTGAAAATTGAGCAACTTTTTAATTCAAGATTCAATAGAATCAAGATTAAAAGTTTTCCAAAAATTGCAGTATGCTCTCGGAAAGCCCCTGATGAGTAGGGTTTCATTGAGGAACTTTTAAACCTAAGGTGTGAGAAATATTGAATTTTGAGTAGTTTTTATCATTAAAATTTTCAATAAAAATCAGAAACTAAATTTTTATGAAGACTGAATCTCAGACTTAGGCTAAAAGAAAGTGTACCATTTACCCTTTCAAAATTCATTCAATATTACAATGTGTGCTCAACGAGGCATAAGCACAATAGTTGCATTTTATAAGTTCTTGAAGGCTACATAGCTTGACTGCTCTACCCATTGCCTTGATAATACTTCTTTTGACCATGATATACTTAAAGTTTTGCAATGAGGTTTGAAGGTTATCAATTGATGAAAAGTACTAAATGCAATCATTTACAAGTTAGAACATTGGATGGACCGATCAAACAACCTTGCCAATACAAGATTATTGACCTTCTCTTGAAACCAACCCAGAGGCCAAAATGCTGCAGCCGTATATAACCCACTTCCTTGGAGAAGTCTTTTAAGTTAGTATTGCTCTCAAAATTTAAAACCAAATAACATCCAAGGCTACCTTTCTTCAGGATGTCCCAAAAATGAAGTTCAAAAAGAAGTTAGGACCAGTGTATTTTTTCTCTGGCAAAATTTTGCCATTTTTGACAAAGAAATTGGAATTTTTTTTGGGAAATTGTGTTCTTCAAGTGGAAAATTCGACTAATTTTGCTGTATTTTTCAGAAAGTTTCCAAATTTTCAATATCAAAAAAAAGAAAAGAAAAAGTTGGGACTTATTGACAACTAGAAAAAATTGTTGGAAGACCGAGTTTCTTTTATCAATGTTAGAATATGTGACGGTATGACATATAACATGATGTCAAGTGCTTTGTGTTGTAGTTCCACAGGGCAAATTGCAATCCTCAATAAGATGGCATCCACTTGTCAGATTAAGGGGCCTCAACTTTCATCCTCCACATGTCGTATATAGACGTTCACCAATATGTCACAACCACCTGGCAAATTTGAGGAAAAATGACTTGACATCGCCTTTTTTAAGCTTTGTGGGACAGCATGGGTGGGCATGCTTTTCTTCTTCCATAGCCAAAGTGGGGTCACACCTTCTCTTTTCCTTCATTATTATATATTCCTTCCTCTTCATTCAAATTTTTTTGTTGTGAACTTAATGCAAAATTCGACACCATTAGCATAAGACACTAAAAACACAATTTGGTGAATGGGGATCAAAAATAGCCTATATAGTCCATCCAAAATCACCATATAAATAATTTGCAACACTTGAGAGAGTTGAGTTGACATGGATATTTGAACAATAATTTGCCAATCACCCATGAAGGATTTGAATCAATTGAAAATTGAAAATGAATAAGGGGTGTGTCACACTGTGGCCTTGCCATTTACATTAAAAAGTATATTAAGGCAAAACAGGAATTATGGAAACTCAAATATTTCACCATGCAAAAAATATACTCTTCTTCAAAAAAATCCTCTTAAAGGAACCAAAATCCTTCAAGATATTATAACTCTATAACTAATCTCAGGTTTCAACATGAGCCAAAATATCATCTTTCAAAAATCCTCATGTAAAAATAGACCTATTAAGTAGGGGCCAAAATCCCTTAAGCTACTATACTCTATAATGAATCTCAAACACCATATTCTTGCCTTGGTAGGCAAGGCCAACAAACACAAACAACACAAGTAATGTTCTAGAACCCTTATCTTTCAACATGAGGACCACCTTGAGTAAATACTCCAAATTCTTGTTGCTGCTTGCAATTTTGCATGTCCTTTGCATGCAACATGTAAAATTACTTGTTCACTATGGCAACTCTTTAAAAAAATAAAAAATCAAGGCACTGATTTGAACAATCTCATTGGTCACAATTTTTTTGTGTTTGCACTTAGGGACCAGCTGCTGATGTTAATTTCAACATTTAAGTGCCAGTTTAAAGTTCAATCCTCCAAACAAGGTTCCCATTCTAACAATCTAATTAATCATATATACCTTTTTTTTTCTTCATCCCTGGGCAAAAGCCTAGGTATTCCACAGACCCCCTATTTTCTACACTATCCATAGTACCTACCCTTGTTCCACAGCAAGGAGCTCAATAGTTATTAAATTTTTGTCATTTATTTTTGGCAATAAAAATGGTTTATCATGATACTGAATTATGAAACTATAAGTGTGCTTTAGAGTTTCTTTCAGAAATTTTCGTCCATGGATATCAGGTATTTCCCATAATTTCGAAAATTCCAAAAAATAATTAATTAGTGCCTAACCAGGCTAGGCACTGTGGGTAATTATCCCCTAACCCTGGTTCAAATCTTGACCCCACTTTAATGTACCCGCCCAATTTGACGCAGTACCAACAAGATAAGTTGAGCAAGATAACGTGCTCTCAGTGGGCGCTTCCTATTGGTTCCCGCTGCCGCGTCTCACCCACCGGCTGCACCCAGTCACCTCACCCACGATGAAGCTGAAGGTGATCTCGTGGCACTGGCCACCGGCCCAGCCGGTGGGTCCAGTGCCCCGGCTATGGCGAACGCAGAGTGCCGCAGCGCGACCCATACAGCACAGCGCGCACAAGGAACGAAGGCTGCTGTACCCATTGCGCTTTCTCGCTCGCAAGGCGCTGCTTCTTCTGCCGTTCTCTTGGAGGAGCTGCTGCTGGGGTGGGGTTGGTTTGGTAGTTTCTTCTGTAGCAAGTTGTGCAGAGAAATTTTTGTAGTCAGTAATGGCTTCCACCTCGGCTTGTCTTTTGCCAACCGCGGTTGCGGCGATCGGGAGCGTGACTGGAGCTTCCAAACCGCACGCTGATCAGCGGGGGACGACTACGTACTCTGTGCTGCTTTCTGGTGTTTCTTGCCGATCTTCGAATTCCTCCTTATGTCCCGGTGCTTCCAGTGCCGTCTTTCTTCGGTCTTCCAGCCGTCGAGCAGGTACTGGTGGGGTGATTGGGGCTATCTATTGTTTTATTTTGTTTATGTTTTTTCCTGGTGCACAACTGTCAATGCGAAGCAACAAGTGTTATGTTTCCTTTGCAAGTCGAACTGCTGACGAGTATGTAAAGCGGTTTGCAACTAATCTGGACTTGCAAATAGCCATTATTACGGTGCCACTAATATCAAGGAAAGAAAGGTTTAACAGAACGGGGAAAAAACAAAACATAAATGACCTGAACTGCGCTCGTCGACATTTGTTTCCAATTGTACATAGTGCAGCGGTTGAAAGCTTATCTGAACACGAGCAAGTTTGCCAATCATGGCAATCATGACAATCATGTACAGCGTTGTTGTTGACTGTGCGAACTCCCCTAAAATAATTTGACTTCTTTTAATCTGAATCATTTATGCATACACTCCCCCTGTACTATTGTCAAACCATCTGACTTTAGGAAACTGCAGGATATCGGCATTTGCCTTTCTGATAGGACATTTCACTTTAAATGTCTTCGTTGTAGCTCTGTCTGTCGTCTGGGGCTATTGCTGTGGTTTATATTTGATCATGTCAGCAATGCCAGCTATGATCTCCAGATCGTATCATTGATTATTTTCCTCAACAATCACCCTGAACTGGATTGGCACTCCTCCAGGGTGTAGGGCCCTGCTCTGTTTGCTATTCCTTTTTCCTGAAGCTTTATCTCATGTTCAATTCTGATAAAACTTGTAGTGTTTTCCCCAAAATTTTCTATGGAGCCTCAGTCAGGTATAGTGCACTGGATTTCCTTTGCAAGCTCACTGTATGCAGACATTATCTATTGCATGGGTGGTATGTGTTTTGTCACTCCAATCCCCTCAAATGGCCAGCACGCTGATGTGCAGAATCTAGGAGGCCTTTGACAATCGTTGCTGCAAAGGTGACAGAAACAAATGATGCTACAGAAGCATTGAACAATGTCCTCAAAAGCTTACAAGACCAAGTGAGTTTGCCTTACTGTCTCAATTCACACTAGGTTATCTTGCACAAGTGTGGGTTATTTTGTGCCTGTTTCCAGCTAAGAGAGTTTTTTGGACTCTTCCAGTGTATTATGCCATGTACCACTAATCTGTAGTGCAGTGCTCAGGGAGCTCTTATTTCTGTGCATGTGACTCAATAAGGTGTATTGAGCTGATTTCAGTGGGAGAAGGTGGATGACAAACTGGCTATTGGTGGACTGGGGTTTTCTGCCCTGATTGTGCTGTGGGCCTCCACTGGCCTCATTGGTGTATGTGACATAACTTGTTCACAAGTCTTTTTCAGATTCTGTGTAGTTTTGGGTGCATGGTGATAGGCCACAGTCTTGCATTCTGAGAACACATAGCCACTTGATTCTTCGTACATCATTCTTCATTGGAAATGTGAGGGAAGCAGCATTAGCAGTTGGTATCAACAGGACTGCATGTACAGTGTTTGAGATATTTATGCTTGTGTATTTATCAGACTCCAGTGTTACACCAGTGAGCTTCCAGTTCACATATTCATAGTTGAGTGTCCTCTGGCCTGAGGATACATCAGAATAAAATGGCCATCTCTGTTGATGGTTGGTCACCTAACCTGAATCAGATCCTATCTTTTCGTGATATCAAGCATATTATGTTCATAGCAGATTGTAGTCAAATCTTTGTGTTGTACAAACCTGAGGACAGGCTGAAAATGGTGGGAAGATTATCTAATCCTGAGCTGTGGTAGTCTTGAGTAGACAATGATGTTGTGGATGGGTTCTGGACTGTTGTCTGCAGGCCATTGATAAATTGCCCTTCATCCCCAGCTTTTTTGAATTTGTTGGAATTCTTTTTTCAGGGGTAAGATTGGTTCACTCACCACCATTATAGTACTGCAATTACACAAATATAAGATGTGCAATTTGCTTTGGCACTTTGCTCTAGCATTTGGTATGAACACATGCCTTGAGAATGGTTGTTGCTAATGAATTGTTGTGGTGTGTGACAGTGGTTTGTGTATCGATACTTGCTCTTCAAACCTGACAGGTGCTAGTTTCATCACTTTGAACTTCTGTTCTTTCTCACAAAGTCAGAAAATGCACTTTGCTGTCCCTATGCCATCAAACAAATCACAAATGGCACTTGCATAATTATGCACGGTATCTGTTTGCACTACTTTTCTTTGTGGTCTGCACAAGTTGCTGTATTGGCCTTGTGATGATCTCCCTGTACAATCCAAGTTTGTTTAGTAGCAAAGAGAGAAGAAATCTAGCTCTTCCTATGTCTCTGTTTGGAGTCCTACTAATTTTCTGTCATCTTGAAATACCTGACAGGGAGGAGCTGCTGAGGTTGGTTGATGAGGCCAAGGCAAAGATCACTGGTCAGTGAGGCTCCAAATTGTTTTATTTGTGTCATTTTCTAATGAAATGCCTATGGAGCATGAGTGAATGCTGTGGGAGACACTTGGCAAGCCTTGGATGTGTAGTTGCCAGGCTAACAGCATTATTCAACCATTTATTTGTTCTCCCTGCAGCCCATTTGTAAAGGGTGAATGCATTCATGGAATTGGGAAAGGTGAGTTTGGCTTAATTTATATGCCTGCTTGTGCTAGTGGGTGCTTTTATGCAAAGAACAGTCATGCTCCTGGGCATAATGTGCTGTATATGTACAGAAAGTACTGGAGTTGGGCCTGACGCATAAGCAAAGGGGATGTCAAAATGGGTCAAATCGGTAAGCAGTTTTATCTCTTCCAACAAACATATTTAGGTTCATAAGTCTGGGTTTAGAAGTATGAGCCTTTGCATCTTGGCTTTGCAATCTCCACAGAAGAGGAATGAGTGGCACTTTAAGATGTCTTTGCCCAGTAGTATTCTGGCTCCCTTTTGCTGGAGTAGACATCTGCCAGGTTGGTAAGACAGTACAGTGGCAGTAGTAGGTTTACTGCATGTTTGCTGTCCTGTCCAGCAAGTGCAGCAACACTCTTTGTAGAAATAGCAGGCACAACCTTTTTCCATTTCTACTGAACTTTTGTGTGGTTATACCTTGAAGCTTTCACAGCTTGCACCTCTGCTTTTTCTCCTCAGATGCTTGGAAGCAGATCTGAGATGCTATCTTAGCAAGTGTCAACACTTCAGTCTGCAGATTGAGATTATTTCCTGTGCAAAGGAACTAAATCCTACAGCTGCTTTCACTTGTGACATTTTGTTTGCAGAGAATGTAGTCTGAACAGGTTCAACCCACCCTTCATCGATTGATGGTTTGTGGATAACGTGGTTGGTTGTCAGCTGTATTTGTAATTCTCACTTAGGCACTAGAAAGTGTCTTATGCTTTGTTCCAGTGAGCTCTGTGAGCACACTTTTGAAAGTTTTTATGCAAATGTTGTAGATGGCTTCCAAGATTAACACTTTGTTGTATTTGGCTCTCCTTTTCATGAGCCAAGATTAAACAGTACATACACAATGGTAAGGAGAACAGGATGTGAAAAGTTGCCTTATATTGTGGGGCAAACTGTGATTGATTGTCTAATGTTTTTTATTGTGGAAAGGCCTTCACGGCAATTACTACATGGTAGTTCTTTTGGGGATGTTAGAATTGTTGAACCAATGCAAGCACACAAAATAGTAAATATGGGTTACAAATTGCCTAATTAAATAGTGACTAGTGTGGCCTGCAGCATTGGAACTTGAGACCCAACTAATTAGAATTAGAATTTTTACTGAATTTCCAATGACAGATTACTCAAAATTCAATATCTTTTTCACCTTAGTTCAATTTGTTTTTGAAATCACCTTCATAAAATCTTATTCATTGAGCACTTTCCAACAATATCAAATGTGCAACCCAATTTTTCTTTGAAATTTTGTTTTGATTTTATGGAATTTCCAATTAAAGTTTTGATTCAATATTCAATACCTCTCAAACTGTAGATCTAAACATTACAAAATCACCGCAAAATGCACCTCTACTTATGAATCCCAATCTGAATTGCCTTTTGCCAATTTGTACAGATTAAGGCTTCTCTAACACATTAAATGATTCAATAATATCCTTGAAATTTCACCAATACATTATCTATTTTCTAGGAGGGGAGCAACAAAGGAGGAGGAAGCTAGATCAACCTATGGCTTTTTAAGATCCATTTGGCATTATATTTTGTAAATGCGGTTGGAAAGGTGGGAGGAGGCTTGTTTATATCAAACAAATACTATTTAAGAAGAGCAGATCAAATTGTGGATGATATGAAAGAATGGAACTACAAACAATGATCAACACACATGCCACATGTGTTCATCAACACCCAAAAAAAAGTTTTGTTCAAGTATGTGTAAATATTAAAAATTATTCTGTTGCACTGATTTTTATTTTTTTGGCGACAAGTTTATGCTATTTTTGTGTATGAAATTGAGAAGAGTGTGTTTTTTCAATAAACAAATTGCCACATTTGTGAAACAAAAAAAATGAAGTCAACAACATTGGTTCATTATGCATTATATTTATTTGTCTATATGTGATACATATTTTTAAATGTGTTTGATTGTAAGTTCATGAGTGTTATATCTAAAGGTGCCTATCTTTCCAATGCTTTTGATGATTATACTTATATGATTTTTAGAAGATGAAGGATTTTGAGTTGGATCATTATTGGTAAGTTCCAAAAGTATAATTCATCTCTTAGACTGGGTCAACACCCCAAACAAGGTTAGGTTTGGCTCCCCGCGCAAGTACCCTTACTGGGTTGGTTTGGGTTAGGTTAAGGAACATCCAACATGCCCTAGTGATGAATTGAATAAAAAACAAGGTGTAGCCTAAGTCATTCGTCATGATGCAGGGCATCCATGAGTCCCCCTACTAGTTGGAGTACTTGCTTGCTCCTAGTCATTCAAGATAGTGAGAGTGTTTTTTTAATGAAATTTTGTTTGTAGCCAAAGTGGCAAATCATCCATAGTAAATTGTAAAAAAAGTGGCAATCATCCCTAGGAAGATTCAGCTAAATCTGGCTATAAACCAGAAATAAAATATGAATTTTTTAATTTAATCATCCTTCTATATTTTGGGCTACAAATTGAAAACCAAGTATACAAATCTGGCAATTTTTTCATTTAATTTTTTTCACTTATGGCGACTGAAAACCTGCAAAATCACTTAATTTTCTTTTCCTTTTCTTAATTTTTCTTTCTGGTGAAATTTCGCCAGTAGAAAAACCACTGGATAGGTACTGGGCTATTGCCATGCTGACATGATCCACATGATAGTGACTATATAGTACCTTGGCAAGTTGGTACGCTACTTATATAATTTATAAAATGCTGGAAATGTCAAAAAATACTTTTTTCCAGAGAAATTTTTTGTGTGAAGGGAAAGTAAAGAATATACAGGAAAATACAGGAGTATTATATTTTGCACATGAAATCTTCAAAATTAATTAAATATTTGATGGACATGTGTTGAAGCCTGGCTTGTACTAACATATGTTGTTCCAGACTGATGCCACTTGGTTCTTAGATGTGCTGGGCAGGTATGTTGTATGTTTGTTACCCAAATACACCCAGAAATAAACACTCTAATATATTTTCTGCTACTCCATTTATTGCCTTAGTTGATAAAAATGTCAGATTTCTCCCTTTTTCTACCCTATCCAGTTGGTTAAATTTGTTGTTTTACTGTATTGGGGGCTAGGTGACCCTTTTGAGGTGCAATTTCACATGTTGCAGTGTATTCATATGATGGATTTGTTGGCCGTGCCTCAGTAGGCAAGGATAGTGTGTTTAGATTCATTATGGAGTATAGTAGCTTAAGGGATTTTGGACCCCAGGTAATAGGTTTATTTTTATACAAGAGTTTTTGAAAGATGATATTTTGACTTGTGTTTGAAACTTGAGATTAGTTATAGAGTTATAATATCTTAAAGGATTTTGGTTTCTTTTAGAGGACTTTTGGAAGATTACATTTTGCATGGTGAAATACTTGAGTTTCCGTAATTGTTCTTTTGCCTTAAGATACTGTTTGATGTAAATGGCAAGGCCACAGTGTGACACACCCCTTGTTTGAGCTATGGCGATTAATTAGTAAATTGTCTTGTTACATGAAATTCCTTGAAAAAGGTTGTTATCAGTTTTGGTTGATTTTTTTGAGAACCATTGGATCTGGACCTCACACAATATTTGAAAATTGAACGAGTTCTATAAAATAAAGATAACCAACCAGGGCATCAAACTTTTGAAAAAAAAAGCTCCACCAGTTCTTTACATGCCCATTCTCACAAATTTCTCACCAGTTGGCTCTCAAAGAAAGTTCTCACAAGCAAATATAAATATATTAAATTAATTACCCCAAAAAGGTAAAAATAACCCAACAAAGGTTGGTAATCAAAGAGCCTTTTAGTACAAAGCAAACCTGATGATAGATTTTTTCATTGTTGATAATCATGCAACAAATCGCTCATTAGTTGACTCTTGCGTTTGGAGATTTTGAAGTACTTGAGTGATTGTGAGTAATATGTTGTTAAAAAATGGATAAATATGAAAAAAAAATCAGGATATGTCTGGTCAATGTTCACAAAGTTGTGTTTGGTAAGGGGCATATTTGGTCCAAGGTTTTTTTTTTTCAATTTTGTGATGTAGCTGAAGTGGCAATCATCCATAAGATAATTTAGTCAAATTTGGCTACAAACAAAATCTGAAGTAGAAAAAAATCAGAATGCTTCTCTTTTCTTGGCTACCTACTGGAACTTATCAAAAAAAGTCTGGCAATTGGGAAACTTTTTGTTCTTTGAAACCTGGTGGATTAGGAAACTTTTTTTTTTCAAAATCTGGCGAATTTGGGCTATTTTTTCCATGGACAATCCTTTGTATAGGAAGGGATTCATATTTTTCAGGTTGAAATTTGGCAAAATTTTCGCCCCCAAAAAAAAATCACTGATTTGGTTGGCTTGGTCACTCAAGTAGCGAGCAACTAATTGGTAATACTGTCATGAGTCATATGCTCCTATTTTGGTTGGGGTGAACTTATTTGGGGAACCTTAATACAAATGTGTCTTGCAATTGCAAATAATCCTTTTGTATTACAAGTATGACTTTAATTTTCATAAGTGTTTTTATTTTCAATTTCCCAATGGAGTCAAGGTGACGGCCATCCCTAGGTAGATTTTGATGTAACTGGCAACACTATTTCAAGGAACTCTTACATAAATAAATAAATAAATAACTCTTAAAACTGTAGCCAGTAAACATAAACATTAATGAAAACTTTTGATTTTGGTCTCTCCTAGTTTTCTTAACCTTTGATTGTGGTTTCGGCCTATTTTTGTACCTTGATGCAACTCCAGCACAGTTCTAAGCAGGTTTGATAAGTTACTATGTCTTTCAAATCCAATGTGGTTTCGAACCAGTCCAATTCCACACTTACTTTACACTTAGGTAGTCTAGTGACATAAATTGTTTGATGTTTTCAAAGACACTGTAACCAATGGTTCTGTACATTATGATGATTTTGTGACCAGCAAATCTTTGGAACTTGTGACCAGCAAATACTTGCAACTTGTGACCTGTTTTCACCAGAGAATGCATCCATGGCAGTGAAAACCACCCTCACTTCACTGCCCTTAATTTCACCACCCTTCATTTGAGCTCCCATGTGATTTTTTGAATCAATTTTTTTTTCAAAAAATCCCATGGGTGTTGTGGAAGGGTGCCTTGGCTATTGGGAGAGGGACAACAACTGCCATGGCTATTATGACATGCGCATCATTGAGTGACCACCAAAACTATGTCTGGCCCCTCCAAAAGCTGGTGTAGAATCTTGGCGAATCAGGTCAAAAAAAGTCTAAATTTGGCAATCTGAAACCCAGAAAAGCAAAAGATTTGTTGTCAGTTTGAAAAAAAACCATTCACCAATGTGCCAAATTTGGCAACCAAAATAAAATTTTAAAAATGCTGCTTGTGACTATTAACAAATCAAACACCAGACCAACACTGGCACACACAAAGGTACACACTACTACACACACATGTTCTTGGCTGTGTGAGGAATTGATCATCTTATCACTGTCCCCTTTACTCCATTTGCACACACATCACATGTTCTTGGCTGTGCAAGGAACTGATCATTTTAACATCATCAGACAAACCCACTCAAACCTCCATTCTCTAGGCTGTGTGCTTTCAAGTCAAGCTCATGGACCTGGTCAGCCTACCTTGCATGGCACTTTTGTTACCTTTTCAATCAACTCTGCTCTTTAATTAGGTATTCTTTTTGTGTTGCTGAAGCCAGGGCTGGGCGCCCCTTGTTGAATGGATAGGTAAGTAATCTATCCAATCCACCCTTCAAGATGGAGCAATATTCAAAACCTTCCCAGTGTAAAATTGTTTGTTCCTTCCAAACTTGTAATGTAGCATGAGTTGCTATTATCTTCACAAGATAATTTAGCCAATTTTGGCTTTTAAAAAAATGAAGATAAAATCATTTAAGTGTCTATGTATATTGTTGGCTACCTATTGAAACCTGTTCTAAAATCTTGTGACTTTCTTTTATGAAGAAATTCTCAATATCTGGCTATCAGAAACCCTGAAACACCCCTTCTTCTTTTTTTAATTTCTGAAAATTTTTGCCAAGAAAAAAAAAGAAGAACACTGCATTTTTTTGATTTAACAAAAGATTAGATTGGGTAAGCTTTTAAATATGTAGCCATCATTGAGTGTCAACAACCAAAGAGAGCCCACAGCTGATTAAAGTTGAAAGCCAATGGTTTATGGAAGAGTTTCCTAATCACTCAAATTTTGGTCCATTTCAAATAGTCAATTACTCAAAGGTAAACCACTGGTGTTCCCAAAGAAAAGCCAAAGTTTCCTAACAGCCTTTTTCCATTAGCCATGAGATTTATATCTGTTTTGGAAGTTCCCAATTTGCTTTCAATTTCCCCAATGGCATTTGTGGCATCTCTAGTGATGTTCCCAAGCCATACTCTAGAAAATCTATCTATGGTGCAAGGTAGTTTGTTTGTAAGTCAAGTTAAGATCTCCCAAACCATGACGCCTTTTGCCATGCTCTCTAATGGAAAGCCCTCAATGAGTAGGGGTGCACCAAGTTGGTTTCATAATGTTTTGACCTAAGGTGGAGAAGGTATTGTATTGAATATTGAACAATATTTTCACTGAAGATTCATTTAGCTCAAAACTAAGAAATATTGGGCAATTTGGGTGTGTTGTCATGTTGTTGGAAAACCCTCAATGCTTAGGATTTAATTTTGAAAATTTTAGACCTAATGTGTGGGAGATATTGAATTTTGAAAAAAAAATTGGTCACTGGAATTCCAATTAAATAAAAAAATGGTTTTGGAAGGAAAATTTAGTGGGGTTATCAGTTCACACTTGGGCCAATGGCACATGTTACAATAATTTGAATGATAGCAAGTAGTATTCTTTCCCAACTGCATAGTGAAATAGTTACGTTTTGTTTTAGTCTGGAGAGAAAGCCAGGGATTGGGGTGGAAGGCCAGACTGAACCAGCACCTGCCAGGGCACCATCCTCTGGATGCCCCTCATGACTCAGATGTGGATGAACTTGAACTGAGTCAATGTCTGGTTTCACCTCGGTAACCCAATGCTCAAAAAATAGGTCCTATATCCAGGTAATTAGGTATGAAAATAGGTAATTACTAAGTAAGTGGATGGTTTATATCAGTGTTGCCATCCATACCAGTGTTGCCCAATTCTTAAGGTTTTTAAAAGACCAATCAGTTTCAGTTTCTAAATTGTCATATAAATCAAGAACTGTCAGTTTTGGTTCTTTTAACACCTTCAGAAATCAAAACCCATGGATTCCAGATCTGAGTCAATTTATTTTTTATTGCTGGTTCTAGGCTAATGTCAGCTCAGTTCTTGTGATGATTCTTCACTCCTCCAACAAGAACCACAAAATTGATTCTTGGGACAATTCTTGAACTCCAAAGAATGGTCAATTTGAGTTTCAAGAATCAAAATCAAAACCGTAGAATCAGAACTGAGCAACACTGGTTTATACCAGTGCATGAACCAGTGTTGTGCAGTTCTTCCTTTTAGAGAGAACCTCTGGTCCAGTTTTGACATTAAAAAATTTATGTGGAGGTTCTTCGGGTAAGGGTTTGAACCTGGTTCTTTCAAATTTTGAACCCTTTGGTTCCAGTTTTATCACCTTTTTTTCAAATTCAAGAACCTTCAGGCTGGTTTTTGAACCGGGTCCGGTTTCATGTACACATTGCACATTCTTTCTATGCTAAACATTATGTGGGTACAAAGTTTTATAACAAATTAAAACAGGGGTCTATGTGAGCATAGAGTTGAACAACTACTTAAAGTTAATATTTAATTATAAATTTCAGTATATTTACTAACTTTTTAATATACATATCCTGACACTGTTTTCAAAAATATTTTTTCATGGTTAGATCCTGAACCAGAACTGTAAGAAAACATTTTCTCCACAGTTCTTATGCTGGTTCCAACAAAATAATGTCAACTCGAGTCCGGGTCACAAGAACCTGACCCTGAACCCCCGGTTACTACCCTCAGAACCGGGTACCCGCGCCACACTGGTTTATACATACCTAAGAGCTGTTTTTACTATCTAGTAATAACCTGCTGGTTACCTTAGCAAGTTGTTATTGAGTAGTAAAGGACTAACCACCACAATTAGCTAGGGAACTGGAACCCAGCATTAAACTGTTTCCTGACCACTTACCATCCATCTTGCATGGTGAGGTGGTGGTGGGTGCTGGTTCCTTATCGGCAGCAGCCTGGGTGCTTCTAAATTTTTTTAATATGACATCCTTAGAGCATCTCCAACGGTGCCCAGTATGTGACTCCAGACAGTAGAATTTATTGCCAAAAAGTCAAAATGTGCCGGTTTAGCTCAGGAAATTGATTTTTCTGCACCAAATTCGTGCAGCTTGCCGTGGCTGGTAAAAGGCACAACACAGTTGTGTACCTCCCAAAAAGAGTGTAATAAATTGCACCTGACTGCGGCTCAGTATTTCTGATTGGTCGATCACAATGTTTGGTCCAAGTGGTTTGCTATTAGTAGTCCCCCATGTATATGCAGTTCCAATTTCAGTTTTATTGGTGGGGTTGCCAAAAAAAGAAATAGCTAAACTTAGACATTCAATTTTACTATCCAGAGTTACATACTGAGCACTCTTGGGGATGCTCTTAGACAAAATAGGTGTACAAGTCCAATAAGAGCCCTCAGTAGAGAGGGTCAGGATGAACCTGCACCTCACGGGAACCTTCATCTTATTGAGTGAGGCCTCTAGTGGCTACATTTAACTCAGGAATGTTCAATTCATGGGCCTTATAGACCACAGAAAAAAGTGGGGGCTTTTATTGTGGTACCAGTGGAAGAACATAGTTTGAGTGATCACTATTAAATGCACTAGCCACAATAGCCATGGCATAAGCTGTCCCTGAACCAATAGCCAGGCGACCTTTCCATAACACCCATGGAACTTCTTCTTCTTCTTTTTGATTTTTATTTTTCCACCCCAAGGAAGGACCCATCCATGGTGGTGAAAACCACTGCCCTTTCTTTCACCACCCTTGGTTTCACTGCCCTTCGTGTATCCTCTCATGTGGTGATTTTTTAAAATTTATAAAAAGGGTCCCATGGGTGTTGTGGAAGGCTTCCCTGGCTATGGGGGGAGGGGCAGCAGCTACCATGATTATTGTGGGCAGCCCATTTAGTAGTGATCACCCAAATTTCTTCACCTTACCAGTGTAGGAGTAGGCACTAGGGAGCTTGCCCTGGCCCCAACCCTAGCCTTGGTTGGGGCAAGCTCCTGAGCCGACTTTTCATTGCCTATTGCATTGTCATTGAATGACACAAAATGAGGTAAGTAAAGCCCTAGGTTGCAGGCTTTACCAGCACAATAAGGGCCCACAAGAGACAGAGACCAGAACAGGCCCAATTCCAGTTAAGCCTGCAGCCAACAGTTTTACCGTGCATAAAGAGTAACGACCGCACATGATTTTATTTTTTATTTTTTAATTTCATGATACCCATCAGGTATTGCAGGAAAAAAAAAAGGGCAAAAGCGGGCATTTCAAAAACATAATACCTGCTGACCCTATGGGCATTTTTAAAAATGTAATGCATGTTGCTGCAAAGCATTAGGCTACACTTTTTCGAAGGAGCAAGAATTACATTTTTCAAAGCATCTGCCCTTTGATGTGCAGGAAAAAATTACGTGCTGTAAGGTGCCCTCCAACTACACTAGAAAAATCCTACAAGATTTTGGAATCCGTGGCACACTTTTAAAACCCTAAACTACAGGGAAGTTAGCTGGGGAAGAACAACCCACTACAAAAAGGTGTCTTGTTCACACACCATCCATCCATGGAGGCGTGTTCATGTGTGCCGGTTCACTCTGGCAGGGTGAACCAGCACCTACTGCCCAGGTATGGCTACATCTGCCAATCTTGCTAGTTTGAGCTTTGAAGCTTTGAGAGAGAGAGAGAGAGAGATGTGCTTCTCTTGTTCTGAGTTGAACTCTTTTCAAATTTGTAAGCATAGGTACTGTTTCTCTGGAGTTTTGTCAACCAATTTGAAATTAGTTTTGAACATGTTACAAATATAGAATGGATTTTGATCCATCCGCAGTTGTTTTTTAGAAGTTGAATGCTTGAGGACGCCACAATTAACCCAGACATATTTAAGTAGTTATGTTGCCCCGTTGGTGAACGTTCCTAGAATTGTAGAATTGTGAGACTACATGAACTTTGCATGATGCCACATTGCATGGGTAATGGGTAGAGCCATTAAAATAAAGGAATAAGTAATGCTCGGAACAACATATTTTAGAAATGATATATCATGAAATGTTTTTTAAAGTGGTGAAATATGGCCTAATTTCTATCATTACATTGGTTTGACGAACATTACACATAAAATTTGGGGAGGTTTGTTTTCGAAAGCAAAATCAGCATATGGCTATAAAACATGTCTTCATCCTTGTTTGACAAACTCAAGGTATTTACTTACACTTTTTGATATGGATAACTAATGGTTCAAAGTGGGACTAGTTGCTTGGGTGAACCAACACCTACAATGGAATTTTCACCTTCTTCAACGAGGCCTTTACACCTTGGGCATCAGCTTAAAACTTACTTGGTTTTCCATGATTTCACATGAATGATTACAATATGGACAAAAAGGGTTTCCTACCATTTATATGATATTAAAAGGTTATGAAACTTTTAAATTTTATTTCCTTTATTTTTATGGGACGTTCAAATATTTTATAAGCATTTTAGACACAAATTTCAAAAACCTATAACCTTCCACTATGCCAAAAACATCAATATACAATGACATTCATTACTATGTTTATAATTGCAAATGACACAAGTGATTACAAGATTATTTAGTCAAATGAAACTTGTCACTTGGACTTTTAGTCGTTGATTGTGAATGCAATCATAAATATTTTGCAACTATCTTTTGTGACAATCTCTACTTACATGATGTAGTCATGATTTCCATGATTACAACATTGAAAAACATACATACATTACATTATGTGGTTCCATTTTTATCATTGGATCAACATTTATAATGATAATGATAATATAATAATAAATCTTTTGTCGTCCTTACATGTGATAATTTGCAACCATATCCAAGATGCCATGTGTCATAGTTGGAAGGGTTTTGAAATTTATTACAAGTTAAATTGGTTTTTAATTGTTCTCTAACATGCATTTGATATATAAATATGTGGTAATTTTTCCTAATAAAAAGTTTCCCTATCCATCTCTTGGATGTGACATCTGTCCTTTAAGGATTAAGGTTACATATTTAAGGTTAGTGTTTAAGGTCTACATCCTAGGCTTAACACATGTCATTTTAGGGTTAAAATTTGAGGTCTATAGCCTAAGGTTTAGTTCCTAGTTCTAACATAAGTCATTTTAAAGTTTGGGTTCAAGGTCCAAAGCTTAAGGTGTAGATTTTTAATCTCACACATCATTTTTAAGGTTAGGGTTTTATAGTCTAAAACCTAAAGCCTAGGATTGTGGTTAAGCTATAATAAATTAGATGTTTGGAAAAAGGGTTAGGGTTTTGCCTAGGTTGTAAGGTTCTCCTACTCCTTGAAGGAATGTCAACATTCATATTGAACATTAAATGGTCAAAAACACCCCAAATTACTTCTTACGATGCAAGAATTTGGCATGAATCAAATATGACAATTACAACATAATTAATGACATACAAAATTCTACTTGTGATTATTTACAAACAAAAGACATCTACTTACATATTTAATCTAGTTGCAAGCTTCACAATGCAAAGCCATGTCCATTTCATAACTACACTACATATATTTTCACTTCGCGACCACATAACACAAAATTTCTTATACACTCATAATACAATCATTCTAACCAAGGTGTTCACTTAGCTTTAAAATTTTCAAATTTAAAGGTAGTTATTTGTTACCCCACCCATCAAAAACACGTTGTTACTAATAATGCATGCTATGAAAGCTCGTAGGTTAAATACCCACATCTTGAATAATTAGAATGTGGTATGCATTAAAATAATAACATGCTAATATGAGTAACAATAGCCACAAACCTATTGGATTTAATGATAATGACAGTTAAATTTTATATGGAAAGTGGCATGGCTAAATTTTAGAAAGATATTCATAATAGTGTACTTGTCAATTTCTCACATTCTCTTCTTACATTCCTACAGTGATGTTCCCAGTTACCTAACATTTTAAAAGGTATATTTACAAACCCTACAACAATTTTTCATTTTGTTTTATTACAATAGTAGTTTCACATTGAATTGGTTAAAACGATTGAAATATCTTTTGTCATTTTATTTTTTATTGTATTAAAAATTATCATATCTAACCACTAGAATATTAATCACATGTGTTTTGTTGACAAGTTCATGTTGTAGTTATGTTAAACTTGATTGCCTTGAAAATGGTTATAATGATTTGATTTATTTCAAGAGGACAATGACATGTAATTGAATGATGTGGTGAAATATTCAAATATTTTGCTGACATGGCAAAATATGCTTATGTTGTCAAAAACATATTTTGCCACATTGGAAATGTCTATCAGAGAATACTCTTGTGACATGGTAAGAATATACTTTAAAATATTTTCTCTTGTTCATGTTCACAAGCTCACACTCATGTTCATAGGTTCATGAAGATTCTCCCCAATCATTGTCAAATGTAATAAGCTTATGACAATGGAGGCCCAAACACTTATTGATTCTGGCACATCAACTTGTTTCATTGACAAGGAGTTAGTGTAGCAATATAAGTTACTTCTAATGGAAAAGAACACATTAATATCAATTGAAGTCATTAATGGTTGGAGTTTTTCATCAAGACCAATTACTCATGTAACCAATGCATTAGATCTTACCATTGGTTCTCACACCAGCAATGTTGTTTTTAATGTCATTTCATTTCCAAGAAATCATGTCATCATTAGATTGTTTTAGCTTGCTTTACAGAATCCACAAGTGGATTAGCATACAAAGAGTCTTCATTTTGAAAACGCCATAGCACAAAGCCTTGGAATGTGAAACCCTTTGTCATAAGCATGCATGGAAAAAATCAAGATAGGGTATGTCATGTAACTAAAAAAAAGCATGGGGATGAATGCATGTAAAATTTGAAGCAAAAGGAAGACCTTGGTAGTACAAGAAGGCCTAGGTGCCCCAAGCCTTTGTTGGAGCAAAAGTTTTAATGTAGGCTGCCAAGAAAAGATATGCATTCTTAATGTAAACACCTTGCCCAAACATTGACCATATGATTGCACCATTGGTCTTAAGGAAGGAACATAACTTCCATTCGCACTGATCTACAATTTGTCACAAGACGAACTTGCAACTATTTGTGAATATATTGACAAGAATCTCAATAAGGGGTTCATTTGACATTCCAAATCTCCATCTAGTGCCCTATCTTCTTTGTAAAAAAGAAAGATGGTGTTTTACAAATGTGTGTCGATTATCGTGGACTGAACAACTCACAATAAAAATTAATACCTTTTGCCCCTAATCAAGTAGGTTGTTAATTAGTTAAATCATGTTAAAATGTACACCAAGATTGATTTATGTGGAAAATACAACTTAGTGCACATTTGAGAAGGTGATGAATGGAATATGGTGTTTAGAATTTGTTACAACCATTTTGAAAACGTTGTGATGCCATTTGGCCTTACCAATGCGCCTGTTGTTTTATAATATTTGATGAAGGATGTCTTTCATGAGTACATGGATGATTTTGTGGTTTGCTTCATCGATGACATCTTCATTTTGTCAAAAAACATGGAGGACCATGAATGCCATGTACATCTTGTTTTGGAAAAGCTTCAAAAAATTGAACTTTATGCCAAATTGGAGAAATGTGAATTCCATCTGAATTTGAATTTGACTTTTAAAGGAAGGATCAACCTTTTTTTAGGGAGTTGAAGTTAATAATGCCTTTCAATCTTTGAATTTTTTTTCACGATTGCCCCACTTTTGATTCATGTAAACCTTTTCAACCATTTTATTTGTGAGATGGACATTTTCAGCATTACATTGTGTCATACTGTCACAACTTGGAGAAGACGATCTTTTTCATCCCATTGGCTTCCATTATTGTAAGTTTTCTCTTGTGGAAATTAATTATGATATTCATGATAAATAACTTTTACATTGTGAATGCCTTTGAAGAGTGGCATTATTTGCCTTAAGGAATTCAATATGAAATCACTATGTATTTAGACCATAAAAACTTATAGTATTTCATGACAATTCGTGTTTTGAATCAACCCCAAGTTCAGTGGGCATTTTCCTTATTTTGATTTCACTTTGTCATCACGTATCACCTTAGGTGCCAATAATGGAAACTTGATGTGTTGTCCTGTCACTTGTACCTCGTGTTAAGGAGGGAGATGTAGCTTACAAGTAACAATGTGATGTTATTTTCAAGCTTGAACATTTTTGACTTAAACATTATCGATAGTTCTTGATGACACAATGTTTTTTAGTCAAATTCATGAAAATTTGAAGAAACACCTACTTGTTATTGGCATTCAAGGCCAATTAAGGAATCATCATCAAGTCCAAGATTTCTTTGATGATCATTTCAAGTTCGAATTTCAAGATGGTCTATTATATTGTGATGGTCTTTTGTATGTTCCCGATGACCCTATGAAGCTTTAAGTTCTTTAGGCTAGGCATGACACTTTGGTTATAGGCCATTTTTGATTCAACACAACCATGGAGTCAGTGTCTCAAGGTTATTGGTGGCCACAACTTTGGAAATATGTGAAGGAGTTTGTTGGATTTTGCAATGTTTATGTTTAAACAAAGAATCCTTGTCATTGCCCTCATGGTCTTTTTCAACCATTGCCAATCCTTGCATCCCCGTGGTTTTCAATTTCCATGAACTTCATCACCAATTTTCCACCTTCTGATTCTTATGATTCCATCCTTGTGGTGGTTGACTATTTAATGAAAATGATTCATTTCATTCCTTGTGCCAAAACAATAACTAGTGAAATAACAACCAAGTTATTCCTTGATCATGTTTTTCGATATCACAATCTTCCCAAGGATATCATTTTTGATCATGGACTTCAATTTGCATTTAAGTTCTAGAAGCGATTATTTAAGGTTTTAGGTGTGAAGGTGAAGTTGTCATCATCTTTCCACCCCCCAAATGGATGGTTAAATAATATAGGTCAATCAAGTTTTAGAATAGGGCAAGCATCTTGTGTTGTAGTGGACTAAGGTTCAAATCCCCCACAAGTTGCTTTAGTTTAGGAATGTGTATGCTCTCATGTGAGTGGAAAAACTTTATAATCATTTAGATTTTGAACATGCATAACCTTTGTAGGTACTCATAGTTACTTTGAATTTAAAAACCAACAAATTCATATCCATTGAAAGAACAAAATTGAACTTGAATCCATATTTGCCTTGACAAATAAATTGTTGAAATTTTTTGATGCATATTCGTTTGATAATGTATTTTTTCAAAATATACATTATCGATATCCTGGACTAAACAACCTTAAAATGTGGTATCAGACCAACACTGGTTGGGACTTTGGACCTTGCCATGATGAGTTTGTATGATCTGGAACGTTTCGATGACATAGGGATAATGATGAAGTAAGATTGGAACAATAAACTGGCCCCGCGCTCATGTCAGTTTCTAGGTTTTTCGATGACTCAGAATCAGCAGTACAAAATGGGCTGGAACTTTGTTTTCAAGAAGGTGTTACCTAAGCGGCCAACTGTGGATGACGATCCCCATCTTGTAGAAGAGATGTAAATGAGTCAGGAGGACGAGACACGCTACACCAGCAATGAGTAAACAAAAACCTTTTTTGCTCACTTTTTTGGCTGTGGCTGGGGACAAGAAGTAAATACAACAAGACATCCATGTTCGGTGTGTGAGCAGCAAAAACAAACGTCGTCGTAGCAGAAGTTGCGTGGCGCCCAGCCCAGCTCTACACGTCCCCCACACACTGGCCCACTTTTGGCATGTTGTGAACCCCCGGGTATTTATGATTGGCGCTTAACAATATTCTCCCTATCCACCAGGATTGTGTGCCTTTCATATACACCAGGTCCATTCTGGTAGGGTATTAGGCCTTTTGGCATTTGTGCCGAGACATCCATCCACCATGGAGATTATTAGCAAAGAAGCTGTGAAGATGAGAATCAAAGGACCCCAAGGTTGTCATAGCTAATAACTGTAAGGAAATTATTAATTATTTTGGTGACCAAAAATATGATGAAGTTTTTCCATCTTTAATTTCCAAGTGGTGTTTTTTTTATTTGTTTTATTTTGAAGTTAGCTATTTTAGCAATTAATGAAATCGGTTGCTCATTAGGGAATCAGAAATATATATATATATATATATACACACACACATGCATTCATAACATCAAGGATAAAGAGCCAATTGTGGCATATTGTTGTTGGTACCAAGAACCTCTTTGCTTTTGCACACCTAAGTAGGCTATACTTCAATAATGTCTGGAGTTGCCAAGGCGAAAAAAAAAGTAGGGAAAGTTTTGGGATGTTGAACAGTCACAAAATGAGTACAAGAAAAGCAACACATGGCTTGAACTGGTAAAGAGGGTTTGTGAGATGGGGGAGTACTGTTCTTTAGACACATTGCAAGTTGCAACCCTTGTCAGTGCAAATAACCATGGAAAGAAAAAACAACAGGATGCAATCTTTTCGCAAGGCTCTGGAAATTGGGGAATTTGGGCAAACTTCATATTGGATGTAATCACCAATTCAATTCTATGAGCTCAATTTCTTCAGACCAGGGGTCCACTTAATAACAAAGTCTTGACAAGCCCAAGCCCAAATTCTGCAAACGTTGGTCCAGTTAGTACTTAACAAAGTCTTGACAAGTCCAAGCTCCTCTAACATTGGTCCAGTTAATACTTAACAAAGTCTTTACAAGTCCAATTTCTGGAATTCTCCGGTCCAGCTCCTAACAAAGTCTTTTACTGAAACAAGGGTGGTCCAAGGCCTAAATATAGAACAATAAATGTAACCAACTTGGTAGGGGTAGAGTATGGATCCCCATAAACCAGGTATGGATCAGTGTTAGGAGATTGCCAGGTTTGTAGGGTTAGAACTTAGAACCACCAGTTTTGGTCAGTAAAAGCCAAAGTAAATTAGAATCTGATCATTGGAACTGGTTCTAGAACCAAAGCCAGAATTAATGACTTTCAATAAACAGATCCAGAACTGGATTGCTGGTTCCATTTCTGTGTGAAACTGGAACCAAGATTTTTGAAAAAAGAAAAAAATTGAAAAAAGAAGGAGACTGGAACTGGGTGCTAACCAGAAGTTAATCACTGGTTTGAATCCAGGTTACCTGGAACTGGACCAATCTGATTTTCAGAACCAAAACGAGAACGGAAAACCAGAATTTTTTTTGAAGAACCGAACACAGAACCAAATTCCCAGGTCCACTTATGTCTGGAACTGGAACCATTCTAATTTAAATTTTAGAACCGGAACCAGAGGTTGTCCATAAATTAAAGAACCGCCCAACACGGGTATTGATTGATCCAGATAGACCAACACCGATTGGTCTCATATGCCCAACTCAGAGTTGGTTGGGCATACACTTTTGATACCCGGAATCAGACCCCCAGCATAAACAACTGTAGTGTCTTGGAACCCATAAGGAAAAGATATCCTTACACCACACCAGCAGCAGCCGGTACTTAGGTGTTTGCCTTTTGTATGAGTAAAAGATAAACATCTCTCTCCAGTCAACGGAAATACTTTGACTGGGGAGCCGAGCAAGCAAATGTTCCTGTTGACTCGACAACAGAGACGAGAGAGAGAGAGAGAGAGTTGTGGAGGCGACGATTGGTGATCAGATGCACTCATAATTTTCACTCCAGTGGCATGCATTCTAGGCACTCATTTCGCGTGTTCTTTGTTAAATTTTTGTTTTTTTTTGTGGGAAGTTTTGTTTGATTGTTGGCTGTGGAATTTGTTCTCCAGTTGCGAATTGCCATCAGGAACTGTGTGTGTGTGTGTGATAGAGAGAGAGAGGAGGGGGAGAGGGAGAAGGAGGATCACTGTGGACCTGGGTTGATTTCGGAAGAGTTGAGATTTCGAGCTTTTCAACGTTATCAGAAATCCTGCGCGACGAAGGCAAGGAGTAGGAGAAGGAGGAGCAAAGAGGGGGTGAAGATTATTATTATATGTTGAAGGGGGGTTGTCGATTTTGAAAGAGTTGGGAATTTGGAGAAGTATTGACGCGGAACGAGGAAGAATATGTCAGGTCCTATGGTCATGGATATGTCGGATGGAGTAGAGGAAGTTGGGGGAAGAGGACGGAGTGGTGGCGCTCTGGCGGTGAACAGAGCTTCCAGCAAAATAGCCAAGGGGTTACGGCGGCCAGTGGCGCAACCTCGACCAGCACCCCAGATATATAAGACTGAGCCCCATGATTTTAGGTCTCTGGTACAACAGCTGACAGGTACCAGCAGCTCATCATCCTCCTCCTCAGGAGCTCTGGAGTCCGGCCCTCCTGCACCAACTAAGCCTGCTGTCTCGCGCTTGCAAAAGATTGCCCCACCGCCGTTGCGGCCCACTTTCGCATATCCCTCTTTCTCTCACCAACAACAACTCCAAAGTGCTGCAGCACCCCCCTTACTATCCTCAGCCACGACGGCTCCAGGTTTCAGTCCTTTTCCTTTTGGAGGTTTCCCCCCTCTTTCTTCCCAAAGGTTTTCGCCGTTTCCAGTATCTCCTCTGTCCTTTTCTCCTCTACCAGCCTTGACTCCAAGTGACCAAGTATGGGCAAGTTCCTTGAGCTCCTTGGAGTCTCCGAAAGCTGGGGTGCAGCAACAGCAGCAGTTTGTAGAAAGTGTGGGTGCAGAGAAAGGGAACATCTTAAGACAGGAATCTATGGAACCGAATGCTCTTGTCCCTGTTCAACCAGCTTCACGGTTCCCTGCTCCTTTGTCTCCCAAATTTGCCATTCCCTTTGGGCTGCCCAGTCCCACAGGCTTGGGGGGCTTCGGTATGTTCAGCATGAGCTCTAATTTCTCACCCACAGCAGCTTTTGCAATGGATGCCACTTTCAGTTTTCCAGAGCCAGACATAAGTATGTCAGGCCCAACTATGCCTTGATATTTGTTTTGATCTTTGGCTATCATCAACATCATCATCATCCCGACGAGAAGAATTGGATTTGAATTTGCTCTGCTCGTTTTCTGCACCCAACAATCTTTCAACATTTGCTAACCATTCAAGAATCTCAAGCTGGGGAAACCAGGTACAATCATTTCAGGGTTTAAGCAGACATGTTCTATTCATGAACTGCATCAATAGAAACCTCCTCACCTGAGCTGGTCAAAGCTTTGGAAGTGTGGCACTGACGGGTTTGCTGTGTATAGGAGGAGCCTGTGCCAATTGGGAGCTAGTTAACTGAAGGGGCAGGTTTGTGCTGTGAATCATCATTTGTAGTGTCTGTGGGTTTGTGCTTTCTCGGTGTATAGCTCAAGTCTCTCTGCAACTGAACAGCTCAGAGATGTTGCAGTGTGACTAGTATGTCACATTTGGCAAGAGTGGAAAGGAATACAGATTTCACATGCAACTAAGTGGGTATAAGGGTAGTTAGTAGATCTATTTGGGATCTGGTAGTTTCAGTGAAGTCACATAGGGATTGATATGGGAGCAAACAGAGCACTGACTGTTACACATTATATGAGTGTTGATTTTTTTGTCTGCCCCAGTTATGCATTGTAAAGCTGGCATACAGAATTGTGGGTGAACAAATTCCCTTCAGAAACTTGAAGGTGGGTTGGTGTAAATTTATTGTATATTATGACTTGTGATGTCAGGCACTATATTTTACTGCAAATTTTTGAAGAGCTGCAAGCAACAGCTATGGAATTGCTGTCATTGAGTGCAGCTCCATTTTGTAATTTTTGCCTGCAAGTACAGATGAAATGATGGATATTTTTGTGTGTGGCTTGCTTCTTGTGCATTGTTGCTTCTGGCAAGCATCATGGTACTTTTCAATCAGATCTACATTTTGCTTGAAAAATCTCATGCTAAAGAATGACTGCTGTTTTGGTTGCTTGAATTCTGGGTTGATTGAAATTCCTTTTAGGGGAACATATCCAAATCCAGGTGATACTGATGTCAAGCTTTGGGTTTATTACATCTTGTTAATAAGTTAAGAATTGGTAATTATAGCTCTGTTGGCTACCTCCTGATTGTAACGGCTTCTGTAGAAGACTTGAAACTGGTCAACTACATGGCCTACAACAGATGGATGGGTAGTAAGATGTGCATTTTAGCAAACTGATTACATGGTTTCTCATGTTGGACAAGAGCAGAGAGTTTTAGTTTTGGGACCTGACCTTTGAAAGAAGCAAGAATAGCAATGAATCCTGAGATGATAACCACCTTTCTCTACTAGTGTCTTGCAAAACATCATTCAACAGGTCGTAGTTCTCTGTGAGTCAATGTTGACCCCAGCAGCCCTGCCATGAACCTGCACTAATATTTTTCAGGTTCTGACTCTTGAATGATGTTGTGGTGGTGAAGAGTTGCCAGTGTGTTCAAATTTGTAGAAAACTGTGTACTTATTACAAGATTCAGCTCTGCACACTCTCCTAGATATGCTTCCAACTTTGTGCGGATTAGACTCCATCAAATCAGGCTTGGCTTTTGTTTCAGACACTTGAACCTGAACACACCTTGAGGATGGCTGCAATGCATTTTTGCAACACAATGGCCCATGGTAACCATGGTCCAGGGATTCCTTAGCTAGGCTGTTTCTGTGAAAGGTGGTTATGTACAAATATCTGAGGTTGTGTGAAGAATTGTTTATGTGCAGTAATCATGTTCATGTGAAGGGTCTGTGTTAAAATGATGAATCCATTCAATCTCTACTCTCTGCAATGTTTTATCCAGTTCACTCAAACTCAGATATGACTACAAGAGCATCCCCTGGCAAGAAGTTCAGTGGTGATTCCTTTGAGCTTGGATTCAACACCTGCAGGTAATCATTGGCACGAAAATGGCATGTGTCAGACTGGGGAGTAGGCTACAATGCTCAACCTAACCATAGTGTGACCGTATTATTATCTCTCTTTCCAAGCTGTTGTCTCTTTGTGCCCTTTTGTGGGCGACTTAGGGTTTCCCGTACCAGCCTTGTTTGACCAATTGCATTTCAATCTTGTGGAAAGAGCTCTAAGGATGAAACAGAAACGAGATGAAATCTTTTCAGAAACAGGTGCTGGGTATATAGTTTAGATGGAGCACCACTTTGTTGTCTCTTCTGAATCCAATTGCCACTTCATCCCGCAATTTAGCTCTCTCTGTGAGCTCCACAAAAGATGGAGTCTCGCCTTCCATCACGTAGAGTTCAATGCCCTGGCAATGAGGAGTCACAGATAAGAGGGATGATGATCTAGACAAGCCATATGTTCATAAGTACTGAGGATTTCTTGATACCTTATGATTTCAATCAACCTCAAAAGATTGAGAGATGACCCCTACAACAAGGTAATGAATATTTCAGATCTGACCAAAACCCAGCAACCATTATGAAGCATGAAAAAGAGGAAACCCCAACCTAAAGGAATGAGAAATAAGACCACAAGACACAACAAAGGAGAGGTATGAATGACAGCAACAGTCATCAATAGTCATTGCATGTTCAGGGACCTTCAACAGCAACATGTATGGCATTAACCATCTACCAAAACATCCCCATAGATCCAAATGACCAAGCATATAAACAAGGACAGCTAGGAACATGTCTGTGCAGCAGCCAGATAATGCAACCACAGGAAAAACATACTCAAAACAGAGGAAGTGATACCTTCATGTAAATTTCATTCCCCCAAGAGTTCAGAAGCTCTGTCCAGACTGCATTCAAATCTGCATGTTCTACCACTGCACCATAACATACACCCCACTCAGAAACAAAGACCTAAGCATCAAATAAGTTTGTGACAAATGTTACCTGGCACCCCAGTAACACTTGCTGTATGTCTCTTGAAATGGTGCATGGAAGGTTCATGACTAGTTCTGTTCTTGCCATACTGATACCAAAACATTGCAAGTGATATCTGCCACCTGCATGTGATAAAGATTCCAGTACCTTGAGAAGTTACAAGGCCTGAAAGTACGCTGGTGCCAATGTATGTGAGTGAGCTGTGACTCTTAACTACCTGTGGGTACACAAGTTTTTTCTTTGTCAGTCCCCATTGAAAGAAAAACAATGAACCCATTGGCATTTTGATCATCATGAAGAAAAACTGTGCCACCATGAACTGCCACAAATAATGAAAAGGGGCACCAAAGGAATACTTCACAATCTGTCAGACAGCTCACATTTAGTCTGGGACAGTAGATACCTGTTTTCCAAGTTCTGTATCCACAAACTCTGCCACCAGACTCGAAACCTGAGCCCACACAACAGGCAACTTTGTCAGGACTGTTGTACTCAAGCTAAACACTGCCCTTGCAATGCACTACCAATGCAAACTGTGCAACAAATCCAAAGAGCACAACAAGAGCAGAGACTCGCCACCTTACAACAACTTATCTGGAGCCTTCAAAGTTCAATCTAACAAATGTCACACAAGAACCAGAGGAACAGCAAAGAGCATGGACACTTCTGATCTAACATGCTGGATTGTGCACTGCACAGGGTTATTGCAGCACACTTGATTTGAACTGTAAGAATCTTCTCATATTTTTTCATCATGACCTGCTACTAATAGCTACATGTAGATTTTTTGAACTTCTTTCTACTTACAGGCACCCACCCAGCAGTTGGATTGCAGAAATAATGCAAGAAGAAAAGGGAGGCATTCTGGCATGTAGAGTATCTCACTGCAAAGGCAAATCACCTTCAGCCTTAGTAGCAGGTGAGAGAGCACAGATACCCAAGTGATACCCCTGATTGAGGAGATCAGAACCCTTGTCAACGCATACACAAACAGGGTGACTAATATAATGCACTGGGATATTGAAAAGAACCTTGACATTGTGTTCCTTGCAAATGGATTCTGCCAATAGTAGTGCAAACACAGCCTGTTTATCTGGCTTTGATGTATCTGAAAGTGTTGCAGCACACCATAATGTCAAAAGTAATTTCTGACGTTTTCTGGTCATTGCACAACAGCAATGCCTTTATGATCAAATGAGCAAGCTCTTGCATCACAGGAGCTTACAAGATGCTGATCACCAACCACACAAACCTATCAGAAGGCGATAGTATGCTACCACCAAAACTCATGATGTGCAATTGTGGCCAGTGGAACTATTGCACATCATGGTGTGCAAGCCATGGAAACAGCATCCTGGAAAGACAACAAAACTGCTGTGAAGTTACGTGACAAACCTCCCACAAGCCACCCTTTGTCCCCAATAACGACAATTGACAGTGGCAGCTTCTCATTGCTCTCTTCAAGTGTCCTTGGTACTGCTGTCATAACTGCATTGGAATCTGTTTGAATGTCACTGCCCAGAATTGCATCTCGCAAGTCTGTTCGGCTCATGGGATTCCCAAGCTGCAGATGCACACAGTCCAATTCTGCCACCCTTTTAAGTATTCAAACTCTTGATATCCAATAGATTGCTTACAAGAAGCACCATGACTCAGGAACATGACTAAAATGTGACAGTGCTGCATGTGGTCCATGAAACTACAGTACAACATGATAACTCAGAAACATGAGATATTCAGCACTTACTTTGTGGACGACATTGATATTGTGCAGAGGGGTTGAGATTCGTCGTTTCAAAGTTTCTATCCTTTCGTCCACCTGGGCTTCTGCAAGTATGACCTAGACAAAATACACAGACAATCATCTGACAATTGAGGACCTTAAATGGCACTTGAATTTCCATTACACACAAGCATGAGAATTGTATCAGTTCACATGCTTTGAAATATGCTCTATAAAAGAACCCACTACCTGCCATGCATCAAAGAATTTTCTTTCCTAATGACGCATTCTTGTGTGTTTCTTTGAAAAGAATTTGTGGGCAGGATTCCAGTGGGTAGGTGGAGAGCTTTCTTGATCCTCATGGTTTAGTAAAGGAACCAACATTATCAAAATGATCAACCGCTTCACAGAGAAGGATGAACAACAACCATATGGCTCCAATTCTCAGAGAAGGGAAGAGACTCTCCAATATTTATTGCCAATGAGCAAATGCATACAAAACCTAAGAAAAGGAGCAAACAGGGCATTACCAGCATGCTGCCAGAGCCAACATAATCATCATACTCCCGAACCATCTCACTGACACCAGGGCGCCATCCCAGCATTACAATTCGTTCTTTCCTTGTTGCAGTCCAGTCGGCAGTCTACACCTTGCTCAGGTACATCTCTCTTAGTCATGCCAGTTTCTGCTATCTGTTCCATGTCTCTCTATGAATAGGGCAGATTTAACTCTGAAGAAATATAAAGTTCAACTTCTGAAGCTTGAATATTCCTAGCTCTTAAAGCCAAGCTGGAATGCAGCAGGACAGAGATGCAGACCTTGGAAGCTGGCTTGCTTGTTCGCTTATACTGCTTGCCAGCTTTCTTGAACTCAACTGGAACTTCCACCTGAGGTGTCATTAGCTGTTCATTCCCAGAGGCTTCTGATGTGGCCTTCATTTTCTGGTATTCATCAGCTATAGCTAAAAGTCCTGGAGGTAGCACCCTGTGTGTATGCTTCTTTGCAATCAGGATCAGCTGGTGCAAACATGACTACTGTTTAGAACTCTGGATCATAATCTTAACAAATCCATATGTAAAAGTAGCACCTCTCCTGAACAAAAGCTGCAGATGTTGATGCTGTCAAGTGCAAGATCAATTGATACCAGAGATTATACTCAAGATCTCAGCAATCTCACTCCCCATAAAAATTATTGTGGCCTACCTTATCAGTTTCATGGAGATGTAAGGTATCTGCAGGGTGGAAGTCTGGGCCCCCACCTCCTCGAATCAGTCCACACACCACTGCCTGCAAAAGCAAAACTCTAATTCCTAGATCACACCCAGTTCCAGATAGCTGCAGAAAATTACCATCATTGACTATGTAACAATCCAGCCTGCCCTTCTTTGGTCTGGATTGTATGTCTTTATCAAGCAACTCTGTGCAGCTTTCTCCATATGAAGCTTTGATACATGCTTGCTTCCCTCGTTACCCATCTTCAGTGCATTGACTATGACAATATTCTCATGGCGAGAGTACCTCAGAGTGAGTGACTGTACTCATATGGCCCTTGCTTGTGGTAGAACTGTGGTCACTCTGCACTAAGTTTGGACTATAATATGCAGGAAAACAGGGACCATGGTACCTCTGGAAAGCCACAGCGCACCACGCCATAGGTAAGTCCAGCAAGATTTGGAAAGTTGCGCAGGTTGATCACAGTCTCTGAAAAAGAATTTACAACAAACAATGCAGTGATGAGTAACTGAGACAGAGACCTTGAGATCAAAGGAAAACCAGAAAAACAAAGCAATTCTTTCTGCCTGTTGTTGTAAGGCTCAGGAGCTGCTGCATATGGACTAAAGAAACCTCCAGATCTGGATATAAACCTCTAAACAGAAAATAGGCGACATGGGTGCAGGCTGTATGGATTAAGGTCATACTGCCATGGTCAAGCAACTGTTGATAGACATTGACCAGCCCACACTGCCGTGAGCACTGCACAAACAGCTTGGATGACAAGTTCTGCACTGCACTGACTTTCAGCCCTGACATCGAATTCAAAAGATCTGCTGTGCTTTTCTTGGAAACCTACACCCATTTGTCACAAAAAATTTCAAAGGCTTATGATAAAGCAACTGGTTAGAATCCACTGGGTGACAAAACCACAGATCTCTCAGTATGGAATTGTGCAATAGGTTTCAAAGTTCTTCTGAGTATATGTCTTTGGGTAATCAACATAGCAGACAGGTTACAAATGATTTGCATAGTCTACAGTTGTTAGGAAATAGTATGAGTGACATCTACCTCAACAACGACATTTCCTGAAGAGTGATCATCAAGAAGAGGCTGTAGAGCCAACACTGACAGCACTGACTCTGCATCTGCTTCATACCTGCAGGCAGATACACAAAAGTTGTACTCAACACCAAAGATAGGTGGCCTCTTAAAAGCCATATTGTTGTCACCAGTTCAGAAACCAAGCAGCAAGCAGCACAAGATATGGAAAATTAGATCACAAGCTTATAGAAAAAGAATACTTACGTGTCATCTTTGTTTGCAAGAAAGACAATGGACTGAGCTTTATCAGCAGCGACCTTTTCAAAAGACCTTGTACTGCTGAGGCTGCCACTGCTTCCATACGAATTTTCCACCTTCAGTCATTTCAGTTGCATCAAATGGAGATCGGTTGGCAGCAGAAAACATCCTAAAGCTGCTGAACAGGAGATTTAATGCTTAGAAACTGGACCAGTGGTACAGCTCTCTAAAAGCCCCATCAAACTTTTCAAGAGTTGAAGACTTAGGCACTATGTGAAGATGGATGCACATCTATGGAATGTTCAACAAACTCTTCAAATACTGACCGACAACCCTGTAATATCCATCCATTAGGAAAGCAGGAAACCACTGACCTGCGTGTCAAAACATCAATCTCTGTGCATTCTTTGATGACATGTGACACTAATTTCTCAGTGTCTCTCCTTGCTCGCTCTGACAGAAGCAATACTCTTTGCTTCCTGTGTGATGAGTACGACAGAAAAAGCTCAGAAAATCTGATTTTTGGCACAATTGAATTTTGATACTACATGAGCCACAAAGGTGGGTTGGGTCATACATATATTGCTATGAGCATGCAACAATTTGCACTACCATGTCTGAACAGCATCAATAGGTCCACTAGAAAACTGCAAAACTGAGTATGGATTTAGAGGTATGATAATCAAGCATCTTATACCGGGTTAGAGCTCGACCATCTTGTATGGCAAACTTGTGGGATTTGTTCAGTTGCTTGAGCACAGTTGTGAGATGGCTGTTCACCCCACATACAACAATATGTCCACTCTCCATCACTTGCGAATGTGCTCCCTCCCGCAACCAATCCATATGTGACTGCTCTCCACAGTAATTGTGCTTTAGCTCATTACTATTGTACAATTGTAGTTTTGGATTTAGGAGCTCAATTTGAGGACTGTCATCAATCTATACTACAATATTTTATTTTCATGTTGGCAATACTAAGGATGAAGCATGTCCAGCATATAGGTTTGACAAAAGTTTTATCTCAGGTTGGTTTCAGTACTGCAGCAATCATCTGTACTATGTGTTCCATGAAAAAAGCGCTAGATATGTATGCATGGTTGTGTGGACAATGGTTACAGAAAGTGAATGAGAGAGGGAAGAAGGACCAGACCTTGATTTGTGCTGTCATGGTACTTGTGAGTAATGAGTAGAACAGAAGTCCACCAAACGCTAACAGGATTCCAATGGTACGCTCTTCTTGTGTTTTCTCCTGCAGATAGACAGCATATTGGGCTTCAGGCATGTTCATGCACAAGAAACGTCTGAATGCAATTTCAAGTGGAACGACTGCACAATCTTGACTCAGTATGATCTCTGCCACCAATTCCCCATTGAAGAGCAAAAGATATAATTGGCGTGAGTGTGAAGAAAGAATATCAACCTTGAGATGTGTGCCAGAGGAACAAACACATGCCCATGCGTCCCAAAAGGCATCACCTAGTGACTGTTTGTGCTGACCTCTGCAACATGCATCAGATATTATTACTGAGTACACATGCACTGCGATGAAGTAATTGGGAAATTTTTGGCAATGAAATGTCTTGTGCATACAAGACATCTAAACCCTAACCAAAAAAAACTCTTGCCAAGAGCGCTGCAACCACATCTGCAGTGGGGAGAGAGGAGCAAGGATGAAGACAAACAAGGACATGTCCAGAGATGTCCAGCTAACATGCAAACCACCCAGAAAGAAAAAGACTGGTGCAAATGCAACACAGTATAATGAGATAAGGATGTGCACCTGTATCTGTAGAAGAAGATGCCACCAACAAAAATATGCAAGAGGATTGCTGAAGTCAGCAGGAAAACATATCTGTGATCATGGAACAGAAAGTATGGGGATAGCAGATACATTAGCTGAGAAAAATTTAGGTTTCCTTTCAGAACAAGCGCCAAGGGTCTGGAGAATAGTTGTTCAGGATTCCTCTGTCATCAAATTGGAAGTTTGCACAGAAGAATCAAAACACTTACGAGATTGGATGCCGCTCAAGCAGAACATCCAGTGTGTATGAAAGGCGAGCAAAAGTCCAGTTGATGTTGGTCAAGTTGGGAGGTCTGACATCTAATCGTAATGGTTGTGGCTGTGTTAAAGGAGATGTCCCCAAAGAACCTAGCTGATTCATCTCCATGCTCTGAGACAACACTGCCATAGCCATTGAAGGAAAACTTTTCACAGTAGCTAGGAATGTCTGTGCAGGAACCAACAGATGAGAGAGCTGAAATCCTGCATTTTGCACTAGTGCTGCTGCACAGAGCAAGGCCATGGCAATCACCAAACCCTGCATTCCATCAAGCACCTTTGTGATTGTAAGCTAGAATATATTACAGATTGGTGACAAACCAATTCTGTCAAAACCTGAATTGTCTGCTGAGTTGAGCCAAAAATGCTCAAACCAAATATCTAAGGTAGATGAAGTGCATGGTTTTGATCAAACCCAAATCTCAGATACCTCTGTTCCTTGATCCACTATAGCAACCACAAGAGCCTACTGGACTTTGCAAAACCACTGACACCCCTGCCATTATACAGCAAAAATTTGTAGATCTCCAAGACTTGACATAGAGAGGAGTAATGGGACTCTCATCAGTTGACAATATGATTGCTTCTGAGCTGCAACTGTAAGGAAAGTTGGCACAACCCAAATCATGCACACATGGATGCTCAAACTGAGCAATAGTTTCATTGGAAAGGCAACACTGTTTGCACCTTGCAGCAGAATGAAGAAAATTGAGATTGAAGGCTAGCAACATCATCATGTATATGGGAATCCATGACAACCGGTCCTCCACATGCACCATTTTCCTGAGCAGAAATTGTGTCACTTCCTGCACCTTGGCTAGGATCATCAACATGTTCTTGAGAGCTAGACTGGGAGTGGCGGCGAACTTGCATAAACTTTGCAGAAACTTGAGATAGTTTTCTCCACCCATCTCGGTACACATATGATGCTTGCTCTTGCAGGTTGAAAACTGGTGGCTTTTCCTGGTTGTCTCCTACAAAATCCAAATGCTGCTTGCATAAGAAAAAAATCCTTGGCATTTCATCACATTCAAGCTCATGTGTTTTTTTTTGGGGGGGTCTCAGTCAAGAGAAACAATGTGGACATAGATGATCTCATCTCCAACAATTTCTACAGTGACATACATGCACAGAACGAGAGAGTTACACCACAAAAGCTTACCCCTGCTTTCCATGGAAGTTGCAGTTATGAAGAGAAGTCTTGCCCCGGGTTTGCACCTGCCTGTCACTACAATTTGACGCCTGGCCATGCACATAAAACAAAACATGGCTGACAATATCAAACCAAGTTCTGTGAATCTTCCTGCACCAACCCTAGCTCCTCACTGCAACCCCTGACCTCACACTAGAGAGTGATGTAAAATGCTTTAGCACTTGACTTCAGGAAAAATCCACAGCAAACAATAATTCCTTTGAATTCTTCTTACACCCACCATGTGGGCAATAGTGAGATCCTCCTGTTGAAGCTTGAAACACAAACATGGGAATTTGATCAAAGTGTAACATTCAGAAACAATTGTGAATGTTGTTGGGTTTTAGGTTACATGGACCATTTAAAGACAATATAATTGTTATAACTTCGGAGTTAACAAGACTCTGCAACTTACAAGAATAATTGCAGTGAGCTCATTCCTGTACAGGAGGAGAAAGAAACGAGAAAAAAATTATTGCCAGCAAGTAGAGATGGAGATTCAAAGCAGCAGAACATTTTGTCGTTGTTGAACTGCCAAGTGATGACCCTCACAAAACTTCCATTGTTGACTGACTTGTTTGTCAGGATTCGTCAGCGATCCATTTCTATTGAATCCCTTTCCGGCAAAAGAGAGAACTTCATAAACAAAAGTCTGGAGTGGGCTACAGTAGCCGAGATGAGCTAAAATTCTTTCATATAACTTTGGTACGTAGTAGATACCAGTACTCATGAAGCTTGAGAGAAGGTTGGGAAGAAATCAAACAAAGCAAGAGAAGAAAAACGAAAGAAGATTGGGAAAATCTCCAAACAATCGGAACAAAAAATTTGAAATTTCACCTGATAGTCAAGGGAGCAAGAAGTTGGAGAGTCGAGTGGCAGCATAGTAACCGACGATGATGGTGCAGGCAAGTTGGGAAGCAACTAGGGGCAGCAACAATCAGGCGCGTCCCCGACATGGCCGCCGCTACTACCACCATGGCCACCCAGTGCCCACCCACCAGCGCGCCCGTGATGGAAAAAATGGCCTAAGGCAACATGCAAAGAAGCAGGCGTGTACAAATGACCATCAAAGAAGCAATTCGAAGATGGCATCATCTGATTCAGATCACGTGAAAGTGGTAAAGCAGATTGTGTTTTTTTGCCAGAGATCACTTTGCAGCTTTTGACCACGAATCGGATGGGAATTGGCGCTCTACTTACAATATAGTACTAGATTCTGCTTATCCATCATCATCACCATCATTCAAGCACCCACTTACAACTAGAATTGCAAATCTGCAAATCCTAATTTCTGCTTATCATCCTCATGATCGCTCAAGCACCCACTTGCAGCTACAGTTGCAAATCTGCAAGTCCTAATTTCTGCTTATCATCCCATCATCATTCAAACACCCACTTACTACAGTTGCAAATCTGCAAATCCTAGTTTTTGCTTATCATGATCATAATTCATTTAAGCACCCACTGACTAGAGCTGCAAATCTGCAAATCCTAGTTTCTGCTTATCAGCATCACCATCATTCAAGCACACCCAATTCTTACAGTTGCAAATCAGCAATTCCTAATTTCTGCTTATTATCCTCATCATCATTCAAGAACCCTATTAACTCTCTACATTTGGAAATCTGCAAATCCTAATTTCTGCTTATCCATCATCATCAGTCAAGCACCCACTTAATTACTACATTTGTAAAATATGTGAGTCTTAAACCCGAGAATCTTTGCTTTTAGGGAGTTGGGAACTAGACCCAAGTTTTGTGACATGGTTTTTAGTTTTTACATTCGAGTTTCTCCAGCTGTGGATTCTTTCTTTCCTCCAATGCCCTTGCCTGTAAAGCCTTTCAGATTCACTCACTAACTCACTCCGTTTTGACTCCCAGAATCTTGGGTACCTTTTTCTTTTCTTTTTTTTTGGGTGCTTTTTAAAGAGGATTTTTCTTCTCCACGTTTTGGAGACAAAATTGATTGCAGAATCATCAAGAGAGACCCCGCCAACTCCCAACTGAAATCTCACACTTTTTTTTTGTCTTTTTTTTTATACAAATGGACAAAATCCATTGCAAAAAAGAAACCCGATGAAAAGTACCACCAGCTGATTGTAGCGAGGACATCACATTTTGTCAAACCCCTCCAGAAATCTGAGCTCTTCTTCTGAGTGGTCGTAGATGAACTGAATAGTAAACTTCCACTCTAACCTGCAAAAATCCAGAAGGCCTTCCCACAAGATCCTTGCAAGCTAAGAGAAATGCCATCTATTACTATTAAAGACAAAGTCGTTTCTCTCTATCCAAATGCATCATAGCACTACGCCACTGAACAAGACCACAAATAACTAAACCTCCTTTAGGCAATCTCTTGTTCAAAGCTAAAGACGTTTCCTGGTATAGCTTAGGAAATCTGACACTTTGAAGAAGCAAAAATGCAGCAATCCCAGCAGCGAAAGCACCCAAATGAGATTGAAAACATTAATTATGGCAACCCATAATTGTGTCTTATGGTTCCAGTTAGTTTTCTGTACACATGAAAGGAGTCGGAAGATTTTTGAAAGTTCAAAAAACAAAAATCTGGTACATCATTAAGTGACACTAATAAATGTAACTGACATACCATAAGAAATCTGATACAAATGTGTACCTAGTAGGGTAGGCAGGCCGATGTCCGAACACTTATGGTAGGGGTTGCTCGCCATTTTTGCAGGAGGGCCCCATAGTTTATGGTGTCCAAAGAAGAGATGCAGCCCTCCTCTTGACGCATCTTTAGCACAAAAATTTCGCAAAAACGGATTAGAGACAAGAAAGTTACAGTCCCGCAAGTGGGGGGGTCGTTTTTGCAGAAAATTTTCGATCGAACAGCTTGTAGGTTTTTTTCGAACCCCTCAAAAAATCCTTAAATATTATTCTGTTGCCTTTAGAGTTACAAAATGATTTGTAAAGCTTAAGATGACAATTTCAGAAAGTTTAAATTACTCAATTTGAAAAAAATAATGAGAAAGTTATGCACCGATGAGGAGGGGTCAAAATGAAAAAGAATGAAAAAAAACTTGTTTTTTCAATTCGAAAAAACGTATTTCCTTTACTGCTCTTTTTTGGCTGCTCCTTAGGCTTTGCATTTCCAAGATGATTTGCAGAGCTTGAGAAGGCGCTCTTATAACATTTTAAATCACTCAAAATGGAGAAGAATTGAGAAAGATCTGTTAAAGTGTTCGGTGATAGGTTAGTGTTCGATGATAGGCGTATTTTTTTGGTCTTTTCTTGACTTTATGGATAACTTTTTGTTAATGTGAGTGATATTTTTATGTTTTCATATATTCATTCACATGGACTTTCTTGGACCCTGCCCCCACAAAGGATAGTGTCCTCGCATTAATATTGATTTTGCAAGTTTTGTATTAAGATGTTGTTTTCAGACTAGTGGAATCATGTTTTTCTGGGAGGCTTTTGCATAGGGGATGGGTTTCAATTTTATGGTTAGATAGGTCGTTAGGATGTGCCTATCATTTTAGGATTCTATGGTTAAGGTGTTTAGTTTTGAGACTATTTGCAAAGTGGCAGCCCTATTTGTAATATAAAGGTGTTGTAATAAAAAAGCTAAGGACCCCAAATCTCCCACTATATCAGTACAATGAATCTGCAAGTACAGAACCAAAGAAAACATCACAACAACAAAGCATATTACAACATTATGTCATATGGATGGCTCTCAAAACCCCTTGAGCCTCTCATCAACTCCTTAGAGCGACCCCTATGAGGGTACTTTTTTCTCTCCCCAGCCACAGAACAAAAGAAAACATCACAACAACAAAGCATATTACAACATTATGTCATAAGGATCGCTCTTGAAACCCGTTGAGCCTTTCATCAACTCCTTGGAGCAAGCCCTATGAGCTAATTCTGATCCTATTCTATTTCTGTTGGCCACACATGCGTAGCAGAAACAAAATGTGAACAGAAGAGAAGTCCAAAACATTTGTAGTCTTTCCCAGCTAAAAGAAAACATACTACACTACACACATATTATCTTCACCAAGATCCTTTCTCACATCTTCAAACAAAAAGTATGGTACTTCCCTGGTCAGCAAAAACTTGCAACACTTCATAAAGAAGCACCCGTAGCCACTCCATAAACTGAATCCTCCAAAAAACCCAACTCAAAAGCTCCATCTTCTGCTTGCGACCATGAGCAACAATCCAAACTTCAAATGCCAAACGTCGTTTCCACAAATTTAGAAGCCACACAATAACCTGTAGCAAACAATAAAATAGAAGGCAAAACACTCAAAGACCAGTAGTAACACCTTCATCATCAATCAACACCCATCAACCATTGTCTATTTGTTGTGTACAGCTTCGGCAGTTGATGGCATTGTGCCATCCCTTAGGGTTTCATCCGCCCCTCTTTTTTATCACAAAGTTTGGGGAGGATGAATTGAGTGGTGAGTTTTGATGATAGTAGTTTGAGGTTCATGTTGTTTCCATTGTTTGGACACTTTTGTTGGGCCTTTACATGCTTCTATGGCTTTCAAAAGAATGTGTCTCTTGTTCTTTGTTAAGCATCGGTGCTAAGAAAAAAATCAAAACAAAATATTGTGATTACCTTCTTTGTGTGCAATCACCTTTTTTTTCATGCTTTTATAAACAACTCAAGAACAATCTATGGCTTTTTTTTCTTTATACCATTAGTGGCAAAAAATAAATATAAGAGGAACTTTTGTGAATATCTACATGTTCTTGCTTTAGTAGCTTTCTTTTTTTTTCCCATCTATTTTAAAGATGCTTTTCTGGAGCAAAAGAATTGCCAAAGGAGGCTACGGGATACCTCAAGATATAGTTTTCATTTCATCTCACAATGTCAAGGGGCAGGTTTTGTTTTTGCTAATGATTGTTATGTTTATGGATTTGCTACAAGTGATAATTTTTTGGGTGTGGAATTTTGCTGCAATTTTTTTTGAAATGTTGTTGCTAAACAACATTGCCATGTTGAAGGGGTATTGCAATGCTTGCCACTTCAAGTACTTGGTGTTAAAATAAGAAATATTTTATTTCTTTGGGTTATTGCAATCAATTTTGTTTCAAGGAAGAAGAGGAGGGTGGTTGAAACATATTAGGTTTTGTGGTAGGTTTTTATTTTGAGGAAGAAAAAAAAGTGCAGGTTGTTTTCAGGCTTTGGGAGTTAATCTTATTGTTATGAGTTTCTTTTAATTGTCATGTTGTCGCAAGTTTTAGTTTTGTTGCTAGGACAATTTTAATCTTTTTATTAGGGTTGGACGAATTTAAGGTTGTGCAAGTTTTATTTGGGTTAATTTTTCTTGGTTTTGAAGTCATTTGGAGGTGGCGAACTATTTCGTGTGTTGCAGGCATCAAAGCCTTGGCAACCACAACAACCTTGGAAGTGATTTGAACTTCCTTTAAAATTGTTGAGTTGCTACGAGTTTTCAACATTTTATGTATGATAGTGGGCCTACTATAAGTTTATTTAATAGGTATCCATCACTTGTTGCCTCTTGGTAAATTGATGTGCTTTCTATTGTAGGACCATTGTAATTGCTAAAGGACTTAATGATAAAGTATGTTGGTGTTTAATTTGTAACAATTTCAAACAAAAGACCCATGCCATTTTTTCCTTTCTAATTCTATTCAAGTTTTTTCCATAAACATCATGGGAGAATCTTCAACAAAGGTAAGTAACTTCTTCTAGTTTGAAATTCCAAGGAAGGTGGAAGGGTTTCTCATAACAATTTGATCTTCTTTGAGGAGAATTGATGATGAAGTAGTGCAATTTTCATGAGTTTATGGGGCAAAAGTTATTGAAGAAATTTTTGTTGTACTTCCCCAAAAATAATTCTTTGATTTATCTATGTGAGATCCTTAAATCATGAGTCAAAACATTCTCTATTATGTACAATGTTCCTTGTTCTCATTTCAAATATTGAAATATAATATGTGAACATTTTTTTGTTTTGAATTTTTTATGTTTAATTTCTTTTTCTTATGCCTTTAAATTTTTATTTGTCTTTCTTGTTAATAGTTGTGTAGGACTTTTTGAACAAGTCTTTGGTGGATGATTTAAATTGGTTAATTGTGAATGCAACTTATTGCCAATAATAGGAGATGTTAAGGATGGTAAGTTGTTATTTTTACATTGGTGAGCATGCCTTTATAAAATCTCAAATTGAATTGCAATTGTGAATTTTTTGAAATTTTATTTAGTATAGAAGTAATGAATATTTCATTTGCAAGATTTTTTATGTTTATATGTAGAATGAAGTGTTTATGGCACAATGTCATTTGTATTTTATGTTGCATATGATATAGCAACTTGACTATTAAACAATGTTAAATTGTGGTGGTAAGTTGTACAAACATGTTTGTAATTTGGTTCCTTTTTGTTTTGAATGGTTGTTTAAACATTTTGTTTTTTTGAAAAAAAAAATGATATTCATTGTTAATTGTTGTGCAAATGTGGCATATTATTATGATGATGTTGTGGGTAGTAGATAGATCAAACAAAGTTTGAAAAGAAGATAATGACCACAACAATCTTTTGGGTGTCATTTGGCATTATGTTGAAGTTTTGAAAAGAAACATATTTTGAATGGTTTATGAATTTATCTATAGTGTTGAATGTTCTAGAATGTTCATTCTAGCTTTTTTAGAAGTTTTTTATTTAATATTGTACAATTTGCATGTTTAAATAAATGTTTGCTATGAAATTGCCATTTTTTGTGAAGGGTTTTAATTTTTGGGGTTTAGTCAACTTTGTCCTTGTAAATTTGTTTTTACTATTCAATTAAAAGTTTTTCGACATGTAGTTTGATGTAATTTTTGTTTAAATCTTTCGACCTTTAATTAAATCTACAACTTATAATAATTTGGTGTACCTATAATATAAATAGGTATCTATTTGTAATGTGAACCTTAATCTTAAACTTGAGCCCTAGATTTTTATTAATAATATTGAAATACAATAAAAGGTTCTGAACTCTAAAACCTAAGGTTTGTGTATTTAGGTATAAAATAAGTAGGTATCCTTTTGTGCTTTGAACTTTAATCTTAAACTTAAGTCTAACTTTTTATTAAAGAACAAACATGAAAAAATAGGTCAAAAAAGTATCCCTTGACATTGTAATCCTCTATTTTTGATATAAATGTATGAAAATAAATTCAAAATCTCTTCATGAAACCATTATGCACTTCATTAAATTTATAGTAAGTTTTTAAAAATTTATTGTAAGAAAAAATGTAATAAATAGGATTTAAACTAACTAGGTAAAATGTGTTAAAACTTATTTTTCAATTAAAAATTTGGCAAAATATGGCCTTTACTATGCAAAAGGTTAAAATAATTTATACATTTTAGTGTGCCATCAACTTGGAATTACCAAAAGAGTAATTAAAACCTTGTTTTCATTTATTTGAAATCAATTTGGGACATATATTTCACTAGAAGGATTTATGTCCTTTGCAACCAAAAAATCAATGACTAAATGTTCTAAACAACTATATAATTGACTATAGTCATACTATATTATTTCAAATCATATGTGGAAAAGTTGTAGTCATATATTAGTGGTGCATTTGACTGATAGATGATGATGTGGTAATAAGAAGGATGACATCATTTTTTCATTACAAATTTTCATCCATACGACATCCATGATTAATGACAAAATGACATGGATGTCCAAAATATCATTTGAAAATGTGATTAGGATATAAAGTCATTTCAAATATGACTAAAGAATAATTATGCAAATGACGTGAATAAAATGATGTGGCATTACATAAACAATGTGGTCATACAATTATTTTACAATGATTCAAAAATGATTATCAATAATTGAATATGAGTATGAATAGACATAATGAACTACAACATGTAAGGAACTAATTTTGATTAATATTGTAAATATAGATAACATAAAACCTTTATTACATTTAAAATGTATATATTTGATATATGATCCATTTTAAATATTCAATGTGAATAAACTAGATATTATACATTGAAATCAATTTTAATGGTAAAATTATGATATATTATAAATAAATTATATATTTTAATTTAAAAATAAAATAAAAATTAGAGATGTGGGAAACATATAATTTACTTTTAGATAAAAATTTGATCATAAATTTAAATATTAAATGATAAAAATAAATATATAATTTTTACATGTGTAAAAAAAACTTTACACTATTATATTAGATTATATGTGTAAAAATGAATCAAACCTATAATTTCAGAAAATAATTTAATATTTTAGTATCTTTTTTTATTCAAATTAAATTAAAATATTTAAATTAAATTTATACATCATATTTAATATGATTTATATATGTAATTGGTTCATCACCCATTTACAAGCATTTTATGTGGATAAATTATATGAAATCATTCGTCTAAATCAAAAGTTATATATATAATTATGATATATTAGAAAAAAAATTATATAATATAAATTCCTAAATCAAATGAAAGTTCAAGGTATGAAAAATATATTTTATTTATTCATGTGTTAACCACAAAGGTTTTTCCGTTTACAAATCATGTATTTGAATTTATTTATTTCCAAACAATAGTCATTGAAATGTTATTCAATAAAAAAATTCAAATGTATATTTTTTGAAATGAATTAAAATTTTTAAAAAATAAATTATATAATTGTGTACATTATTGAAAGAAATTTATGAATAATTTTTCAATTTTTTCATTTGGAAAAATTATCAACAATATATGAATGATCAAATTTGAAGTTTTGTGTAATGTTTAAATGAGATATGGTCTAAATAGAATAAACACTAAACTATTTACACAACAAGTGGGGTGGCTTGGTGGTAAAGGAGTTGAACTCCATTCTTACGGTCCAAGGATCAAGCTTTATGACATTTGTTGTGGTCAACATTGGAATATTGATTGTATATTTCATACCTACCTAGACTACTTATGTTAAGTAGTTACTTAGGCAAGCCTACATAGGTAGATTTAGGTGGTCTACTTAGCCACCTAGATTAGCTTTTAAACCTAGCTTGGTGATGACAAGTGTCAACAATTGATAGGATGAAAGTAATCATAAAATGTATATATATATATATATATATATATATATATATAATTGAATGTTCTTTTTTATAGTGAAGGTTCTAGATTTTTTTTTTTACATGATGGATAGTTGTGATGTTTTGCTTTTTGTTTTTTTATCTTTGTTTGTTTTTGCTTTTTAGTTATGCCTATTTACCTTTTTTTGCTTATTTATGCAACATTTGAGTTGTGGTTTGTGAAAAATGTTGAAATTACTATTGTGTTTTAAGTTTCATTATGTACATTTTGCTATTTTTTGTATTGTGTGTTTTGTTGTGGATTTTGGTGTAGGTGTTTTAGGTTTTATTATTGCATGCCAAATATACCTAATAGTCATAACAAGTTTTGTTTGTTCATTTGTGGTACAAGTTGGTTTTGGTTGGTTGGTTTGTTTTTGTTTTTACTTTATATATATTTTTTGTCTTTTCTATTTTTGTACATAATATTTGATGGTAGAGATTATTGCTAGCTCAAACAAGAATATAGCAATAGTTGCTTTTGTTTTAATTTCCATGTAATTGATATACAAGAGAAAATGTTCAACAAATGTTTCAAGGGTTATATAATAAGCCAATATGGATCATATGATGTCATAGGTAATGCCCATACAAGTTCATACACTATAATCTTACAAATAAGGTTGCATCAACATAATGTTGATTATAAGGTATGTTTTTGTTATCACCTTTTCACTTATTCTCAATGTTGGCTTATTCATTTTAGTGTTATATTCTAAAATAAATTTGAAAGAGTTGATTGGTCATTTGTTTTGAAGGTTGGGGCAACAACATTGATTGAGTAGATTGATCCATTCTTGCTTGATTTGCATTTTGTTGTTATTCACTCAATTTAAAATTTTATCAAATGACAAGACTTGTAGGAACTTGGAATAATAAACTTGTTGTTATTGGCATACATATGGGAGCTCCTCAAAGGGCTTCGTTTTGGTGTTTGTTAATGGCCTATGGTTTAATGACATAGAGGCATTATCAAATTTTCTAGAATTCCACCATAGTATGTTGGTTCATTGAGATTTACAATGCTAGAGGACTTACAACTCTTCTAGTTTAAAATGTTGGTAATGTTTTGTTCAACAAATGACTTTTGATCAAATTTCCAACCATTTTCATGATCCTTGTCCTTAATGATGCTACTTGTGACATATTGATGGAAGTCCTTAGAAAACATACTAAAGGGCAAGATTTTGCAATCAATTTTGAGGTTTGTTTAATTTAATTGTTTTTCTTTTGGTTTGTTTGTTTTTCTTCAAATTGTGTTCTATAAATTTTTTGATGAATATTTTTGTGTAGATTGTTAGCAAGTTGGTAATTCCAATTGGAACTATTCGTTTTTAAAATGTGTGTGGATGTTGTCACCTCCCGTTTATGACAATTAGGATTAATGCTCACTTTCTTTACAACTATAAAGTCATATTTACAATTGAAAGTCTAACTTATATTTCTTGCAAAATCAAACAATCTACATTAGTGATGAGTTTGAATGTGTTTTTTCTAACTCTTGGACTAAGTGATTGCTCGGTCATGAATCAATCAACTCTTAAGACTTTAAATAGAGGCAAGGTTTTTCATATGGTTATTCCAAAATAGGAACATGGAAGGTAGACCCATCTTGAGTCCTACAATTGAAATTATTGGTTTTTCAACTTTGAAGAAAGATGAAAGAAAACAAAAAAGTGCAAAAGAACGTTCTAATTAGAATGCATATAGTCTTAGATTTCTAGTCTAATTTGTTGAAATCAAGCTTGCTAGGGGTAATTCTTTGTGCATAGGATACTCAGAACTTTATGTGCATATCATGTTTGGAACTTATTACTTTTGTCATTTGGTTTAAAGGCAATATTGGTTTTGATTACATGTAACTTGTACTTTATACCTTATACATACATGTACATATGATATTTGGAATTATATATACATACAATAGTTAGAACTTGTTGCTTCTGACATTTGTTTTAGAGATAACATTGATTTTGAGTACATTTTTGTATATTTTTGGACAAGAATATCATTTTTGAATTGCACATATTATGTATGCACATGATCTATTGGAGGAAGTAAGTGAAAACACACTATAGAGGGGTTATTTTGGCAATTTCATGACATGTGCATATAATATACATTTTAAAAATGTGTTATGTTTAATTTTGGGCTTCACTTTTGGTGTTTGGCCGTATATTTTGATTTTCACAAAGTTAATGTTAATTGAAAAAAAGAAATAATTTTTTATTTTTTAATTCAAGGAATAATGGGTATATTTATGGTATATGCAATATAATAGAACATGTTTTTTTGTTTTAAACAACACTAGGTTTTGGTTTGAATTAATTGACCAAAAATATTTGAAATGGAATTTTTAAAAATGAACCACCTCACATTTGGTCATCTTCGATTTGAAAGTGATTGTTTGTCAAAATTTTAATTTACCACATACACTAGTAGAAAAAACGTCATTTGCAACTAGATTTTAGTTATAAGTGACATTTGCAACTAAAGATAAACCTAACAATAAACAACAAATGAAATGTTTTTTTCGTAGAATACAAATATGACGATTTTATACATGTATCCAAAGATGAGTTCATGCAACTACACTTATGACTACAATGCCCACCAATAGTTTGTTGACATGTGATAACTTAAGAATGTGACATGGGGCATCATTTGGATTTTTCAAAATATTTGTCCAAACAATTTTTTTTTTCTTCAACCATCTTATTGAAGTAACTAGAGTGTGCCACATGGTGGCCTAAAATTGTGCCACATGGCAACTTAAGATTGTCCTATAATCATCTAGGGTTAGTTTAGGGTTGGACCACTTATGATAGGCCATGTCACACCTAAGCTAAGCACCTAGCCATAGATTTAGCTTAGGTAGGTAGGTAGGGTCCTAAAACTAGCTCTAAAATTTTCACAACAAAATCCTATTTTTATTTTAAATTTAGCCTTTTGGGTGGAGCCCATGTGATTAGTTCTTCCCATATGGCAATTGAAAAAATTGAATATGTTTATTACACCAAACCAACCTACCTATATATTTTGTAATCTTGAAAGGGAAAATAAGTAATATGGGATAAAATTTTAGTTGTAGTTTAGTCGAATAATTTTAACTTAGTTACAACTATTCCCTAGCACATATTTTAGCTAGGTAACATAGGTTCTAAATAAATACCTATTTAGATAGTCTTTAAATAATTATTTAAATAGCCTATTAGGTAACTAGTGGGTATGGAGGTATTCAATAGGTAGGTAAGTAGGTAAGTAGATATGTATATGTGTAGGTAGGTATGTATTATTAAATAGTTTATACATGTAACTACTATGTAGCATATGTACATTATGTAACTATAATGTGACTATCTTAGTTACATGTGTGATTAAACATAAATACAATGTTGTAAAAAATACAAAGACATCATGAAAAATCAACCTATTGGAAAGATGAAATAGGTCATAAGTGGAACTTCGTTGAAAAGAAGACTAAAATCCATCCAAATTTGAAAAATAATCGCATAGGCAACATTTAGTCACATAGGGAATGGTTGCAAATGACATGATTTTTATTAGTGATCATATTTATGGTCATCACCTTGAAAAGAACCCATTTGTGATATTATAATTGTCAAACTCTTCACATGGTTCACAAACTTATTCAAATCATATAAAGTCACAATGATTAATAAAATCTAATTTTTTTATAAAAATTAAAAATTATTTCAATCATTTCTTGATTTTATTTTTATTTTTTAATATGTTATGACATAAAAATTTTTTGTGCAAATATATTTTAACATAGTTCACAAACTTATTCAAATCATATAAAGTCATAATGATTAATAAAATTTAAATTTTTATAAAAATTAAAAATTATTTCAATCATTTCTTGAATTTATTTTTATTTTTTAGTATGTTATGACATAAAAAAAATTTGTGCAAATATATTTTAACATAACATCATATGAAGCAAGAAAAATGTAATTTTTTGGCATTTGAATTTTTTGGGTTTGGACCTACCAGAGTGTGCAAATTTATTATGAAAATCCTTCATAATAATGACATGGTTGAAGTTCAAACATGGTACCCTCGAAAAATAGTACAATGTGACAACAATTTTGGCCCCCCATAAATGTGCTTTCACCCAAGCAATTTGGTGGTGGCAAGTTGTGCATTTCATATTTTGAAATCTGAACTTGCATATTGGATAACTTGAATTTATAACTTGGTTTGGAACAACTTATTTTCATGAAATTTGATTTGGAAAAGCTCACTCTTAGGAAACTTAATCTTGGACTTGAAACATTTTGAGAAACTTGAGCTTACAAGTTGATTCCAATATCTAGGGAAACTTGTTGTTGGCTATTTTAAAACTTGAAATTTGAATCTTGAGGTTGTTTTTCCTTGCAAGGGCTAAATTGATGTGTTTATGGGATTTTTCTTCAAAAGTGTCTCATTTAATATACAAGATTCATATCACATTAATCTTTTATAATTTAATACATAAATTTGATTAAAAAAATACTACATTAAAAGCCATAGATTTACGTGTTTCATTATAAACATAACTAGTATAATCCAATTGAAAGTTGTAAATACAATTTTGAATTTCAATACTAATAAAATAATTGATATTTTAAAATATTGAAAGTTGAAAAGTTGAAAAAAACATATAAACATAAAATTTTGAAATCAAAATTTTAGTTTGAACTAAAAATATTTTAATAATAGCAATATACATAATAAAATATCAAAAATAAATTTAAAATATTGAAATATTGATTATTAATTTCTAGATTGGGAGAGCCCAAAATACTTTATAAATATTCAATAATAGGAAAAATCTGAAACATACTTATGGTTATTAAATTTGAAATTTTATACTTAAAAACATTTCAAGGTTTTAAATTAAAGAATTTTTTATTAAGAAATAATTTAGATGCCATATGAAGACTTTTCATTTATGTTTCTCTATAAAGGAAATTGGAATTTCATATATTTGTCCAATTACATTTGTCTTAACATAGTCATGAAACCATTATGAAAATTTTATAAAACTCCTTTATGTGTAGTTGCAAATTGTTCAATGAAATCAAATTGGCAAAGTTTAACAACATTTGCGTAAAAGATTTAATTTACATGTTTAGCTCATGATCATGGATTGTTATGGTTTAAATATGTTCTTAGGTTTGGAATTTTTATGAACAAAAAATTTGATATTCTTTTTATAAATACTTAACAATTGATCAAGTGTTTTTGAAAACAAAATTCACAATAGTCAAATGTACATTACCACAAATGACCATTTTGAAAAAAAGACAACCATAATTATTGAATCCAATATCCTAAAAGATCAATGAAATACGCAAAAATATTATCACCTTTAAATGAAGAAGATTTTACTTTAAATTTTAATAAATAACAACTTGAATTTTTGAGAAACTTGTTGATATGAGATTAGGTGTAAAAATTTTATTTGATAAATTTCTTTTAGATTTATAAATAAACAAAAACACTTATTTACTTGCTTTACAATTCACATTACAAGAAACAACATTGTCTTCAAATGTAAACCAAATGATATATGAACAAATGTTTTTAATATACACGCACAACCTTTGTGGCATGTAAATATAAATACATAATTTATTTTAGATCCATGTGGTGTTATAACTTATTGCATGTCTTATTTAGCAAAAGTAAATAAATTTGTGACATGAGATATGCAATTCATATTAAACAAATGTAAAGGTGAAGAAATTGAAACATCCAAGCAAATTAAAACATTAGGAATGTATTTTTAAATGCACAATAGATGTCAATCTAAAAAATATTTGTTTATATGTATTATCACCACACAAAAAAAAAAAAAAAAAAAAACAAAATAAAAAAAAAAAAAAAAAAAAAACAAAAAAAAAAAAAAAAAAAAAAAAAAAAAAAAAATAAAAAAAATATATAAAAATAAAATAAAAAATAATATAAAAATTAATAACGTAATGAACCCAAATAAGGAGCCAAC